>Ga0315900_10001069_pt1 | contig 44291 bp, 44 predicted proteins | sample LakEriMetagenome_FD_203521 | JGI IMG/M metagenome (GOLD analysis project Ga0315900, IMG submission 203521) | Freshwater fungal communities from buoy surface, Lake Erie, Ohio, United States - Buoy 12 MA114 | ecosystem: Environmental > Aquatic > Freshwater > Lake > Lake biofilm | place: USA: Lake... | reverse complement strand
TGCGCAACGCGCCCTCGAGCCGCGATTGCAGCGCGGCCTCGGCCGCGTCCCGGATCTCCAGATGCACGGTCATCGCATCGCGCGCGCCGTCGCGATGCACGCGGCAGATGAACTCGCCCGTCGCGCTGGCGCATTGCTCGACCAGCAGCGCGCCGATGCCGGTGGGGAAGAGGTTGATGCCGCGCAGCTTCACCATGTTGTCGCTGCGGCCGAGGAAGCCGCGTATCCGGCGGAAGGGAATGCCGAGCGGATTGGCGCCCGTCACTTCCTCCGTCACGTCATGCGTGTTGAAGCGGATGATCGGGAAGACGTCGTCCTTGAAGAGGCAGGTGCAGACCATGTCGCCAAGCGTGCCCTGCGGCACCGGCAGGCCGGTATCGGGGTCCGCGATCTCGAGCAGATGGGCATCCTCCATCACATGCATGCCGCTGCGATCGGGGCCCTCGCCGGCGATGATCCCGGTGTCGCCAACGCCGTACCAATCATAGACCGCGGCACCGCCCCAGGCGGCGGAGAGGCTCGCCTGGCTCTCGCTGCCGAGATGGGCACAGATCAGCCGGATCGGGATGTCCCGCCCGGGGGTGAAGCCTTCTTCCCGCGCCACATCCGAGAGTCGCTTGATGTAGTCGGCGAAGCCGACGATGGCGGTGGCGCCGAATTCGCGCATCATGAAGACCTGCTGCGCGCTGCGCGTCTCCACCCCCGTGCCCGCGCTCATGAAGCGTGCGCCGACCCAATGAGTCACCGTCTCGCGAACGTAATGACCGCCATTGATCAGGCCGTGGCCATAGACGCTGTGCACCACGTCGTCGCGGGTCATGCCGGCCATGAGGTACATGCGCGCGAGCAGGCGGTTCTGCACCTCGCGACTTTTCGGGCCGAAGAGCAGGGGTTGCGGCTTGCCGGTAGTGCCGCTCGTGGTCTGGAAGATGATCTGGGGCCGTCGCTCGGGTGGATGCGCCTCCTGCCCATGGAAATCGCCGAGCGGCGGGAAGCGCGCGACGCTGTCCATCAGGTCCGACTTGTCGTAGCTCGGCAGCTTCGCGAGGTCATCGAGGCCGCGGATATCGCCCAGTTCGATGCCCTTCGCCCCCCAAAGGCGCTGATAGAAGGGGACCTTCCAGGCGAAGGCCATCACCGCGGCGAAATCGCGTTCCTGCCGCGCCCGCAACGCATCGCGCGACAGCCCCTGCAGGGCGCCCGGAAAATCCGGACCGATCGGGAAGTCCCGCACCAGCGCGGCATGGTCCATCGCGGTGAAATAGTCGAAGGCGGGCATGGCCGGGCTCCTTCAGGGCAGGGCGGCGTTGAGGGCGCTGAGCGGCGCGCCATCGGCAAGGGCAAGCGCGGCGGCGATCACCGCCTCGATGCGCGGCGCCGCGACATCGGCACTGGCCATCAGCACGCGCGCCTTCTCGATCAGCGCCGACTCGGGCAGCGGGTTCTCGGGATCACCGAGCGCGTCGGGAATTTCGGCGCGCTGTGTCGTGCCATCCGCGCGCGTCAGCGTGACGGCGGCGCCGTACCGCGCCGGGTAGCGCGCCGTGAAGTCGGGCGCCGCGTGCACGCGCGCCACCGCCCGCAGTGCTGCGAGATCGGGCCGCGCCAGCGCCGGCGGATCGAAGGCGGCGAGTTCCGGCGGGCCGTCGATCAGCGCCACGGCGACGGCATGTTGCAGCGAGAACTTCGCCTCGATCGTCGTGCGTGGCGACAAGCGATCGCAGAAGGCGACGGCATCGGCGTAGGTCTCGATGGCGATGGCAGTGATCGGCGCGGCCCCAGGATTGCGCAGCGCCAGCGCCGCATCGATCGCGGCATGGCAATGGCGGCAGGCAGGCCAGGGCTTGAAGCTCGTCTCATGCACCAGCCACGGCGCATCGGGGTTGGCCAGCACGCGCTCCGGCCGCGCATCCGGGGCGAGGCCCGCGAAAAAGCCAAGCGGGCCTTCCAGGATGAAGAGCGGCCCGGTCAACCCATCCGCGGCCAGCAGTGCGGCCTCGAGCCCCATCACCGCGGCGCGCGCGGTGTGCAACTGCTTGGTCATCACAGGTTCGGCCCGGCATTGCCAGACGCCGCCCGCCTGCGTGCCGGCATTGCCGAGTGCCCAGGTGGTTGCCGCGGCATCGAGCCCGATCAGAGAGGCGGCGGCCGCCACCGCGCCGAAGGGGCCGCAACTCGCGGTGGGGTGGAACTGCCGGTAATGCGCCGGGCCCATGGCGCGTCCGATGCGGATCTCCGCCTCATAGCCGCGCAGGATCGCATCGAGCAGCGCGGTGCCTGACGCCTCGCGCGCCGTGGCGAGGGCGAGCGCGGCGGGCACCACCACAGGGCCGGGATGCAGGATCGCCGCGCGATGCACGTCATCCATCTCGAGCACATTGCCGAAGGCGCCATTTGCGAAGGCCGCATCGCGCGCGCCATGCGCGGTGCCGAGCAGCACGCGCGCCGGGCCCGTCGGCTGGTGCGCAGCGTGGCGGCGGAACACCGCGCCCACCTCGCTCGCCGCGCCGGCCGTCGCACAGCCGAGCCAGTCGAGCAGATGCAGCGCGGCGCGGCGCCGATCCGCTGGCGTGATCGGTCGCGCCAACAGGGAAGTGAGGTCCTCGGTGAGCGAGCCCAAGCGCGGTTCCATTTGCCACGAAACTTGTCCGGACATATCAACGGAAGCATGTCCCGCGTGCAAGCCGTCCCGATGCTCTCGCCCGCCGCCTTTCTGCGCGGCCTGCCATCGGGCTTGCGCATCTTCGTCGCAGGCTGCGCAGGGGAACCGCTGGCGCTGCTCGATGCGGCGGCAGCGCATCCGGCGGCGCTGGAAGGTGCCAGCTTCCTGCAACTGCCCATCGCCGGCGTGAATCGCCGCGACCTCTCGCGCCTCGCGCCGCTGGAGGCGTTGTTCATGACGCCCGAATTGCGCGAGGGCCTCGCCGCCGGGCGCGTGCGCTACCGGCCGCTGCACTACAGCGAGAGCGCCAGCTTCCTGCGGCAGGAGGCCAGGTGCGGCATGGCCTGGTTCCGCTGCAGCGCCCCGATCGCGGGGCGTGTCTCACTCGCGCTCGCGCATGATTTCGTGCCGGTTCTGGCCGAGGCCGGCGCAGCGTTGGTGGGCGTGGTGGACCCGGACCTGCCCTTCGTCGCGGATGGCGCAACCTTTGCCGTGTCGGACCTGCATGCGCTGGTTGATGGGCCTTCTGCCTCGCCCGAACTGCCCGCGGACCGGGCTGATCCGGCGCTCGCGGCGTTGGGCCGCGCGGCGGCGTCCTTCGTGCGGCCGGGTGACACATTGCAGGCCGGCATCGGTGCGGCTGTGAATGCGGTGCTGGCCGCGCTCGGCGCGCAGCGCGGCCTCACGCTGCACACCGGCATGATCGGTGATCCGGCGATGGCGTTGATCGAGGCCGGCGTCATCACGCGCGCGACCACCGGCGTCGCGCTCGGCAGCGCGGCGCTCTATGCGCGTCTGGTGCAGGCCGGCGGCATTTCCTTTCGGCCCGTCTCGTACACCCATGACGCAGCCGTGCTCGCCGGCCTGCCGCGCCTGGTGGCGGTGAATGGCGCCGTGGAGGTCGATCTGCTCGGCCAAGTGAATGCCGAGATGGTGGAGGGGCGACAGGTCTCGGGCCATGGCGGCATGGCTGATTTCATGCGTGGCGCGCGCCGCAGCGCGGGTGGGCGTGGCGTGACGGTACTGCTCGCCACCGGGCGCGGCGGCAGCGTTTCGCGCATCGTGCCCATGCTCGCGCCGGGCACGCCCGTTGCCCTGACGCGCGCGGATGTCGATGTGGTGGTCACGGAACATGGGGCGGCGGAACTGCGCCATGCGGATCTTGACCAGCGCGCCGAGCGGTTGATCGCCATCGCCGCGCCGGCCTTCCGCGATGGCCTCGCCGATGCCTGGGCGGCGATGCGGCAGCGAATGTAGGCCTAACCTGTCTGTCGCGCGCGCGCTGCTGCGATGACCTCGGCCGTGTGTTCGCCCAGGGCGGGCAGGCGGGGATTCAGCTGCCCGGGTTCGTCGCGGAACTTGATCGGCAGGCCGATGTGCAGACTGCCCTGCTCATCGCGCAGCAGCATCTCGCGCGCTGCTGCCTGCGGATGGGCGAAGGCTTCCTTCAGATCCAGCAGGGGCGCGAAACAGACATCGCGGCCTTCGAACCAGGCTTCCCACTCGGCGCGCGTGCGCGTGGCGAAGGTGGCGCGCAGGAAGTCCTGCACCGGTGCATGGGCAGGGCCCGGCGGGCCGGAGGCGGCGGCGATCAGGTCCGGCCGCGCGAGCGCATGGAGCAGCGTCTCGACGAATTTGTGCTCGCTGCCGCCCAGCACCACCTGCTTGCCATCGGCCGTGTCGTAGATGCCGTAGAAGGCGCCGCCGCCCCATTGGCGTTCCTGCTTCACCACCGGCATCCGATCCTCGGCGAAGACCAGGCCCGTCGCATTCGGCAACCAGGAGAGCGTGGCGTCGAGCATCGCCATGTCGATCACATCGCCGCGCCCCGTGCGCTCGCGCCGCAGCAGCGCCATGAGGATGGCGCTCAGCGCGAGGAGCGAGGCCGTGACATCGGCGACCGGCACCGCCGGATGCGTAGGCTCTCCATCCTGGCCGAGATTGACCGAGAGCGTGCCCGCCAGCGCCTCCACCGCCAGATCATGCGCCGGCTTGTTGCGCAGCGGCCCGGTGTGGCCGAAGGCGGAGATGGAGCAGTAGACGAGGCGCGGATCGCGCGCCGTCATCGCCGCGGGGCCGATGCCAAGCCTGTCGGCTACGCCGGGCCGGAAGGCCTCGACGATGACATCGCAGGTCGCGGCGATGTCGTGGAAGGCGGTGAGGCCTTCCGGGGTCTTGAGGTCGAGCACGATCGACTTCTTGCCGCGATGCGTGTTGCGGAACCACACGCTCTCGCCCTGCGCGCGTGGGCCGATGCTGCGCACGGGCTCGCCAGTCGGTGGTTCGAGCTTGATGACCTCCGCGCCGTGATCCGCCATCACCGTCGTGAGGTAGGGTCCCGGCAGGAACAGCGAGAGATCCAGCACCCGCACGCCATTCAGTTTCATGCCGCTAAACCGCCCCCAATGCGCGCAGCTGCCCGATCTCATCCACCGTGTAGCCATTCTCGGCCAGGATCGCCGCCGTATCCGCGCCATAGGCAGGGCCCGCGCGCCCGGCCAGTCGCGCGCCATTGAGTCGGATCGGGCTCGCCATCACCTTCAGGTCGGGGCGTGCGGGATGCGGCAGGTCGAGCACACCGCCCTGGGCGCGGAAATAAGGGTTGTCGAGCGCCTGGGCGAGGCTCAGCACCGGCGCGACCGGCACCTTGCCGGCGAGCAGCGCCACCCACTCGGCGGAGCTGCGCGCACGCATCGCGGGATCGAGCAGTGCCATCAGCGCTTCGCGATTCGCGAGCCGTGCCTCGAAGCCGCGGAAGCGCGGATCGCTGAGCAGCTCGGGCAGGCCAGCGGCCTCGCAGAAGCGTTTCCAGAAGGCGGGCTTGATGCACATGACGAAGAGGTGCCCGTCACGCGTGGGGAACATCTCGCAGGGCACGACGAAGGGATGCCCGCCACGCGGGCGGCGCTGCACCTCAAACGAATCGTTGAGGTACCAGCTCGCCACATAGGTCAGGCTGTGCATCGCGACATCGTAGAGCGAGACGTCAAGATCGCAGCCCTTGCCGCTGGCGCGCGCACCCATCACGCCGGCGAGCAATGCCGTCGCCGCGGTCAGGCCCGACATGAAGTCGACCAGCGAGAGCCCGGCGCGTGCGGGGGCTGCCTCGGGTTCGCCGGTCAGGGCGCAGAAGCCGGCCTCGGCCTGGGCGAGGTAGTCATAGGCGGGCCAGGTCGCGCGCGGGCCGTTGCGGCCATAGCCGGAGAGATGCACGCAGACGATGGACGGCTTCACCGCCGAGAGCGCGGCGTAGTCGAGGCCTAGGCGCGCGGGCAGATCGCCCCGCAGGTTGTTCGCCACCGCATCGGCCTGTGCCACCAGCCGATGCAGCGCGGCCTTTGCCTCGGGCTTGCGGACATCGAGCGTCAGGCTGCGCTTGTTGCGATTGAAGGACTGGAAGTACTGGCTGTCATTCTCGCCGAGCGGAAAGCCGCCGGTGTGGCGCGCGACATCGCCGGGCGGCTCGCCATCGGTCGCGGGCGGCTCGACCTTGATGACCTCGGCGCCGAGATCGGCGAGGTGCATGGTCGCGAAGGGGCCGGCGCCGAACTGCTCGAAGCTGAGGATCCGAAGGCCCCGCAGCGGCAGGCTCATGCGGGGTTCCGCGCGATGAGCTGCTTGGCGATGATCATGCGCTGGATCTCGTTCGTGCCTTCGCCGATGCACATCAAAGGCGCGTCGCGGAAGTAGCGCTCGACGTGGTACTCCTTCGAGTAGCCGTAGCCGCCATGGATGCGCATGGCATCCAGCGCGTTGTCCACCGCGGCTTCGCTGGCGAAGAACTTCGCCATGCCGGCCTCCATGTCGCAGCGCTCGCCGGCGTCATAGGCGCGTGCGGCGTCATAGGTCAGAAGGCGTGCGGCCTGGTGGCGCGTTGCCATCTCGCCGAGCTTGAGCTGGATCGCCTGGTGCTCGCAGATCGGCTTGCCCATCGTGCGGCGGATCTGGCTGTAGCGCACGGAATCCTTCAGCGCCGCCGCGGCAAGCCCGCAGCCGCGCGCGGCGATGTTGATGCGGCCGAGCTCGAGCCCGCCAAGCGCTGCCTGCAACCCCTTTCCCTCGACGCCACCGATCATGTTCTCGGCCGGCACGCGGTAATCCTCGAAGACCAGTTCGGCGCTGTCGATGCCCTTGTAGCCGAGCTTCTCCAGCTTGCGGCTGACGGTAAAGCCCGGCCCCTTCGGCGCCAGCAGCATCGACATGCCCTTGTGGCGCGGCTCGGCATCCGGATCAGTCTTCACGAGCAGGGCGAAGCAACTGCCCTGGATGCCGTTGCTGATCCAGGTCTTGGTGCCGTTGACGATATAGTGCTCGCCCTCGCGCCGCGCGCGCGTGCGGATGGCCTGCAGATCGGTGCCGCAATCGGGCTCGGTGAGCGCAAGGCCACCGCGGATCTCACCGCTCGCGAATTTCGGCAGCCAGGCACGCTTCTGCGCTTCCGTGCCCATGCGCGAGACGCAGGCCGCCATGATCAGGTGGCTGTTGAAGATGCCGGTCAGCGACATCCAGGTCTCAGCGATCTTCTCGACGATCTTCGCATAGGTGGTGGCGGAGAGGCCGAGCCCGCCATACTCGGCCGGGATGGTCGAGCCGAACAGGCCGAGCGCCTTCATCTGTTCGACCATGTCATGCGGATATTCGTCGGCATGGTCGAACTTCAGCACATGAGGCCGGACGTCGCGCGCGAGCCACTTCTCGACCGCATCGAGCATCTCGGCATCAGAGTCGGCGGTGGAATGGCTCATCGGGCGCTCTCCAGTCGATTTGTCCGGACAAATAAGGGGTGGCACGCGGCGCCGTCAATCTTTCCCGACCATGGCGCGCACCAGCGTCGCGATATCGGAAATGCTGGCGATCTCCGCGACCGCGCCAAGCAGGCGTTCCACCGTTGCGGCGGGGCGCGGCGGAACGGCATTCGCGCAGCAGCGGCGGAACTTGTCCTCGTTCTCGGCGGTGCTGAGCGGCACGGCGGGATGGCCATAGGTGTGGGGCAGGTGGATGGCATGCACGGCGCCAGAGGCGAGCCGCACGATGATCTCCTGCGGATCGAGTGCGTTCTCGTTCGTATTGCCGTCGGGTTCGATCCGCACCTTTGCCGCGAAGCCATGCACGCGCGGGTCGCGCAGCGCCTCACCGCGGAAATCCGGCACATCGCAACCGCCCTTGGCGAGCCAGACGCCGGCCACGAAGGGCAGGCACAACTTCGCGTAATTCGATGCAGGATCAGCAATGTCGGGTCGGCCCACGAGGCGGCGAACGAGCGGCGGTACACGGCAGGTGACTTCCGCCACCTCGTCGGCGGCGAAGCCGTGCCGGGCCATCAGGTCCCGCAGCCCATGCACCACCCCGTGGGTGAGCCGGCCCGAGGGGAAAGGCTTGTGCGAGAGCCTCTCGATCTGCCACGTCCGGCCCAGCGCCGCTTCAATGCGCTCGGCATGGGGCCCTTCTTCTTCGATGAGCTTGTAGTAGCCGTAGCGGCCGGTGAAGACATCCACCGGGCCCTGCATGCCGGCCGCCGCCAGGTCACAGGCGGCGATGGCGCCGCGGGCGTTGAAGCCGATCTGCAGGCCGAGCAGTGGCGAGCCTTCCAGGTGCGGCTGCAGCGTGCCGCTGGTCTGGCCGTACATATGCCCGAAGGCGCTGCGCGTGGTGGCGAGATCGAAGCCAGCGAGGTTGGCGATCGCCGCGGTCGCGCCGAAGCCGCCCGCCGTGGCCGGGCGGAAGAAGCGCAGCGCGCCATCCGTCGCGACGCCGAGCAACCCCGCCACATCCACGCCCACCGCCATGGCGGCAAGAAATCGCTCGCCACTGACCGGCGCACCACGCATCGCCGCGCGTTCGCTCCAGGCGAAGAGAGCCGAAAGCAGCGTCGCCATGGGATGCACCACCGCGCCCTCATGCACGCAGTCGAACTCGAGGCAGTGGATCAGGTAGGCGTTGACGATCGCTGCGCTGCCGGCGGACATGCGTTGCCCGCCGAGCCATTCCGTCGCTTCCTCGCCGGGTCCCCAATTCGCGGCGAGGTCGCGCACCGTTTGTACATTCGCGCCGCTACTGCCCGCGATGGCGACGCCGATGGTGTCGAGCAGGAAGGTCTGCGCCGCGGCGATGGCGCCGGGCGAGAGGTCGGCATAGCGCACGCGCACGGCGTGGGCGGCGAGGGCCTCGGCGATGTCGTAGCTCATGCGCTTTGTCCTCAGCGTGCGGCGGGTTCGGCGGGGGCGGGGTTGTGCGTGGCGAAGGCACGCGCGATCTCGGCGCGGGATGCGCACCAGACGCCCTTCTTGCCTTGCACATGCTGCAGGAAGCGTTCGAAGGCGCGGATTCGCCCGGGCCGGCCGATGATGCGCAGATGCAGGCCGAGCGACATCATGCGCGGAGCGCGGGCACCTTCCTCGTACAGCACCTCGAAGGTCTCGATGGCGTAGTCGAGCCATTGCTGCGGCGTGTAGCCGGGTGCCAACCAGAACTTCATGTCGTTGGTGTCGAGCGCATAGGGCACGATGACGATGGCGCGCGGACCGGCCTCGGTCTCCACCACATCCCATCGTGGCTGGTCATCAGCGTAGTCGTCCATGTGGTAGAGGAAGCCTTCTTCCGCCAGCACGGCGCGCAGTCGCGGCGTGTGCAGGTAGCGCGAGAGCCAGCCGATGGGGCGCGTACCCGTGGTGGTGGCGATGCTCGTCACGGCCTTGCGCACGAAGTCGCGTTCACGCGCCGCATCGAAGGAGAATTGGTGTACCCAGCGCCAGCCATGGCTGCAGGGCTCGTGCCCGCCCGCTTGGATCGCCTGCGCGACTTCCGGCGCGCGCTCCAGCGCGACGGCCGCGGCGGTGAAGGTCGCGCGCACGCCATAGCGGTCTAGAAGGCCGAGCACCCGTGGCGCACCGGCGCGGATGCCGTAGAGGTAGTTGCTCTCATTGCCGAAATTGCGGATCGGGATCTTCAGGGAAACGCCGAGCTCGTCCACCGGCTCCGGCCCCTTGTCGCCCTCGGCGACCGACATCTCGGCCCCCTCCTCGACATTGACGACGATCGAGAGCGCAAGGCGCGCATCCTGGGGCCAGATGCCGGGCATGGGCTCACCCTTCCTTTGTCCGGACAAATGCATAAACCGGCGCGCCGCGCCTGGCTACCTCTCCGCCGCGCGCTTCAGCTTGGTGGTGTAGGTGAACAGCTCCGCCGGGTGCCAATTGCGCGAGACCAGCATGGTGCTGCCATCGGCGAGCAAGTAGCGGCGCAGGAAGCGCAGGCCGATGGCGCGTGGCTTGCGACCCAGCGCTGCGGCGATCGCCGGCGGCATGGCGGCGGCCGAGATCTCCTGCACCACCTCGGTCACCTCGACATTGAAGCGGGATTCGATGGCGGCGTAGATCGCGCCTTGGCCGGGCAGGGCGATGGCAGCGAAGCGGGGATGCACGAAGACCTCGGCCGCGGCGATGGGCCGGCCGGCCTCATCTACCCGAAGCCCCTCGATACGCAGCCATTTCGCACCGGCCTCGGCGGGGATCTGCGCGGCATCCTCGGCGCTCAGCGCCTGCAGGCGGCGCGTGGTGGATTTGAGCCGCGTGTCTGCGGCGTATTGGAACAGCGCTTCGATGCTGCGCAGCGACTGCACCATGCCGCGCACCGGCTCGCGCGAGACGACGACCGTGCCCGCGCCCTGGCGCCGCTCGACAAGCCCGGCTTCGACCAGGCGGCGCAGCGCCTCGCGGATGGTGTGGCGGGAGACGCGGAGCGTGTCGCAGAGCTCGGCCTCGGTCGGCAGCAGCGCGCCCACGGCGTAGCGGCCCTCGGCGATCGCATCGCGCAGCAGCGATTCGATGCGCGCGTAGAGCGGCGCCTTGGGCGTCGCGCTGCTCAATGGCGTTCCAGCAGCGCGCCGAAGCCCTGCACGCGGTCCTGGATTCCGTTCTGGCGCAGCGCCCACCAATAGGTGGCGGTGTTGATGGCGATGACCGGCTTGTCGAGCCAGAACTCAGCGATGGCGGCGAGGCGCGCCATGGCGAGGTTGGTGCCGACCTGGACGATGGCATGGACCGAGGAATCGTTCAGCTCCATGATCGCATCGCGCAGCGTGCGCTCGCTGACATGGGCGATGGCGACCGGGCTTTCGCATTTCAGCCCCTTCAGCGCAGCGACCTCATAGCCGCAATCGTTGAAGAAGCGCACCACCTGCCGGTCGCCCACCGGCTGGTAGGGGGTGATGACGGCGATGCGGCGGATATCCGGGCCCAGCGTGCGCAGCGCGGCGCGGCAGGCATCGCTGCCCATCGCCACCTTCACGCCGGCGCGTGCCTCGATCCGGCGCTCGAGCTCCACCGAGCCCTCGAGCCCATCCCAGAAGGTCTCGGCCGACATGCCCATGACAAGGTAGTCGGGCTCGGCGGACATCACGCTGTCCACGGCGTCCATGATGGTGCCGCGGATCGCGTCCATCAGGCGGTTGAAGTCATCGTCGCCGGCGATCTTCATGTTGGGGATGACGATGCGCGAGAAATGGTTGGTGACGCCCATCGGGCGCATCGCGTCGAATTCCGGCTGGACCGAGGTGTTGGTGGAAGGAGCGATCACGCCGAATTTGCGCCGCCAGCCGAGACTGTCCGTCATGCCACCCTCCACGAAGGCAAGCAGGCTAGCGCCTCCGGTTTGTCCGGACAACTACGTGATGCTCAGCTCACCACCGGCAGGTCGCTTATGTCATAGGCGTGGCGCAGCGTGCGGCCGAGCACGGGATCGTGCAGGCTCATGCGGAAGCGGCTGGCCGGGCGGATGCCGCCGATGGCGCCGAGCGTGCCGCAGAACATCGCCGTGCCAGGGGGCAAGGCCGGGCCGCCGGGGCAGCGCGCCAGCAGGTCCCGCGGATGGCGCAGCGTGGCGAGCGCGCCCTGTTGGTAGAGCACCTCCTGCCCCGCGATGGTGGCATACGCGGTGAGCACCAGCGAATCCCAATGCCCCTCCACCTCTTCGAAGCGCCACAGCGCGGTACCGACAGGCTTGCCGCAGAGTTGCTTCGAGAGTGCGATCCCCGCGGCCTCCGCCTTGCGATCCGTGTGGTCGGAGCCCAGGCCGAGCCAGAGCCCATCCGCCATCACCAGCAGCACGGGCTCCACCTCGCCCGAGCTGTCGGGCCCGAGCACCTCCAACACGGGCGACTGCGTGAGATTGGCGGCGGCGGCACGGTAGAAGACCGGCACGGAGGAGGGCGGCGGCACGCCGATGGCTGCGAGTTCCTCGATATGGTGGCGCACCGCCGCCTCGTCGCGCGCGGCCCAGCCGGCAATGATCAGCGTGGTGACGGCCAGGGCCATGCGGTCATGCCCGGCCCGGGCGTGGCGTTCGAAGTGCAGCATCGTCACGGCCCCATCACGCCGGGCAGCCACAGTGCGATGCCGGGCATGATCATCAGCAGCACGATCGCGAGGATGTAGACCAGCACGAAGGGCAGCACGCCTGCGAAGACATCGCCGATCGGCCCGCCATCCTTGCGCATGCCCTGCAGCACGTAGAGCACGGTGCCGTCCGGCGGGCTGATCAGCGCGATCTCGACAAGCATGGTGACGACCACGCCGAACCAGATCGGGTCGTAGCCCAGCGCCGTCACCACCGGGAAGATCACGGGGATGGTGGTGATGATCATGGAGAAGCCCTCCATGAAGGTGCCCAGCGCCAGGTAGAAGCCGATGATCAGCGCCATGATGACCCAGGGCGGTAGCGGCAGGCCGCCCACGAAGCCCGCCATCATCTGCGGCACGCCCAGCAGCGTGATGACGTAGTTCAAAACATAGGCGCCCAGCAGGATGAGGCCGATCAGCGCCGTGTTGCGCGCCGTGGCCTCGGCGCAGGCATGCAGCATGCGGATCGAGAAGCGACGTTCCACGACTGCGATGAACAACGCCGCCACCACGCCGAGTGCGGCCGATTCCGTAGGCGTCGCCAGGCCCGCATAGATCGTCCCCAGCACAACGAGGATCAGGATCAGCGTCGGCAGCAGGCCCCACAGCGCGCGCAGCTTCTCGCCGAGTGGGATCGGCGGGCCCGGCGGCGGTGCTGCACCGCGCTTGAGCAGGATCACGAGGATGAAGAGGCCCATCACCAGCAGGCTCGGCCCCACCGCCGCAAGGTAGAGCGCGCCGACCGAGGTTTCCGTAATCAGCGCGTAGATGATGAAGGTGATGCCTGGCGGGATGAGATTGCCCAGCGCCCCGCCCGCGGCGAGCGAGCCCATCACCATGCGCGGATCATAGCCGCGCCCCTGGAAGAAGGGCATGGCGACCGAGCCCATCGTCGCCGCCGTGGCGACGGAGGAACCGCTAATGGCGGAGAACACGCCCGAGGCCACGATGTTCGTGTGCAGCAGGCCGCCGGGCATGCGGTTCAGCCAGACATTGAGCGCATGATAGAGCCGCTCGGAGAGGCCGGCGCGCAGAAGGATCTCACCCATCAGCAGGAAGAGCGGCACCGCCACTAGCACGAAGGAGGAGGAAGGGCCCCAGACCGTCTGGCCGAGGAACAGCCAGAAGGGACGGTCGGAAAAGGCGAAGCCGGCGAGCAGGCCGAGCACGCCCAGCGCCGCGCCGATATAGATGCCGGCCGCAAAGAAGGCGCCGAAGACGCCCAGAAGGACCAGGATGGGCATGATCGGCACCTCGCCGCCGCCGCCCATGCCGCTCAGCGACAGCCCTAGGAAGACCGCCAGCAGGATCAAGATGAAGACGACGGCGATCATCGGCCGCCCTCCTTCCGCGCGGCGATGCCCAGCGCCTCGAGTGCCTCCTGCGCTTCCTCGTCATAGCCGCGCGAGGAGAGGTTGCGTTCCACTTGGTTTGCCTGGCCATGCAGGGCCAGCAGCAGGTTCTCGAGCAGCATGGCAATGATCAGGGCCAGGAAAACCACCAGCCCCGCCGCCCAAAGCCCCTGCGGGATGGCGAGTGGCGTGCGCAGCAGGCTGATGTCGGTGGCGTTGAACAGCAGCGATTCATCGACAAGGTCATAGGCGCCCTTGGCGAGGAACCCCACGAAGACGCCGAGCAACGCGAGTGCGATGAGGTGCAGCGGCACGCGCGCACGCTGCGGCAGCCGGTTCACCAGCATGTCGATGCGCACATGGCTGCGCGTGGCGAGGCCATGCGCAAGCCCCCAGGAGAGGCCGAAGGCCAGCATGTAGCCGGTGATCTCCGTGGTGGATTGGGTGCTGACGCGGAAGATCGACCGCGCCAGCACCTCAAAGGCGATGAAGAAGGCGCAGAGCACGAAGCCCCAGCCGGCGACGAGTCCCATCAGTGTCGCGAGCGCCGCGATGGCGCGTCGAAGGCCGGTGGCTGCGCGCAGAAGCATCACCGCGCCTCGAACCGCACGCCCGAGATCGGCGCGACGACGCGGTTGTAGGTCTCACCGCAATTCGCACCGCAGCGCCGCACGAAGGCGGGCAGCACGTTGTCCGTCAGGATCGTGCGCAGCGTGGCGAGATCGGCCGGCGTGGGGCGGGAGACGGTCATCGGCCGGTTCTCGACAAGACGGCCGATCGAGCAGCCGGCGCGATCACCCGTGTTGCAGGCGATGCCGTCCTCGCTCGCATCCGCGCCGAGCTTCCACTGCTGGTCCATCAGCTCCGCGAAGGTCGCGGTGATCATGTCGCGCGCCGGCGCGTCCAGGCGGTTCCACCAGGCGAGGTTCACGAAGTAGCCATAGGTGCTCCAGGCGACGGGCAGCGCATACATGTGCGTCGTCACCTCATACCAGCGCGCGCCATTGCCCGAGCCGGTGCCGGTGATGGCGCAATCCGCCACGCCACGCTCCAGCGCCGCATAGACCTCGGGGAAGCCGATGCCCACCGCCTGGCCGCCGACGGCGGAGACGAAGTCATTGATGCTGCCGCCACCCGTGCGGATACGCCGGCCGCGCAGATCGGCGAGCGAATTCGCACGCTCGCGGCAGAACAGCACCTGCGCCGGGTAGGGCGCCATGGCGATGATGCGCACGCCGAAACGCTCCAGCGCGCGATTGAGGTCGGGCGTCAGCGCATCGGCCACCTGGCGCGCCTGGGCGATGGTCGGGTTGAGCCCGGCGAGGTCCACCATGTCGAGCATCGGCACGTCGCCGGCCACGGTGTTGAGCGGCACGGCGCCGATCTCGACCTGGCCCGAGCGCACCAGGCGCACGATTTCAGGCCCGTTCAGGTTGCGCTCCGGCCAGCTCGACAGGGTGACGCGGATGCGCCCGTTGCTGCGCGCGGCCAGACCATCGCGCAGCAGCGGGATGTCCACGCGCGTGTATTGCGGGATGGCCGGCGAGGGCTGGGTCACCGCCTGGATGTTCACCTGCGGGCCTTGCGCCTGGGCGCCGCCGATCGCCATGCCGGCGCCGGCGAGTGCGCCGAGCAGGGCACGCCCCATGGTTGCGAAACGCGTCATCTCTCTGTCTCTCCCTATATGGCAGTGGCCGCTACAGCACCGCGAGGTCGCTATTGCGGAGGTCGGTCACCAGCATCGCGCCAGGTGCGTGGGTGATGGCGAAGTCGATCTTCGCCGATGAGATCACAGCCTGGGGCGTGACGCCACACGCCCAGAAGAGCGGCACCTCGCCGGGCGCCACCGCCACCGCATCGCCATAGTCCGGCCGGGTGAGGTCTGCGATGCCGATCAGCCCGGGATCGCCCAAATGCACCGGCGCGCCATGCACCGCCGGGAAGCGGGAGGTGATCTGGATGGCGCGGATCGCATCCGCCGGCGCGAAGGGCCGCATCGAGACCACCATGGGCCCGGCGAAGGGGCCGGCGGGCGCGCAGGCGATGCTGGTGCGCCACATCGCCACGTTGCGTCCTTGGGCGACGTGGCGCAGCGGAATGCCCGCTTCCAGCAGCGCGTGCTCGAAGGTGAAGGAGCAGCCGAGGACGAAGGCAACGAGATCGTCGCGCCAATACGCGGTGATGTCGGTGGGCTCCGCCACCGCCACGCCGTCGCGCCAGATGCGATAGCGCGGCAGATCCGTGCGGAGGTCGAGGTCCAGGCCGAGCTCGGGGATATGTGGGCTGCCCGGTTCGCTGACGCCCAGCACCGGGCAGGGCTTGGGGTTGCGCTGGCAGAATCGCAGGAAGTCGCCGGCCCGGGCCGCTGGCAGGATCACAAGGTTGCCCTGCACGAAGCCGGGCGCGAGCCCCGCGCTGTGCCCATCGAGCCGCCCGGCGCGCGCCGCGTGGCGCACCGCCAGCCCATCCGGCGGGCGCGTCGCGGTTACGCTCGGCACGGCGTGATCGGGCATCGGCTGGTCCCTGCGGCTCAGCCCATGATGACCAGCGGTATGGCCCGCGCCAATCGTCATTCCGAATGTGCGGCGATAAGGGCGCGTTATGCATGGCCCGCTTCCGCCGCGACCTGCTGGGCCAGCTCGGCGAGGCGTTGCGCCAGCGCGTCCTCGGGCCCCATAGGCCAGCAAGCCGTGAAGGCGAGCTCGGGTGGTGTCAGCGCCGTGCGCACCAGGCACAGCGTGCCCTCGCCGATTTCGCGCGCCGCGACGACGGGCGGGATAACGGCCAGGCCGATGCCATCGCGCGCCATGCGCAGGATCGTGGAGAGCGAGGCGCTGCCGAACAGGCGCGGGGCCGCTCGGTCCGCCCCGCGCAGCGCCGCCAGCAGCGCCATGGTGGGCCGCGTGCTGCGCGGATAGGTGATGATCGGCAGGCCGTGCAGCGCCTCGATCGGCAGCGGTTCGGCCGGCAGGGCGAGTGTGGGGCTCGCGGCGAAGGCCATGGCGTAGCGGCAGAGCGGCAGGTTCGCGATGCTCGGCTCCGCCACCGGGCCCATCAGGAAGGCGAGGTCGAGCGCCTGGCCCACCAGCGCCTCCCGCAGGTTGCGGGAGACATCGACCTCGATATCGATGGTGACACCGGGCAGGGCCGCGTGCGCGCGCTCGATGAAGGCGGAGAGCCACGTGTGCACGATGGTCTCCGCCACGCCGAGGCGCAGCACGCCGCGAGCCGCGCCGCCGGCGATGTCGGCCAGCATTTCGGCCCGCAGTCGCAACATGCGCTCGGCATAGGCCACAAGCCGCCGTCCTGCCGCCGTGGCGGTGACCTGCCGCGCCCCGCGTTCGAACAGCCGCACCTGCAACTCCGCCTCCAGCGCGGCGATGCGCTGGGAGACGGCGGGCTGGGTCGTGTTCAACCGCTCCGCAGCGCCGCGGAAGGAACGCAGGCGCGCAGTCCAGTAGAAGATCTCGAGGCTGCGGATCTCGGGCATGACGGCGAAGTCTGCGCCGTCAGGCGACATCCGTGTAGAGGCGCCGGAGCTTCGCCAGGAAGGGTGCCTCGCCCTTGGCACGCGTCGCGGTGACGACATCGCAGGGCGGGATCAGCGTGTCCGACGCCTCCCAGGAGAAGTCGCTGACGAAGGCAACGCGCGGGTCGCGGAGTGCGGCGATCTCCGCCACGCTGCCGCCGCGCCGCAGCACCTGTCCCGCCACCACGCCGCACTCCACCGCCTGCGTGGCGCCCTGGCCGAGCGTGGGCACCATCGCCTGCGCCGAATCGCCCAGGAACAGCGCTCGTCCGCCGGCCGCCTGGCGCAACACCGGCGAGGTCGCGCTGCGCGCCCAATGAATCTCGGGCAGATGCGCCTCGATCTTGTCGAGCATCCAGGCCACGGCGGGGCAGGGCGGCGCGCCCGGCGGCGTGAACAGGGCGCGCTGGGCCGCCGCGGTCTTCATCGCCTCGGGGATCTGCTCGGCGCCGTGCAGCGGGAAGGTGCCGGCGATGTAGACCGCCCCGCCCGGCACGCGGAAGGAGAGCAGCCGCGCATTGCCGTTGAACCACTGGCCGTAATCATCATAGGGGCAGTCGGTGGCGTTGGTGACCAGCAGCCGCCAGATGCACACGCCGAGCAGCGTGCTGTCCGGCGCGCCCGCCGTCAGCGCGCGCAACTGGCTGTAGCGGCCATCGGCGCCCACCAGCAGGTCGAAGCCGCCACCGCGCACCAACCCGCCGGCGGTGCGGAAGACGGGGACGAGGCGCCCGGCGGCATCCTCTTCCAGCGCCTCCAGCACCTGCCCATAGCGCGTGCACTCGGCGAGCGGCGCGCGCAGCAGCGCGTAGAGTTCCGACCAGCGGATGCGCACGCCCGGCTCCTCCGCCACATCGCGTATGTCGAGGTCGAGCAGCCGCGTGCCATCGGTGAGGTCCACGAACCAGCGGCGCCAGGGCAGGGAGGCCGCCCGCAGCGCCGCATGGCGCGCGGGCATGTGCAGGCGCAGCGCCTTCAACGCATTGGGCCCGATATTGAGGCCCGTTCCGGCCTCCGCATGGTCGCCGGGGGCGACGCGCTCAAAGGCCGTCACGTCATGGCCGGGCGTGTCCAGCAGCGCCTCCGCCAGGAGGCTGCCGGCCACGCCTGTGCCGATGATGCCGATCCGCATGGGGATATCCTGTCTCCGTCGCGCGAATCTGTGCAAGTCGCGCGCCAGCCGCACTATGCTGTGCCCATGCCGAGCCTTGCCATCCACCGCCTGCCCATGGCCCATCCGGGCGACCTCTCCGCGCTGGCCGCGCTGATCGAGTCAGGGCGATTGCGCGCCGGCGATGTGCGCGCCGTGATCGGCAAGACCGAGGGCAATGGCGGGCTGAACGATTTCACGCGGGGCTTCTTCACGCAGTCGCTGATGCTGCTGTTGGCGGCGCATACCGGTGAAGCCGCTGCGGCGCTGACCGCGCGTATCCCGTGCGTGCTGTCGGGCGGGACCGAGGGCGCGCTCTCCCCGCACTACATGGTGTTCAGCGTGGCCGAGGCGACGACGGCCGAGACGGGCCTCGCACTCGGCACCGCCTTCAGCCCCGTCATGCCCAACGCCGCGATCGGGCGGGAGGCACAGATCGCCGCCGTGGCCGAGGCCGTGCAGGCGGCGATGGCGGATGCCGGGATCGCGCGCGCCGCGGATGTCGCGCTGGTGCAGGTGAAGGCGCCGGCCGGGCGCGGCGGCGATGCGGCCGCGCGCACGCGCGATGCGAAGGTGCTGATGGCACTCAGCCGCGCGGCGGCCGCCTTCGGCGTCGGCCGGGCGCTGGGCGACATCGCGCCCGCGGCGGCGCGGGAGGAAGCGCTGCTCAGCGATTACGCGCTCTACAGCAACCGCGCGAGCATCTCCTCGGGCGTCGAGGTGGTGTGCAATGAGGTGATCGTCTTCGGCCGCGCGCCGGGCTGGGTGCCGGGCCTCACCGCGGGTGTCGCGCCGATGCGCGACCTGCTCGACCTCGCCGGCGTGCAGGCCGCCTTCGCCGCCGCGCCGGGCGAGGTGCTGGGCGTGATCGCGAAGGGCGAGCCCGATGTCTCGGGCCGGATCCGCGGGCATCGCCATACCATGCTCGGTGACACCGACATCGACGCGCAGCGCCATCTGCGCGGCGCGCTCGGCGCCATCGTGGCAGCAGTCGCCGGAGACGGGCGCGTCTTCGTCTCCGGCGGGGCGGAACACCAGGGTCCGCCGGGTGGCGGGCTGGTCTGCGTGTTTTCGCGCGCGGTTTAGCGGATCGCGTCCATCACGGCGTGGCTCCAGGCGCCGGTGGGCGCGCGGCTGATCACGGGCGAATCGCCACCCGAAGACAGCAGCGTCTGCACCGTGCGCTCGTAATCCGCGACGGCGAGGCGGCCATTGCTTTCCGTGTCGAGCAGCCGCGCGATCTCGCCCATCATGCGGCGCTGATGCGCGGCCGTCTGCGCGCCGGAGGCATCATTGTCTAGCACGATCTGCGCCGCCGCATCCGGGTTCGCCCGCGCCCAGGCCCAGCCCTCCATCGAGGCCTTCACGAAACGCGCCATGCGCGCCACGAAGGCCGCGTCGGCCAGGCGGCTTTCCAGCACGTAGAGCCCATCCTCCAGCGTGGCCACACCCTGTTCCTCATAGCGGAAGACGGTGAGCTGCTCGGGCCGGAAACCGCCATCGATGACCTGCCAATATTCATTGTAGGTCATGGTGGAGACGCAATCCGCTTGGCGCTGCAGCAGCGGATCGACGTTGAAGCCCTGGCGCAGCACGCGCACGCCCTGCGCCGAGCCATCGGTACGCAGCCCAAGCCGCGCCATCCAGGCGAGGAAGGGATACTCATTGCCCGAGAACCACACGCCGAGCGTGCGCCCGCGCAGATCCGCGGGCGTGCGGATGCCGGTCTCGGCACGGCAGGTGAGCATGAGGCCCGAGCGCTTGAAGGGCTGCGCGATGTTCACCAGGGCCACACCGCGTTCGCGCGCGGCCAGCGCGGCGGGCATCCACTCCACCACCACATCGGCGCGGTTGCCCGCGATGACCTGCGGCGGCGCCACATCCGGCCCGCCCGGCTGGATCCGTACATCGAGCCCGGCGGCGCGGTAGAAGCCGCGCGCCTGCGCCACGTAGTAGCCCGCGAATTGCGCTTGCGTGACCCATTTGAGCTGCAGCGTCACGCGCTCGAGCCCCTGGGCGAGGACCGGCGCGCTGGCGAGTGCCATGGCGCCGCCAAGTACCCCACGTCGTGTCGTCTGCATGCGAAGCTCCTGCGTTGGGCGGCCTCAGCCGCGGATGGAAGGGTGCCAGAAAGTCGCGGCGCGCTCGGCCAGCACCACCAGGCCATAGAATGCCGAACCCGCGACCGCCGCGACAATGATTTCCGCCCAGACCATGTCGAGGGCGAGCCGCGCCGCCTCGGTGGCGATGCGAAAGCCCATGCCATGGGTGGGCGAGCCGAAGAATTCCGCCACGATCGCGCCGATCAGCGCCAGCGGCGCGTTCACCTTGAGCCCGGTGAAGATGAAGGGCAGCGCCGCGGGCAGGCGCAGCAGCAGCAAGCTCTGCCGATGGCTCGCCGCATAGCTGCGCATCAGATCGCGCTCCAGCGCGCCGGCAGCGGCGAGGCCGGTGACGGTGTTCACCAGCATGGGGAAGAAGGTCATGGCGACGACGACGGCGGCCTTGCTCTGCCAATCGAAGCCGAACCACATCACCATCACCGGCGCGATGCCGATCACCGGCAGGGCGGCGACGAGGTTGCCAATGGGCAACAGCCCCTGCCGCAGGAAGGGGACGCGATCCGCCAGCAGCGCCAGCGCGAAGCCCGCCCCGCAGCCCATGACGTAGCCGGCGAGCACCGCTTTGAGGAAGGTCTGCGTGAAATCCTGCGCGAGGATGGGCCAGGAGGCCACCATGCGCGCCCCGATGGCCGAGGGCGCGGGCAGCAGCACCATCGGCACCGCATAGCCCACCACCAGGATCTCCCACAGCGCGAGCAGCGTCGCGCCGAAAATCAGTGGCGCGAGCAGCCCGCGCCAGCCACGCTCGAAGCGCGCCGTGCGCTGCATGAGCAGCATGCCAAGACCTGCGACGAGCAGCGCGAGCAGCCCCGTGCTCATGGCCGCGCTCCCAGGCGCCGCGCGACGAGCCGCTCGGTGACGCCGAGCAATCCAACGAGGCTGGCCGAGACGATGGCTGCGGCGGTCAGCGCTGACCAGATCTGGATCGTCTGCCCGAAATAGGAGCCCGCGAGCAGCCGCGCGCCGAGCCCCGCCTGCGCGCCGGTGGGCAACTCGGCGACGATCGCGCCGACGATGGAAGCGGCGACCGCGACCTTCAGCCCGGCGAAGAGAAAGGGCAGGGAGGTCGGCAGCCGCAGCGCCCAAAAGACCTGCGCGCGCGAGGCCGAATAGGTGCGTAGCAGGTCGAGCGACAGACGGTCGGGCGCGGCGAGGCCCTTCACCATGCTGATGGTGACGGGGAAGAAGCAGAGATAGGCGCTGATGATCGCCTTGGGCATCACATCCGGCAAGTCGAAACGCCCGAGGGCGACGATGACGATGGGCGCGAGTGCGAGCACGGGAATCGCCTGGGAGGCGATGATCCAGGGCATCAGGCTGCGCTCCAGCGCGCGCAGATGCACGATGGCGATGGCGAGCAGGATGCCGAGCGACGCCCCCATCGCAAATCCCGTCAGCGCAGCGGAGAGCGTGATCCCGGCATGATGCACCAGGCTGCGGCGCGATGTAATGGGGAGTGCGGCCGTCGTGTTCCACAACTCGACCAGGATCTGGTGCGGCGCTGGCAGCAGCGGGCGGTTGAACGACAGGGTGAGGCTGAGCATCTCGCCGAAATCCGGCGCCGCGCCGGCGCGCGCCTGGGTATCGGCCACCACCTGCCAGTTGAGACCGATGGCGGCGAGATACCACAGCGCCACCAGCCCCAGCGTGACCACCGCCACCGGCAGCGCCGCGCTAGCCCTCATAGGAATGGCCTGCGCGCAGCCCCTCGCGCACGCGCTGCGCGATGCGCAGGAATTCGGGAGTCTCGCGGATCTCGAGCGGGCGCTCAGCGCCGAGGTCGCATTCGATGATGTCGTGGATCCGCCCGGGGCGCGGCGACATGACCACGATGCGCGTCGAGAGGAAGACGGCCTCGGGGATGGAGTGCGTGACGAACACCACGGTCTTCCGGGTTGCCGCCCAGAGCTTCAGCAATTGTTCGTTCAGGTGGTCGCGCACGATCTCGTCCAGCGCGCCGAAGGGTTCGTCCATCAGCAGCAATTGCGGCTCGAAGGCGAGCGCACGGGCGATGGAGGCGCGCTGCTGCATGCCGCCCGAGAGCTGCCAGGGAAATTTGCGCGCGAAGCCTTCGAGATTCACCAGCGCGAGTTGCCTGTGTGCGCGCTGGCGTCGCTCGGCTTTGGACAGTCCCATGATCTGCAGGGGCAGCATGATGTTGCCCTCGATGGTCCGCCAAGGGAACAGCGCGGGCGCCTGGAAGACATAGCCGTAATCGCGCCGCAGCCGTGCCTGTTCGGGTGTCGCGCCATTGACGCGGATCTCGCCACCCGTCGGGTGTTCCAGGTCGGCGATGACGCGCAGCAACGTGGTCTTGCCGCAGCCCGAGGGGCCGATCAGCGAGATGAATTCGCCCGGTGCGACGCTGAGGTTGATGTCGGAGAGCGCCTGCACCGGGCCGTCATTGGTGCGGAAGGTAAGCGACAGGCCGCGTGCCTCAATCGCGCTCATGCAGCAACTCCCACAGGCGCGACGGGCTGAGCGGAATTTCCCGGATCTCGATGCCCTTGGCGGGCAATTGCAGCGCATCCTCCAGAGCCTGGGCGAACAGCGCGCCGACCGGGATCGCTCCGGCCTCGCCCGCGCCCTTCACGCCGAGCGGGTTGAGCGGCGAGGGGGTCACGGTGTGGTCCAGCACCATGCGCGGCACGTCGAGCGCGGTGGGCAGCAGGTAATCCGCGAGGCTCGCATTCATCAGCTGGCCCTGCTCGTCCCAGGCGAGCTTCTCGAAGAAGGCGTTGCCGATGCCCTGCGCCACGCCGCCATGGATCTGCCCCGCCAGGATCAGCGGATTGATGACCACACCGCAGTCATGCACCACGACATAGTCGCGGATGGTCGGGCGCAGCGTCTCGGGATCGACCTCGATGATCATGGCGTGCACGCCGCTCGCCGTCGCACCGCTGGCGGGGCCGAAATAGCTGGTGGCTTCCAGCCCTGGCTCCGTGCCCGGCGTCACCGCGCCGCGCATCGGGTTGGCGAGGCCGGCGAGCGCGCCGAGCGTGATGCTCCGTTCCTCGACGCCCGCGATGTGCACGCGGCCTTCGGCGAGCACGAGGTCTTCTTCGGCACATTCGAAATGCTGGGCGGCTGTCTTGAGAATTTTTGCCCGCACCAGCTTGGCGGCTTCATGGGTGGCGCTGCCGGCAACCACGGCGCCGCGGCTCGCGAAGGTGCCCACACCCCAGTAGAACTGGTCCGTGTCGCCGGTGGTGACATCGATGTCGCGGATATCGACGCCGAGTTGCTCCGCCACCACCTGCGCGAAGGTGGTGCCATGTCCCTGGCCCTGGCTGCCGATGCCGGTGGCGAGGCTGACGCGCCCACTCGACTGCACCTGCACGCGCGCACCCTCATAGGGGCCGATGCCCGTGCCCTCGACATAGCAGACCAGGCCGAGGCCGAGCGCACGGCCCTCGGCGCGGGCCTTGGGCTGTTCCTCGTTCAGGAACCGATCATAGCCGATGACGGAGAGCGCCTTCTCCAGGATCGGCGCGTAATTGCCGCTGTCATAGGATAGGCGTGAGAAATCCTGGTAGATCACGTTCTGGTCGTAGGGAAACGCATCGGCGGGGATGAAGTTCCGCCGCCGGATTTCGGCGCGGTCCAGCCCCAATTCGCGCGCTGCGATGTCGAGCAGCCGTTCCATCACGAAGACGCCATGTTGCCGCCCCGCACCGCGATAGGGGGTCACCAGCGTGCGGTTGGTGAAGACCGCGGTGAAGGTGCTGTCATAGGCCGGCACGACATAGCAGCCGAGCAGCGTGCATTGGCTGTTGATCGGAACGGTTAGGCCGTAAGGATCATAGGCGCCCGTGTCATGCAGGAAGATGTCGCGCACGCCAAGGATGCGGCCCTCCGCATCCAGCGCGATCTCCGCATCATGAATCTGCGACCGTTCATGCGTGGTCGCGAAGAAATGCTCCAGCCGGTCCTCGATCCACTTCACCGGGCGGCCGAGGCGCATCGCGACCCAGGGAACCAGCACTTCCTCCGGGTAGAACATCATCATCTTCGGCCCGAAGCCGCCGCCGATATTGGGCGCGACCACGCGCACCTGCCGCTCGCTCAGCCCGAGCATGGCGGCGAGGCCGTTGCGGATCACCACCGGCGCCTGCGTCGTGTCCCACACCGTCAGCCGATCCGCACGCGGATCCCATTGGGCGACCACGCCGCGCGTCTCCATCGGGATGGAAGCACCGCGGTCATAGACGAAGCGTCGCGCGATGACCGTATGCGCCGAAGCGGCCGCCGCCGCGTAGTCGCCGCGCGCTTGGCGCACCTTCGAGGCGACATTGTTCGCCAGATCGTCATGCACCAGCACGCTGCCGGGCGTGAGCGCTGCTTCGAGATCGCCGACGGCGTCTAGCATCTCCCATTCGATCGCGATGTCGCCCAGCGCGTCCTCGGCGATGTAGCGGCTCTCCGCCACCACCATCACCACGGGTTCGCCCACATGGCGCACCTTGTCGCGCGCGAGGGGCACCTGGCAGCGCTGGTGGAACTCCATCCCCGCGATCGGCGGCGGCGGCACCAGCAGCGGGCCGGGCTTCCAGTAGTCGCCGAGATCCTCGGCGGCATAGACCGCAACCACGCCCGCCCGCGCCCGCGCGGCGGTAAGATCCAGCGAGAGGATTCGCGCATGGGCGTGCGGGCTGCGCAGGAAGGCCGCATGCAGCAGGCCGGGCAATTCGACGTCATCGACGAACAGCGCCTCGCCGCGCAGCAGGCGCGGATCCTCGTTGCGCGTCAGCGGGCGGCCGAAGCTCGTCATCGCGCACGCTCACCTTCGCCCGGTCGCATCCGCTCCGAGGCCAGCAGCACGGCATCGACGATGTGCTGGTAGCCGGTGCAGCGGCAGAGATTGCCCGAGAGCGCATCGCGCACTTCATGCTCGCTCGGTACGGGATTCTCGGCGAGGAAGGCCGTCATCGTCATCAGGATCCCCGGCGTGCAATAGCCGCATTGTAGCGCATGCGCGTCCTGGAAGGCCTGCTGCAACGGGTTCAACTGCCCCGGCGCGGGGGCGAGGCCCTCGACGGTGCGGATGGCGTGGCCCTCGGCCTGCACGGCGAAGATGAGGCAGGCGCGCGCGGGCGCGTCATCCCACAGGATGGTGCAGGCGCCGCACACGCCATGCTCGCAGCCGACATGCGTGCCGGTCAGGCCGATCTCGTGGCGCAGGAAGTCGCTCAGCAGCAGGCGTGGCTCGACCTCGCGCCGATATTCCGTGCCATTGACATCGAGCGTGATGGCGATGCGCTGGCTCATGCGCGGCTCCAGGCGAGGGCAAGGGCGCGGCGCGCGAGCACGCCGGCCAGGTGGCGCTGATAGCCGGGATTGGCCTGCACACTGCCCATCGGATCGACCTCCTGCCGCACCAGCGCGGCGGCGTCTTCCAGCGTGGCGTCGTCGAGCATTCTGCCGCGCAGCAGCGCCTCGGCGCGCGGAGTGCGCAGCGGCGTCGGCCCCGCGCTGAGGAAGGCGAGGCGCGCCTCGGCGCAGCGCCCCGCCGCATCGCGCACCAGCACCGCGGCGACGCCGAGCATCGCATAGTCGCCGCGCCGGCGTGCAACCTCGAGGAAGGCCGTGCCGCTGCGCGCGGGCAAGGGCGGGATGCGGATTTCGGCCAGCATCTCGTCCGCTTCGAGAATGGTGGTGAGGGGCGCCGCGAAGAAATCCGCCGCCGCGACCTCACGTTCGCCGCGCATGCTCGCCAGTCGGAAGCGCGCCTCCAGGGCGAGCATCACAGCGGGCATCTCGCTCGCCGGATCGGCATGGGCGAGGTTGCCCCCCAGCGTGCCGCGGGTGCGGATCTGCGGATGCGCGACCTCGGCCAGGGCCTCGACCAGCAGGGGCAGGCGCTGCGCGACCTCGGCGCTGCGCTCGATCTCCCGGTAGCGCGTCATCGCGCCGATCACGAGCGTGCCATCTTCTGCCCAGGTGAGGCCGGAAAGACCCGCGACGCGGTTGAGATCGACCAGCACCTCGGGCTGCGCGACGCGGAAATTCATCGCCGGCACCAGGGATTGCCCGCCGGCGAGGAAGCGCGCGGCGTCGCCATGCCGGGCCTTCAGCGCCAGCGCCTCGGCCAGCGTTGCGGGGGCGTGCCAATCGAAGGGGGCGGGCTTCACGGGGGGCTCCTCATGCAAGGCAGGGTGGCAGATCAGGGGCCGGTGCGAACAGGGGGGGAAATGCGCGACAGGCCGCGCCGTCTGCCCGCACTGCCCCCCGCTTGCGCAGCCTGCTGCCCGCATGGTCACCTTGGCCCATGCCCCCCCGCGCCTACCTCGCCGGTCCCGACGTCTTCCTGCCGGATGCACCCGCCCAGGCGGCGCGCAAGGCGGCGATCTGCGCGCGCCACGGCCTCCATGCTCTGCCGCCGCTGAATGAGGATGTCGCGAGCCTCGCCGCCATGCCCGAGGCCGAGGCCTGGCGTGTGATCTACGCCAAGGATTTGGCGATGATGGAACAGGCGGATCTCGTCATCGCCAATCTCACCCCCTTCCGCGGTGCCTCGGCCGATTCGGGCACGCTGGTGGAACTGGGCTGGTTCCTCGGTCGGGGGCGGCCGATTTTTGCCTATTCGAACACGGCAACGAATTTTGCCGCCCGCAGCGCGGCGTTGCTTGCCGTGCAGCCAGACCCGATGCCGGGGCTGAGCGTCGGCGGCTTCGGCCTGCCGGACAATTTGATGATCCCCGGCGCGGTGGAGCAGGGCGGCGGCCTGCCGATCTTCCTGCCCGAGGCGGGCGACTTGCCCTTCAATTCGCTGGCGGTCTTCGAACGCTGCGTGGCGGCGGCCGCTCAGCGCCTGCTCGGCTGATCCGCCGCGGCAAGGTTGGCGCGGGCCTGCCGGAGCAGGCGCAGCAGGAGATCCACTTCCGCCGCGCTCATGCCCGCCGTTGCCTGGGCGATGACGGCGCGCGGGGCGGGCAGCATGGTCTCGCGCAGCGCGCGGCCTGAGGCCGTCAGGCGGATATGGACCTTCCTGCGGTCATCCGTGCTTCTTTCGCGCGTGATCCAGCCCGCCTGCTCCATGCCGCGCAGGGCAATGACGGCAGTGGGTTCCTGCATGCCGGTGCGGGTGGCGAGTTCGCGCTGCGTCAGGCTGTCTTCCTCCCACAGCACGCGCAGGAAATACCAGGCGCCGAGCGTCACGCCGCCGGGCTGGATCAATTGCTGCAAGGCGCGCTGCATGGCGCGGTTGAGGTCGCGGATCTGGAAGCCGAGGCTGTCTTCCAGCGGCAGGGGGGCAACGCGTGGCTTCATCCGCCGCGCGCGGCCTTGTAGCGCGCCTTGGTCGCGGCGTCGGGCGGGTAGGTGCCCTCCAGCGGCGCGCCGGCATTGATCTCAGCCAGGATCCACTCCTCCAGCCGTTCCTTCTCCGCCGCTTCCTCGGCGATCTCGGCGGCGATGGCGCGGGGGATGCAGATGACGCCCGAGGCATCGCCCACCATCACGTCATCGGGGAAGATGGCGACATTGGCCACGCCGATGGGTAGCGAGTGATCCACCACCATCGTCGCCGCACCCGAGGGCACGGGCGCCGAGCCCCCGCCATGGAAGACGGGAAACGCCATGCCCGCCACGATGGGCAGGTCGGAGACGCCGCCATCCATCACCACGCCGGCCACGCCGCGCCGGTGTAGCGCGGTGGCGATGATGTCGCCAAGCACCGAGACATGCGCTGCCCCCACTGCCGCGACCAGCACCGCGCCTGGAGGCACCGCGCCGAGGAATTGCCGGTGCAGGTTCGGCGCGCGGCCGGCGGCCACGGCATCGCGCAGATCCTCGCGCACCGGGATGCAGCGCAGCGTGAAGGCCGGGCCGATCATGCGCGGGCCGGCCGGATTGGCCGGTGCCACGCCGTGCAGGAAGCGGCTGCGCAGGCCGCGCGCGTAGAGCACGGCCGAAATCGTGGGCACCGCCACGCCCGAAAGCGTGGCGATCAGGCCAGGGTCGAGAGGGCTCATGGATATTGCAGCACGATGTCGCGCCCCACCTCCTCGGCCTCCGCTTCCGCCCGCGCACGCCAGGCGCGCATCAGCGGGCTTTCCATCTGGGTGGCGATGAATTCCATGCTGTCGGGCGCCAGTTCCACGCCATAGGTCACGTAGCGGCTGCACATCGGCGCGAAGGCGGCATCCGCGAAGCAGAACTGCTCGCCGGCGATGTAGGGCCCACCATAGCGCGCACGGGCATCGCGCCACATCGCCTCCATCCGCTCGGTGCCGGTGCGCACGCCGGGGCGGTTCATCAACTTCACATGGCTCGGCAGGCCATCGCGCACCGGCCAGCGCTTGATGAGGTTCATCGGCAGGCCGTTGCGCACATCGTCGAAATGGCTGTGCACCTCGGCCGCCACGCAGCGCGCATAGGCCCGGCGCACCGGGTCCTGCGGCCAGATGCCGCAGCCCGGGTCGCGTTCCCAGAGCCATTCCGCGATGGCCAGGCTGTCCCACAGCACCATCCCATCGACATGCAGCGCCGGCACACGGCCGCTGGGGGAGATTGCCTTCAGCTTCGCCGGGCTGTCCGGCCGGGAGAGGAAGATGCGCCTTTCCTCCACTGCCAGCCCGCCGAGCCGGCAGGCCATCCAGCCCACCACCGACCAGGAGGAGGACCAGGCACTTCCAACGTAAAGAACGGGCGACATCGCGCGACTCCGAGGCCAGCGAGAAGAGTGCGGAGGGTTGGCCCGCCCGCGCAACAGGCGATCAATGGTGGACAGGCGGCGCCCGAGCGTTCATCTAGGGCGCCATGGAATGGTACGCGATCCTCGGCCTTGTTGCCTCCTTCGCTGCCTGCTTTGCGGCGGCGACGACGGGGGCCGTCTTCAAGCCGGGGGCCTGGTATGATGGCCTGGCCAAACCCTCCTGGAATCCGCCGAACTGGCTGTTCCCGGTCGCCTGGGCGGCGCTCTACCTGATGATCGGCATCGCCGGCTGGCTGGTTTGGCGTGCCGATGGTTTCGGCCTGGCGCTGGGCGTCTGGGGCCTGCAACTCGTGCTCAACGCGCTGTGGTCGGTGGTGTTCTTCGGTGTGCGGCGGCTGGGGCTGGCGATGGCGGAGGCCGGAATGCTTTGGGCCTCCATCCTGGCCTGCGTGGTGCTGTTCATGCCGATTAGCGAGGTCGCGGGCTGGCTGATGGTGCCCTATCTGCTCTGGGTGAGCTTCGCCGTCGTGCTGAACGGCGCGGTCTGGCGGCTCAACCCCGGCCCGCATCCGCTGATCACCTGGGCGGAGATGAAGGCGCCTTCCCCCTCCGCCCAGGCGCGCGCCGCTGCGCGTGCGGCGCGTGCCGAAGCCAAGCCCGCTCAGCGCGCCCAGTAGAGCCGGCTCGGGTTTTCCACCGTCACCTGGCGGATCAGCGCCTCGTCGCTGGTGATCACGCCGAGAAGATCGACCAGGTCGCCGTCATTGGGCATGTCGCCCGCGATGTTCGGATGCGGCCAATCCGTGCCCCAGAGGCAGCGATCCGGGGCGGCGGCCAGCAGCGCCTGGGCGAAGGGCACCGAATCATGGAAGGGCGCGCCAGCCGAGGATACGCGCTCGGAGCCGCAGACCTTCACCCAGGCCAGCGGGTTCTTCATCAGGTCGAGTAATTGCCGGAAGGCCGGCTGGCCCACGCCGTTCTTCGCCTTCACCCGGCCCATATGGTCGATGACGAAGGGGATGCGGATGGCGTCGATCACCGGGGCGAGGGGCACGATGTCCTCCGCGTCCAGGTGCAGCACCACATGCCAGCCAAGCTGTTCCACCTGGGCCAGCACGCGGTGGAAGAAAGCCATGTCCGGCATGCCGCCCAGATGCTTCACGAAGTTGAAGCGCACGCCGCGGATGCCGCCCGCATCGAGCCGTGCGAGCTCGGCATCCGTGACGCCGGGATCCACCACCGCGACGCCGCGCATCTTGCCCTCGGACCGCGCGATGCCGTCGAGCGTCACGCGCATGTCGCTGCCATGGCAGGAGGCATGGACGATGACGGCGCGCTCGATGCCAAGCGTCGCATGCAGCTTCACCAGCCCCTCATAGGGGCTGTCGGGCGGCGTGTAGGAGCGGTCCGGCGAATAGGGAAACACCGCGTCGGGGCCGAAGACGTGGCAATGCGCGTCGCAGGCCCCGGGCGGCAGTTTCAGCTTCGGCGTGCGGGTATCGGGATCGGGGCCCTTGCAGGTCGGAATGGTCACTGGCGTTCGATTCCTGCCTTCTCGATGGTCTCGGTCCAACGCGCCGTATCGGCGGTGAGCAGCGCGCCCATTTCGGCGGGCGTGCCGCCACGCGGCTCGACGCCGACCGCCGTCAGCGCGGCGCGGAGTTCCGCCGTGGCGAGCGCGCGGTTCACCGCCGCATTGATGGCGGCGATGGCTTCGGGCGGCGTGCCTGCGCGGGCCACCAGCGCGTTCCAGGAGGCGACGTCGTAATCGGCCACGCCGGCCTCCTGCACCGTCGGCACCTGCGGATAGGCCTCGGCGCGCCGCGCGGAGGTCACGGCGAGCAGGCGCAGATTGCCGCCGCTGATCTGCCCCGCGATGGGGCCGGTGATCTCGAAGGCGGCATCGACATCGCCGCGCAGCAGCGCGGTGATCAGCGCCGGCGTGCCGGGGAAGGCCACCGTCTCGAAGCGCGTGTTGCTGCGGATCTTGAACAGCTCGGCCGAGAGGTTCTGCGTGCTGCCGGCCGTGATGGTGCCGATGTTGAGCCGCCCCGGATTGGCGCGCAGCCGCGCGAGCAGCCCCGCCATGTCGCGATCCGGCGAATTCGGCGCGACGACGACCGCGATGGGGAAGGCGCCCATCGTGACCACCGGCGCGAAGTCGCGCAGCGGGTCGAAGGGCAGGGTGCGAAACAGGCCGCGGCTGATCGCCGTGCCGTTGGAGGCGACGAGCAGCGTGTGGCCATCCGCCGGTGCGGCCATCAATTGCTGGCCCGCGACGATGCCGCCCGCGCCGGGGCGGTTGTCGATCACCACCGGCTGGCCGAGCGTCTCGGCGATACGCGTGCCCACGGCGCGCGCCGTGAGGTCCGCGACACCGCCGGCGCCGAAGGGCACGATCATGCGGATGGGGCGCGCCGGGAAGGCCTGGGCGCGCGCCCCGCGCAGCGCCGGCATCGCCAGCGCCGCGCCGAGGAGAAGACGGCGGGTTGTCATGCTCATGCCGCCCAATCCGCGGGGACGTAGCGGAAGCCATTGCCTTCGCGCGCGAAGAAGCCATGCGCGGGGAAGGGGAAGTGGTAACCGCTGACATGCATGCGCTCGGCGGCGATGCGATCGAGCATGCGCACGCGCGTGGCGGCGGCGGCCACCGGGTCGAAATCGAACATCACCTGGAAATCCGGGCGACGGGCGAAGAGCTCCGGCCGGTGGGTGATGTCGCCCACCACCATGAACTGCGCGGGGCCATCGGCGATGTGGTAGCAGGTATGGCCCGGCGAGTGGCCCGGCGCGGCGACGGCGCGGATGCCGGGCACGGCTTCCTGCCCGTCCTGCACCTGGCGCACGCGGCCCGCATAGGGGCCGAAGCGGCGCGCGGTATTGGCGAAGTTGGGCTTCTGGCGCTCCGGCGCCGGGCCCTCATTGCTGCGATCGGTCCAGTAGCGCCACTCGCCCTCCGGCACGACGATCTCGGCATTGGGGAACACCGCCGCGTTCTCGCGCGTCGTCAGCCCCGTGATGTGGTCGCCATGGAAATGCGTGAACACCACATGGGTGATGCGCGCGGGGTCGATGCCCGCGGCCGCCATGTTCGCCGCCATGCGCCCGGCCTGGGGCGAGAGCTGCCCGCCCGTGCCGGCATCGAACATCACCAGCGCGCGGCCGGTGTCGACGACGGTGACGGTATAGGGCGTGAGGTAATGGTCGGTCGGCAGGAAGCTCTCGGCTAGCACCGCCTGCACCTGCTCGAGCGTGGCATTGCCGACGAAGCCCTGCAGGTTCAGCCGCGCCGTGCCGTCGAACAGCGTAGTGACGGTGAAGCTGCCGACCTTGAAGCGATGGAAGCCAACCGGAGCCGGCGCGGGCGCGGCCGCGGGCGACTGTGCGAGTGCGGCACCCGGCAGCGCCGCGGCGGCGAAGGCGGCAAGCCCGGCGCCGCGCCGTGTGATGATGCTCATGATTGTTATCCTCCCTGGTGATCGCTCAGTCAGCCCGCACATTCGCGCGGCGGATCAGATCCGCCCAGCGCGTGCGCTCGGCGATGATGAAGTCGCGGAACTGCTCCGGCGTGCCGGTCGCGGCCTCGGCTCCTTCGCCGGCGAGGCGGGGGCGCAGCTTGTCGCCGTTCAGGATGCGCGCGCATTCCGCGTTCAGGCGATCGACGATCGGCCGCGGCGTGCCGGCCGGGGCGACGAAGCCGTACCATTGCGTCGCGTCGAAGCCGGGCACGCCCTGCTCCGCGATGGTCGGGATTTCCGCCGCGCTCGACAGGCGCGTGAGCGAGGAGACGCCGAGCGCGCGTACCAGCCCGGCGCGGGCCGGCGGCAGGGCGGCGGGCCCGCCGGTCAGCGTCAGGTCGATGGTGCCGGCGATCAGGTCGTTCACCATCGGGCCGGTGCCGCGATAGGGGATGTGCTCCATCTGCGTGCCGGTCGCGACATTGAAGGCGACCATGGCGATATGCGCCGCCGAACCATTGCCGCCCGAGCCGTAGGAGAGCGCGTTGGGCCGCGCCTTCGCCAGCGCGATCAGCTCCTGCACATTGTTCACCGGCACCTTGCGCGGGTTCACCACCAGGATGTTCGGCACGATGGCCGCCAGGCCGATTGGCTGGAAGGAGGTGACGGTGTCGAAGGTGAGGTTGCGGTAGAGGCCGGGATTCACGGCGAGCGTGCCGATATGGCCCATCATCAGCGTGTGGCCATCCGGCGCGGCGCGCGCCACGACCTCGCTGCCCAGCGTGCCGCCCGCGCCGGGGCGGTTCTCGACCACGAAGGGCTGGCCGAAGACTTCCTGCAACTCGCCGCTCAGCGCGCGGGCGAGGATGTCGGTGGTGCCGCCGGGGGTGAAGGGCACCACGACGCGCACGGGGCGATCCGGCCAGGCGGCCTGGGCGCGTGCGATGGAGGGGGCGGCGAGCAGCGCGGTGCCCGTGCCCAGCAGGATGCGGCGCGTGATGTTGTTCATGTCGTTTCTCCCATTTGCAGCAGCGCGCCGTTGCGCGCCAATTCGTCGATCTCGGTGGCGTCGAGCCCGGCATCCGCCAGCACCCTGCGCCCATCGGCGCCGAGGCGCGAGGCCGGCGGCAGGCTCGGCGCCATGCCGCCCGAGAGGATGTTGGGCGCGCCGATCGCGTAGGTCGGGCCCTCGGTCGGGTGGTCTTCCTCGCGCACCATGCCGGTGGCGCGCAGATGCGGGTCGGTCAGCAGGCCCTCGATGGTGTTGTAGGGCATGGCGGGCACGTCTTCCTGCGCGAAGAGATCAAGCCACTCCGCCGTCGTCCGGCCGCCGAGCGCCGTGGCGCGCAGCGCGAAGTAGTCCTTGGTGTGCGCGGTGCGTGCGGGCACGGTGGCGAAGCGCGGATCCGTGATCAATTCGGGCCGGCCGATAGCCCGAAAGAACCCATGCGCCTGCGCATCGGTATTGGCGGAGACAGCGATGAAGCCATCCGCGGTCTTGAGCGGACGCGCCTCGGGGCTCAGCACGCGCGCATCGCCGGGCGGGCCGAGCGCGGGGCGGAAGGACATCGCCCCCAGATGCTCCTGCAGCACGAAGGCCGCCATGTTCTCGAACATCGGGATTTCGAGGCTCTCGCCGCGCCCTGTCTTCTCGCGCCGGTAGAGCGCGAAGCCGATCTGCTGCGCCGCGATCAGCCCGCAGACATGGTCGGCGATCAGCATGGGCACATATCTCGGCTCGCCCGTGCTCGCCTCGAAACAGCCGGCGATCCCCGACACGCCCTGGATCACCGTGTCATAGGCCGGCTTGCCCGCATAAGGCCCATCGGTGCGGAAGCCGACGATGGAGCAATGGATCAGGCGCGGCGCCGCCTTCGCCATGCTCGCCGCATCGACGCCGAGCCGCGCCTGCGCGTCGGGGCGAATGTTGGTCACCAGGATGTCGCAGCGCGTGGCGATGCGGGCCAGCACGGCCTTCGCGCGCGGATGCTTGAGGTCGAGGCAGATGGAGCGCTTGCCGCGGTTGAAGTTGAGGAACTTCCCCGCCATGCCCGGGTTGCGCCCCTTGCCGCCGAGCTTGCGCAGCAAATCGCCCTCGGGCGCTTCGAGCTTGATGACCTCCGCCCCCTGTTCCGCCAGCACGCCGGTGCAGACCGGGCCGACGACGACGGAGGAGAGATCGAGCACGCGCAGCCCGGCGAGGGGTCCGGCCATCAGTCGATCCTCGCCTGGATGCGCAGCGCCATGGCACCCGTCTCGTCTTCCACCCAGAGCAGGCGCTGGCCCTCGGCATCCGGTGCGGTGCCCGCGCGTGTCAGGGTGCGCCCGCAGATCAGCGGCTTCAGCGTGCGGATATCGGCCTCGCGCAGCCGCGCGCCCGGTGCGTGGCGCAGCGCGGCGTCGAGCAGCAGCATGGTGGACAGCCCGCCATTCACGACCAGGCCTGGATAGCTCTCCTCGGCGCGGGCATAATCGACATCGTAATGGATGCGATGGCCGTTGAAGGTCAGCGCCGAGTAGCGGAACAGCAGCACGGTGTCCGGCGTGAGGCTCTCGCGCCAGGCGGGTTCGGGCAGCGGTGCGGGGGCGGGTTTGGGTGCGGCGTCGCCCGTCGCGGCCTCGCGATAGGCGATGTCCTGCTCCTCCACCGCGACCAGACCCTGGGGGCCGGTGATGCTGTGGCGCACCGTGACGAAGCAGAGCCGCCCGCTGCGCCCCTCCTTCGGCGTGATCGCCGTGATCTCCGAGCGCCGGCGCAGCGCATCGCCGATGCGCAACGCGCCCGCATAGGTGATGCGCCTTCCGGCCAGCATGCGGCGCGGCAGATCCACCGGCGGCAGGAACTCGCCCTTCGCCGGGTGGCCATCGGGGCCGAGCAGCGACTGGCGCTGCGCATCGTCGAACAGGATGGCGAGCCAATGCGCCGGCACTTCCGCCCCCGGCGAGAGATCGGGCGCGGCACGATCCAGCATCGCGCAGAGACGCCGCGCGGCGGGCGCGGTCATCTCATCCGCGACCTCGCGTGCCCGCCCGATCCAGCCGGCGAGATCCTGCATGGGGTGGCTCAGGCCAGCTCGTCCAGGATCATGGGGAAGAGGCGCTGATAGGCCTCGCCATGGATCATGTTCTTGCCCGAGTTGCGCCCGCCCTGCATGCCGCGGTTCAGCGCCACGCGCTCGTAATAGGCCCAGAGGTGCTTCTGCGCCGGCAGGCACTGGAAGGCCCTGTACTTGGTCTCCCAGACCTCATCGATGTTGAGGATGACGTTGGGCTGGAAGTTGCACTGTTCGGGCTGGTGCGGCTCGAACAGGAAGACCGGCGGCGCGGCGTAGCTGTAGCTCGGGCCGGGCTTGTGGCCCATCGCCTGGGCGACGATGCGCGCCGCCTGGGCGAAGCGCGTCGCCTCCGGGTGATCCAGATTGTAGGGATCGTTCAGCGAGTGCGTCAGCACGAAGGCCGGGTTCATCTCGCGAAAAATGTCGATGGCGCGGTCCATCATCGCGGGGGTGGTGACCAGCGGGTAGTCGCCGGCATCCATGAACTCGATCTCGGCGCCGAGGATCGCGGCGGCCGCCTCGGCCTCCGCCTTGCGCGCGGCCTTCACGCCCTCGAGCGTGGCGCCGGGCTCCTTCCAGGCGAACTGGCTCTCGCCGCGCTCACCGAAGGACAGGCAGAGGATCTTCATGCGCCAGCCGCGCTTGGCGTGCAGCGCGATGGCGCCGCCGGCGCGCCAGACGAAGTCGCCCGGATGGGCGGTGACGACAAGACCTGATTTGGGCATGAGCGTTCCTCTAGCGACGCGCGGTATCTAGCGCCGTCCCGTCATGTGACAAATGGAAAAATTAACCGGATTGTGCCGTTTTTCTCATCCGGGCCGGTGCGGCCTGCTGCCGGAAGTGTCGCCGCAGCAGCCCCATCAACGCCTCCGCCGCCGGGCTGAGCGGCACGCCACGGCGCGAGACCACGCCGAGGCGCCGCACCACCCCCGGGTCACGCAGCGCCACCGCCACCACGCCGGGCGAGCCGGCGGCATCCACGGCCAGGCGCGGCACGACAGCCAGCGCGATGCCGGCCTCGACCATGCTGATCGCGGTGGCGAGGTGCTGCACCTCGTAGCGCCAATCCATCGCCTCCCGCCGCGCGCCCAGCGCCTCATCGATCAAGGCGCGGTTGCCGGTGTGCGGGGCGACGCGCACCAGGGCGACGCCCTGCAACTCATCCCAGGCGAGATGCGCGCGCTTCGCGAAGGGGTGCCCGGCGGGGCAGGCCAGCACGAAGGCCTCGGTGAGCAGCGGCGTGATGTCGAGGTCCCAGCGATTGGCGCTGACGATGGTGATGCCGAACTCGGCCTCGCCACGGGCCACGCGCTCGGCGATCTCATTGGCGGAATTGTCGAAGACCTTCACCGTCACGCCCGGGTGCAGCCGCGCGAATTCGCCGAGCAGCCGTGGCACATGATGTACGGCGATGGTCGGCAGGCAGCCGATGGCGACACTCTGCTGCCCCGCGCCGACGCGCGCGCGCAACTCCGCCAGCGCATCGGTGAGCGTCTCCACCGGCCCGCGCGCCCGGGCTGCCAGGTCGAGCCCCGCCGGCGTCAGCGTGACCTGCCGCGTGGTGCGCGCGAGCAACCGCAGGCCGAGCCCTTCCTCGAACTTCCGGATGCGGTGGGAGAGCGCGGTCTGCGACAGGTTCAGATGCGCCGCCGCCTTGCGGAAAGAGCCGCGCTCCGCGATCGAGAGGAACGCCTCCAGCCCCAGGAAGTCGAGCGCCATGCTACTCCGCCGCCGCGCGGTGGTCCCGCGGCAGGGCCAGGCCCGTGAGGTCCGCGCTGCGGGCGAAGCCACGCCGCGTGCAGAATTGCGTGATGCCGTCGAGGACGTTCATCATCGCCTTGGGGCTGATGAAGCTCGCCGTGCCCACCTGCACCGCGGCCGCGCCGGCCATCAGGAACTCCACCGCATCCTCGGCGGTGGTGATGCCGCCCACGCCGATCACCGGCACGCGCACGGCCTGCGCGCATTGCCAGACCAGGCGCAGCGCGATGGGCTTGAAGCCAGGCCCCGAAAAGCCGCCCATGCCCGAGCCGAGCTTCGGGGTCGCGCGCTCGATATCGATGGCGAGGCCGAGGATGGTGTTCGCCACCACCACCGCATCCGCCCCGGCATCCTCCACCGCGCGCGCCACCGCGGCGATGTCGGCGGTGTTGGGGGAGAGCTTGGCCCAGAGCGGCAGCGGGCAGGCCGCGCGCATCGCCGCGATGGCGGCGGCCGCGCTGTGCGGGTGCATGGCGAAGGCGCGGCCATCCTCCTCCAAATTGGGGCAGGAGATATTGGCCTCGATCGCCGCGATGCCCGGCGTGGCGGCGAGCCTCGCGGCGGCCTCCGCGAAGGACGCAACGCTCGGCGCGGAGAGGGAGACGACCAGCGGCGCGCGGAAGCGCCGCCACTCTGGCATCGCGACCTCACAGAAATGGTCGAGCCCCTTGCCCGGGATGCCGATGGAATTCAGCACGCCGGCCTCGGTCTCGCAGAGCCTTGGCAGCGGGTTGCCGGTGCGCGGCTCGGGCGTGATGGATTTCGTCACCAGCGCGCCCAGCGTATCAAGGTCGAAGACCTGCGCGAGTTCCGGCCCGAAAGTGCCCGAGGCCGGCATCACCGGGTTGGCGAGCGTGAGCGCGCCGATGCGCGTGGTGAGGTCTACCATGCCAGCGCCGCCTGCAGATCGAAGACCGGGCCCTCGGCGCAGACGCGCAGATTTACCACCTTGCCGTCCGCATCACGGATCTGCCGCACGCAGCAGAAGCACATGCCCAGGCCGCAGCCCATCTGCTGCTCCAGCGCGATCTGCCCCGGAATGCGGTACTCGGCGGCGAGGCGCTGCAGCATCAGGAACAGCCGGTTGGAGCCGCAGGTGAAGACCGCATCGGGCCGAGCCGCGTGCCATTGCGCGCGCAGCAGCGCCTCGACGCGCGCGACATCGCTGCTGCCGTCTTCATCAAATACCGAAGTCACCGCCGCGCCGGAGCGGCCGACGAACTCCGCCGCCATCAGATCCGCGGGCGCCTGCGCCGAGAGCACCGCCTGCACGGCGATGCCCTGCGCGGCGGCAGCCTCGGTGAGGGGGGCAAGGGTGGCGAGGCCCACGCCGCGCGCCAGGATCAGGATGCGCCGCCAGGACGGTGCGAGGGTGAAGCCCACGCCGAGCGGCCCGACGACGGAAAGCGCATCGCCTGCGCGCAGCCGTGCGAGAGCCGCCGTGCCCTTGCCCTTCACATGGAACAGGAAGCCGAGCGGCTGGCCTTCGCCGCAGCGCCAGATGCTCATTGGCCGGCGCAGATAGGGGCCGTTGCCCGCGCCGTCGCGGCAGAGCAGGTGGAAGAACTGCCCGGGCCGGCTACGCGCCGACAGGGCGGGCGCATCCAGCAGCAGGCGGTGATAGCGCCGCCCGACCGGCGCGCTCTCCAGCAACATCAGGCTGTCTTCAGCCACCGGGAAGGCGGCCGCGCCGAGATCCATGTTCGTGTTCCGCGACGATCACCGCAGATGTTCGGTGCCCTGCCCGTGAAGTCAAGCATGGACGCGCGCGGCCGGGCGGGCGAGCATCGGTGCATGGACCTGCCGACGCCTGCCCTGCCGCCCATCGCGCCCGACCTCGCGCAGCTTGCCGCGACGCTGTTCGAGGAGCTCCGCGCCGCGCATCACGACGGCGTTGGCATCACGCGCGAGACCTATGGCGCTGGCGAAACCGCCGCGATGCGCCGGGTTGCGGCCGTGGCGCAGGCGCATGGCTTGCACATGGCATGGGATGCAGCGGCCAATCTGCGCATCACCCTGCCGGGCACGGACCCCACCCTGCCGCTCGCCTGCTGTGGGTCGCATCTCGACAGCGTGCCGCAGGGCGGCAATTTCGACGGCGCGGCGGGTGTGATTGCGGGCCTGCTCGCCTTGCTCGCGGCGCAGCGCGCAGGGCCACGGCCACGCGGCCTGCTGCTGCTGGTGATGCGCGGCGAGGAAAGCGCCTGGTATGGCCGGCCCTATCTTGGTTCCTCCGCGCTGTTCGGCGCCTTCGACCCGGCCTGGCTCGACCTGCCCTGCCTGCAGGATCCCGCGTTGACCCTGCGCGCGGCGATGCTGCGGGAGGGCGCGGATGTCGCGGCCATCGCCGCCGGCACGAAGCTGCTTTCCCCCGCGCAGATCTCGCACTTCGTGGAACTGCATATCGAGCAGGGGCCGGTGATGGTGGCGCGGAGTGTGCCGGTGGGCCTCGTCTCTGGCATCCGCGGCAATCATCGCCACCCGCAGGCGCGGGCGCTGGGTGAGGCTGCGCATTCGGGCGCCGTGCCGCGCTGGCTGCGCCGCGACGCCGTGCTGGCGGCGGCGGATTTCGCCATGCGGCTGGATGCGAGCTGGCGCGTGCTGCTCGAACGCGGCGAAGACCTGGTGATGACCTTCGGCATCTTCACCACCGACCCGCGCGAGCACGCGATGACGCGCGTGCCCGGCGAGATGCGCTTCACCTTCGAATACCGCAGCGAGAGCGAGGCCACGCTGGAGGATTTCCACGCCCTCGCCGAGACCGAGGCGGGCGAGATCGCGCGCGAGCGCGGCGTGCGCATCAGCCTCGGCAAGCCCGTGCGCACGCCGCCCGCGCGGATGGATCCGCGGTTGCTCGCGCTCGGGCAGCGCCTGTGCACCGGCGCGGGCCTCGCGCATGAGGTGCTGGCGAGCGGGGCGGGGCATGACGCGGCGATCTTCGCCAATGCCGGCGTGCCCTCGGCCATGGTCTTCGTGCGCAACGAACATGGCAGCCACAACCCGCATGAGGCGATGGAGATGGCGGATTTCCTGGAAGGCGCGCGGGTGCTCGCCGGCCTCCTGATGCAGGGTGCGGAGGAACTCGACCGATGAGCGACCACGGCGCGCGTGCGGCGCAGATCCTGCTCGATACGGGCGCGATCCTGCTGCGCCCGCAGCGGCCCTTCATGTTCAGCTCCGGCTGGGCGAGCCCGGTCTATGTCGACGCGCATCGTGCCCTGTCCTTCCCGCTCGCGCGCCGCGCGCTGCTGGAAGGGGCGGAGGCGCGGATCCTGGAAGCCGTGGGCTTCGATGGCTTCGATGCCGTGGCCGCGACCGAACAGGGTGGCGTGGCGCTGGCCGCGATGCTCGCCGCGCGTTTCCATCTGCCCTTCGTCACGGTGCGCCGCCGCCCGCAGGGTTTTGGCGCGGATGCGCATATCGAGGGCGCGCTCAGGCCCGGCAGCCGCTGCCTGCTGGTCAGCGACGTGACCACCGACGGGCGCAGCAAGATCGCCTATTGCCGCGCGCTGCGCCGCGCGGGGGCGGAAGTCTCGCAGATCTTCGTGCTGTTCAAATACGGCGTCTTCGACCGCGTGGTGACTGCCGAGGCGGACCTCGGCGCACGGCTCTTCGCGCTCGCCACCTGGGAGGATGTGCTGCCGGTGGCCACCGCGCGCGGCACGCTGCCGGAAGAGTCGCTGGCGGCGCTGCGGCTCTACCTCGCGGACCCCGTCGCTTGGTCGGCCGCGCATGGCGGCCTTGCCGCGCCGGATCCTGCCTGGCGAGGCTGAAGGCCCCGCGCTATCGCGCGCCGAGCAGCGCCATCCGCCCCGCCCCGCTGCGCCCGGCGATGGGCACGGGCAGGCTCCGATAGGCGTCGAGCCCGCGCCCCGTGCTGCCCGGCGGCGCGGCGATGGTGGCGGCGCGCTCCGCCCCGTTGTTGAGGAAGCCGCCACCCCCGCCGGCGCGCGCTAACTGTGGTGGGGTGGGCAGGGCGATCGGCGGGTGCGGGCGGCCCTGTTCCTCGGCCCAGGCGGCCATGACGCGCGCACGATAGGGCTCGGCGAATTCCGGCGTCTGGGAGTGATAGGCGCTGGCGGCGCGGGGCCAGTCGTTGCGGGTGGCGTTCAGCTCGGTGAGGAAGCGCGCGGCGTAGCGGGCATTGGCCACCGGATCGAAGGCTTCCTCGAGGTTCGCGAAGGCGTTGGGGTGGTGGCGCAGGTTGATCTGCATGCAGCCGACATCGATGGAGCGCACGCCGCGCGCCTGTTCTGCCTGCACCGCGGCAATCGCCGCCGCCTTGGTGGGAAAGAATTGCCCGCGCCCCTCGGCATTGATGGTCCAGGGCCAGGGGTGGAAGGCGCCGGTCTCGGGGTCGCGCCGGCCGGATTCGACGCGGGCGATGGCGGTGAGGAGATGCGCGGGCAGGCTCGCCGCCCGCTCCGCCGCCTGGATCGCGGCGCGGCAGAGCCGGCCGGGCTCGGCGGCGGCGGGGGAGGTCAGCAGTAGGAGCAGGGCGGTCAGCAGGGGGCGCATGCGCCCGCCAGCGCAAGCGCCGTGCCAGATCGGTCGCTACAGGACCGGCAGGCTGGTCGGCGCCTCGGCGGGCATCTCGGCCGGCGGCGGGGTGGCCTGGGCCGGGGCCTGTGCAGGCGAGGGGGCCGGGGCGGGCGGCTCGGGCTCGCGCGTATAGTCCGGCACGATGCGCGCCTGGCTGCCGGCGATCACCAGCACCCGCGTGCCGAGTGCGAGCGGCGTGGCGTCGCGCTGCGTCACCGAGACCAGCGTGCCGTCCGTCCGCCGCACGATGTATTCAATGGCGGTGGTATCCCCGGCCACGCGCTCGGTCGCGCTGCCGATCAGCCCGCCGACCAGCGCGCCGCCCACCGCGCCGATGGCCCCCGCCATGTTCCCCCCCGGCGCCTGGGAGCCGACGATGCCGCCCGCCGCCCCGCCCGTGGCCGCGCCGGTGGCGCCATCGGCCTGCACCAGGACGCGGCGTACGCCGACGATCATCCCCTGCTCGACGCGGTTCACCTGCTGCACGGCAGCGGTGGCATAGGCATCGGGGGAGAAGCGCTGGCCGCAGGCGGTCAGCGCCAGCAGGGCGAGAAGGGGCAGGATCGACATGCGCATGATGGCCCAGACATAGGGCAGCGCTGGCCCGCCCGCCACCTGCGACATCATCGGGGTGTCATCCCGCGGCGCGCGAGCCGCGCTATGCTGCCCCCGCCACAGGAGAGCCGGCCATGGACAGCGTGCGACGCCACATCCTCGACCTCTCGCGCCGCGGCCTGCTGCGCGGCGCCACGGCCGCCGCCGCGCTGGCCGCGCTGCAGCCCGCCTTCAGCCGTGCCGTGCTCGCCCAGCCCGCCTTCCGCGCCTACCCCTTCACCCTGGGCGTGGCCTCGGGCGATCCCGCCCCTGACGGCTTCGTGATCTGGACGCGCCTGGCCCCCGAGCCGCTGGCCGGCGGCGGCATGCCGCGCCTGGCGGTGGAGGTGGGCTGGGAGGTCGCGACCGATCCCCAGATGCGCGAGGTGGTTGCGCGCGGGACCGCGCTCGCCCGGCCCGAGCTCGGCCATGCCGTGCATGTCGAAGTGGCGGGGCTGCAGCCCGGCCGGCCCTATCACTACCGCTTCCGCGCGGGGCGCGAGGCGAGCCCGGTGGGGCGCAGCCGCACGGCGCCGCCGGCCGACGCGATGCCCGCACGGCTGCGCTTCGTCTCGGCTGGTTGCCAGCACTTTGAGGTCGGCCATTTCACCGCCTGGCGGCACATCGCCGAGGAGCCGGAGCTCGATTTCGTCGCCCATTATGGCGACTACATCTATGAGTATCGCGCCCGCGGCAACGCGCCGGGCGGCGTGCCGGCGGTGCGCCAGCACAATTCGGACGAGATCTACACGATCGACGACTACCGCAACCGCTATGCGCTCTATCGCGGCGATGCGGACCTCCAGGGCGCGCATGCCGCGCACCCCTTCCTGATGTCCTTCGACGACCATGAGGTGGACAACAACTGGGCCGGGCCGATCAGCGAGGAGGATGGCTCGGCCCGCTTCCCCGTCGCCGTGCCGCCCGAGATCTTCGCGCTGCGCAAGCAGATCGCCTTCCAGGCCTGGTACGAGGCCATGCCGCTGCGTCGCGCGCAGTTGCCGCGCGGGCCGGAAATCACGGCGTATCGTGCCATGCGCTGGGGCAGGCTGGCCGATGTCGCGGTGCTGGATACGCGCAGCTACCGCGACGACCAGCCCTGCGGCGATGTGAACGGCGCGCCCTGCGCGGCGGTGGCGAACCCGAACGCGCAGGTGCTCGGGCCCGCGCAGGAGCGCTGGCTGATGGATCGCCTCGCCGCCACGCCCGCCACCTGGAAGGTGCTGGCGCAGCAGGTGCCGATCATGCGGCGCGATTTCGGCACCACGGGCCCCTCGATCTCCATGGACAAGTGGGACGCCTACCCGGCCGCGCGCGACCGCCTGTTCCGTCACATCCACCAGGCGGGGGTGAAGAACGTGACCGTGCTGACCGGCGACGTGCACCAGGCCTGGGCGGCGACGCTGCGGCTCGACTTCGCCGATCCGCGCAGCCCCGTGGTCGGCACCGAATTCGTCGCGACCTCCATCACCTCGGGCGGCGACGGGTCGGAGGTGCAGGCCCAGACGCCGCGCGTGCTGGAACGCAACCCGCATGTCGCCTTCTTCAACAACCGTCGCGGCTACACGCTGCAGGAGGCAACGGCCCAGCGGATGGAGGCGCGCTTCAAGGGGCTCGACAGCGTGACGCGCCCCGGCGCGCCCGTGGTGGAGAAGGGGCGCTTCGTGGTGGAGGCCGGGGGCGGGGCCTTGCAGCGGGCCTAGCTTGCCGCCGGCCTCGCTGCGCGCGACGCTGCCCGCAACAGCGGGAGGGTGGCGCGATGGCGCGGATCGGTTTCGTGGGCCTGGGCAATATGGGCGGGCCGATGGCGCGCAATCTGGTGAAGGCCGGGCACGAGGTGGCGGTCTTCGACCTCGACGCCGCGGCCATGGCGCGCGTGCCCTGCGCCACCGCTGCCGGCAGCGCGGCTGATGCAGCGCGCGGGGCGGATTTCGTCCTCACCATGCTCCCCGCCGGTGCCCATGTGCGCGAGGCCTGGCTCGGCGCGGGCGGCATGGCGGCGGCGAGCGC
>Ga0315900_10001066_pt1 | contig 44330 bp, 53 predicted proteins | sample LakEriMetagenome_FD_203521 | JGI IMG/M metagenome (GOLD analysis project Ga0315900, IMG submission 203521) | Freshwater fungal communities from buoy surface, Lake Erie, Ohio, United States - Buoy 12 MA114 | ecosystem: Environmental > Aquatic > Freshwater > Lake > Lake biofilm | place: USA: Lake... | reverse complement strand
CATCGCCGGTGAAGACGGCGTAGGTCACGTAGCGGAGGATGATCTCCATGTCGCGCAGGCAGGCGGCCATGCGGCGATGGGTGTAGGCGTTGCCGCCGGGGGCGATCAGGGCGGGCTGCTGCTCGAAGAGTTCGCGGGCCGCGTTGGTGACGATTCGGGAGGCGTTGGAGGTGATGCGGTTGACGGAATCCATCCGCTTGTTGCTGTCGGCGACCATCGCCGCGAGGGCGTCGATCTGGCCGACGCTCAGGAATTCGCCGCGGGCATCGGCTTGGGCAACCACCTTGGTGAAGGCGTCGAACATGGCAGTGAAAACGACACACGGTCTGGCAGACCCTAAGCAGCGCCCCGGGCGGGCGCGAGCCACGCCAAGATCGCTCCGTTCCCGACGCGCAGCCTGCCAGGCCCCGTGACGACCGCCACCCCTCTGAGCTGGGAAGGGTTGCTCACCCATGCCGCCGCCGAGCCCGATCGACGGAACGGCCCCACCAGCGCCCAGGCCCACCTGCGGCTGTTCGGCCAGGAGGCCGACGCCGTGCGGGTGACCCTCTACCGCGATCACCATGCCTGGTGTCCCTACTGCCAGAAGGTGTGGCTGTGGCTTGAGGAGCGGCGGATCCCCCACCGGATCCGCAAGGTCACGATGTTCTGCTACGGCGAGAAGGAGCGCTGGTACCGGCAGCTGGTGCCCTCCGGGATGCTGCCGGCTCTGGAGCTCGACGGCCGCCTGATCACCGAGAGCGACCGCATCCTTGAGGCTCTCGAAGCTGCCTTCGGCAGCCTGGGCCCCGGCATGCACCACCCGCAGGTGCTGCCCCTGCGCGAGCTGGAGCGCCGGCTGTTCCGGCTCTGGTGCGAGTGGCTCTGCCGGCCCCATGACGCCCGCACGGAGGGCCTCGCCCGCGATCGCTTCCGCGCCATGGCCGAGGCCATGGAGCTGGCGCTGGCGGCCCACGGCGGCCCCTTCCTGCTGGGCAGCGAGCCGAGCAGCGCTGATCTGGTATTCGTGCCCTATCTGGAGCGCATGAACGCCTCGCTCGCCTACTACAAGGGCTACCTGCTGCGGCGGCGGCATCCGGCGATCGATCCCTGGTTCCGTGCCCTCGAACGCCGACCCACCTACCTGGGCAGCCAGAGCGACTTCCACACCCACGCCCACGATCTGCCACCCCAGATGGGCGGCTGCCACGCCAACGGCGAGCCGGCCCAGCGGGCCCTGGCCGCCCGGATCGACGCCGGGCCCTGGCCGATCCTCGGGGCCGACGAGGCCGACCCGGAAACCTCCCAGCCCGAACCGGCGGATGCGGCAGCGGTGGCCATCGCCCGGGTGGTCCGCCACCGGCGCGTCCTCTGCGCCCGCAATCCCCTGGCCGATGGGGCGTTCGATACGGCGCTGCGCGCCGCCCTCACCCTGCTGGCCCTCGGCGAGGCGGTGGCTCCCCCCGCCGGCAGTGCGGCCGGCCTGCGCCACCTGCGCGACCGGGTGAGCGTGCCCCGCGACATGCCCCTGCACGCCGCCCGCCGGCTGCGCCAGGCTCTGGAGACCACGGCCCGGCTGGATCCCCGTGATCCCGAGGCCCAGCCGGAGCCGATCCCCGCCCTGCACCGGCGCGATCAGGACCCCCGGCCGTTCCTGCGGCCGGGCGCCGGGCTGGTGGCCTGAACAGCGAATCCCCGTAGGGTCTGGGGATGATGTTTCCCCCGCCCATGGCGCCCGCGTGGATCTGGGCTCCGCTGATCGCGCTGGCGCTCTGGCAGGGCGGCCTGCTGGCCGTTGAGGCTGCCGGGCCGGCTCCGGCGCGGTCCCTGGAGCTCAGGGGCTCCACCTTCTTCGTGAAGCCACCCTGGAAGGTGGATCTGGTGAGCTTCTACACGAACATCTGGACGCCGAACGCGGAGTACTACTTCACGGTGGAGCTCGATCCCCAGGCCGGCGCCTCCCTGGGAGGGCTCCAGATCGAGCAGACCCGGGGCGTGGACCGCAGATTTCCGTTCTTCGTGGATCGCACCCGCGCCTTTCTGGGGCGGCCCCGGGCCGAAGGGGCGCCGGTGCCGGTGCAGGCCAGCTTCGACCCGAACCTGCGGCGCTTCACGCTCACCTTTCCGGAGCCCGTACCCCCCGGCAGCACCCTGACGGTGGTGCTGCGGCCCTGGCACAATCCGGGCCAATCGGACACCTACATGTTCGAGGTGACGGCCTTCCCCGCGGGCCCGAACCCCTCGCCAACCCCGCTCGGATACGGCACCCTGCGGATCTACGACCCGAACATGTGGTGGTGAAGCGACGGATCGGCCGGCTGCTCGGGCTGGCGCTCGCCGCCCAGGTACTCACGGCACCGCCTCCCCGGGCGGGCGCGGCGCCGGCGTACCTTGCGCCAGCGGTCCAGACACCGGCGGCCCAGACGCCCGGGGGCCGGCCGGAGCAGGTTCCCCCGGCCGTGCCGGTGGCCGATGTGCTTCTCGCCGACGCCGCCAGCGGCCAGGCCGGATCATCCGGCCCGCCGCCGGACCCGGCGGCGTTGCGGCTGCTCCACCCCCTGGCCGAGCCGCCCGAGTCGATCGATCCCTGGGGCTGGCGCTGGAGTGAGCGACGCCGCGCCTGGCGCATGCACACCGGCGTGGATCTGGCCGCGGCGGAGGGAACCGCCGTGCTGGCCGCCCGGGCCGGAACGGTGCGCCTGGTGGAGAGCGTGGGGGGCTACGGGCTGAGTGTTCTCCTCGACCACGGTCAGGGCCTCGAAACGCTCTACGCCCACCTGCTGGATGCGGCGGTGCGTCCCGGCCAGCGGGTGGAGGCGGGGGAGGTGATCGCCCGGCTGGGGGCCAGCGGCCAGGCCACCGGTCCCCATCTGCACTTCGAGCTGCGCCGTCGGGGTGCCCGGCTCATCGCCCTGGATCCCACCCCCCATCTGCCGCCGCTCCTGCCACCCCCACCGGCGCCGGCTGCGGTGGCCACAATGGGTCCCTGAACTCCTGCAACCCCCGCGCGTGGAAGCCCGTTGGAACGGCCGCGTGATCGCCGCCAGTGATGACATCGTGACGGTGGAGGGCAACGCCTACTTCCCGGCGGAGGCCCTCGATCGCAATCTGGTTCGCGAATCCGCCCACACCAGCGTCTGTGGCTGGAAGGGCACGGCCCACTACTACGACGTGGTGGTGGACGGCGTGGTCAACGCCAATGCCTGCTGGTTCTATCCCGAGCCCAAGCCCGCGGCTGACCGGATCCGCGGGCGGGTGGCCTTCTGGCGGGGTGTGCGGGTGGGCTAGGCGCCGCCCGGGTGGCGAAGGGTGCGCCAGTCGCCGCTGGCGGTGCTCACCTCCACGCCGATCTCGATCGGCCCGGAGGCACCGTCGAATCGCTGCCACCAGGCCACCGCCTCACCCCAGGCGGCATCGAGCGATTCGTAGAGATCGTCGAGCACAGGGTGGGGCGCCCCTTCGCGGTCGACGAGGCGGTACCGGCGCAGCGCGGAAGAGCGCGGTGGCGACTGGAGCTGCTGGTACTGGCCGAACTGGGCCATGGTTGCCATGCCACTTGAATCTCTGTCTGATCCTGATGGCACCGGCAGCCGCGCACTGTCTTCTTCACGACATCTTCGGCCCGCGCCGCCCTGCCCGCCGGGGCTGGCGGTCGCAGCGGCGGCAGCCCAGCCACCCGCACAGGTGGAGCGCACTCAGTTGAGATAGCGCCGGATCGCCGGACGGCACCAATAGAGCAGGGCGGCGATGTTGGCCGCCCACAGGCCACCCGCCAGCACCGCCGTGAGCGGGCGGCCATCGGTCACCAGGACCAGGCGCACGATGCCGTAGGGCAAGCTCACCGCCAGGCTCATCGACAGAGCCACGATCGCCACGATCTGCCCCCAGCCCCGCCAGCGCAGCAGGGCCACGCAGGCAACCATGCCCACCACCACCGTGGGCAGCAGGGCTCCGGCGCCCACGGCGATGTGGGCCGTGCGCCAGCCCGGCTCCAGCAGGATCGCCCCGAGTGCCAGCGGAATGGCGAGGCCATTGGCCACGAGGCCGATCCAGCTCAGGGTCAGGTAGCCGCGGGGAGGCTGCTCCATCCACTCAGGAGGCCGGTGAGATGCTCCATGCTGCGATGGCGCCTGCCCCTCCTGGGTGGGGGTGTAACGCCCCGTGGCAGCTCAGCGCAGCTCGAACAGCAGCAGATCGGCGCCGCCGGCACCGGCGCCGAGGCGCACGGGCGGCTCGGCCGGCCCGGCGCTGAATCCCAGCCCATCCCCCCGCCGCAGGGCCAGCGATTCGCCGCCGCCGGTGAGGCAGGCGCTGCCCGCGACCATCTGGATCCAGCCCTGGCAGCCGGCGGCCAGAGGCAGGGGCAGCTCCCCCCCCGCCGGCGGCTGGGCACGCCACAGCCGCACCGGTCGCTGGATCGCCAGGGCACCCTCCCGGCCGGCCGGATCAAGCAGAGCGGTCCAGCCCGCGCCGATCGTGAACGGCTTCTGGCCGTAGGTGGGGGGGATGCCCACGCGGCTGGGTTCGATCCAGATCTGCAGCAGGCGGCAGGGGGCGGTCCCCTCGTTGATTTCGCTGTGCACCACACCGGTGCCGGCGCTCATGTGCTGCACCTCGCCGGCCCGCAGCACCTCCGCATGGCCGAGGGAATCGCGGTGGCTGATCTCGCCCTCCACCATCACCGTGATGATCTCCATGTCGCGATGGGGATGCATGCCGAAGCCCCGTCCGGCGGCGATGGTGTCGTCGTTGATCACCCGCAGCGGCCCGAAACCCATCCAGTGCGGGTCGTGGTGGGAGGCGAACGAGAAGCTGTGCCAGCTGTTGAGCCAGTCGAGCCGGCTGTGGAAGCGCTCGCCGGCGGCGCGGAAGACGAGGTGGTTCATGGGGCTCAGGCGATGGGTGTGGCCAGGTGCTGCAGCCGCCGCAGCAGGTCGTTGATCGAGTCGTCGGCGGCGGGTCTGGTGGAGCTGCTCACCAGCTGGCGACCGACGACGTGGGCGGCGATCACGAGCAGGTCGGTCATCGGGCCCGGGCGCCAGGATGGAGCCCATGCGGATTTCATTGATGCTGCGCTTCCGCCCATCCGCGGCGCAAGAACGCACCCCGGGTGGCCTCCGTCACCAGCAGGTGACCGATGGCTGAGGGCAGCGGCTTCGCCGGCACGCGCGGCCATGGCGGCTGCAGGGCCCCGTCCGCCCCGGGGGGCGCACCGTGACGTCAGCCCCATCCGCCGCCGCACCTGCGGCGCCGTTTCCAGCGATCCGCCGCGCTGCTCTGAGCACCCTGCAGGTGAACCTCGGCTACCGCTGCAACCAGAGCTGCAGCCACTGCCATGTGAATGCCGGTCCGAGCCGCACCGAGATGATGGATGCGGCCAACCTGGCCCTGATTCCGAGGGTTCTGGAGGCCCGGGGCATCGGCAGCCTCGATCTCACCGGCGGTGCACCCGAGCTCCATCCCGGCTTCCGCGATCTGGTGCGCCAGGCGCGGGCACTCGGGGTGTCGGTGATCGATCGCTGCAACCTCACCATTCTCCTGGAGCCCGGGCAGAACGACCTGGCCCCGTTCCTGGCGGAGCAGGGCGTGACCGTGGTGGCCTCCCTGCCCTGCTACCTGGAAGACAACGTGGATCGCCAGCGGGGCCCGGGCGTGTTCACGCGCAGCATCGCCGCCCTGCAGCGGCTCAACGCCCTCGGGTACGGCCAGGCGGGATCGGGCCTGGAACTCCACCTGGTGTTCAACCCCCAGGGTCCCCAGCTGCCGCCTCCCCAGGCGCGACTGGAGGCCGAGTACCGGCGCGAGCTGGGCGAGCGCCATGGCGTGGTGTTCAACCAGCTCTACGCCCTGGCCAACATGCCCATCCAGCGCTTCGCGGCCGTGCTGCGGGCCAGCGGCGAGCTGGCCGCCTACCAGGCGCTGCTGGAGCGGAACCACCGTCCGGCGAATCTGGCCCAGGTGATGTGCCGCTCCCTGATCAGCGTCGACTGGCGCGGGGAGCTGTTCGACTGCGACTTCAACCAGCAGCTCGGTCTGCCCCTGCCCCGCCCCCGCCACCTGTGTGATCTGCTCGACTGGGATCCCGGCGGCGAACCGATCGCGGTGGCCCATCACTGCTTCGGCTGCACAGCCGGCAGTGGCTCCAGCTGTGGCGGCGCCCTGGCGTCATGACCGACCTCGCCACCCCCTCTACCATCCGGCCATGCCGTTCTCAGCGCCGATCCCCGTGACGATGGCTCCGTCGTCTCCACCCCGGGTGAAGCCGAGTCCCGCCGCCACCTGCCGTCCGCGCAGCGGGGTTGCCGCCGCGCCCCGCCAGCCGCGCCACTGCCCCCGCCACCGGGATTGATGCCGCTGGCCCTGGCCCTGGCTCTGGCGCTCACGGCCGTGCGCGGCACCGACCTCCCCGCGGCCGTGTGCGTGGTGTCGCCGCGGGTGGAGGCCCTCTCCCAGGGGGATGCCCGCGGCGAGCTGCCCCTGCCTGCGCCCGTTCTCGTGGTGATCGAGCCCCTGCAGGAGCTGCGGATCGAGCGGGGCGGGAGGCTGGTGTGGCGCCGCGAGGCCCGCGGCGGCCAGCCGCTCCCGGGGCCACTGGCCTGGCCGGTGGCCCCGGTGCAGCCCGGCGAGGCGGTGCTGCTGCGGCTGCGGCCCCAGCTGGCAGCACCGGGATCCTTCGCCAACGTGGAACTGATCGGTGCCCGGGCCGACCGGATGAAGGCCGCCATGGCCCTGGTGCTCAGCCTGGGCCGCCAGCCGGCCGCCTGGGCCGCGGCGATCGAGGCCGCGCTGGTGGCGGGGGATGTGCCCCTGGCCTGGGCCCTGCTGTTCCATCCACACGTCCCGGCCGATCCGGAGCTGCAGGCCCTGCAGACCGAGGTGATCCAGCGCGGCTGCGGCGACTGAGGCCGGGGCAGACATGGGGGTACAGATGTACTGTGCGGTCGGTGAGTCGAGCGGGGCGTGGCGGCTGGGCTGGAAGCGGTGCCGGATGATCCGTCGATGCGGAACGGCTGTCCGGTGCCCGATGGCTGGGGCGATGGCTGGGCCGATCCCGGCGGCGACCTCGACTGGCTCGGCCCCTGTGCGCTCGACACGGCCGCGATGCCCCTGCCACTGGCCGGCGAGGCGGTGGAGGCCGGCTTCCCCAGCCCCGCCGCCGACTACGTGGAGGCCGCGATCGACCTCAACGCGGTGCTGATGCCCCGGCCCACCTGCACCTTCCTGATGCGGGTGAGCGGCGATGCGATGCGCGAGGCGGGCATCCACCACGGCGATCTGCTCGTGATCGACCGCAGCCTCAACCCCGTGCCCGGGGCCGTGGTGGTGGCGGTGCACGAGGGGCGCTTCGTGCTGCGCTGGCTGGAACGCGGCCGGCCGGGCGGCGGCTGGCGTCTCACGGCGGCCGATCCCGGGATCGCGCCGATCCCCATGCAGCGCGACGATCCCGACCTGCTGATCTGGGGCGTGGTGATCCACGCCGTGCATCACCTCACGCCTCGCGCCACCAGCCCCAGGCCTCCACGTTGATCAGCAGGCCGATCACCACCATCGCCACCATCAGCAGCACCTGGTCGAGGCGCGAATCCGGCACGAGGATGTCGGCCCCCAGATGGGGGAGGTTGGTGGCGGTGTACACCAGACTCAGCCAGAAGTGCAGACGCTTCCAGGGGCGCCAGCGCCGGCTGAGGTGCGGGGCGCTGGCGGTGTAGGCGATCAGGATCAGCGCCGCCAGCGGCACCAGGAAGTAGCCGAGCATGGCGCCGAACAGCAGGGGCAGACGCTCCGGCGACACCTGACTCTCGATCTCCGGCGACCGCCCATGGAACAGCGGCATCAGCCCCAGATCCACATGGAACAGCATGCACAGAAACCAGCTGATCCAGAGGGTGCGCAGCCGCAGGGCCCGGTCGATCGGACCGGCAGCCATGGCGGGATCAGCTCACGATCAGGCCGATTCCCAGACCCACCACCATCAGGGCGATGGTGGCCACGGCCCAGAGGGCGTGGCCGCGGGCGTCGGCGCCGCTCTCGCCGATGCGCAGGGGCACCTCGTCGGCGTAGAGGTTGTCGTGGTTCTCGAGGTCGTGGGTGTGCATGGCCGCCCCGGTGACTGCCCCGACCCTAGGAACGGCGTCGGGCGCTGGCAACACGGGGCCAGGGGATCCCAGGGGCGCGGCGCGGCGGAAGCACACCGCCAGGGGCTGGGGATCGAGTGGCAGGGGGCGGCCGTTGAGCCTGAGGCGGCAGCGCTGGCGCAGCTGCGCACTCACGCGGATCTCGAACCGCCGCAGGGAGGCGACCACGAAGCGGCTGGTGAAGCCCCCCTCCCGCGGCCCGTCGCAGATCAGGGGCCAGGGTTCGAGAGCCTCCCGCAGCTCGAGCACGGCTCCAGCCAGCTGCCAGTGCAGGAGGCAGGAAAAGTGCCGGTTCCAGATCGCCTCGAACGGGGCCGGCCCGAGGGGCAGCCCCGCCTGCCCGGACTCGCTGAGCACGGCTCGGAGGTCGGCGGCCAGGGCCGAGGGCAGCAGGGCCCGGTCGAGCAGGAGGGTGGCCAGGGCACTCCAGGGCGGGGCCACGGCTGTCCTCCTGGCGGTGCGCGGCATGGATTCGGGGGTCCGGAATTCGATCAGACCCAGGCATCCGGAGGGAACCCCCGGATGCCAGAACTTGTTGATGCTGATCTCGCTGCGGTGGTTGTTGCCGCTGCGTTCGGCATGGAGATGGCGCAGGGTTTCGCCGATCAGCACGCGGCGATCAACCCGTTGCTCCTGTCCCTCAGGAGCGCAGGCTGCCCACCAGCCAGGCGGGCCGGCGGAAGAAGGGGTTCGGCTCGAGGCTGGGACCGCCCCAGGGCCGGTGGTCGCCGCCGCCGGTTCCCTCCGCGCGCCCGCCGCTGGTCTGCTTCCAGCTGCGCAGTCCCACGGCGGCGCCAGCGGCATCGAGCCGCTTCAGCCAGAGGCGGTGGCCGCTCCAGCTGACGCGCACCGGCAGATTCACTTCCAGCACCCCGGGATCGGCGCTGAAGCCCAGCGCCTGCCAGTGGCCGTCGCAGTCTGAGGGCAGCACGCCGCCCAGCCTCGGTTCGCTCAGGAGGGTGGCGCCAGGCGGGCAGCGCGACACCGCCGCGATCGCCACGAGCAGGCGCTTCAGGTTGAGGTGGCCGAGCGGCGGCAGGAGGAGGCCCCAGCCATCCTGATCGATCTCGAGGGTGAGCACCTGGCGAGGGGCGGTCGGCAGGCAGGGGTTCCAATGGCAAGCGCAGACCCGCCGGGCCGGTGGCGGCGTTGCGCTGGCGCAGCCGCTTCGCCAGGGACCAGGGGGCGGTGGCCAGGGAGCTCGCCTCGGGCTCCCACAGACAGAGGGCCCAGATGTGGCGATCGGGAACGAAGGGATCGGCCAGTTCCAACGGGTGCAGGCGCAGATCCAGGGCCGCGCCCAGGCCCTCGATCCAGCCGCGGGCGGCGTCGGCGCCCAGCGCCTGGCCCGTTCGCGCCGGCCAGGGGGCGATCGGGGAGTGGTCGCTGCGGCGCAGGAGCCGCAGCACCCAGCGAGGACTCACCTCACCCTCCTGGCGCTTGCCGCGGAGCATCGGGGTGCTGCCCGGCCAGTGGCGCCGCGCACTTCCCAGGCCAGGGCGTAGGCGTAGCCGAGCTTGGTGGCACCATCGGCCGCCACGCTCGATTCGGCGCCCTCGGGCTCGGTGGGCATCAGGGTGGGTTCGCCTCCCGGGGTGAGCTGGATCCCGGCTGCCCGAAGCCGGTGCTCGATCAAGGCCGGGGTGTCCGTCGGTCTGGGCCCAGGGTCCGCGGCGGGTCGGGAGGGCAAGGAGTCGCAGCCTGGGGGCTGAGCTGTGCGCCAGGCGGGAAGGGCGCGGCGCGAACAGCTGCCGAATCACCAGAAGCCCTGGTGGTGCAACCAGATCCCTACCAGGAGCATCGGTCCGATCACCGCCCCCAGGATCTGGAGCTTGATCACAGTTGCGGAGGGAGTCTTCGGCGGGGTGGACCCAACGGTGGTGGTGCGGCGAGGGCTGGGCATGGCGGCAGGCAGCGACGGCAAAGCACTGAAAAAGCCCCCCGGCCGAGGCCGGAGGGCGCTGGCGGAGGTGCGGCCGGATCAGCCGAGACCGATCTGAGCGAGGATGCCCTGGCCGGTGAGCAGCTCGGTGGCCAGGCCGATCACGAAGCCGAGCATGGCGAGGCGGCCATTCCAGGTTTCGGCGAAACCGACGAAACCGAAGCGGGGGGTGTTGTCAGTCATGGATGGAAACGTTGAGAAACGTTGCCGGAATTGTAACGGGAGTTGAAGAAAGGTGGCGACGCGCCGGGCCTGGTGTCAGCCCGTGCTGATCCGAGGCCGCTTCCGGATTGCCCGCCACGCCTGTGGCCCCATGGCCTCGCAGCTGGGAAACCGTCGAGGGCATCCCGTCAGGATCGTGCCGGTCGGCCGCCTCGACGGGCTCACCACCCCGGTGCCCCAGCCAGGGGCAGACCCCTGCTACACAACACGCAACATTTTGAATGACGCTGAAGGAAGCGCCATGCGGCGGATCACCATCCAGGTTTCCGATGATGCACACAAGGCCCTGAAACTCCTTGGCATCGAGGAAGCCAAACCCTTCGGAACGGTGGTGCTCGACGCCATCGAGTTCTATCTCCAGCACAAACGCGCCTACGACCTCGACGTCGCCCGCTCCTCGGGCGGCGGCTGATGGCGGAGCAGCGCCCGCTGCTGCCACCTGAGCGCTGCGCGGCCCGTCAGTCGTCTCCCTCGCCCTCCCGGCCCCGTTCCCCCTCCTGCAACATCTGGCGGCTGAGTTCCACCTCGTAGCCCTCCACCATGGCCATGAGCGCCTCGGCCTCGTCCTCGTCCACCTCCAGGGCTTCGGGAAGGGTGAGGTCGGGCACCTCCGCCGCACCCACGGCACTCAGCGCCATCCCCAGGGCCGCGGCATCCCGGTGCCACACCGCGCTCGCCTGGGCGAGCTTCTCCAGCACCTCATCCGGCACCCGCTCGCCGGTGCGGCGCGACAGTGCCGCCGTCAGGCGCCTGTCGTCGAAGACGGCGGCGGCGGCGGTGTGGGCGGCGTGGAAGGCACCGAGGGCGTAGAGCGCCTCCTGACGGAGCGTCTGCAGGCTCTTGGCCAGGGCCCGCTCCCGTACTCCCTGCCAGGGACCGGAGGGCGTGGCATCGGCACCGGCGGCCGGCGCCTCATCCATCTCCCCGAGACCTGGGGCCTTGGCGAACACCCCCGGCACGACCGCTGAGCGGCCCGGATCGAGCGTTTCGCCGAGACGGCGCATCCAGCGCCCCAGCTGCCGGCGGATCCCCATGGGCATGCATACCGCTGATGGCAGTGTGACCCACGCGGGATCCGCCCGGTGGCTGGGTGAGCCGGCCAGCGGGAACCCGGGCGAGCCAGCCTTTAGATTGTTGTAATCATTCGGCTTCGACCGTTGAACGACAACCATCCCGTCCTCCAGGCGATGCTGCAGCAGCTTCAGGAGCTGCGCAGCCGCTACGCCGACGAACCCTGTGATTTCAACCGCTACCAGGTGGTGCGGCAGGAGGCGCGGCTGTTCCAGGTGCGCCCCGACCTGCTGATTCGCGCCTGAACCGGCCGCAGCTTCCCTCAGCCGTCTTGATCATCGGTGCCGTCAGCGGCCTCCCGGGTGAGGCGCTGCAGTTGCCGTGTCTCCAGTGCCAGCACCCGGCGCGCGAAGTCCGGGTCATGCCCCAGCATCGCGTCGAACGAGTCCACCGGCACCGCCATCACCCGCGTGCCGGCCGCTTCCGCCTCGATCGTGCTTTCCGAGCGACTGTTGCTGAGCCCCTCCAGTTCATCGAGCACCTGCCCCGGTCGCCGCTGCTCGGTGCGTACCTTCTGCCCGGTCCGATCCATGGCTCGCAGGGCGATGGATCAGGCGCGCTGCACCGGCACCACCTGCATCCCGATCGGCGCCAGGGCGATCAGGGCCAGCTTGAGATGCTGGATGCCGAAGGGAATCCCCACCACGGTGAGGAAGCAGGCCAGGGCGGAGGCCACGTGGCCTGTGGCCAGCCACCAGCCGGCCAGCAGGAACCAGATCACGTTGCCCACCAGGCCCAGGGGTCCGGTGCCGAGGTCGACCCGTCCCGTGAGCTCCCGACGGCTGACAGCCTCACGACCGAACGGCCAGAAGGCGAAGCGACCGATCACGAAGCAGGCCCGGGCCCAGGGAATGCCCACGATCGTGATCGCGCACACCAGGCCGGCCAGCCACCAGCCCAGCCCCATCAACACCCCACCCAGCAGGAACCACAGCAGGTTGAGCAGGAAGCGCAGCATCCAACCTCGGTTGAGCCCGCAGGCTCGCGTACCCCTTCAGTCTGCTCGGGATCCCCGGCGGCGCCACGGCAGACCTCACCTGGGTGCTGGTCGGGGAGGCGGCAATCGCCCCTTCCTGATCCGCTCCGCCGGGCCGTGGGCGTCGGGCCTCAGCCTGGGCCAGCGAGAGGGGGCGCGTCTCCGGCAGGGGTCGCCGGTATCCGGTCGGAGGGGTTGGGCTCGGTTTCAGGGCCGATCACATCCACCGACAGCCGCTGCACCAGCAACCGGTAGCGGATCGGTTGTCGGCCGTTGATGAAGGTCTGCACATCGGCCACCTGACGGGCCGTGGGGACCCTCGGGTTCGTGACCCGCACGGACGCCCGGATCAGGGGCGGATTCTGGTCCCAGTCGATCGCCACGTTCACCAGCTCGGCATCCTTGCCCAGGGTGATGGTGTTCTGACGCAGGGAGGTGGCGATCGCCTGCTCCACCTGATGTAGCGAGGCCGTTCGCCGCGCCTGGGCCACCAGTTTGAGGAAGCTGCCGCTGAGCGGGATCAGCAGCAGGGCCGTCAGCAGGAAGCTGGCCAGGCCCATGCGGCTGCGCAGGAGGGTGGCGCGCAGCTCGGGCCGGCAGAGTGCCAGGGCGATCAGGGCCCCGCTCAGGATGCCGAGCAGGTTGGCCGCGAAGAGCAGGGCGGCTCCGGAAGCGCTGGTCCACTCGCTCTTGGCCAGCAACAGCCCGAAGGCGCATACGGGCGGCACCAGGGCCACGGCGATGGCCGTACCGGCCAGGGAGGAGAGGGCCTTGGAACGCACGGAGGCATAGGCGGCGATGGCTCCGGCCACCAGGGCCACCCCCAGATCCAGCAGGTTGGGGTGGGTGCGGGCGGCCACCTCCGATCCCAGCAGCGGCAGCCCCACCCCCAGTCCCACCAGGGTGGAGAGGCCCACCGTGATCACCACGCCGATCAGCAGGGTGAGCAGGGCCCGGCCCACCAGCTGCAGGCGGCCCTGGAGGATGGCGAAGGCCATGGCGCGCAGCGGCAGCATCCACGGCGCGATCAACATGGCGCCGATCACCACGGCGCTGCTGTTGGCCAGGAGCCCCAGCGTGGCGATCATGCCGGCCGCCAGGGTGAGCACCACGAATTCCTGATCCGCCAGGGCATCGAGCTCGAACTGATCGCCCAGTTGCCGATCCGCCATCGCAGGAACTGCTGAAGATGGCGCCCATGCTGGCGGGGCCGCCCCCGCAGGCTGCCTGGCAGAGCGGCGGGATCTGCGCGAACAGCTCGCGGAGCGCCTCGAGGTTGCGGCTGTGCTGCGGCTGTGCCCGCAACGATCGTGGTTCGGCCAGTTGGCCGCTTCAGAGCAGGAATTCGCTCGCCCGCTCCGGCGGCAGCTCCAGAGCCAGGCCCATGGCCCGGCCGAGGCGAGGTCTCTCGCTGGTGGTGGCGAGCCAGTGACGCACCTGAGCGGCCACGCCCAGGCCGTTGAGCACCCCGAGCAGCTCCTCCAGCTTGCTCTCATAGGCCTGGGGGGTGAGCGGGAAGGACTGCTGCTCCAGGTAGGCCCACATCACCTGAAGGTAGAGGCGGCCGCGCCGCTGCACGAGCTGCAGGTCGTAGGAGGCCTGCCAGCGCTGCCGCAGCACTCCGAGCACCTCGGCGCGGGTGAGCGGGCTGGCGGGAGAGGCCGGTGCTGGGGATGGCACGGAGGAGCCGCTGCACAACAGCATGTTGCAGGGCCGGAGCGGCGACGGGAAGCCAGGGCAGGCCGGGGAGGGCAGGTTTTAATGTGGCGCCACCTTGCCATGCCCGAGGCGCCGAACCGCCATGACGCAGATCCCAGCGAGCGCTTCCAGTGGTGACGTTCCCGGAATGGGTCGCCGGCAGTTCATGAATCTGCTCACCTTCGGTTCGGTCACCGGTGTGGCGCTGGGTGCTCTCTATCCGGTGGTGAACTACTTCATCCCACCCCGTGCCGCCGGCTCCGGCGGAGGCACCACCGCCAAGGACGAGCTCGGCAACACGGTGACCGCCAGCGGTTGGCTCAGGAGCCACAAGGAGGGCGACCGCAGCCTGGTGCAGGGCCTCAAGGGTGATCCCACCTACCTGATCGTGGAGGGCGAGGAGGCGATCGGGAGCTACGGCATCAACGCCATCTGCACCCACCTCGGCTGCGTGGTGCCCTGGAACAGCGGCCAGAACAAGTTCATGTGCCCCTGCCATGGCTCCCAGTACGACGCCACCGGCAAGGTGGTGCGTGGCCCCGCTCCGCTCTCCCTCGCCCTTGCCCACGTGTCGGTCGAGAACGACACCGTGTTCCTCAGCCAGTGGGCCGAAACCGACTTCCGCACCGGCGACAAGCCCTGGTGGGCCTGATCCCCTTCCTCCCTCCCTCCGTCGCCCCGCCCCTCTTCCGATGCGCCGCACCCTTTCCCTGCTGCTCGGCTCGCTGATCGGCGCCGCCCTCAGCCTCACCGTTCTTCTCGCCGGGGCCAACCCGAGCTGGGCCTATCCCTTCTGGGCTCAGCAGAACTACGCCTCCCCGCGCGAGGCCACCGGCAAGATCGTCTGCGCCAATTGCCACCTGGCCAAGAAGCCCACCCGCGTGGAGGTTCCTCAGGCGGTGTTCCCCGACAGCGTCTTCAAGGCGGTGGTCGAGATTCCCTACGACACCTCCGTGCAGCAGGTGGCCGGAGACGGCAGCCGCACCGGCCTCAACGTGGGAGCTGTGGTGATGCTCCCCGACGGCTTCAGGCTCGCTCCCCAGGACCGCCTGACGGACGAACTCAAAGAGGAGACCGCCGGCATCTACTACACCCAGTATTCCGACGACAACCCCAACATCCTGCTGGTGGGTCCGATTCCTGGCGATCAGCACCAGGAGATCATCTTCCCGGTTCTCTCCCCCGATCCGGCCGCGGACAGCTCCATTCACTTCGGCAAGTACCAGCTGCACGTGGGCGGCAACCGAGGCCGCGGACAGGTGTATCCCACGGGTGAGAAGAGCAACAACGGGGTGTTCAACGCCTCGGCGGCCGGAACGATCGCGGCGATCAGCCCCGCCGACAACGGCGCCACCGTGGTGGAGATCACCACAGACGACGGCAGCTCCGTCCAGGAAACGGTGCCTGCCGGCCCCAGCCTGATCGTCTCCGTCGGAGACACCGTGAACAGCGGCGCGCCCCTCACCAGTGATCCCAACGTGGGCGGCTTCGGCCAGATCGACGCCGAGATCGTGCTCCAGGATCCCGTTCGCATCTACGGGCTGCTTGCCTTCTTCACGGCCATCGCCCTGGCCCAGATCCTGCTCGTGCTCAAGAAGCGCCAGGTGGAGAAGGTGCAGGCCGCTGAAGGGTTCTGAGCGGAGCCGGCCCGATCACGCTGTCCGCAAGCCCGATGCCCCCGCTGGCATTCGCATCCCCGGGCCCCCTGGTGTTCCAGCTGGGCCCGTTCTCTCTGCGCTGGTACGGGGTGCTGATCGCCCTGGCCGTGCTCCTCGGCCTGGTGCTGGCCACCCGGCTCGCCCGTTCACGGGGCATCGACCCCGCGATCGTGGCCGATCTGCTGCCGATCCTCGTGTTCGGCGCCGTGATCAGCGCCCGGGCCTACTACGTGGCCCTGGAGTGGCGGCAATACCAGAACAACTGGGGGGATGTGCTCGCCATCTGGCGCGGTGGCATCGCCATTCACGGCGCCCTGATCGGAGGAGCGCTCAGCACTGTTCTCTACTGCCGCTGGCGTCGCCAGGCCTTCTGGCCCCTGCTGGATGTGCTGATGCCGGCCGTGGCCCTCGGCCAGGCGATCGGGCGCTGGGGCAACTTCTTCAATTCAGAGGCGTTCGGCCTACCCACCGATCTGCCCTGGAAGCTGAGAATACCCTTTGAGAATCGTCCGCTTGATTTTCTCGGCGACCTCTACTTCCATCCCACATTTCTCTACGAATCCCTCTGGAATCTGGGTGTCTGCGCCTTGCTTCTGCTGCTCGTGAGGGCCTCCAGCCGCGGCCGCATCGCCCTGCCGCCCGGCGCCCTGAGCTGCATCTACCTGGTCGCGTACAGCAGCGGTCGCCTCTGGATCGAGGGGCTGCGCATCGACCCCCTCTGCCTCTTCGCCGAGCCACCGTTCTGCGCGGGGGGCCTGCGCATGGCCCAGCTCGTGAGCCTCCTGCTGATCGCCCTCGGTGCCACGGGGCTGTGGTGGCTGTACGCCAGGAAGCGATCCCTGCCCGACCCGAGCACCCAGCCCCGCCGCAGCGGCGATGGCGGTGGAGCGGACCGTTGAACGAACCCTCGGGGCCCGTCTGGATCGTGGGAGCGGGACCGGGAGCCCCCGACCTGCTCACCCTGCGCGCGGCTCGGGCGATCGAACAGGCCGAGGTGCTGGTGTGGACCGACTCGCTGGTGAACCCCCAGATCGCGGCGCTCGCCCCCCCGGGCTGCGAGCGCATCCGCACCAGCACCCTGATCCTGGAGGAGGTGACGTCCCTGGTGATCGCGCGGGCCCGGGCCGGCCTGCGGGTGGTGCGTCTGCACGACGGCGACCCCTGTCTCTACGGGGCGCTGGCCGAACAGATCTGCCGCCTGGCGGATGCGCAGATCCCGGTGGTGGTGGTGCCTGGGATCAGTGCCTATCAGGCGGCGGCGGCCGCCCTGCGCCGCGAGCTCACCATCCCCGGCCTGGTGCAGACGATCGTGCTGAGCCGGGCTGGCGGACGCACCGGCGTGCCGGAAACCGAATCCCTTCCCCGGCTGGCGGCCTTGCGGGCCACGCTCTGCCTCTATCTCAGTGCCCGCCACGTGGAGGAGGTGCAGGCCGAGCTCCTCAACCACTACCCAGCCGATACCCCGGTGGCGATCGGCTACCGGGTGAGCTGGCCGGACGAATGGATCCGGGTGGTGCCCCTCGGCGAGATGGCGCGCGTCAGCCGTGAGCAGGCGCTGGTGCGCACGACCCTCTATGTGGTGAGCCCGGCTCTGAGGGAGCCGGGCGATGCCCGCTCCCGCCTGTATGCGGCGAGCCATCGCCATCTCTTCCGCGGCGGTGCTCCCGAGGACGATCCCCCCGCCAGCGTCGCCTCCTAGGCGGCGGAGCACATCTGCGCGGGTTCCCCCTCGCCGTGGAGCTCGCGGGCCAGCCGCGCCCGATCGAACCTGCAGCCCAGCCGCGCCGCGATCGCCTCCAGATCCCGCTCCGCATTGCCCAGGCAGCAGGTCCCGCCCGGGGAGGGGGTCACGTTGAACACCAGGCCCGGCATCGCGGGGATGCTGGCCTCTCCGAGCAGGAGCCGGCGGTTCAGCTTGTCGATCAGCTGGGGCCGCACCCCGCCGTAGCCCCTGGCGACGCGCAGATCCTCCAGGCTCATGCCGGGAACGATCTTGCGGGCATCGGCCAGGAACAGGCGCCGCCGCAACCAGGGCAGCTCGAACAGCAGGTTGCGCAGGATGTAATTGCGGATCCCGCGATTCCAGAACAACTGCCAGAGCACCGCCAGCACGGCCCCATCGAGGCGCAGCACCTGCAGGAACTCCCAGAAGGAGGCGGGCCGGTAGCGCTCCAGCAGCGGCAGCAGAAGGGCGGTGGGGCCGAAGCGGGTCTGCCCTGGAGCACGCACGTCGGGATCGCCGTGGATCGCGGCGAAGGGCAGCTGGTCGTTCTGCACGGTGTACACCTTGCCCCGGAGCAGATCCGGCGTGAAGTAGAAGCTGCCCGCCACCGGCAGGCAGGAGTAGCCAAGGCCGAAGCCCATCCGCTGGGCCATCAGCAGGCTGTGGGCCCCCGCATTCACCACCACGTGACGCGCCACAAGCTCGAAGGGCTGCGCGTCCGCCGCCTGGCCGCCGCGGGTGGGCTGCAGGCGCACCCGGAAGTGATCGCCCTCCGGCGTGATCCGCTGCACGGTGGTGCCCAGATGCAGATCAAGCTGCCGCGGGCCCCCGTCAGAGCGCCCGGAAGCCTCGATCGCCCGCCGGGCCTGGGCCACGAAGGAGGCCGACAGCTCCTCATAATCCACCGCCGTGTAGGCGCGCCGGATGCCGATCGCCACCAGGGGCTCGGGCCGCACGGCTCCGTTCACCAGTGCCACCTGGGGCTCCCAGGCGGCGATCTGCTCCTTCTCCAGCAGTTCCATCGCGGGGAAGTGGGGGGAGAAGCGCGCAAAGCGCTCGCGCAGCCGCTCACATTCCTCCGCGCCCACCCCGAGCACCATCTTCTGGGTGCGGAACACGCAGCGCTGCCGTTCCTCAGGCTCGAGCAGCGCCGCGTAATGCACGATCATGTCGGCGGTGCGCTTGACGCGCAGGGCCTTCTCGAGCGTGTAGTTGGTCTCGATGTCGCCGCAGTGGATGGTCTGGCTGTTGTTGGTGGCCCTGGAGTTCACCTGGGCCAGCCGGTCGTAGCGCTCCACCAGGGCGATCCGGCCCAGATCCGTGTACCGGGCCAGCTCGAACAGCAGGGCCGTGCCGCACACGCCGCCCCCCACGATCAGCACATCAAGCGGTTGAGGATCCACCGGCGTGGCCGATGGGCTCGCTGGGTGGGGCGTTGGCTGGGAACCGGCGCTCAAGGGCCTAGGGATGGGGGCAGGGTCCCATCCTCCCTGAGCGGCTCCGGCGGGGGCGGCCGTGGTTTAAACTGAACAGGTGCGGGCGATTAGCACAGCGGTAGCGCACTTCCTTCACACGGAAGGGGTCACTGGTTCGAATCCAGTATCGCCCATCCAGAGATTCCGCAGAGTGCCCCTGATGTCCTCCTCCACTCACCAGGTATGAAGAGGGTCTCCCGGTTTTGCTCCTGATGGGTTCCGACCTGTGCGCACCCGCCGGTGAGCGCCGCTCGGTGGCTGGGTCTATCGCCTGCTCGGTCGCCGGAATCGTGTCTTGCGCGCCACCCACCGATTCTTATGCTCACACCAGGATGCTGCTTTACTCCGTCGGCCCGTGAGCGAACCCTCCCCCACGCCCCATCTGCCCGAGCTGAACGCCCTCGGCCAGAGCCTGAGGGAAGCCCGACAGGCGAACGGTCTGAGCCTTGAGAACCTGGCAACCCGCCTGAACATGGGGCGCGAGCAGCTGGAGGCCCTGGAGAGCGGTGACCGGCAGCGGCTGCAGGAACCCGTGTTCGTGATCGCCCAGATCCGCCGCGTCGCCGGTTCCCTGGGGCTGAATGTGGATGCCTTGATCCAGGCGCTGCGCGCCAATCCCGACTTCCACGCCAAAGTCACGCCGGTCGCGCCCCCCGCCGCCAAGCGGGCCCGCTCCCAGGCCGCGCCACCGGCGGTTACCGCTGGTGCAACAGGGGCCACCGCAGGTGCAACAGGGGCCACCGCGGGTGCAACAGGGGCCGCCGCAGGTGCAACAGGGGCCGCCGCAGGTGCAATAGAGGTCGCCGCCCCGGCAGCGCGGCCGGCACCTGGCCCTGCGTTTCCTGCTGCCGCACGCCCCAACAGCGGCCCCGGCAGGCCGCCCCTGCCCGCCCTGCTTCTCGCCCTGACGGCCACCGCCGCTGTGGCCGCCTTCGTGCTGGCCCTGCAGCGGGGCGGGATCCGCCTGGCTTCATCACCGGCGCCGCCTGCGCTGCCGCCGCCTGCGCCGGTCGCGGCTCCGAAGCCCTTGCCTGCAGCCAGGCCCACCCCTTCCGCACCCGACTCCCTGGTGCTCAAGACCAGGGGTGTCAGCTGGATCAATGTCATCACCAATGATGGCCGCTCCCTGTTCGAAGGCAACCTGAAGGGGGAGCGGAGCTTCCCACTGGGCAAAGGATTGCGGGTGATGGCGGGACGGCCCGACCTGGTGACGGTCCGGGTGGGTGAAGGCCCCGCCCGGGTGCTGGGCCGGATCGACCAGTTGGTGTGGCACCGGTTCAGGCCGGAGGCAAAGGCTCCCACACCCTGAGCGTCAGCCCGGCCCCTTCCAGCAGGGCCTCAGCGCAAGAACGCAGGCTCCAGCGTTCCAGGCTCAGGTCCACCGGCGCTTCACCCGGCTCGGAATCGGCCGCCACCAGTTCCACCTCGAGAATCCCGGGCCCGGCGGGATGCACCCGGATCGCCGCGATTCCACCGTCCGGGCGCCGATCGAGCGCGGCCGCCAGGCGCAGCAGCAGGCCCATGGCCGCAACGGTGGCCCGCTGCTCGCGGTCCTCGATCAGCTGCCACGACTCGTGGCGCTTCTTCGGCAGGCCGCGGCGGTGGTAGCGGGCGATGGCGGCCACCATCAGGTGCTCAGCCTGGGAGTAGCCCAGCAGCTCGGCGTGACGGATCAGATACCAGGTGTGCTTGTGATACGCCGAGATGTTGATGCTCTTGCCACAGGTGTGGAGCACAGCGGCGGCCCAGAGCAGCAGGCGGCCGCTGCCGGGGTCGTGGTGCAGCAGGCCACGCGTCTGGTCGTACAGGCTCAGGGCATGACCGGCCACCCGTTCGGCGCGCCGCAGATCCACCCCGAAGCTGCGCGCCAGGTGCAGCGCCGTGCGCTCACGGATCGTGCTCTGGAAGGAGAAGCGGTCCCCCAGCAGCTGGTTGCGCAGCATCCAGTCCACGATCAGCCCCTCGCGCAGGGCCCGCTCGCACACCACCAGCTCGCTCACCCCCAGCATCGCCATCGCCGTCTGCAGAATCAGCGCACCCGGCACGATGATCTCGGCGCGGCGGTCGTTGATCGGCGCCAGGGCCTTGCGCTGCTCCAGAGAAAGACCCAGCAACCGGGCCAGCAGTTGATCGATCCGCGCTCTGCTGAGGCGGTAACCCTGCAGGCGCAGGGGCGGCTTCGGTTCCTCGGCCGCCGCCAGGGCCGCCAGGGCCAGTGCCGTGCCGCTGGTGGCCACCATCAGCGGCTGCTCGCCGGCCCGCAGGGCTGTCTTCACCTGGGCCACCGCCGGATCCAGGGCGCCCTGGATGTAGGCGCGCAGGAAGGAGATGCGCTCCGGCGGCAGCGGATCCTGCTGGCCGAACTCGCGCTGCAGTCGCACAGCCCCGATGCGGGTGCTGGTGAGACAGCGGGCATCATGCTCATCGGCCAGGATCAGCTCGGTGGATCCGCCGCCGATGTCGAGAATCAGGTGCGGCTGGTCGCCGAAGGCCATCGCCGAGAGCACCCCCAGGTAGATCAGGCGCGCCTCCTCGGGGCCACTCACCAGATCCACGCTCAGCTCGAGCTGCTCCTGGAGGGCCTGCAGGAACGCCAGACCGTTGGGAGCCTCACGCACGGCACTCGTGGCGGCCGTGACAATCTGCTCCACCCCATGGCTGCGGGCCAGGTCACGGCAATGGCGCAGGGTGCGGAATCCCCGTTCGATCGCCTCCGGGCTGAGCTCCCCGGTCTCCGGATCGCGGTCGCCCAGACGGGTGGTGCTCTTCTCGGTGAGCACCACGCTGAAGTTGCGCAGCTGCGGATCCACCTCGGCGATCACCAGGTGGGTGGAGTTGGTGCCGATGTCGATCGCCGCGACTCGGCGGCCCCCCAGCCCGGCGCGGTCGGGCCCCATGGCAACGGCCGCGGGTGCGGCGGTTGGTGTGGCGGCGGCGGGACTCTGGGCCAAGGTGCTACCGGTCCAGGGCGGCGTCACTTTGCCATCCGCCTCGGCCGTTAGCGTTCCCGCCGACCCGGCAGCGAAGGCGGCGGTGATGCGGATCACAGTCTGGCGACGCGCCGGCGCCTGGTTCGAGCTGCTGCGCTGGCACAAGCCCAGCGGCCGCCTGATCCTGCTGATCCCTGCCGGCTGGAGCCTCTGGCTCACCCCCGTGGCACCGCCGCCCTTTTTCCTGGTGGGGCTGATCGTGGTGGGCGCCCTGGCGGTGAGCGGCGCCGGCTGCGTCGCCAACGACCTCTGGGACCGTCACATCGATCCCCAGGTGGAGCGCACCCGCACCCGGCCGCTCGCCGACGGGCGCCTCGGCCGGGCCGAGGCTCTGGGGGTGCTGCTGCTCGCCCTCCTGCTGGCCCTGCTGGTGGTGCTGGCCCTGCCCGGGCCGGGGCGGCGGCTCTGCCTGCTGCTGGCGCTGGCCGCCCTGCCGCCGGTGCTGCTCTACCCCTCCGCCAAGCGCTGGTTCCCCTTCCCGCAGGCGGTGCTGGCCCTCTGCTGGGGGTTCGCCGTGCTGATTCCCTGGGCGGCGGCCACCGCTTCCCTGGCGGGGGGCTGGCCGCTGCTGCTCACCTGGGGGGCCACGCTCTGCTGGACCTTCGGCTTCGACACGGTGTACGCCATGGCCGACCGGGAGGACGACCGGCGGCTGGGGGTGCGCAGCAGCGCCCTCAGCCTCGGCCCGCGGGCAGCGGCCGCGGTGGGCCTCTGTTACGCCCTCACCCTGCTGGCCCTCGCCCTGGCCGCGGCTCTGGCAGGCATCGGCGGGCCGTTCTGGCCGCTCTGGGCTCTCGCCGCGGTGGGCATGGCCCGGGAGGTGCGGCTGCTGGGGCGCGCCGAAGCCGGCGCCGGGCCGCCAGCGGGCCGAGGCTTCTACGGACGGCAGTTTGCCGGCCAGGTGCGCCTGGGGGGACTGCTTCTGCTGGCCCTGGTGCTCGGGCGGGCGGGCTGATGCGACCGCTGCGGCCCGGTGATCCCGTGCAGCTGGTGGCCGCCGGCTCCGCCCTGCTGGGGGAGGCCACCGCCGAGCGGCTCCAGGCGGGCTGCGCCGTGCTGGCCAGCTGGGGCCTGCGGCCACCGGATCCGGAGGCGTTGCGGCAGCGCTGGCTGGAACGCCACTGGGGCTACCTGGCCGGCAGCGATGCCGAGCGCCTGGCCGATCTCACCGACAGCGGGGCACCGCTCCTGGCCTGCGTACGCGGTGGCTGGGGCGCCGCCCGCCTGCTGGAACACCAGCCGTCGCTGCCGCAGGGCTGGCTGCTGGGCTTCTCCGACGTGACCTCCCTGCTCTGGGCCCAGCAGGCCGGTGGCCGCAGCGGTGCGATCCACGGACCCCTGCTCACCACGCTGGCCGCCGAGCCGGCCTGGAGCCAGGAGCGGTTGCGCCGATTGCTGTTCGGCGATGGAACGCTGCCGGCCTTGCAGGGTGAGGGGTGGGCGGGCGGTGTGGCGACCGGGCCCTTGCTGGTCGGCAATCTCACTGTGGCCACGCACCTGCTCGGCACCCGCCAGCTGCCGCCGCTGCGGGGGGCGATCCTGGTGCTGGAGGACGTGGGCGAGGCGCCCTACCGGATCGAGCGCATGCTCACCCACTGGCGGCTGTGCGGCGCCCTGCAACAGCTGGCGGGCATCGGTTTCGGCTCCTTCAGCGGCTGCGATGAGGCGAACGACCCCGCGGCCCCGGCCGAACAGGCCGCCGGCCGCCGCTTCTCCCTGGCAGAAGTGCTGCGCGAGCGCACCGCCGATCTGGCCATCCCCGTGGTGGCGGGCCTGCCGGTGGGGCACGAAGCGGGCAACGCCGCCCTGCCCCTGGGGCGCCTCGTCCGCCTCGACGGCGACAGCGGCCACCTCGACCTGCTCAGCTGAGCCCCCCGCCGGCGCTGCGTGCGGCCAGCACCGCCGCGGCGATCGTGAGATCGAAGGGGGTGGTGAGCTTGATGTTGGAGGGGGGGGCCTGCAGCACCTGCACCGGCAGCCCGAGGCGCTCGAACAGGGCCGCGTCATCGGTGACGCTCCAGCCCCGGTCCCGGGCGATGGCATGGGCCTGCCGCAACTGCCTCACCGGGAAGGCCTGGGGCGTCTGGGCGGCCCAGAGGGCGCTGCGGTCGGGGGTGGCCACGATCGTCCCGGCGCCGTTCACCTCTTTGATTGTGTCCGTCACCGGGGTGGCGGCGATCACGGCGGCGCCGGAGGCCACCGCGGCGGCACAGCGCTGCAGCAGCTCCGGCTCCACCAGACAGCGGGCCCCGTCATGGATCAGAACGCTGGCCGCCTCGGGCGGCAGGGCCGCCAGGCCGCGGCTCACCGAGTCCTGGCGCGTGTCGCCCCCGAGGATCCACGCCACCGGCCGATCCGGCCGGGCCGCCGCCACGATGGCCTCGACGGCCGGGGCGTCCGCCGCCTGGCCGACGATGCCGATCCAGCGCAGCGCCGGGCAGGCCAGGGCGGCTTCGAGCGTCCAGGCCAGCACCGGCCGACCCGACACCTCCAGCAGCAGCTTGTTGCCCGCCGCCCCCATGCGGCGGCCACTGCCGGCGGCGGCGATGAGCAGATGCATGGAACCCAGGCAGGTGAACGGCAGGAGCGCAGCGGAGCGCACGGACCGCCCCGGAGCGCATCCATACAATCAGCCCGACACGCCAACCCCTCGCGATGCGCGCCCTGTTCCTGATCCCGGGCACGGCGGCTCGCCAGCTCCAGCTGTTCCCGGCGGTGGCGGCGGTGGCCGACCAGCTCCGGGCCCAGGTTCAGGTGGTCTGTCCCCCGCCCGTCACGGCCTGGTGGGGCCTCCATCCGGCGGTCGAGAAGGCGGTGCCCTTCCCCTTCGACACCGCCAACCTGGCCGACTGGGCCAACCTCCTCGGCACGGTGCGCGAACCCGACTTCCAGCTGGCGGTGAACCTCGCCAGCGGCCGTCCGGTGGACCTGATGCTGACCATGAGCCACATCCCCACCCGGGTGGCCCGCAGCGGCTTCTCGGCCACCACCAGGGTGATGCCGGGCGAAGGCTGGCCGGCCCAGGCGATGGACACCTTCCTGCGCGCGGCGGGGGTGCGGCTCGATGCCGGCAGCTTCCGTCTGCCCCTGCCCCAGGCCGACCTCGAGGCAGCGGCCCGTTCCCTGCCCGCCGGCAGCGGCCCGCTGCTGCTGCTGGCCCGTGCCGGCACGGCCGCCGACTGGCCCGACTCCCGTTGGCGCGCGCTGCCCGAACGCATCCGCGGCCGGCTGGCTGATCTGCGCGTGATCGAAACCCGCGCCGACCGGCCGGGGGGCACCCCCCGCCAGCGGGCGGCGCGCTTGGCCGGCGCCGACGTGGTGCTGGCCAGTGACCCGGTGAGCATCGAACTGGCCCTGCTGCTGGGCCTGCCCCTGGTGGCCCTCGGCGCCGCGGAGCCGCTGCCGGAGCGCCCGGGCGTGCAGGCCCTGGGCGCCCCCGGCGACCTGGCCACCCTCGACACCGATGCGGTCCTGGCCGCCCTCGGATTCGCCTGAGTCGGGTTCTGCCTTGGTTTCCCAGCACCCGCCCCCCCGTCGCACCCGCAGGCCCTGGCAGAGGCCCCTGCTGGCACTGGTGGCCCTGGTGAACCTCGCGGCCGTCGGCTACCGGCTCACCGATGGCTGGGACTGGGGCGACTGCTACTGGATGGTGCTGATCACCCTCAGCACCCTCGGCTTCAGCGATGGCACCACCCAGGTGGTCACAGCAGGCGGTCGCGTCGTCACCGCCCTCGCGCTGATGGGGGGCCTGGTGGTGGTGCAGTTCGCGATCCAGAGCGTGCTGGGACTCTCAGAATCGGGGTACTTCCGGCGCCTTCGCGAGCGCCGCTTCCGCCGCTGGCTGCGCTCGATGGAGAACCATGTGATCCTCTGCGGCTACGGCCGCATCGGCCGGGAGATCGCCGACCAGCTCGACCGCGAGGGAGTACCGCTGCTGGTGGTGGAGATGGATTCCAAGCGGCGCGAGGAAGCGGAAGACCGGGGGCTGGCGGTGCTCACCGCCGACGCCACCCTCGACGAAACCCTGATCGAGGCCGGCATCCACCGCTGCCGCAGCCTGGTGGCGGCTCTGCCCAGCAACGCCGCCAACCTGTACGTGGTGCTGAGCGCCCGCGGCATCCGCTCCGACTGCCGTCTGATCGCCCGGGCCGACAGCCAGGAGGCCGAACGCAAGCTGCGCCTGGCCGGCGCCGACCAGGTGGTGAGCCCCTACGTGGCCGGTGGGCGCACGATGGCCGCCACCGCCCTGCGGCCCCTGGCCGTGAACTTCATGGAGCTGCTGGCCGGCTCGGACTGCGAGGTGGAGGAGTTCCAGCTCAGCGACGACCACCAGCGGCTGGAGGCCCTCGAGGGCCGCACCCTGGCGGAGCTGCAGCTGGGCCGGCGCAGCGGCGTCCTGGTGCTGGCGATCCGCAACCCGGAGCACCAGGCGAACAACCTCCTGCGCTACCGGGGCAGCCCCGTGGCCGTCGCCCACACCCCCCTGATCGCCAACCCCGGCGGCGATGTGCGTCTGGCAGCGGGCCAGCTGCTGGTGGTGATGGGCAGCAAGGAGCAACTGCGCCAGTTCGCCCGGCTGCTGGGATCCGCCCTGGTCGGGGTCGGCAGCATGCCGGGCTGAGTGCCCCGGGCCCTGGGCCAGCGGTGGTGGAGGGGGCCGCGCATCCGCCTCTACGCTCCGCAGCAGCCCTCGCCCCCCGCACCATGGCCAGCGCCACTCCCCTTGCCGGTCAGGTCGCCCTGGTGACCGGCGCCAGCCGGGGCATCGGTGCCGCCATCGCCCGCGAGCTGGCTGCGGCCGGCGCCACGGTGGTGGTGAACTACGCCAGCTCGCCGGCCGCCGCCGAAGCCGTGGTGGCCGAGATCCAGGCGGCTGGTGGTCAGGCCTGGGCCCACCAGGCCAATGTGGCCGAGGAGGAGCCGGTGGAGGCGCTGGTGAAGGCGGTGCTGGAGCAGGAGGGCCGCCTGGATGTGCTCGTGAACAACGCCGGCATCACCCGTGACGGCCTGCTGATGCGCATGAAGACCGCCGACTGGCAGAGCGTGATCGACCTCAACCTCACCGGCGTGTTCCTCTGCACCCGGGCCGTGAGCCGATCGATGCTCAAGGCCCGCCGTGGCCGCATCATCAACATCACCTCCGTCGTGGGCCTGATGGGCAACCCCGGCCAGGCCAACTACAGCGCCGCCAAGGCCGGCGTGATCGGCCTCACCCGCAGCAGCGCGGCCGAGTTCGCCGGCCGCGGCGTCACGGTGAACGCCGTGGCTCCCGGCTTCATCGAAAGCGACATGACCGCCGGGCTGGATCGGGAGCCGATCCTGCGGGCGATCCCACTGGGTCGGATGGGCCAGCCCGGGGAGGTGGCCGGGGCCGTGCGCTTTCTGGCCGCCGACCCGGCGGCCGCTTACATCACCGGCCAGGTGCTGCAGGTGGATGGGGGCATGGTGATGCGCTGAGCCCCGCGTCTATCCGGCCGGGCTGCCGCTGAGTTCCTCGCGCAGGCGGCGGATCCGCTGCAGCAGCTTCAGGCGCCGACTGCGGGCCGTGATCGTGAGGTAGAGGCGCAGCGGCACATACACCAGCGCCATCGCCAGGCCGGCAGCTGCGATCGCCAGAAAGATCAGGGCGTTGGCGCTGCCGGTGGGATCGAGAACCCCATCGCCAGCGCTCTGCAGAGCCGATCCCAGGGCGGTTTCCAGCGACTCGGACAACAGCTCCTCCATGCCCCGACCCTACCCGCGGCGCCGGGGGGCGCAGCGGGGCGTCCCCCATTCGGCTATCCCCACCAGCCGCGGGGCAGCTCCGCATGGGAGCCTGTGGCCAGCCTGATGCTCTCTCCCATGGCCAAGCTGGTCAGCTTCTCGACTGCGTCCCGCGCCGCCCTCGAGCGGGGGGTCAATGCCCTGGCCGATGCGGTGCGGGTGACCATCGGTCCGAAGGGACGCAACGTGGTGCTCGAGAAGAAGTACGGCGCCCCTGATGTGATCAACGACGGCGTGACCATCGCCAAGGAGATCGAGCTGGAGGATCCCTTCGAGAACATCGGCGCCAAGCTCATCCAGCAGGTGGCCAGCAAAACCAAGGACACGGCCGGGGACGGCACCACCACCGCCACCGTTCTGGCCCAGGCCATGGTGCGGGAGGGCCTGCGCAACGTGGCGGCAGGCGCCAACCCCGTGGGCCTCCGCCGCGGTATGGAGAAGGCGGCGGCCCGGGTGGTGGAGGCCATCGGCGAGCGGGCCCAGGCGGTTGCCGGCGATGCGATCCGTCAGGTGGCCACCGTGAGTGCCGGCGGCGACGAGGAGGTGGGCCGGATGGTCGCCGAGGCCATGGCAAAGGTGAGCGCCGACGGCGTGATCACCGTCGAGGAGAGCCGCAGCCTGGCCACCGAGCTGGAGATCACGGAAGGCATGGCCTTCGACCGGGGCTACACCTCCCCGTACTTCATCACCGACCCCGACCGCCGCGAGTGTGTGTTCGAGAACGCCCTGATCCTGATCACCGATCGCAAGGTGGGGGCCGTCGCCGACCTGGTGCCGGTGCTGGAGGCCGTCTCGCGCAGTGGCCGTCCGCTGCTGATCATCGCCGAGGAGGTGGAGGGCGAGGCCCTCGCCACCCTGGTGGTGAACAAGAACCGGGGGGTGCTGCAGGTGGCCGCCGTGAGGGCTCCCGGCTTCGGCGACCGCCGCAAGGCCATGCTGGCCGACATCGCCACGCTCACCGGAGCGACCGTGGTGAGTGAAGACCAGGCCATGAGCCTCGAGAAGGCGACCCTCGCCGAACTGGGCAGCGCCCGCACGATCACCATCACCAAGGACGACACCACGATCGTGGCCAGCGGCGACCACCAGCAGGCCGTGAGCGACCGGGTGGCCGCGATCCGCCGGGAGCTGGAGAACACCGACTCCGACTACGACCGCGAGAAACTCCAGGAGCGGATCGCCAAACTGGCCGGCGGCGTGGCCGTGATCAAGGTGGGGGCTCCCACCGAAACCGAGCTGCGGAACCGCAAACTGCGCATCGAGGATGCCCTCAACGCCACCCGCGCCGCGGTGGAGGAGGGGATCGTGGCCGGGGGTGGCACCCTTCTTCTCCAGCTGGGCGATGGCCTCGACACCCTGGCCGCATCCCTGAGCGGTGATGAGCGCACCGGTGTGGAGATCGTGCAGCGGGCCCTGGCCGAGCCTGCCCGCCAGATCGCCGCCAACGCCGGCGCCGACGGTGCCGTGGTGGCGGCCGAGATCCGCCGCCGCGGGCTCGGCTTCAACGCCGCCACGGGAGCCTACGAAGACCTGCTGGCCGCCGGCATCGTCGATGCCGCCAAGGTCACCCGCCTGGCCCTGCAGGACGCCGTATCGATCGCAGCCATGCTGATCACCACCGAGGCCGTGATCGCCGACAAACCCGAACCGCCGGCCCCGCCGGCCGGTGGTGACATGGGCGGGATGGGCGGCATGGGCGGTATGGGTGGCATGGGCATGCCCGGAATGATGTGACCGGCGGGTGGGCTCAGCCGAGGGCGTCCACGTAGGCGGCCACCTGCAGATCGACACCGGTGATCGCGGTTCCCACCACCACCGCGTCGGCTCCCTGCTTCAGGGCCTGCCGAGCCTGAGCAGTGGTGGTGATTCCCCCTTCACAGATCAGGCCCGTGACAGCGGGAAGCCGTTCACGAAGGGGAGTCAGCAGCTCCCAGGCAGGCGGACGTCGTTCCCGCGTCACCTCGGTGTACCCGAACAGGGTGGTGCCCACCCACAGGCAACCCAGAGCCGCCGCCCGCAGACCGTTCTCGAGCGTGTCGACATCGGCCATCAGCGGCGCACCCAGCTCCGCGCCGGCCCGCTCCACGAGCGTCTCGAGATTGTCGTCACCGGGTCGAGGTCGGTCGGTGGCATCGATCGCCACCACATCGGCACCCGCACCCCAGACAGCCCGGATCTCCTCCCAGCGGGGCGTGATGTACACCGAGCTGCCGGCAATGCTGCGTTTCCACAGCCCGATGATCAGGGCCTCAGGGCAACGGCGCCGCACCGCACCGATGTGCTCCGGACTCTCCAGCCTCACCCCGGTGGCCCCGTTGCGGAGAGAGGCCTCGGCCATGGCCGCGATCACAGTGGGGTCCCTCAGCGGCGAACCTTCGGGCGCCTGCACGGACACGATCAGACCCGAGGGACGGGCCGGAACGACGGACATGGGGAAAGCAGCGGCGGGAGTGGCAGGGAGAGCGGAGTCTGGCGGCTCCACGGGCGGCGGCGGGCTGGCCCGGGGGCGTGCGATCAGGAGAGCTTGCGATCGAGCAGTGGCCGGATCAGCAGGAACAGACCCGCAGCCAGGCCAGCCAGGATGGCCAGACAGGCCGCCGCCGAGAGATCGCCGTAGGGAGCCTGGAGCACGATCGCCTGAAGCGAGACGGAACCGGCGTAGGCGGCCCGGATCGGTTCAATCGCGAAGGTGAGGGGATTCAGGGATGCCAGCCAGGCCAGCCAGGCGGGCATGAAGCTGAGCGGGGCCAGGGCCGTGCTGGCAAACAGCAGCGGCAGGTTGGCCACGAAGATCACGGCGATCAGTTCGATGTGACCGGGGAGGGCAAAGCTCAGGCCCAGGCTCAGGGCCGTGACGGCGAACACCAGCAGCAGCAGGGTGACCAGCACGAGCAGGAGCCCCGTCCCCCCGGGCCAGCCGTAACCCAGGGCGGCAGCGGTGGCCATGATCGCCAGGCTCTGCACCAGGCTGAGGCTCGTGATGTAGAGCACCGAAGCCAGCACGATCGAGCTGCGCGAGCGCAGCGGCGCCACGAGCAGCCGATTGAGGAAGCCGAACTCCCGGTCGAACATCACCGGCAGCCCCGCGTTCAGGGCGCCGCTGAACGCCGTGAACACGATCACTCCGGCCCCGAGGAAGCGCCCGTAGCCCATCCCTCCGGGCAGCAGCCCCTCCGGCGCCTTGCTGAACAGGGCACCGAAGAGGATCAGCCAGATCAGAGGTTGCAGTACACCGGCCACCAGGGTGGAGGGCCGGCGCTGCAGCTGCAGGAACAGGCGCCTGGTGAGGGCGAGGGTTTCCTGGCGGATCTCGGCGGCGGCCGAGGCTTCCCGCGCCGGGGCGACGGGGGCGATGGACGAGGCGGCGCTGGTCATGGAGCCGAAGCGGGGAAGGGGGGTGGGCGGAGACGACGCCCAGCGGGCGGATGGGGAGCGGCGAGGGTTCAGCGCATCTGCTGCTTGCGCTCGGTCCTGGCATCGCGGCTGCCGGCCACCGCCAGCTCGGCGTCCATCAGGGTGCGGCCGGTGGCCTGCAGGTAAACGTCATCGAGGCTGGGGCGGCTCTGGGCCAGGGCGAACACGGGCACCTGGGCGTCGGCCAGCTGGCGGCGCAGCTGTTCGACCACGCCCTCGTGCTCCACCACCAGATTCAGGGAGTAGCCCTGGGCCCGGTTCACCACCACCTGGCGAACGCCGGCGCAGCCCTGCAGCAGCCGCTGCACCCGCAGGGCCTCCGGTTCATCGCTGAACTCGCGCACCCGCAGGGTCACCCGGTCGCCGCCCAGGGCCGCCTTGAGTGCACTCGGGACCCCTTCGGCGATCACCGTGCCGCCTTCGAGAATGGCCAGGCGGTCCGCCAGGGCGTCCACCTCCTCCAGGTAGTGGCTGCTGAGCAGCACCGTGGTGCCGCTGTCGCGCAGCTGGCGCAGAACCGTCCAGATCGCGGCACGGCTCTCGATGTCCAGCCCCACGGTGGGCTCATCGAGCACCAGCACCTTGGGGGAATGGAGCAGCCCGGCCGCCAGATCGAGGCGACGACGCATGCCGCCGGAATAGCCACCGCAGCGGCGGTCGATCCAGTCGCCCATGTCCAGCAGCTCGATCAGCTCGGCACAGCGCCGATCGCGCTCGGCGGGGCCGAGGTGATACAGAGCCGCCTGCAGGTGCAGCAGTTCACGTCCGCTGAGGATCTTGTCGATCGCCACCTCCTGGGCCACGAAGCCGAGCAGGCGTCGCACCGCCCGCGGCTCCCTGAGGGCATCGATGCCCCCCACCAGGACGCTGCCGCGATCGGGAGCCAGCAGGGTCGAGAGAATGCGCAGGGCGGTGGTCTTGCCGGCGCCGTTGGGTCCGAGCAGGCCGTAGAGACTGCCGGCCGGAACAGAGAGGCTCAGGTCGTGCAGAGCCTGCACGACCTCACCGGCGCGGCTGCCGTAGCGCTTGCTCAGCTGCTTGAGCTCGATCACCCTGCGCTCTCTCCAGAGGCTGTCTGCTGTGGATGGGAATCTAGGGAGCGGAGCCCACCAGCAGCGCCAGCACCTGCTGCTGCAGTGCCGCCGCCGCCGGCAGACGGGCGAGCAGCAGCAGCAGGCAGAGGCCGAACAGGTAGAGGATCGACCAGCGGAACAGGGACCGGGCCGGCTTCAGGCCCTCAGGGTCGCGCCGCAGGCTCTGGCAGAGCTGCAGCAGGCGGGCGTTGAAGGGGAGCGCCAGCAGGGCGTAGAGCAGGCCACCGGCCGGCAGGGCCAGGCCGCCCAGAAGGCTGAGAACGGCCGTGCTCCAGCCGTAGTGCTGGATCGCCCGGGCGGTGACGAGCGGGCCCTTCACCACCGGCAGCATGGGAATGCCCACGGCGCGGTAGTCATCGCGAAGCAGCAGCGCCAGGGCCCAGAAATGGGCGGGAGTCCAGACCATCACCAGGGCAAACAGCCACCAGGCGCTCCAGTGCAGATGACCGCTGGCCGCCGCCGCCCCCACCAGGGGGGGGATCGCCCCGGCCACGCCACCGATCACGATGTTCTGCGGGGTGCGCGGCTTGAGCACGGCGGTGTACAGCAGCACATAGCTGCACAGCCCGAGCAGCGAGAGGCTGGCGGCCAGGGCATTCACCCCGAACAGGAGCAGGCCCACCGACGCGGCCGTGAGGACGATGGCCAGCGCGAAGGCCTGGCGTTCCGCCAGGCGACCGGAGGGCAGGGCACGCCGGCTGGTGCGCAGCATGCGCCCATCGAGTTCCTGCTCCCACAGGCAATTGAGCACCCCCGCCGCGGCCGAGGCCAGGGCACCGCCCAGGAGGGTGCAGGCGATCGTGCCAGCGGCGACGGGCCACTCGCCGCTCACGGCCATGCCCCCCAGCGTGGTGGCCAGGAGCAGGGGGATCAGGCGCGGCTTGGCCACCTCCAGCCAGGCCGGCAGCCGCACCGAGCGCGGCACCGAAGAGCCGACCGACGGCGCCGCAGTGGGCGGGGGCGACACGGGAGCGGCACTAACCACGGTTCACCTCCTGGCTGAGCGGAAGATCGGAAGCGGCCGCCGCCGCCAGCACAGCCACCAGCAGGGCGGCCACCACCTGATGGGCCACCGTGAGCAGCGGTTCGCTGAGCTGGGCGCGCAGGGTGGCGATCCCGAGAGCGACCTGCACCAGAACAAGAGCGACGGCGGCGAGGGCAAGCCGGCGCGGCACCCTGGGGCCGGGCGGCAGGGCCAGGGCCGCCAGGGCCGGCAGGGTGCTGAGCAGGGCGGCCGGGATGGCGGCGCTGCGGTGCAGGGCCAGCCAGCGACAGGCTTCCCCGGCAGCCAGGCAGCGGTCGGCGGCCCACTGACTGGCCATGGCGGCACCGGCGAGGCACTGGCCGAGCACCCCTGTCAGGGCGACGAGCGCGCTGAACCGCCACCACAGGGGCAGGGGGAGCTGCTGAGCCCCGGGTTCTCCGGATGCCAGGGACCGAGCCATGGCGCTCACCAGGGCCACGAGCAGCAGGGCGGTAGCGAGATGGGCCGTCACCGTGGCGGCGGCCAGCAGTCGGCTGACGGTAAGGGCACCGAGCAGTCCCTGGCCGGCAACCAGACCCAGGGCCAGCAGAGCAGCCAGCGGGAAACCGGCGGGCAGTAGCCGGCGATAGCGCAGGGAGGCCCCCGCCAGTACGAGCAGGGCCACGCCCACGAGGAAGGCATCCAAGCGGTGAAACCACTCCAGGAAAACCTGCAGATTCATCTGGCGACCGGGCAGCAGCGAGCCGTAGCAGAGGGGCCAGTCAGGGCAGGCGAGCCCCGCCTCCATCACGCGGGTGGCGCCGCCAATGGCCACCAGGGCCACCAGGGCCACCAGCAGGTGGTGCAGCACCAGCACGAAGCTGCGGCGCAGGGTTGGCGTGGCGGCGGCAGGGTCGGTCTGGGCTGGCGGGCCTGGCCGCTGGGTGGCAACTGGGAGGTTCACCTCCCCAACGAAGGGTGTGGCCGCAGGGGCGGAAGGAGTTGTCGGGACGGGGGTTGCCGCGGTGAGAGCTGGAGCCGTCGAGGCGGGAGAGCGGTTGGCGACCATCACCTCCTCAGCTCGAAGTTCGGGCAAACTAGCCAGGATTTGTCGGCTAAAGGATTGCCATTCCCTCACATCTCGGCATCAGAACCAACGCCCCCTGCACGCCTCCATAAGCTGACCACAGGGATTGACAATGCCATGCAAGCCAGCCGTGCTATCACCCTGGCATCGGCCAGCGCCGCTCTGTTGGGCACCGGTCTATGGGTGGGGTACCACGTGAATCTGCTGCCCGTGGATGCCAGCAGCAACGCTCCGGTGTATGACGATCTTTTTAAGGTTTTGCTCAGCATCGGCACCATGCTGTTCCTCGGGATCACCGTGATCCTCCTCTACAGCCTGGTGCGCTTCCGGCGCCCGGCCAACGATGGATCCGACGGCCTGGCGATCGAAGGAAATCTGCCCCTGGAAATCGTCTGGACCGCCATACCGGCGGTCGTCATTCTGTTTGTCGGTATCTACAGCTACGACATCTATGAACGCATGGGTGGCATGACCTCGCTTCACGATCATGCCGCCATGGCCACCATGGCCCAGAGCTCCATGCACGCAGAGGAAGGTGCCACTGGCCCCGCGATCCAGAATCAGCGCTACTGGGGCGGCATTGCCCCTGCTGTTGCTGCACCCGGTTCGCCGGTGCCCATGCCCGTGGACGTCACCGCCATGCAGTTCGCCTTCATCTTTCACTATCCCGAAGGCAACATCACCTCGGGTGAGCTTCATGTGCCCGTCGGTCAGCCTGTGGAACTGCGCATGGAGGCCCGGGACGTGATCCATGCCTTCTGGGTGCCCCAGTTCCGCCTCAAGCAGGATGTCATTCCCGGTCAGCCCACCCTGCTGAGTTTCACCCCCACCCGCGCCGGCACCTACCCGATCATCTGCGCTGAGCTGTGCGGTGCCTATCACGGCGGCATGCGATCGAACGTGGTGGTGCATGAACCCGAGGCTTTCCAGAGCTGGCTCGATCAGAACCGCCAGCCCGCCACCACGGCATGAGTGCATTCTTCACCCTTCAACCATCCGAACAGCCAGACGGCCCCTGATCGATGACCCTTGCAGCTCCCAACCAGGCTTCGCCAAGCCTCTCTCTCCAGCCCCGGGGCTGGCTGCGCTACTTCAGCTTCAGCACCGATCACAAGGTGATCGGCCTTCAGTACATCATCTGCGGATTCCTGTTCTATCTGATCGGTGGCGCCATGGCAGGCGCTATCCGCACGGAACTGGCGACGCCGCTCTCCGATTTCATGCCGCGAGACACCTACAACGAAGTGCTCACGCTGCACGGCACGGTCATGATCTTTCTGTGGATTGTGCCGGTCGTCAATGGCGGCTTCGGCAACTATCTGATTCCCTTCTACGTCGGCGCCAGGGACATGGCCTTCCCCCGGCTGAATGCGGTTGCCTTCTGGATGATCCCCCCCGCCGGCATCCTGCTGATCAGCTCCTATTTCCTCGCCGATGCCGCGGCCCAGTCAGGCTGGACCGCCTATCCACCCCTGAGCATCACCACCCCGGCGGCGGGCCAGGTGGTGTGGATTCTGAGCGTGCTCTTGTTGGGAGGAAGTTCGATCTTCGGAGCCATCAACTTCATTGCGACAATTCTGAAACTGAGACAACCAGGTCTCCAGCTCATGCAGCTCCCGATGTACTGCTGGGCGATGCTAGGTACCAGCATTCTGGTGGTTCTCTCCACTCCGGTACTCGCTGGTGTGTTGATCCTGCTCAGCTTCGACATCGTGGCCCACACAGGGTTCTTCAATCCAGCCCTGGGCGGAAATGTGGTGGTTTATCAGCACCTGTTCTGGTTTTATTCCCATCCCGCTGTCTACATCATGGTGCTGCCAGCCTTTGGCCTGGTCAGTGAGATCCTGCCCGTGCACGCCAGGAAGCCACTCTTTGGCTATGCAACCATGGTTTACTCAATTATGGGCATTGTATTCCTTGGCCTCATTGTGTGGGCTCACCACATGTTCACGAGTGGAACACCACCCTGGATGCGCCTGTTCTTCACAATCGCCACCTCATTCATCGCCGTTCCAACCGGGATCAAGTTTTTCAACTGGCTGGCCACCCTCTGGGGTGGCAAAATCGCGCTCAACAGCGCCATGCTGTTCAGTTGTGCGTTCATCCTTCATTTCGTCTTCGGTGGCATCACCGGTGTATCCCTGGCCCAGGTACCCTTTGATATCCACGTGCATGATACCTACTACGTGGTCGGGCACTTTCATTATATTGTCTATGGCGGCACAGTCTTTGTGATCTTCGCCTCCCTCTACCACTGGTATCCCAAGTTCACGGGCAGAATGCTGAACGAAGATCTCGGCCGTCTGCATTTCCTGCTCACCTTTCTCGGCTTCAACCTCTGCTTCCTGCCGCAGCACTGGCTCGGTCTGAACGGGATGCCACGCCGCGTTGCCGAGTATGACCCCACCTTCACCACCCTCAACCAGGTGAGCAGCGTGGGGGCTTTGCTGATGGCGATCAGCACTCTGCCCCTGCTGATCAATGTGGTGGTGACAGCCCTGCGCGGCGAGCCGGCCGGAGACAATCCCTGGAATGCCCTCACCCCCGAATGGCTCACCAGCTCGCCACCGCCCGTGGAGAACTGGAAGGGCGCTGCACCCCTGGTGAAGGAGCCCTACGGTTATGGCAACAAGCCTGGCGAGGTGCCGGCATGACCACCACCCTCAGCGATGCCACCGAGCTGGAGGCCGCCACCGTGTCCGAGCACGGGGAGCATGCCGACCTGCGCATGTTCGGCCTCGCCACCTTCCTGGTGGCCGACGGCATGACCTTCGCCGGCTTCTTCGCCGCCTACCTCACCTTCAAGGCCGTCAATCCCCTGCCAGAGGGCAGCAACTATGAGCTTGAGCTGCTGCTGCCCACCATCAACACCATCCTGCTGGTGGTGAGCAGTTTCACCTTTCATCGGGCCGGCAAGGAGTGTCGAAACGACCGCCCTGGCGCCAGCAGGCTCTGGCTGCTGATCACAGCGGCCCTCGGGGCCACCTTCCTGGCCGGTCAGATGGTGGAATATTTCACGCTGCCCTTCGGCCTCACCGACAACCTCTTTGCCAGCACCTTCTACGCCCTCACCGGTTTCCATGGCCTCCACGTCACCCTGGGCGTGATCTGCATCGGCATCGTCGCCCTCCAGACCCGCCGGGGAGGCCCGATCAGCGCCACCAGCCACTTCGGACTGGAGGCCGCGGAGCTGTACTGGCATTTCGTGGATGGGATCTGGCTCGTACTCTTTGGCATTCTGTATCTTCTCTGACCCTTCCATCCCTTGCCTCCCCGTGATCGATCCCGGCAGAATCGAGTGATTGCAATGGCGGTCAATTCAACGATGGCAACCGGTAACGGCTGGCTCAATCACAGCGTCGGCAGCACGGGGGATCCGGCACCGCCTCTGGTGGGCAAGGCCCTGCTCGATCGGGCCCGCGCGCTCAGCAACCGGCCGGAGGAGCAGATTGCCCGGGCCTGTGGCTATGTGGGGCCCAGCGGTCGGGTGCTCAAGAAGAGTTTCTACAGGGCTCTGGTCGAAGCCAAGGGCTACAAATTGCCCAGCGACCCCGGCGGAGCCGGCGGTGCCGGCGGTGCCGTAGGCCCCAGGGGTCGCCAGGCCGATTACCGCACCAGGGTGCACGGCAACGGCAATCTGATGATCGGCAATGCCTACACCCGCAGGATGGGCATCGAGCCTGGAGATGAATTCCGGATCGAATTGCACCGGGAAACGGGTTCGATCTGGTTGCTGCCCCTGAACCCAGGCGAGACAGGCGCGGAGACCTGAATGGCCGCGGGGCCGCGCCAGCTCTCCTACCGCTCCGCCGCGCCGTGGAAACGGGCACTGAACGCGAGCAGATCCACACCGCTGAACAGGAAACTCACCCCCACGAGAATGCCGAGCACCGGCAGCAGGGAGGCCGCTGGCATGGTGAGGATCAGGCCCCCCAGGCTCAAGGTCACGACCCCGTTCACCAGGCCCCAGCCCCAGCCGCCCAGCCGTCGATGGCGGAGGGCCACCACCACCGCCACAGCTCCCTCCAGCAGGAACACGATGCCGACAGCCAGGGTGAGCGAGACCACCGGGCGGACGGCCGTCAGGGATCCCGATCCGAGGTTCTGCACCATCGTGAAGCCCGCCACCAGGAACACGCTGGAAACCACCAGTCGCCAGAACGTGAGCCAGCGGCCCAGCTGGGGGGCGCGGATCAGGTTGTTCACCCAGCCCACCAGGCCGCCCACCAGGAAGGCCACGGCCACCACGGCCGTGATCACCCCCGAGGTGCGCACCGGAAACAGCAGGGCCAGCACACCCAGCACCAGCATCAGGATGCCCTCGAACAGGGTGAAGGCCCTCAGCGAGGCGGCGGCGTCGGCGCGGACAAGGCCTGACATCGGTGCGGAACGGACACCAACGGACCGTAGACAGCGTCCCCACGGCCGCCCACTCAGCCGTAACCGTGCGACACCAGCCACTCCGCACTGGGGCCCGGCACCTGGCTGATCCCGGCCACCGGGCCTGCCAGGAGCCGCTCGGTGTACTTGGCCAGCAGATCCGCCTCCAGGTTCACCGCGTCTCCGGGTCGAAGCAGAGCCAGGGTGGTCTCGGACCAGGTATGGGGGATCACAGCGACCCAGAAGTGGGCCCCGTCGGCACTGCAGCCGGCCACGGTGAGGCTGACGCCGTCCACCGCGATGCTGGCCTTCTCGCACACGAAGCGGCCATAGGCCGGCTCCCGCCAGGCCAGCTCCAGATGCCAGGAAGACGGGCGGCGCTCCACGGCCCGCACGAGCCCCTGCCCGTCCACATGGCCGCTCACCAGATGGCCCCCGAGCCGATCGGCCAGCCGCAGGGCCGGCTCCAGGTTCACCGTGGTGCGGCGGTCGGCCTTGGCCGCCAGGGTGCTGCGGCCCAGGGTCTCCTCACTCACATCGGCGCGGAAGCCGTCGGCGAACCGTTCGGCCACCGTGAGGCACACCCCATCCACGGCGATGCTCTCTCCCAGGGCCAGATCGGCGGGCCCCCAGCTGCCGTCGCCACCCAGCCAGCGCAACCGCACGCCGGCAACGGCGCGCTCGATGCGGCCCGTCGCCTGCACCAGTCCGGTGAACATCCGCCCCGCCTGCCCTGCTGGCCATAATCAGACAAGCAGCCGCCGTCCGCCAGGAGGCCCAGCCAATGGTGGAGATGAGCGTGGCCGGCATCGCCCTCGACGCAGCCAGCCGCAGCCCGATCGTTCTCCTGCGCGACCCCTCGGGCCGCCGGCAGGTGCCGATCTGGATCGACCAGTCCCAGGCCCAGAACATCCTGGCCGGAATCGCCGACAAGCGGCCGCCGCGGCCCCTCAGCCACGACCTGATGGCGTCGTTGCTCGAAGCCGGAGGGCTCACCCTGCAGCGGGTGGTGATCCACACGATCGAGGACGCCACCTTCAGGGCCGTGCTCAAGCTCAGCCGCGGCGGCGAGGAGCCCGACCTGGAGATCGACGCCAGACCCAGCGACGCCATCGCCCTGGCCGTGCGCACCGGCAGCGGCATCTGGATGCTGGAGGAGGTGGTGGCCGATGCCTCGATCCCGGTGGATGCGGAGGCCGACGCCGAGGATTCGGCCGACTTCCGCCGCTTCCTCGACAGCACCAGCCCCGCTGAGCTGATCCGTCACCTCAGCCGGGCCCAGCCCGATCTGGCCGAGCCCGAGGGCGGCGAGCACCAGGGTGGCGAAGAGGGCGGCGAGGAGGGTGGCAACCGTGGCGACGCAGGGGGCGGTGGTCCCTCCGCAGGGGAACCGCCCGCCGGCCCCTCCAGCGGTGCGGGCATCTAGGCGCCCCTATGGCCGCTGTCCCGAGGGGACCCAGCTGGCGGTCTCCCGGTTCAGCCTGGGCACGATGCGCGCTCTCGGCAGCCCCGGCCAGATGGAGGCGGTGCTGCGTGCCGCCCTGGGGGCCGGGATCAACCACCTGGAAACGGCTCCGGCCTATGGGCCGGCGGAGGAGTTCCTGGGCCGCGCCCTGCGGCAGCTGCGGCGGGAAGGTCTGGCGCCGCAGGGGGGCTGGCTGATCACCAGCAAGCTGCTGCCCGGATGCGATCTGGCGAGCGGCCGGCAGCAGCTGCGCAGGATCCTGGATCGCTTGGGCGTGCGCCAGCTGAGCCACCTGGCTGTCCACGGGCTGAACCGGCCGGAGCATCTCCATTGGGCCCTCCGGGGCGAGGGGGCCGCCCTGCTCAGCTGGGCGCGGGATGCGGGCCTCACCCGGGCGGTGGGCTTCACCAGCCATGGCGGTGCCGGCCTGATCGAGCAGGCGCTGGCCTCCGGCCGGTTCAGCTTCTGCGGCCTGCATGTCCACCTGCTCGACCGCACTTTGCTGCCCCTGGCCCGGACCGCCCTGGCCGAGGGCATCGGCGTGCTGGCGATCTCCCCTGCCGACAAGGGGGGGCGCCTCCATGACCCGCCCGCGGCGCTGCAGGCCGACTGCGCGCCGTTCCAGCCGCTGGAGCTGGCCTACCGCTTCCTGCTGGAGAACGGAATCTCCACCCTCAGCCTGGGGGCCGAACAGCCGGGGGATCTGGCCTGGGCGGCCCGCCTGGCGGGCCAGGACGGCGAGGGGCTCTCGCCTGCGGTGGCCGCTGCGGTGGCCCGGCTGGATGACGCCCAGGCCGGGCGGCTGGGCAACGGGCACTGCGGCCAGTGCCGCGCCTGCCTGCCCTGCCCCAGCGAGGTGCCGATTCCGGAATTGCTGCGGCTGCGCAACCTGGCGATCGGCCACGGCATGGAGGCCTTCGCCCGGGAGCGCTACAACCTGATCGGCCGTGCCGGCCACTGGTGGGAGGAGCGCAACGCTGAGGCCTGTCGGGGCTGTGGCGCCTGCCTGCCCCGCTGCCCCCGCGATCTCCCCATCCCGGATCTCCTGGCCGACACCCACCGCCGACTCGTCGCCGCCCCCCGCCGGCGCCTCTGGGGCTGAGGACACCGGTGGCTCAGCCGGGGGCGGCGGCGTCCCAGAGGGTCTGGAGGGCCAGACGCCGGGCCGCACTCAGCGGCGGCAGGCTCCAGCAGCGCTGCAGCACCGCCTCGGGCGGCAGGAGCAGGGCCGCCGCCGGCTGTGGCACGCCGGCCAGGGACGGCAGAAGCTGCTGCCGCGGCAACGGTGGCACCCAGCCCCCCGCCAGCAGCCTGGCCAGAAGCGGGGGTTCCAGCAGCGCCCCGAGCCACTCCAGGGGGGGAGCCTCGGCCCCGGCCGCCGGCCGCACGAGCACCTGCCAGGCGAGCGGTGCCCCCGTGGCGGGAAGAACCACCTGCAGGCGCTGGTCGCGGCGCAGAAGCGGCACGAGGCGCTGCAGGGGCACCACGGCCGCGGCCGCCTCACCCGTGAGCAGGAGATTGAGGGCATCGCCGTCGTCGTAGGCCATGGCCTGGGCGCGCAGGGCCCGCAGCCGCCGCAGATCGCCGCCGCAGATCTCGATGCTCACCCGCGGACTGCTGGGCAGCACCAGCCGGCCGCGCAGCGCCGGGTCGGCCAGCACCCCCCACCCCTGGGCACCCCGGGCCCGGTCCGCCAGGTCGGGCTGGCTGCGCAGCACGATCACCCAGGGACTGAAGGCCCAGGGGAAGGCGAGCGCAGGCCGTTCCGGCGGCCCGTGAAGCCGGCTCACAGGCTGGGCGAACGCCGCCAGACGGGCCAGCACCGCGGGGGTCCCGAACGGTTGCAGCCGCCGGGCGGGCAGATCCACGGCCCAGCCGTCGGGAAGGCTCGCCAGGGAGAGGGGGCCGGCGGTCTCCGGCTCGGGGGCCTCCAGGGCCTGGACCACGGCGGCGGCTCCCCCCAGAAGCCGGCGCTGCCAGGGATGCGGCAAGGCCTCCAGCCAGGGGCCCGGCATCGACCCCGTCGCCGCCACCAGCGTCGGGGCGTCGCCGCGACGGCAGCCGGCCAGCGCCGCCGCCACGCCCGAGCCGGCCGCCAGCCCGAGCTGGAGCAGCCGCCTACGGCTCAGGGCGGCGCCGGCTGCGGCTGGGGGAGCGGGTTGGCGTGCCATGGCCGCGACCCTAGGCGTGGCCCAGGCGGGCACAGGCCTCGTCGCAGGCCCGGGCCAGGGCCGCCGGTTCCCGCCCGGCCAGTTCCCAGAGCACCGCAACCCCGCCGGCCCCCACCCCTTCCTTCACGTAGCCGCGCTCGTAATCGAGCAGCGGCAGGCTGCGGCAGCCATGGAAGCGCAGGCCCGCCACCAGCAGCTGGGGGTTCACCCCCCAGCGCTCGCCGATCAGCCCCAGCAGGCGGGCCAGGTCGCTGCCGCTCTCCTCCGCCACCCAGGCGGTGGTGGCCACCGTGGCCGCGTTGGCGAGGGCGGCGCGCTGATCGGCGGGCGCCAGCGCCAGCGCCAGCGCCAGCACGGCCGCCATCTGGCTGCCACCCGCCAGCAGCACCGGCACCGCGCGCGGCGCCAGCCCGAGCAGCAGGCCGGCGGCCAGGGCCTGCATCGGATCCCCCACCGCCCTGAGCACGGCGCAGGGCTCGGCCGGGATGCTCAGGCCAGCGGCGGCCAGGCCCTCCGCCACCAGCTGGCGCTTGAGGCCATGGGCAGGCTCGCGCAGGCTGCCGCTCACCAGGCCCCTGGCCGGGATGCCCAGCCCCTCCAGCACCGCCTGGGCGGTGGTGGTGCCCCCCGGCACGCACTCCGCCAGCAGCAGGGGCTCCCGCTCCGGCCACAGGCACCCCCAGCGCCGCCCCCGCTTGAGCAGGGCCAGCACCCGTCCGGGCGGCATGGCCCGGCCACTGCTCACGCAGGCGGCGGGGCCGGAAGCCTCCGCCGGCGGCAGGCGCCAGTGGGGCACCGCCGGGGCCGCGGGGCAGCCCAGATCCACCACCCGCAGGCGGGGCAGCAGCCCGAGCTGGCCCAGTGCCACATGGGTGATCAGGGCCGGACTCACCCCGGCCGGCAACGGCGGCAGGGCATGGGGCCTGGCTCGATCCGGCCCCAGCAGCAGCAGCTCCGCATCCGCGGCGGCCGTGAGCCGGCGCGAGAACGGTGTGGCACCGGCCGCCGAGATCCCTGGCCGTTCGGCGGTGGCGGTGGCGGCGAGCAGCAGCAGGGGCCGCGTCGCCCGCCACTGCGTCCGCAGCGTCTCCAGCAGGGGGCCGCGTGGCACCGCCGGGGCGCTCAGAGGGGATCAAGGGCCACCAGGGCCCGCAGGGCATCGGGCGGCTCGCTGATCGGCGCCTGAAGGCGGGGAAAGATCCAGTAGGCCACCGCGTGCAGGGCCAGAACGACGATCAGGTTCTGCAGCCACACCAGCAGGAGGGCGGCCAGCTGCACCTGACCGAGTTCCGGGGCCATCGCCAGCCCCAGCAGGGCGAACAGCCGCTCCAGCAGACCGGCGGCGGCCGCGGTGATCACCACCCACAGGTTCTCACCCACCAGCACGGAGAGCACCACCACCCGCACCAGGAAGCCCGCGGCGCCGATCAGGCTGCCCACACTCAGGCTCCACCACCAGCTCAGGCGCCGTCGCCAGCACCAGCCCAGCCACAGGGCCAGCAGTCCATAGGGGAAGAGCACCAGGGGGCCCCGGATCGGCCCCATCAGGGCCACCAGCAGCAGGCTGGCCACCACCACGCCTTCGAGGGCGCAACGCCAGCCATGGCGCAGCTGCAGCAGGGCCAGGGGCAGGGGCAGGGCCAGGCGGAACAGGGGGCTGCCCACCGGCAGGTAGTAAAGGGCCACCCAGAGCAGGGCCATGGCGGCGGCCAGGTAGGCGGTGTCCATCAGCTGCTGGGCCTGGCTGCGGCTGAGGCGCCGCTCGGGAGGCTGGGGTGGCCGGGCCATCAGCGTGGCGCCGGCGCCGGGATCACCGTCACCGGCGCGGGGGTGCCGGCGCCGCTGCTTTCGCCACCGCCGCCGCGCACCCGCTCGATCATCTCCACCTCGAAGCGAACGCCAGCGGCCCGCAGGGCCTCGGTCACCACCTCGGCCGGCGCCGAAGGATCGGCGGCCGGCAGCTTGAGCGTGACCCGGTAGGGAGCCGGCCGCAGGGTGTCATTGTGGGCGCCGGCGAGAGGTGGCCTGGGCTTGGCGGCCGGTGCCGGCCGATCGGAGGGCTTGGCCTGGCTGGGCTGGGAGGGGTCCGCCGGGTCGGAAGCGCCCGGGGTCGCACGGTCCGC
>Ga0315900_10001062_pt1 | contig 44374 bp, 46 predicted proteins | sample LakEriMetagenome_FD_203521 | JGI IMG/M metagenome (GOLD analysis project Ga0315900, IMG submission 203521) | Freshwater fungal communities from buoy surface, Lake Erie, Ohio, United States - Buoy 12 MA114 | ecosystem: Environmental > Aquatic > Freshwater > Lake > Lake biofilm | place: USA: Lake... | reverse complement strand
CGGCCTGGGCATTCCGGACCAGGACATCGTGACACTGCTGTTCAGCGATGTGGGGGCGGATTTCTTCTCGACCTCCTTGATCACCACACGGCGCTGGGCGAATGCCAACCGCCCCGCCGTGACGGGGCTGATCCGCGGCCTGATCCGCGCCCAATATGACAGCCTGCGCGACCCCGCCGCCGCCATCGCCAATCTCCGCCGGCGTGAGGCGCTGACCGATGTGGCGCTCGAGACCGAGCGGCTGCGCATGTCGCTCGACCGCCTGACCTTCACGCCACATGTGCGCCAAAACGGCTTCGGCCAGGTGGACATGGTGCGGCTCCAGCGCAGCGTGGACGCGGTGCGCGAGGCCTTCGGCATCTCGCGTCCCATGGCGGCCTCCGATATCTATGATGCCTCCTTCCTTCCCCCGGCCGCCGATCTGCGGCAGGCCTGACGAAAGCATCCGAACATGGCAGCCCTCCCCACGCGCTTCTGGCAGGAATTGCCCTGGCCCGCCTTCAAGACCCTGCCGGCCAATACGGTGGCGGTGCTGCCGGTGGCGAGCATCGAGCAGCATGGGCCGCATCTGCCGGTCTCCGTGGACACCACGATCAACCAGGGCGTGGTCGCGCGCACGCTGAAGGTGATCCCGGCCGACCTGCCCGTGCTGGTGCTGCCGACGCAGAGCGTGGGCTGCTCGGTGGAGCATCTGCGCTTCCCCGGCACGGTGACCACCACGCCGGAGACGCTGCTCGCGCTCGTCACCGATATCGGTGCGAGCGTGGCGCGGGCGGGGGTGAAGCGGCTGGTGATCGTCAACAGCCATGGCGGCAACGTTTCCGTCCTGGACATCGCCTGCCGTCGTATTCGCATCCAGCACAATATCCTGGCCGTGAATGCGATGTGGGCTCGCATGGGCAAGCCCGAGGGGCTGCGCGACGTGGTCGAGGGCAAGTACGGCATCCATGCCGGGCGCGACGAGACCTCGGTAATGCTCGCGCTGACGCCGAACCTCGTGAAGATGGAGAACGCCCGGAACTTCGTCAGCCGCTGGCAGGGTGTGGCGAATGCAGCACCAGGCATGGCGCCGGACGCGGGTGCGCCACTCGCCTGGCAGGCGCAGGACCTCAACCCGGCCGGCGCGGTGGGCGATGCCTCGCTCGCCACCACCGAGATCGGGGAGCAACTGCTCGATTTCGCCGCGGAGAAGATGGCCGCGCTCTGGGCGCAGGTCGCGGCTTTCGATGCCGAGGGCTTCCTCGCCAACGAGCCCAACGCCAATGGCTGACATCGCTGCCCTCGCCGCGTCGCTGGAGGGGATCGAGCTCTCCACCGATCGCGCGCTGCTGCGCCAGAAGAGCCGCGACTTCTACTGGTACAGCCCGATCCTGAAGGCGCAGCTCGACGGCAAATCGGCCGAACTCTACGCACGGCCGAAGAACGAGGCGGAGGTGCTGCGCATCCTCACCGCCTGCCGCGCGGCCCGCGTGCCGGTGACGGTGCGCGGCGGGGGCACGGGCAATTACGGGCAATGCGTGCCGCTCGAGGGCGGCGTGGTGCTCGACATGACGGCGATGGCCGCTCCGCTCGAGATCGTCGATGGCGTCGTCGAGGTCGAGGCCGGGGCGAAGATGATCGACCTCGATCTCTGGGCGCGCGAACGCGGCTGGGAGCTGAAGCTCTGGCCCTCCACCAAGCGCACCGCGACGATCGGCGGCTTCGTCGCCGGCGGCGGGGCCGGCGTGGGCGGCATCAGCCACGGCACGCTGCGTGAGCGCGGCAATCTGCTCGGCGCGCGCGTCGCCACCATGCAGGATCCGCCCGTCATCCTCGATGTCGAGGGCGATGAGGCGGCCCCCGTGAACCGCACCTACGGCACCACCGGCGTGCTGACGCGCGTGCGCGTGCCGCTGACGCCGGCGCAGGATTGGCGCGACATCGCCATCACCTTCCCCGAATTCACCGCCGCCTCGCGCTTCGCCCTCGCGCTCTCTTTCGCTGATGGCATCGCGAAGAAGATGTGCGGCGTCTTCGACAGCCAGCTCCCGCCCTTCTTCCGCGCCATCGCGGATCTGGTGCCGGCGGATCATGCGCTGGTGCTGGTGATGGTCGCCCCCGCCGCGCGCCGTGCGCTTGCCGACCTCGCACGCGAGCACGGCGGCACGCTGGTCGCCGAGCAATCGACCGTCGAGGCCGAGCGCGATCCGGAGAAGACGCCCTTCTACGAATATTGCTGGAACCACACGACGCTGCAGGTGCTCAAGCGCGATCGCGGCGTGAGCTACCTGCAATGCCGCTTCCCCTTCGAGAACACGCTGGAGGCGCTGGAGGCCGTGCGCATCCCCTTCCGCGAGGAGGTCTGGATGCACACCGAATGCGTGCGCTTCGGCGGGCGCATCACCATGTCCGCCCTGCCCGTCATCCGCTGGAAGAGTGCCGAGCGCCTGGCCGAGATCATGGCCGCCTTCGAAGCGGCGGGCATCGGCATCGCCAACCCGCATGTGCTGACCATCGAGGAAGGCAGCGGCTATCGTCGCGTGCCGGGCGATCAGCTCGGCTTCAAGCGACGCACCGATCCGCTCGGCCTGCTCAACCCGGGCAAGATGCGCGACTTCACCATGCAGGATGACGCGGCATGAGCGTGCAGGCGGTGATGGCGGAACTTCCCGCCATCGACTGGATCACCGACCCCGCTTTGGTGCGCCAGAAGTCGCGCGACTTCTTCTGGTACTCGCCCGTGCTGAAGCGCCAGCTCAACGGCGTCACCGCCGAAGCCATCGCCTGCCCGCGCGAGGAGGCCGAGGTGATCGCGGTGATGCAGGCCTGCGTGAAGCACCGCGTGCCGCTGACGCCGCGCGGCGCGGGCACGGGGAATTACGGCCAGGCGATGCCGCTGAAGGGCGGCGTGGTGCTGGACCTCATGCGGCTCGACCGCGTGCTCTGGATGAAGCCCGGCATGGTGCGCGTGCAGGCCGGCAAGAAACTCATCGAGCTGGATGCCGAGACGCGCGCGGCGGTGGGCGGCGAGCTGCGCTTCCACCCCTCCACGCGCCGCACCGCGACGATCGGCGGCTTCATCGCCGGTGGGTCGGCCGGCATCGGCTCCTGCACCTATGGCAAGCTGCGCGAGTTCGGGAACATCCTGGGCCTGCGCGTCATCACGATGGAGGAGAGCCCGCGAATCCTCGAATTGCGCGGCACCGACATCGACAAGGCGAACCACGCCTACGGCACCAACGGCATCATCACCGAGGTGGAGATGCCCCTCGCCCCCGCCTGGGAGTGGGTGGATGTGCTGGCCGGCTTCCCCGACACCGTCTCCGCCGCGCGGTTCTGCGAGGCGCTGGTGGCCTCCGACGGCATCGCGAAGAAGCTCGCGAGCGTGGTGGCACCCGGCGTGGCGCAGACCTACTTCAAGCCCTTCGCGCAGCTCGTCCCGCCTGGCCAGGCCACCGCGATGGTGATGGTGGCCGAGCCCTTCCTGAACCTCATCGCGCCGCTGCTCGCGAGCTTCGGCGGCACGGAGCTGTATCGCGTGCCGAGTGCGGAGGCCGAGATCCCGCTCTACGAATTCACCTGGAACCACACGACGCTGCAGGCGCTGAAGGTCGATCGGTCGCTCACCTATCTGCAGACCCTGCTGCCTTCGCCCAACCATTTCGCGTTGATCGGCAGGATCGAGGCGCTGTTCGGCGATGAGGTGCCGCTGCATCTGGAATTCGTGAAGCTCGGCGGCGTGGTGTCCTGCTTCGCGCTCTCGCTGGTGCGCTTCACCACCGAGGAGCGGCTCGAGGAGATCATCCGCCTGCATGAGGCGAATGGCATCCCGGTCTTCAACCCGCATGCCTTCACGCTGGAGGAAGGCGGGATGAAGCGCATCGACGGCGTGCAGCTCGACTTCAAGCGTGAGGCCGATCCGCATGGGCTGCTCAACCCCGGCAAGATGATCGCCTGGGACGACCCGGACTGGACGCCCGAGCGCAAGCAGACCTTCTACCTGTATGGCCGCGCCGATGCGCCGGAAGTGGAAGAGGTGCTGGAGTAAGTCAGCCCAACCAATCGGGCCGCGGCAGCGCCTGATAGGCTTCGCGCAGGCTCTCCGACCAGCGCTGGCGCAGGAAGGCGAAATAGGGATCGCCCTCATCGATGCGCCGGCGCAGCGTCTCGCCCAGCGCATCGCGCCGCACCACGGTGAGGTCCACCGGCAGGCCGACGGTGAGGTTGGAGCGCAGCGTGCTGTCCATGCTGATCAGCGCCAGCGTCACGCCATCGGCGAGCGGCGTGGCGGGCGTCAGCACGCGGTCCAGGATCGGCTTGCCGTATTTGTGCTCGCCGATCTGCAAGAAGGGTGTTTCCGCCGTGGCCTCGATGAAATTGCCCGCGGCGTAGATCAGGAACAGCCGCGGCGGCTGGCCCGCGATCTGCCCGCCGAGCAGGATCGAGCAGTCGAAGGAGAGGCCCTGGGCGCGCATCGTCGGACCATCGGCCTCGAACACCGCACGCACCGCGGCACCCACGAGTTGCGCTGCGCGGAACAGGCTTGGCACGCCATGCAGGGTCTGGCGCTCGCCCTCAAGCCACACGCCTTCCTGTAGCAGGTTCCACACCGCCTGCGTTACCGCGAGGTTGCCCGCGGTGTTCAGCACCAGCGTGCGCTCGCCGCCATTCTCGACCAGGAAGGTCTTGTTGAAGGTCGAGATGTTGTCCACGCCCGCATTGGTGCGCGTGTCGGAGAGCAGGATCACGCCCGCATCGAGCAGCAGGCCGACGCAATAGGTCATCAGGCGCCCGCCGCAGGCGGGCGAGCGCCCGAATGGGCGCCGCGGCTAGTGCCGCGCAGCCAAGCGGCCGGAGGCCGCGCCGGCGATTGAGGTATGAAAAGACTCACGGATGCAGATAGAATTCGCCAATGCGCTGGCCGAGTTCGGCGTTGCGCTCGATCTTGCGCGTGAGGAAGGCGTGCAGCCCGCTCTCCAGCGTTTCCTCGATGCGGCCATAGCGCAGGCTCGCATGGATCTCGCCGGCGAGGCGGTGGCACTCACCGCGCCCGCCGCCATTGGCCTCGGCGATGCGGTCCAGCACCTGTTCGACACGGCGATGGCAGGAGAGCAGCGAGCGCGGCAATTCCTGGCGATAGATCAGCAGATCCGCCACCAGCTTCGGCTGCATGCGCGTGTGATAGACCCATTGATAGGCCCGCAGCGCCGAGACCGAGCGAAGCAGCGCCTGCCACTGCGCATAGGCCGAAGTGCCCTCGCTGCCCGGCCCCGAGAGCGCGGTGTGCTTCGCATCCAGAAGTCGCGCGGTGTTGTCGGCACGTTCCAGCATCACGCCCAGATGCACGAAGCGCCAGCCATCATTGCGCAACATGGTGTCGGCCGCCGCGCCGTTGAACAGCATGGTGCGGCTGCGCACCCAGTCGAGGAAGGCCGGCAGGCGATCCGCATCCGTCGCGGTCGCGGCCTGGGCGCGCATCTCGCGCCAAGTGTCGTTCAGCGCCTCCCACATGTCGACCGTGAGTGCGGTGCGCACGGCGCGGCCATTGCGCCGGGCCTGCTCGATGCAGGCCGCGATGGAGGAAGGGTTGTCGGTGTCGAGGGCCAGCCAATGCACCACGGCCTCGGCCGTCGCGGCGCGGCCGGTCGCGCGGAAGCCTGGTTCGGCGCCGGCGGCGACAAGCAGGCTGTGCCACTCATCCACATCGCCGCGCAGCGAGTGGCCGAGCCCCGCCATGCGCAGCGCCACCTGCATCCCGCGCGCAAGGTTGCCCGCGCGCTCGGTGTAGCGGCCCATCCAGTAGAGGCTGTCGGCGGTGCGGGAGAGCATGGTCTCAGCCCTCCCCTGCGCTGTCGTCGATCACCCAGGTATCCTTGGTGCCGCCGCCCTGCGAGGAATTCACCACCAGCGAGCCCTCCCGCAGCGCCACGCGCGTCAGCCCGCCGGGCACGATCCGCACCTCCTTGCCCATCAGCACATAGGGGCGGAGATCGACATGGCGTGGGCCGATCGCCTCGCCCGCAAGAGTCGGCACGGTGGAGAGCGCGAGGGTGGGCTGGGCGATGTAGTGCTCCGGCTTGGCCAGGATGCGCGCGCGGAATTCATCCTGCTGCGCCTTGGTGCTGTGCGGGCCCACCAGCATGCCGTAGCCGCCCGAGCCATGCGCGAGCTTCACCACCAGCTTGTCGATGTTCTCCAGCACATAGGCGCGTTCATCCGCCCGCTCGCACAGATAGGTCGGCACGTTGTTCAGCAGCGGTTCCTCGCCGAGGTAGAAGCGGATCATCTCCGGTACGAAGGGGTAGATCGCCTTATCGTCGGCGATGCCCGCGCCGGGCGCGTTGGCGAGCGTGATGTTGCCCGCGCGATAGGCGCCGAAGATGCCGGGCACGCCGAGCATGCTGTCGGGCTTGAACACCTTGGGGTCGAGGTAGTCATCATCGACGCGGCGGTAGAGCACATCGACGCGCTTCGGCCCGGCTGTGGTGCGCATGTAGACCACGTCGTCCTGTACGATCAGGTCGGCCCCTTCCACCACCTCCACGCCCATCTCATCGGCGAGGAAGCAGTGCTCGTAATAGGCGCTGTTGTAGTGGCCGGGCGTGAGGATTGCGACGCAGGGCTCGCGCTTGCAGTTCGGGGGCGCGGCGTCCTTCAGCGTCTCGAGCAGTTCCTCGGGGTAATGCGCCACGGGCAGCAGGCGGTGGTCCGAGCACAGCGCGGGGAAGAGCCGCAGCATCGCTTCACGGTTCTCGAGCATGTAGGAAACGCCCGACGGCGTGCGGCAATTGTCTTCCAGCACGTAGAATTCCGCGGCCCCGGTGCGCACCAGGTCGATGCCCGAGATGTGGGTGTAGACCCCGCCCGGTGGCGTGAAGCCGACCATCTCGGGCCGATAGGCCTCATTGCCCAGCACCAGCGCCTCGGGCACGCGCCCAGCGCGCAGGATCTCACGCGCGCCATACACGTCGGCCATGAACATGTTGAGCGCGCGCACGCGCTGCGTCAGGCCGCGCGCCAGGCCATCCCATTCGCGCTTCACCAGGATGCGCGGGATGACATCGAAGGGGATCAGGCGCTCGGGATCGCCGCCCTCGCCATAGACGGCAAAGGTGATGCCGACCCGGCGGAAAAGCGCTTCGGCCTCGGCGCGCTTGGCCGCCAGCGCCGAGAGCCCATGGGCCTCGATCCAGGCGGCGATGCCGGCATAGGCCGGGCGCACCTGGCCATCGCTCATCATTTCGTCGAAGGCGCGACTCGTCTCGGTCACTTGTGAAGTCCGGTTTGCCCTGTTCTGCGGAAAATTGTCGCGGAATACGCAGGGGATGGGAAGGGGCCGGCGAAGGGCCCCTCAGGCCGGGTCGCGAAATCCTGCCCGCGCCCTGGGCGGAGTGCCCGCGATCAGGGCATCAGCCCCGAGCTACGCCCGGTCCAGCCGCGATTTCGCGCACCAGCTTGGCCCGCATGGCACGGGCGAAGTCGCGCCGATCCTCGGCCCGCAGCACGAAGGCACCGGTGCCGCCGATGACGTCGCGCCCGTAGATCTCCGCCAGCCGCCCGCCCGACCAGCTCGACGCGGCCTCGATGGCCAGGCCGTTGACGATGATGCCCGCCGCCACGGCCGCATCGCGCGCCTCGGGCGCGCGGGTCAGGCTGCGCATGTCGGGGCCATCGCCCGAAACATCGATGGTGCGCTCCTCCGCCCGCCAGGGCGCGGCCGCGATAAGGGCCGCGCTATGCGCGATGGCGTCGCCGATGGCGTTGAAGGATTGGCGCGAGCGCGGCGCCGTGCGCATCGCCGCGGCGGCTGCACGGGCGGAAGCCGCATCACCGATGCGCTGCCAATCCACCACCGTCGCGGCCCCGCCAGGCGAGCCCCATTCCACCATCGCAACACCGATGGCCCCGCGCGGCTTGGAGGCGATGGCGGCGAGCACGGCGGGGAAGGTCAGCGCCTCGGCGATGCCCTCGCGCTGCAATTCGAATTCATCCGTATCGATCGAGCCCGAGGCATCGACGGCGAGCACCAGAAGCAGATCCACAATACCGGATTGGGCGGCCGCCGCGCCCGGCAGCAGGCCGAGCCCCGAACCGGCCAGCAGCCCGCGGCGGCGAATCATGCGGCGCTGCGCCGCAACTCGGCCAAAGCACGCAGGCAGGCCTCGAAGCCGGCAAGGTCGGACCAGCGCGCCGCCTCCGGCACGGCATTGCGCGCAAGCAGCCCGCCTGCCGCGCGGATGCCGCCATCGATCATCAGGTTGTCGGTCAGGCCGAATTCCTCGAGCGCGAGCCCCTCGCCATCCACCCAGCGCCCCGCCGCGTTGCGCTGCGCATGGCCGCCGAGCGATTGCAGCGTGCGGGCCGCGAAATCGGCGCCGGCATTGGTATAGCCCAGCACCGGCCGGCCGAGCGCGCGCATGAAGCCTAGTTCATAGACCGTGCCCGCATCGGCCGAAGGCCCGCGAAAGGGCGTGAGGTTCGCGATCAGCGCGTCACAGGCGCGGATATGCGCCTCGTTGCGCAGGTAGATCGCGTACCACAGATCGGGCGCGGCATCGGCCGCAGCATCGGGGCGCGGATCGGTGGGGAAAACGCCCTCGAAGCCATGCGCGGCGCAAAGGCGTTTCTTTGCCGCGGCCATCGCCTCGGCATCGGGGAAGAAGACGTCGGGGCCAGCCAGGTAGACCTTCATCGCCCGAGTTTGCCAGAGAGGGCATCGGTTGCGGAACCCGCTTCCTGCTGCACGCAGGGCGGGTCATTTCGCCCCTTGGCCACCCCTTGCCCGCGGCGCCGGGGCGGCGTGCAATGCGGCGCATGGACCTCCAGGCCGAATACGACAACCGCGCCCGCGTGCCCGAGCACCCGGCCCTGATCGCCGGCTGGCAGGCAGACGCCGCCGCCTGGCGCGCCGCCTGCCCGCTGGCGGAACTCGACCTCGCCTATGGGCCCGGGGCGCGGGAGAAGCTCGATCTGTTCAGCCCCGGCCCCAACGCGGCGGCCACCGCGATGTTCATCCATGGCGGCTATTGGCAGGCGCTGGACCGCAGCTTCGCGAGCCATTGCGCACGCGGGCTGAACGCGCAGGGCGTGGCGGTGGCCGTGCCTTCCTACGATCTCTGCCCCACCGTGCCGCTCGCCACCATCGTGGCGCAGATGCGCGCGGCGGCGGCCTTCCTGTGGCGGCGGCGCGGCCAGCGCCTGCTCGCCATCGGCCATTCGGCGGGCGGGCATCTCGCGGCCATGCTGCTCGCCACGGACTGGCCGGCCTTGGCGACCGACCTGCCGCCAGGGCTGGCGCAGGCGGCGCTGCCGATCTCGGGGGTCTTTGAGTTGGAGCCCTTGTTGCCGACGACGATCGGCGCCGGACTGGGGCTGGATGCGGCGACGGCACGCGCGCTCTCGCCACGCTTCCTGCCCTCCCCGGGCCGGCCGCTGCATTGCGTGGTGGGGGGCGCGGAGAGCAGCGAATTCCTGCGCCAAAACAGGGAGATGGCGGCCGCCTGGAGCGGCTCGGCGGAGGCGCTGCCGGGGCTGAACCATTTCACAGTCATTGCCCCGCTGGCGGAACCGGGTAGCGACCTGGTCGCGCGGGCGCGGGGGCTTTTGTAAAGCCCTCACAAATTTACAGCAGAACCTGTCGAGACCTTTACTCGTTTCGCTGTCACGCAAGAATTCGTCAGTTCCTTTCAAGCGCGTGACGCAGCACATGTCTCTCCACCCAGAGGAGGACACACATGTCGCTGATCTCTCGTCGTTCCGTGCTCGGCTCCCTGCTCGCTGCTCCCTTGGCCGCCCCTGCCCTCGCGCAGCCCTGGCGCCCGGACCGGCCCGTCGAGCTCGTCGTCGGCTTCGCACCGGGCGGCGGGACCGACATCGTCGCGCGGCTCTTCGCGCGGCACCTGGAGACGCGGCTCGGCCAGCCGATCACCGTGGTGAACCGCCCTGGTGCGTCGAGCGAGGTGGCGCTGACCTATGTCTCGCGCGCGCGCCCCGACGGGCAGGTGCTGGGCCTGACCAACATGCCCTCCTTCGTCACCGTGCCGGTCGAGCGCCGCGCGCAGTACAACCTCGACAGCTTCGCCTTCATCGGCAACATCATGACCGACCCCACGGGGATCGTGGTGCGCGCCGACAGCCCGATCCGCGACATCCCCGACCTGATCGCCCGCGCCAAGGCGGACCCCGAAGGCATCGCCATCTCCACCAGCGGCATCGGCACCGATGACCACCTGATGATCGCGCAGATCTCGCGCCTGACCGGCGCGCGCTTCACGCTGGTGCACTACACCGGCGCGCCGCAGCAGCGCACCGCGCTGATGTCGGGCCTGGTGCAGGTGAACACCATGTCGATCGGCGAGATCATGCCCCAGCCGCAGGGCCTGCGCTTCCTCGCCCATGGCGGCACGGGCGACAACCGCTTCGCGCCGGGCATCCCGACCTTCAAGAGCCTCGGCCTCGACTTCACCATGTTCTCCGAGCGCGGCATCGTCGTGCCGAACGGCACGCCCGCGCACATCGTCGAGCGGCTGCGCGACGCGGTGCAGGAAGCCGCGGCCGACCCGGCGACGCGCCGCACCTTCGAGGCGCAGTTCATCGAGCCCACCCTCGAGCCCGGCGCGGTATGGGAGGCGCGGATGCGCGCCACGCAGAACCAGTACGCAGCGCTGTGGCGCGCCGCGCCCTGGATCAATACGTAAGCGTGCTCAGCCGGGGGCGTGGCTCTTGGGCCGCGCCTTCAGCTTGAGGTCGCGCAGATCCGCCTGCTCGCGCACCGCATTGCGCAGCAATGCGTCCTTGCCCGGCCCGTAGGAAAGAGGGGCCGCGACATCCCGCACGCCGTATTGCGCCGCGGCGTGGAGGGTAAAGGAGGGGTTGGCCAGATGCGGTCGCCCTAGCGCCACGAGATCCGCCCGCCCCGCCGCGACGATGGTGTTCACCTGGTCGGCGGTGGTGATGTTGCCGACGCACATCGTCGCCACGCCCAGCTCGTTGCGGATCATGTCCGACCAAGGCAGCTGGAACATGCGCCCATAGGTGGGCCGCGCCTCGGCCACGGTCTGGCCTGTCGAGACATCGATCAGGTCGGCGCCGGCCTGCGCGAAGGCGCGCGCGATGGCGAGGCTGTCCTCTTCGCTGAGCCCGCCCTCCATCCAATCGGTGGCGGAGATGCGCACCGACATCGGCTTCTCGGCGGGCCATGCGGCGCGCATCGCGGCGAAGACCTCGAGCGGAAAGCGCAGCCGGTTCGCGACCGAGCCGCCATACTCATCCGTGCGATGATTGGTCAGCGGCGAGAGGAAGCCCGCGAGCAGATAGCCGTGCGCGCAATGCAATTCGAGCATGTCGAAGCCGCAGGCGATGGCACGGCGCGTGGCGGCGACAAACTCCTCGCGCACCCACTCCATGTCGGCGCGGGTCATCTCGCGTGGCACCTGGCTCTCCGGATAGTAGGGCAGCGGCGAGGCCGCGATGATCGGCCAGGCGCCGTCATCCAGCGGGCGGTCCATGCCCTCCCACATCAGCTTCGTCGCGCCCTTGCGTCCGGCATGGCCGAGTTGGAGCGCGATCTTCGCGCCTGAGGTCGCGTGGACGAGATCGACGATGCGCGTCCAGGCCGCCTGCTGATCGTCGTTCCAAAGCCCCGTGCAGCCCGGCGTGATACGCGCGCCCGCACTCACGCAGGTCATCTCGGTGAAGACGAGCCCCGCCCCACCCATCGCCCGCGCGCCGTAATGCGCGACGTGGAAATCGCCCGGCATGCCCTCCGTCGCCGCATACATGCACATGGGTGACACGACGACGCGGTTCGCCACCATCATCCCGCGCAGCCGGAAGGGCTGGAACATGGGCGGGTTTCTTGGCTTCGCCGGCAGGCCCGCGGCCGCGACCTCCGCAGCCACCGCTGCCTGCGTCTGCGCCACGAAATTGGGCGCGCGCAGCGCAAGGTTGTCCCAGGTGATGGCCTTGCTGCGCGTCATCACGCCGAAGGCGAAGCGCGTGGGCGAGAAATCCCAGAAGCGCTTCACATGCTCGAACCAGACCAGCGAGACATTCGCCGCGTGCTGCGTCTTCTCCACATCCTCGCGCCGGTCGGTCTCATAGCGGGCGAGGCAAGTGGCGACATCGCCGCCGGCGCGGAAGGCGCGGTGCAGGCCGATCGCATCCTCCATGGCGAGCTTGGTGCCCGAGCCGATGGAGAAATGCGCCGTCGCCTTTGCATCGCCCAGCAGCACCACATTGCCCCGCACCCAGCGCTGGCAGGTGATGGTGGGAAACTGACGCCACATCGAGCGGTTGGTGATGAGCCTGTGGCCCTGCAATTCCTCGGCGAAGACGCCTTCGAGATAGGCGGCACTCTGCGCCTCATCCATCGCTCCAAGGCCGGCGCGGGCGAAGGTCTCGGGGTCCGTCTCCAGCACCCAGGTGCTCGCACCGGGCTCATACTGGTAGCAATGGGCGATGAAGATGCCCTCGGGGCGCTCCTTGAAAAAGAAGGTGAAGGCGTCGAAGGGCCGGGTGCTGCCCATCCAGGCAAAGCGGTTGGGGCGCAAATCGACCTCTGGCACGAAGTGATCGCGATGTGCCTCACGCACCGGCGAGTTGATGCCATCCGCGGCGACGATCAGATCCGCATCGGGAAAATCAGCCGGCGAGGCCTCGCGACGGAATTCCAGCTCCACGCCCAGCGCGGTGGCGCGCTCGGCGAGCAGCATCAGCAGCGTGCGGCGCGAGCAGCCGCAGAAGCCGTTGCCACCGATGCGGTGCTCCACGCCCTTCGCGACAATCGCGATGTCGTCCCAATAGGCGAAGCTCTTCGTGATGGCGCGGTAGCTGGGCTCGTCGGCGGCGGCGAAGGTGTCGAGCGTGGCGTCGGAGAAGACGACGCCGAAGCCGAAGGTGTCGTCCGGGCGGTTGCGCTCAACCACGGTGATCCGCGCCTGCGGATAATCCCGCTTCATCAGGATGGCGAAATAGAGCCCCGCCGGGCCGCCGCCGATCACCGCGATGCGCATCGCCACACCCCCAGATTTCGTGGAACAGGTTTAGGCTTCAAAGATTGTCCGGGCAACCGAAATACAAGGTTGCGCGTTGTCCCGTGGTTCCTTTAAGTTTGAACGATCGGGGGGATCCCATGGATCAGTCGCGGCAGATCAGGCGTGCCCTGGTGACGGGTGGAGGCAGCGGCATCGGCGCCGCCTGTGCGCGCGCGCTCACCGCTTCCGGCGTGCATGTCACCATCCTCGGCCGGCGGGAGGCACGGCTGCGGGCGGTGGTAGAGGCCGGGGACGCCGCGGCCTTCCTGGTCGCGGACATCAACGCCCTGCCCGCCCTGCCGCACTACGACATCCTGGTGAACGGCGCCGGCATCGCCGAAAGCGCGCCCTTCCTGAAGTCAGACGATGCGCTGTTCGAGCTGATGTGGCGCGTCAACGTCATGGGTGCGGTCGCCACGACGCGCGCCGTGCTGCCGGGAATGGTCGAGTCCGGCTTCGGCCGCGTGGTGAACATCGCCTCCACCGCCGCGCTCAAGGGCTATGCCTATGTCACGGCCTATACGGCCGCCAAGCACGGGCTGCTCGGCTTCACCCGCGCCTTGGCGCAGGAAGTGGCCACCAAGGGCGTCACGGTAAACGCAATCTGCCCCGGCTTCACCGATACCGACATCGTGGCGGAGAGCGTGGCGCTGATCGTCGCCCGCACCGGGCGCAGCCCCGAGCAGGCGCGGCAGGAATTGGCGAAGCACAACCCACAGCACCGCTTGGTACAGCCCGCCGAGGTCGCCGCCGCTGTGCTCGCGCTCTGCCAGCCGGGCAGCAGCGCCATCAATGGCCAGGCCATCGCCGTGGATGGGGGCGAGACGTGACGCCCGACGACCAGCGGGCGCTCACCATCGATGCCGAGACGGCGCTGGCCCATGCGCCCCCGGGCCACAAGGATGAGCTGCGCCTCTGGCTGCGCCTGCTGACCTGCACCGCGCTGATGGAAAGCGAGATCCGCGCCCGCCTGCGGCGCGACTTCGACACCACCCTGCCGCGCTTCGATCTGCTCGCCGCACTGGACCGCGCACCGGGCGGCATCACGCTGGGCGAGGTCTCGCGCCGCATGATGGTCAGCAACGGCAACGTCACCGGCCTCGCCGCGCGGCTGGAGGCCGAGGGGCTGGTCGAGCGCCGCGCCGTGCCCGGCGACCGGCGCGCGCAGTTGCTGCGCCTGACCGCAAAAGGTCGCCGCGAATTCGCCCGCCAATCCGCCGCGCATGAGGGCTGGGTGGCGGAGCTGCTCGGGGATTTGCCGGCCAGCGCGCGCGCCAGCCTCTTCGCTTTGCTCGGCCGCACGAAGGAATCGGTGCGCGCGGCCCTCACGCCCAAGGACATCGCATGATCACGGCCATCCAGGGTCCGCTCGCCGCCTATCGCGCGCAGCATCTGCGCCTCGAGATCGCGGGCGCGGTCGCCACCCTCACGCTCGATCGGCCGGAGCGGAAGAACCCGCTGACCTTCGACAGCTATGCGGAGATGGCGGCGATCCTGCGCGCGGCCGCGCATGATGATGCGGTGCGCGCCTTCGTCGTCACCGGTGCGGGCGGCAATTTCTGCTCGGGCGGGGACGTGCATGAGATCATCGGCCCGCTGCTCGATCGCGACACCAAGGGCCTCATGCAATTCACGGCGATGACGGGCGAGCTGGTGAAGGCGATGCGTGCCTGCCCGCAGCCGATCATCGCCGCGGTGGATGGCATCTGCGCCGGCGCGGGGGCGATCATCGCCATGTCCTCGGACATCCGCCTCGGCACGCCGCGGGCCAAGGTGGCTTTCCTGTTCAACCGCGTGGGCCTTGCGGGCTGCGACATGGGCGCCTGTGCGATCCTGCCGCGGATCATTGGCCAGGGGCGCGCGAGCGAGCTGCTCTATCTCGGCCGCTCGCTGGGCGGGGAGGAAGGCCTGGCCTGGGGTTTCTTCAACGCGCTGCACGCGCCCGAAGGACTCGCGGAGCAGGCCGCAACGCTGGCGCGCGGCATCGCCGAAGGGCCGAGCTTCGCCAACGCCATGACCAAGCGCATGTTGCAGATGGAATGGGCCATGTCGGTCGAGCAGGCCATCGAGGCCGAGGCCGTGGCCCAGGCGTTGTGCATGACCACGCAGGATTTCCGGCGTGCCTATGACGCCTTCGTCGCGAAGCAGCGGCCGGTGTTTCGGGGCGATTGATGGCGGACAACAGTTTCCTCGATTGGCCCTTCTTCGAACCGCGCCACCGCGACTGGGCGCGCGAGGTCGAGGCCTTCGCCACGCAGCACACCGCCGCGCTCTCGGATGAGCATAACGCGGATGGCTCCGTCATCGCCCTTGCGCATGCCATGGGCGAGGCGGGGCTGCTGCGCGTGCCCTGCCCCGCCGATGGCCGGCTCGATGTGCGGGCACTGTGCCTCGCGCGCGACATCCTTGCCCGACACAGCGGACTCGCGGATTTCGCCTTCGCCATGCAGGGGCTCGGCACCGGGCCCGTCACGCTGTTCGGCACGCCTGCGCAACGCGCGCGCATCCTGCCCGCCGCGCGCGCCGGCACCGCGCTCGCCGCCTTCGCGCTGAGCGAGCCCGAGGCCGGCAGCGATGTCGCGGCACTCGCCACCACAGCCACGCCGGATGGCAATGGCGCCTGGCGGCTGAACGGCCGCAAGACCTGGATCAGCAACGGCGGCATCGCCGGGCACTACATCGTCTTCGCACGCACCGGCGAGGCGCCCGGCGCGCGCGGCCTCTCCGCCTTCATCGTCGGTGCCGAGTCTCCTGGCCTGCTCATCGAGAACCGCATCGAGGTCACCGCGCCCCATCCCCTCGCCACGCTGCGCTTCGACGCGCTGCGCGTCACGCGCGACGACCTGATCGGCGCGCCGGGCGAAGGGTTCAAGGTCGCGATGGCCACGCTCGACGTGTTCCGCGCGACCGTCGGCGCGGCGGCGCTCGGCTTCGCGCGGCGCGCCTTCGACATGACCGTGGCGCGCGCCACCACGCGGAACCTCTTCGGCGGGCCGCTCTTCGACCAGCAGATGACCCAAGCCGCCATCGCCGACAGCGCGGTGGATGTCGAGGCCTCGGCACTGCTCGTCTATCGCGCCGCCTGGCTCAAGGACCAGGGCACGCCCCGCGTCTCGCGCGAAGCCAGCATGGCCAAGCTGCACGCGACCGAGGCCGCGCAGCGCTGCGCCGATCGCAACGTGCAGATCCATGGCGGGCTTGGCGTCACGCGCGGGCACAAGGCCGAGGAACTCTATCGCGAGGTCCGCGCACTGCGCGTCTATGAGGGGGCCTCCGAAATACAGCGCGTGGTCATCGCCCGCGCCGAACGCGACCGAGTGGAGTAGCGGCATGGAGCCCAGCGCGCATCTCGACAGCTTCGCCCGCGACAATCTGCCACCGCGCGCGCAATGGCCCGATTTGCTGCTCGACCGGCCAGAATTTCGCTACCCCGCGCGGCTCAACGCGGCCGTGGCACTGCTCGACGCCAACCTTGCGGCGCGCGGCGACCACCCGGCCATCGCCACCCCGGCCGAGACCCTCACCTACCGCCAATTGGCCGAGCGCGTGGATCGCCTCGCCGATGTGCTGGTCAGGCAACTTGGCCTCGTCCCCGGCAATCGCGTGCTGCTGCGCGGGATGAACAATGCCTGGATGGCGGCGGCCTTCCTTGCCGTGTTCAAGGCGGGCGGCATCGCGGTGGGCACCATGCCGCTGCTGCGCGCGAAGGAACTCGGCCAGGTCTGTCGCAAGGCGCGCATCTCCCACGCGCTCTGCGATGCGCGGCTGATCGAGGAACTCCGCAAGGCCGAGGCGCCGAGCCTGACCCGCATCGCGACCTGGGGCGATGGCGAGGTCGAGGGCATGATGGCGCAGGCCACCCTGCCCTTCGTAGCCTGCGACACGGCGGCCGATGATGTCTGCCTCATCGGCTTCACCAGCGGCTCCACCGGCGAGCCCAAGGGCACGCTGCATTTCCACCGCGACCTGCTCGCCACCTGCGATTCCTACGGCGCGCAGGTGCTGCAGCCCAGCCCCGAGGACATCTTCATCGGCTCGCCGCCGCTCGCCTTCACCTTCGGCCTGGGCGGGCTAGTGCTGTTCCCCTTCCGCGTGGGGGCGACCACCGTGCTGCTGGAGCGCGCGCCGCCCGAGGATCTGCCCGCCGCCATCGCGCGGCATCGCGCGACGATCTGCGTCACCGCGCCCACGGCCTATCGCGTGATGGCGGGGCTCGCCGGGCAGCATGATCTTTCCAGCTTGCGCAAATGCGTCTCGGCCGGGGAGACCCTGCCCAAGCCGATCTTCGAGGCCTGGAAGGCGGCCACGGGGCTCGACCTGATGGATGGCATCGGCTCGACCGAGATGCTGCACATCTTCATCGCCGCGCCCCAGGGACGCATCCGTGCCGGCTCCACCGGCATCGTCGTGCCGGGCTATGAGGCGCGGATCCTGGATGAGAGCGGCGCCGAGGCGAAGCGCGGCACGCCCGGGCGGCTCGCCGTGCGGGGCCCGACCGGCTGCCGCTACCTCGATGATCCGCGCCAGGCGCAATACGTGTCGGGCGGGTGGAACATCACCGGCGACACCTATGTGCAGGATGAGCACGGCTATTTCTGGTACCAGGCGCGCAACGACGACATGATCGTCTCCGCCGGCTACAACATCGCCGGGCCGGAGGTGGAATCCGCCCTGCTCACCCACCCCGCCGTCGCGGAATGCGGCGTGGTCGGCGCGCCGGATGCCGAGCGCGGAATGGTGGTGCGGGCCTATGTTGTGCTCAAGCCGGGTGTGGCGGGCGATGCCACGTTGGTGCGCGCGCTGCAGGACCATGTGAAGGCTGAGATCGCGCCCTACAAATACCCGCGCAGCGTGGTCTTCGTGCCGTCCCTGCCGCGCACCGGCACGGGCAAGCTGCAGCGCTTCACGCTGCGCCAGCAGGCGGCACAAGGCCTGTGAGCAGACCAACCCCGCTGCCGTTCTCGGCGCTGCCGCTGGGGGCCTTCCGCACACCCGCGCGCATCCGCTTCGGCGATTGCGACCCGGCCGGCATCGTCTTCTTCGCCGCCTGGTTCGCCCTCGCCAACGGCGCCATCGAGGATCTGTTCGTCGAGGAGCTGGAGGTCGATTTCCACGACCTGCATGCGCGCCGCCGCCTGGGCACCGGCTTCGCCCATGCCGAGGCCGATTTCTTCAGCCCCGGGCTGATGGGCGACCGCGTGCTGATCACGCCGCTGGTGACACGGATTGGCGGTGCGTCCTATGCGCTGACCGTGCATGTGCATCGCGGGCAGAATGAGCTGGTGCGCCTGCACCTCGTCACCGCCACCACCGACCTCGACGCCCGCCGCGCCGTGCCGATCCCCGATGATCTGCGCGCCGCGCTGGCGGCCTATCAGGAGCGTTGCGCGCCATGAGCAATCCCCCCCTCACCGCGCTCCAGCCGCCGGGCTGGCCCACGCCGCGCGGCTATGCGAACGGCATGGTCGGGCGCGGGCGCACCGTGCTGGTCGGCGGGCAGATCGGCTGGGACGCGCAGGGCCACTTCCCGGAAGGCCTGGTTGCGCAGGTGCGCCAGGCGCTGGCGAACATCCTCGCCGTGCTGGCCGAGGCCGGCGGCGGGCCAGAGCATATCGGCCGCCTCACCTGGTATGTGGTGGACATGGCCGAATACCGCGCCAGCCTCGCCGAGCTCGGCCCCGCCTATCGCGCCGTCATGGGGCGGCACTTCCCCGCCATGGCGCTGGTGCAGGTGGTCGCGCTGGTCGAGCCCGAGGCGCGCGTCGAGATCGAGGCGACTGCCCTGATCCCGGATTGAGCCTCAGGCGGAGGGCGCCTCGGCGGCCGGCTCGCCCATCGGCTCGGCCGGCGTCTCGCCCGCGCCTTCGCGCCAGCCCTTGCGCTCTTCCCACAGGCGGCGGGCGAGCAGCGCGGCGCCGACCGTCCCGGCGGTGACGGCAAGCCCCGTGACCAGGGCGGACACCACGAAAACCCCACCAAAGGTGCGGGCGGCACAACGGATCAGCATCTCAGGTCACTCCTTGCTCGGCGCAGAGGTGGGCCGCTTCGGCGCGGGCACAAGGCGAAGCAGGGCGCCGGGCTCCGGCAGGCTGCGCTCGGCGGCGCAGGAACAGACCAGGCTGCCATCCGCCAGCCGGTTGGGCAGCGTCGGTTCCTCGCAGTGTGGGCAGGCGATGACCCCCTCCGCGCTCATCCCGGCGGGTCCAGCGGCAGCATCGCAGTCATGGCGCGGACCTCGGGCATGTCGCCGGCCTCGGCCGCCGCCTCGATCGAAGCGAGCGTCACCGCCAGCGCGGCCCAGCCGGCATTGGCCGCGAGGCCACGCAGCGCATGGGCGGTGGCGCGCGCGGTGCGGGCATCGCCATCCGCCGCCGCGGCCATCAGCCGCGGCAGGCGCGCCCCCCAATCGGCGGTGAAGGCGGCCAGCATGTCGGTATCGGCAACGGGCTCGGCCTGCGTGACCATGGGCGTGTAGAGCGTGACGAAGCCGCCCCCCGGCAGGGCTGAGCGGCGCAATTCGACAATGGAGCCATCCGGGCGCTCACGCCGGATCCGCGCGGTCAGGGGACCGGTGCGCAGCAGGGCCATGCGGCGCGCGACCTCGCGGTCCGGGTCCACCAGGCCGAATTCCCCGGCCTCGGCCTGCAGGCGCAGGATCTCCTCCAGCGGCATGCCGATGCGCAAGGCGCGGCGCGGCACGCCGGCGCATTCCGAAAAGCGCGGATTCCACCCGGCGAGGCGCAGATCGCCATCCACCACCGCGACACCATCCGACAGCGAGGCCAGCACGCCATCGAGCAGCCGTGCGCGGCCTTCCGCCACCAGCGCGGCCTCCCGCGCTGCCGCCACCTCCCGCACCGCCACCGCAAGGCGCGCCTGCGCCTCCCGCGCCGCGGCATGGCGCACCCAGACCAGCAGGCCAAGCGCGCTAAGCGCGACCAGGTTCAGCATGGCGAGGAGAAGCAGGGTCAGCCAGGACGGCATGAAGGCCCTTGCGCGAGGTGGTGCCGAGGCAAGCGGCCTTCTACTTCCCCGCATTGCCGGGCGGCAAGGGCGCCCCTTGTCCTCGTCCCGAATCGCCCCATGGGCTTGCCCCCGGAGGGTCCGGTTGGCATGTTCCGGCCTTCCCCGGGGTCGGGCGCGATATCGGCGTCCCGGGCCACGCGGACGGCAAGGAATGAGGCATGGCCAAAATCAAGGTGAAGACCCCCGTCGTTGAGATGGACGGGGATGAGATGACGCGGATCATCTGGGGGTTCATCAAGGACCGCCTGATCCTGCCCTACCTCGATATCGACCTGAAGTACTACGACCTCGGCGTCGAGTATCGCGACCAGACCGATGATCAGGTCACGGTCGATGCGGCGCATGCGACCAAGAAGTACGGCGTGGGCGTGAAGTGCGCCACCATCACGCCGGACGAGGCGCGCGTGAAGGAATTCAACCTCAAGAAGATGTGGCGCAGCCCGAACGGGACAATCCGCAACATCCTCGACGGCACGATCTTCCGCGAGCCGATCATCTGCCAGAACGTGCCGCGCCTGGTGCCGCACTGGTCCAAGCCGATCGTGGTGGGCCGCCATGCCTATGGCGACATCTACCGCGCCGCCGAGACCAAGATCCCCGGCGCCGGCAAGGCCACGCTGACCTGGACGCCGGCCGATGGCTCGGCCCCGGTTGAGATGGAAGTCACGAACTTCCCCGCCGGCGGCGGCGTGCTGATGGGCATGCACAACACCCGCGCCAGCATCGAGGGCTTCGCCCGCGCCAGCCTGAACTACGGGCTGAGCCGTGGCTATTCCGTGTACTTCAGCCACAAGAACACGATCCTCAAGGCCTATGACGGCGAGTTCAAGGACATCTTCCAGCGCGTCTACAACACGGAATTCGCTGAGCGCTTCAAGGCGGCGGGCATCACCTACGAAGATCGCCTGATCGACGACATGGTGGCCTGCGCGCTGAAGTGGGAAGGCGGCTACGTCTGGGCCTGCAAGAACTACGATGGCGACGTGCAGTCCGACATCGTGGCCCAGGGCTTCGGCTCGCTCGGCCTGATGACCTCGGTGCTGCTGGCGCCGGATGGCAACACGGTTGAGTCCGAGGCCGCGCACGGCACGGTGACGCGCCACTACCGCGAGCACCAGAAGGGGCGTGAGACCAGCACCAACCCCATCGCCTCGATCTTCGCCTGGACCCGTGGCCTCGCCTATCGTGGCAAGTTCGACGGCACGCAGGACGTGATCGACTTCGCCAATGCACTCGAGGCCGTGTGCATCGAGACGGTGGAAAGCGGCGACATGACCAAGGACCTCGCCATCCTGATCAGCAAGGACCAGCCCTGGCTCAACACCCAGGCCTTCCTCGCCAAGCTGGATGAGAACCTGAAGAAGAAGATGGCCTGAGGCCTTCGGCTTCTGTAGCGAAGGGGGGCCGCCGGTGGGAACGCCGGCGGCCCTTTCTTCTTTAGGGCCAATACCGCGCATGTACGGCTTCACCCTGTTCGATGGCCTGGCGCTGCTGGTCTTCGCCGCCTGCTGGCTCGGATACGCCACGGTGGTGGACCGCATCCCCACGATCCGCGCGCGCAGCGTGATCGCCGCGATGGACGAACATCGGCGCCGCTGGACGCGGGCGATGCTGGACCGCGAGAACCGCATCGCCGACATCGCCGCCATCGGCAATCTGATGAACAGCACGAGTTTCCTTGCCACCACATCGATCTTCATCCTCGGCGGCCTTGTCGCGCTGCTCGGCGCACCCGAACTCGGCCAGCGCGTGGTCGGCGCCCTGCCCTATGCCGAGGTGCCGACGCTGGTGGGGTGGGAGGTGAAGATCGCGCTGCTGCTGCTGATCTTCGTGAACGCCTTCTTCGAGCTGACCTGGGCGCTGCGGCAGTTCAACTACACCTCGATCCTGGTCGGCGGCCTGCCCGCAGGTGCCCCGACCGACCACGGCATCGCCCAGGCCGCCGCCGCCGCGCGCGTGCTCAACCGCGCCGCGCAGCATTTCAACACGGGGCTGCGCAGCTATTATTTCGGCCTGGCGGCGCTGGCCTGGATCATCCACCCGCTGGCGCTGGTGGCGACCAGCCTCTTCGTGCTGCGCGAATTGCACCGCCGCGAGTTCAAATCCGCGGTGCGCGAGGCGCTCACCCCTTCGGCCTGAGGGCTGCAAGCCGATCGAGCGGCAGCGCGCGACCCACCACGCGCCGGCCGCCGAGGCGGCTTTCGATGGTGGTGGCCATGGTGAGCGCGTTCAGCACCGCCTCCTCCGTCGCCTCGATGGCCGCGACGAAAAGGGGCGACATCTCGGCATTGGGCAGGTCCATGAAGCTGCGCCGGCTGGCCGCGCGAATCACCTCGGGGTGGGTGGCGAAGGCCAGGGCGTAGTCGCCCGAGCCATCGCTGAAGGCCGCCCCGGTGCGCGCGATGCCCGCCATCGCCCGGCGCGCCAGACGCTGGAGGTTGCGGTCCGACAGGGCCGCATCGGTGGCCAGCACCACCATCACCGAGCCATCCGCATCCGCCTGCACCGCGGCCCCGTCCGCGTGGGAGCGGACGACGTGCTCGGCCAAGTAGTACTTGCCGAGCAACTGCCCCACGGGCAGCCCATCCATCACCAGCGCGCCGCCGTAATTCGCCTGCACCAGAGCGCCGACCGTGAATCCGCCGAGTGCCGAGGGCAGGCGCCGCGAAGCGGTGCCGATGCCGCCCTTCCAGCCGAAGGCCATGGTGCCCGTGCCTGCGCCGACGCTGCCCTCGTCCACCATGCCATCGCTGGCAAGATCCAGTGCCGCGCGCATGTGCTCCGCCGTGACGCCGCGGGCGCGGATGTCGTTCAGCCGGCCATCATTGGTCTCGCCCACCACGGCGTTGACGCTGCGCACTGCTTCGTTACCCGGCTGCGCGAGCGTCCAATCAACCAGCGCCTCCACCGCACGGCCAACGGCCAGCGTATTGGTCAGCAGGATGGGCGTCTCGAGCTCGCCCAGCTCCTGCACCTGCGTCACCCCGGCCATCTTGCCGAAGCCGTTCATCGCGAAGAGCCCCGCCGGCACGCGGTGGGTGAAGGGGTTGTAGGGCGTGGGCAGGATGGCGGTGACGCCGCTGCGCGTGCCCTCGCCCGCGATCACCGTCACCTGCCCGACCCGGACGCCCGCGACATCGGTGATGGCGTTCAGCGGCCCGGTGGGCAGGATCCCCGGCGCGAAGCCGAGCGCGCGGGCGCGCATCAGCCGGCCAGAAGTTGCCGCACTGCCGCCAGCGCCTCACCCGCCTTGTCGGCCTCCGGCCCGCCGGCCTGGGCCATGTCGGGCTTGCCGCCGCCGCCCTTGCCGCCGACCGCCGCCGCGGCGGCGCGCACCAGCGCCACGGCGTCGGCCTTGCCCTTCGCGGCCTCACCCAGCGCCACCACGATGCTCGCCTTGCCCTCGGCAGTGGAGACGACGGCCACCAGATCGGCCGTCCCACCCGCGAGGATCGCCTCGGCGATGCCCTTCAGGTCGCGCGGTGGCATCTCGCCCAGCTCGCGCAGCGCCACGCGCAGGCCGGCGATCTCCTCCACCGCGGCGGCCGCGCCGCCGGTGGCCAGCTTCTTGCGCAGCTCGGCCACTTCACGCTCCAGGCGCTTGCGGTCTTCCAGCAGGTTCTCGATGCGCTCAGCCAACTCGGCGGGGCGGGCCTTCAGCACGGCGGCGGCGGCGTTGAGCTGGCCGTCGCGCTCCTCGAGCAGCTTCAGCGCGGCCTCGCCGGTCACGGCCTCGACGCGGCGGATGCCGGCCGCGACCGCGCCTTCCGAGACGATGCGGAACAGGCCGATATCGCCGGTGCGGCGCACATGCGTGCCGCCGCACAGCTCCAGCGAATACACACCGTGCTTCTCGACCGCATTCGGGTCATGGCCCATGGAGACGACGCGCACCTCCTCGCCATACTTCTCGCCGAACAGCGCCATGGCGCCGATCGCGACGGCGGCGTCGGGCGTCATCAGGCGGGTGACGACCTCGGCATTCTCGCGGATGCGCGCATTCACCTCGGCCTCGACCCAAGCGAGGTCGGCATCGGTAATCGGCGTGGGCTGGGAGACGTCGAAGCGCAGCCGGTCCGGCGCGTTCAGCGAGCCCTTCTGGGCGACATGCGTGCCGAGCTTGCGGCGCAGCGCCTCATGCAGCAGGTGCGTGGCCGAGTGATGCGCGCGGATGGTCCCACGGCGGGCGTGATCGACCTCCGCGACGACGGGCAGGCCCAGCTTGGCTTCGCCATGCGCGACCACGCCATAATGCACGAAGACGTCGCCCAACTTCTTGAGCGTGTCGCGCACCACGATGCGGCAGGCCTCGCCGGCCGAGATCAGGCCGGTATCGCCCACCTGGCCGCCGGACTCGGCGTAGAAGGGGGTCTGGTTGAGCACGAGGGCGACCTCGGTGCCGGCCGGGGCGCTGTCCACGGCCTTGCCGTCCACGATGATGGCCTGGATCGCGCCCTCGGCGCTTTCGGTGGCGTAGCCGAGGAATTCGGTGGCGCCGAGCTTCTCGCGCAGGTCGAACCAGACCGTCTCGGTCGCGGCCTCGCCGCTGCCGGCCCAGGCGGCGCGTGCGCGGCGCTTCTGCTCGGCCATGGCGGCGGCGAAGCCATCCGTGTCCACGGTCTTGCCCTCGCCGCGCAGCGCGTCCTGCGTCAGGTCGAGGGGGAAGCCATAGGTGTCGTAGAGGCGGAAGGCGATCTCGCCTGGCAGCGTGCCGCCCTCACCCAGCTTGCCGGATTCCTCGGCGAGCAGGCCGAGGCCGCGCTCCAGCAGCGAACGGAAGCGCGTCTCCTCCAGGCGCAGCGTCTCGATCACCAGGGATTCGGCGCGGAGAATCTCGGGATAGGCCGCGCCCATCTGGCGGGTCAGGGCCGGCACCAGGCGGTGCAGCAGCGGCTCGCGCGCGCCCATCATGTGGGCGTGGCGCATGGCGCGGCGGAGGATGCGGCGCAGCACATAGCCGCGCCCCTCATTGGAGGGCAGCACGCCATCGGCCATCAGGAAGGTGCCGGCGCGCAGATGGTCGGCGACCACGCGGTGGCTGACGCGCCACTTGCCATCCGCATCCTGGCCGGTGGCCTCGGCGCTCGCGACGATCAGGGCGCGCAGCGTGTCGGTGTCGTAGTTGTCGTGCTTGCCCTGCAGGATCGCGGCGAACCGCTCGAGCCCCATGCCGGTGTCGATCGAGGGGCGCGGCAGCGGCACGCGGGTTCCGGGCGGGCCTTCCTCGAACTGCATGAAGACCAAGTTCCAGATCTCGATGAACCGGTCGCCATTCTCGTCCGGGCTGCCGGGCGGGCCGCCGGCGATCTTGTCGCCATGGTCAAAGAAGATCTCCGAGCACGGGCCGCAAGGGCCGGTATCGCCCATGCGCCAGAAATTATCGGAGGTCGGGATGCGGATGATGCGGCTGTCGGGCAGGCCGGCGATCTTCTTCCAGAAGACCGGCGCTTCCTCGTCTTCCGAGAACACCGTGACCAGCAGACGGTCCTTCGGCAGGGCGAAGTCGCGCGTCAGCAGGGTCCAGGCATGCTCGATCGCCTGTTCCTTGAAGTAGTCGCCGAAGGAGAAATTGCCGAGCATCTCGAAGAAGGTGTGATGCCGGGCGGTGTAGCCGACATTGTCGAGGTCGTTGTGCTTGCCCCCGGCGCGCACGCATTTCTGCGCCGTGGTCGCGCGCTGGTAGCTGCGCTTTTCCTGGCCGGTGAAGACATTCTTGAACTGCACCATGCCGCTGTTGGCGAACATCAGCGTGGGGTCGTTGCGCGGCACGAGGGGCGAGCTCTCCACCACCTCATGCGCGTTGCGCCGGAAGTAGTCGAGGAAGGTCGCGCGGATGTCGTTGCTGCTGGTCATCGCCTGGTCGCTGCCATTCTTGGTGCCGGAGTGGCACGGCGGCCGCAGGGGCCGCCGCGAAAGGCGCGAGCCTTAGCGCGGGCGGCCAAAAGCGCCAAGAGTGGGCCGAAGCCCCGGCGGCTACTCCGCCGCCGCCTCATCCCCCTCGCCGGCAAGCATGGTACTCGCCAGGCCCGCCGCCTGGGCGCGGATGCGCTTCTCCACGCTGTCGGCCATGGCGGGGTTGTCGCGCATGAACTGCTTCGCGTTCTCCCGGCCCTGGCCGATGCGCTGGCTGTCGCAGCTGAACCAGGCACCCGACTTCTCGACCACGCCGGCCTTCACGCCGAGGTCGATCAGCTCGCCCACCTTGGAGATGCCTTCCCCGTACATGATGTCGAACTCGACCTGCCGGAAAGGCGGAGCCATCTTGTTCTTCACCACCTTCACGCGGGTCTGGTTGCCGGTGGTGGTCTCGCGGTCCTTGATCGCGCCGATCCGGCGGATTTCCATGCGGATCGAGGCGTAGAACTTCAGCGCGTTGCCGCCCGTGGTGGTCTCGGGGTTGCCGAACATCACGCCGATCTTGAGCCGGATCTGGTTGAGGAAGACCAGCAGCGTGTTGGAACGGCTGACCGAGCCGGTCAGCTTGCGCAGCGCCTGGGACATCAGGCGCGCATGCAGGCCGACATGGCTGTCGCCCATCTCGCCTTCCAGCTCGGCGCGCGGCACCAGGGCCGCCACGCTGTCCACCACCAGCACATCCACCGCGCCCGAGCGCACCAGCGTGTCGCAGATCTCGAGCGCCTGCTCGCCGGCATCGGGCTGGCTGATCAGCAGGTTCTCGATGTCCACGCCCAGCTTCTTGGCGTAGCCGGGGTCCAGCGCGTGCTCGGCATCGATGAAGGCGCAGGTGCCGCCGCGCTTCTGCGCCTCGGCGATGATGTGCAGCGCCAGCGTGGTCTTGCCCGAGCTTTCCGGCCCGAAGACCTCGATGATCCGGCCCTTCGGCACGCCGCCGATGCCCAGCGCCAGGTCGAGGCCGAGCGAGCCGGTGGAGATCACCTCCACCTCATCGGTCGCGGCCTTGTTGCCCATGCGCATGATCGAGCCCTTGCCGAAGGCACGTTCGATCTGGCTCAGCGCGGCATCCAGAGCCTTGTTCTTGTCCATCAGGCTCACTCTCCCCATCCCCGGGACACAACCCACGGGCGCAATCCCCGACAGGACCTTCGCCTGCCGATCACCCCCGGACCCAATCTGGACCATGCGGCAGCCCGACTCCAAGCGCCGCACAACCAAGGGTCAACGCGGAGTCATATGCCCGAGCCCGCGTCGGCCGACAAGAACATTTAGGAAACTTTTGCGGGCAGACCGGGCAGGATGGCCTGCAACTCGGCTACGAGGTCGCTCAGGCTATAGGGCTTGGGCAGCAGCCGCAGCCGCTCCGCCGCCAGGTCGCGCCCCAGCGCGGCCTCGGCATAGCCCGAGACCAGCAGCACCGGCAGGTCGGGATCGGCCGCGCGCAGCCGCGTGGCGAGTTCCAGCCCGTCCATCCCCGGCATCACCACATCCGAAACCAGCGCCACCGGGCGCGGCCCCTCGGCCGCCATCAGCTCCAGCGCCTCCTCGGCCGAGCCGGCGGAGAGCACGTTGAAGCCCGCGCGGCGCAGGGCGCGCTCGGCGAGGCGCAGCAGCGGCACCTCATCCTCCACAAGCAGCACCAGCGGCCCGGCCTCACCACTCCCGGCCGCCTCAGCGGGCGCGGCGCGGCGCTCGGCCACCGGCGCACGGGGGGGAGCCAGCAGGCTCGCGGGCAGTTCGGGGTCCGCCGGCCCGTCATGGCGGGGCAGCCAGATACGGAAGGTCGTGCCCTCGCCGCGCTTGCTCTCCACCGCGATGAAGCCGCCCGATTGCCGCACGATGCCATGCACCGTGGACAGGCCGAGCCCCGTCCCTCCCTGGTCGCGCCGCGTGGTGAAGAAGGGCTCGAAGATGCGCGGCACCACCTCGGCGGGGATGCCCGCGCCGCTATCGGCCACTTCCAGCATCGCCCAGCGCCCGGGCGGCAGCAGCTCGGTGCCGATCGGCTCGGGCCGCAGCACCACGGCATGGCCGGTGCGGATGGTCAGCGTGCCACCCTCGGCCATCGCGTCGCGCGCATTCAAGGCGAGGTTCATGATCACCTGGTCGAGCTGGGTGGGGTCGATCTTCACCCGCCGGCCCGGTTCCTCGATCTCGACGCTCAGGCGCACGCGGCTGCCGAGCAGGCGCTTCAGCAGCTCGGCCATGCCGTTCACCGCCGCGTTCAGCTCCACCACCCGCGGGCGCAGCGCCTGCTGGCGGGCGAAGGCAAGCAACTGCTTCACGAGCGCGGCACCGCGCCCCGCGCTTTCGAGCACCTGCTGCAACTCAGCCGCCGCGTCATTGCCTGGCGCGCGGGCCAGCGCGGCCTCCGCACTGCCGGCGATGGCGGTGAGCAAATTGTTGAAGTCGTGCGCGATGCCGCCCGCCAACGCGCCCACCGCGCGCAGCCGCGCCGCGGCCGCCTGGCCTTCCTCCTCCGGCGGGGCCTCGACCGGGCGGGTCAGGCGCAGCACGGCGCCGGTCTCGGGCGCACGGACGGGGCGGCGTTCCATCTCCACCCGAATCGCCTCGGGGCTGGCCAGCGGCACGGTGAGGCGATGGCCGGCGGTGAGCAGCGTGGTCAGCGTCTCCCGCGCATCGGGGGCGACGAGGCTGATGAGCTTCAGCCCCGGGCGCAGCGGCAGGCTGGGGCCGGCGATGGCGGCGAAGTCCGGGTTCCAGGCGACCAGCGCATCCTCGGCATCGAGCAGCGCGAGGCCCGCGCCGGCGGAATCGAGCACGGTGCGTAGCGTGGCACTCGCGCCCAGGTTGCGCCGACGCGCCCGCAGGCGGAACCAGGCTTCAATACGGCGCCGCGCTTCAACCATTGCGTGAGTCTCCGCCATGCGGGGGGGCCTCGTCCAGTGTTCGTGTTGCGGGCATTCCCTGGCCTCGCCGCTTCCAGACGAAGGCGATGATCTCCGCCACCGCCTGGTAGTGTTCGGCCGGGATCTCGGCATCGAGGTCGAGCCGGTGCAGCGCACGCGCCAGCGGCGGGTTGGCAACGAGCGGCACGCCCGCCGCCTCGGCCGCGGCACGGATGCGCGCGGCCATGGCATCCACGCCCTTCGCCACCAGCCGCGGCGCGGCCTGCCCGCCGGCGTATTCGAGCGCCACGGCGTAATGGGTCGGGTTGGTGATCACCACCGCGGCGCGCGGCACGGCGGCCATCATGCGGGTGCGGGCCATGCGCTCGCGGATCTGGCGGCGGCGGGCGCGCAGCATCGGGTCGCCCTCGCTTTCCTTCGCCTCGTCCTTCAACTCCTGCTTGCTCATGCGCAGCATTTGCTGGTGACGAAAATGCACCCAGAGCAGGTCAAGCACCGCGACCCCGCCGAAGGCGATCAGCGCCGCGATCATCAGGCGCAGCCCCGCCCCCGCCGCCTGGGCGATCAGCGCGCCGGCGGATTCGTGCAGGCTCGCCTGCAGGCTGCCGAGGTCGCGCACTGCCCACCACAGCGCGGCGCCGACGACGGCGATCTTGACCAGCGTGCGCAGGAATTCCGCCAGCGCCTCCGGCCCCACCAGCCGCTTGAGCCCGGCCCAAGGGCTGATCTTGTTGAGGCTGGGCGTCATCTGCTTGGCCGAGACCAGGAAGCGCGTCTGCACCAGCGTCGTCAGCGTCGCCCCCAGCGCCGCCGCCCCGGCCACGGGCAGCACCAGCCGCACCCCGGCGACGGAGAGCGCAGCCAGGACCTCCGTCATGTCGAGCCGATGCGCACTCTCCAGCGTCACGCGCATGGCGCGCATCAGCACCACGCCCTGGGTCTGCAGCGCGATGCCGGCCGCGATGGTGGCGAGCAGCAGCGCCACCCAGCCCGACGCCTCGCGCGACAGGGCAACCTGCCCATCCTCCCGCGCGCGTTCGATCCGCCGGGGTGTGGCGGCTTCCGAACGATCGGCGCCATCCTTCGCGTCATCGCCCTCGGCCATGGCTCAGAGCGCCCCGGGCATCGCGAGCAGGCTCGCGCGCACCGCGGCCTCGAAGGCCAACAGCATCGGGGCTGCGAGCAGCATCAGCAGCGCGAGCCCGGCCAGGATCTGCCCCGGCACGGCGATGAAGAAGGTCTGCACCTGCGGCGCGAGGCGCGCGAGCAGGCCGAGCGCCACGTTCAGCACCACCGCGCCCATCACGAAGGGGGCGGAGAGGCGCAGCGCGAGGTCGAAGGAAGCGCCGCCGGCCATCGCCAATGCCTCGGCCGCCGCGCCGGCAGGAAAGGGATCGCCCGCCGGCAGCACGGCGTAGCTCTCCGCCAGCGCGCGCAGCGCCAGGCCATGCAGGCCGGTGGCGAGCACCAGTGTGGCCGCCAGCAGCCCGAAGGCGCGGCCCAGCGCTGTGCCCTGCGGGCCGAGCGCGGGGTCCGCGACCAGCATCCCTGCGAGGCCCACCATCGCCGCGATCGCCTGCCCCGCCATGGCGAGCGCGAGCACGATCAGCCGCGCCAGCGTGCCGAGCCACAGCCCGGTCGCGATCTCCATCGCCAGCAGCGCCAGCGCGTCGAGCGGCGCCTCCGGCGGGCCGGGCAGGATGGGGGCGAGCGCCGGCAACAGCAGCACGACCAGCGCGAGCGCAATGGCCAGGCGCAAGGGTGCCGGGATCTCCGCCTCCCCCAGTCCGGGCATCAGCATCAGCGCGCTGCCGACGCGGCAGAACAGCAGCACCGCCTGGAAGGCGAGGCCGGGCAGCGCCTGCAGCAAGGCGAGGTCCGCCCCGCTCACCCCGCGCCGCCGATCGCGACCATCCGGTCGAAGAGCCGTTCGGTGAAGCCGCGCATCACCGCGAGCGTAAAGGGGCCGAGCAGCACCATCAGCAGCCCGCCGACCAGCAGCTTCGGCAGGAAGGCGAGGGTCGCCTCCTGCACCTGGGTCAGCGCCTGCAGCAGCGAAATGATCAGGCCGATGGCGAGCAGCGCCACCAGCGGCGGGCCCATCACCTGCAGGGAGACCCAGAGCGTCTCACGCAGGGATTGGGCGAGGGCCTCCTCGGCCGACATGGAATTCTTCCCTCTCCACGGGGCATCCTGCCCCGTCGTCACACGCGCCCCCTGGCGCGTGCGTCAGATCGGCATGCGCATCACGTCCTGGTACGCCGCCACCACGCGGTCGCGCAGCGAAACGGCGGTCTGAAGCGCAAGCTCGGCGCGCGAGATGGCGAGCACCGCCTCCGTCACGCCTCCCTGCCCGGTCAGCGCCTGGGTCGAGGCCGCCTCCGCCGTGCGGCTGATCTCGATGCCGGTCTCCATCGCGCGGGCAACGAGCCCACCGAAGCCGGCCTGCTCCGTGGCCGCGCCGGGGCGCGCACCGCCGATAGCGGCATAGGCCGCCGCAGCACCCGCCGCCCCGACGCCCCCAATCGCCATCAGCGCAGCGCCTCGATGGCGCGGGTCAGCATGCCGCGCGTGGTCTCGAGCACCGAGAGGTTGGCGCTGTAGCTGCGCTGCGCCTCACGCATGTCCATCACCTCGACCAGGCTGTCCACGTTGGGCGTCTTGACGTAGCCGCGCGCATCGGCGGCCGGGTGGCTGGGCTCGTAGCGCGTGGGGAAATCGCCCGGCGCGGTGCCGATGCGGCTGACAGTGACGGATTCCACCCCCATCGCGCGGTCGAGCCGATTGGCGAAGCTCACCGTGCGCCGGCGATAGGGGTCCGCCCCCGGCGCCTCACCGGTGCTGTCGCGGTTGGCGAGGTTCTCCGCCACCACGCGCAGCCGCGTCGATTGCGCCACCATGCCGGCGGCCGAGATACGCAGGGCGCGATCGAGATCCATGGCCAGCCTCCTTCAACTCATGCGCGCTCAGCCACCACGGCCGAGCGTCAGGCGAAACATCCCCGTGAAGCTGCGATGCACCGCCATGGCGAGCGCATGCGCCGTATCGGTCTCGGCGATGCGCACGGCCTCGCGGTCGAGCGAGACGGCGTTGCCATCCGGCGCGGCCTCGGGCACGGCGCGGTCGGGCTGCGAGCCCGCCTGCGCCGGGCGCGAGGGGCCGAGATGGCCTGGTTGCGTGCGCGCAAGGCTGGGGCCGAGCTGCCCCGCCAGGTGCTGGCGAAAGCCAATGACATCGCGCGGCCGGTAACCAGGCGTATCGGCATGCGCGACATTCTGCGCCAGCACCGCCTGCCGGCGATCCAGCCAGCCGAGCCGACGCTCGGCCAATGCGACGAGGCTGCCCTGGGGCGCGCTCGGCCTGTTGCGGGGAAGGTCCATGCCCCCACCCTGCCGCGCCAAGGTGAACAAAGCGTTGCCGCGCCGCACGCCAAAGAATGGCCGGCGATGGAAGGACTTCCTTAACCCGTCCTGGGCAATACCTGCCGCATGCCCGATCCCCGCCATGCCGAGGCCGTGCGTGCCGCCATCGACCAGATGGGTGGCACCGTCACGCTCGCCCGCGCGCTGGTGGAGGGCGGGCGCGAGGTGGACCTCGAAGGTCTCGACCAGGACGCCAACGCGCTCTGCGCCGCCGTGATGATGCTCGAGCGCGCGGAGGCCCGGGCGCTGCGCCCGGCGCTGGAGGCGCTGCTGCGCCAGGTCAATGACCTCACCGCGGAAGTCGCGCGGGCCTGATCTCTTCCCTCACCGCCTCTCCAGGATGGAGCGTGCATGCAGGAACTGGGGGGCTGGACGCCCACATTGCTCACCGCGCTGGCCGCGCTTGCCGGTGTGATCGGCGCGCTGGTGCTGGTGGCGCGCGGGGCGCGCGCGGCCGGGCTTGGCATGCGCGCGGGCAAGCGCATGGCGATGCAGGAGGTGCTGGCGCTCGATGGTCGCCGGCGGCTGGTGCTGCTGCGCTGCGATGGGCGTGAGCTGCTGCTGCTGACCGGCGGGGCGCAGGACGTCGTGGTGGGCTGGCTCGGCGAGCCACCGGCTGCGCCGGTGGCCCGGCCATGAAGCGCGCGCTTCTGCTGCTGGCGCTGCTGGTTCTGCCGGAAGTCGCCTTCGGGCAGAGCCTCAGCATCGATCTCGGCGGCGCTGCCGGGCAGGCGGGTACCACGTCACGCCTCGTGCAGCTTACCGCACTGGTCGGGCTGCTCTCGCTCGCGCCCTCGCTGCTGGTGATGATGACGGCCTTCGGGCGCATCGTCATCGTGCTGGCTTTGCTGCGCAGCGCGATCGGCGCGCCGGCCATCCCGCCCAACCCAGTGCTGATCGGCCTTGCGCTGTTCCTGACGCTCTTCGTCATGGAACCCGTGCTGATGGCGAGCTGGGAGATGGGCGTGCGGCCCATGGCCGAGGGCCGCATGGGCGAGATGGAGGGCCTCGCCGCCGCGGCCGAGCCGTTCCGGAAATTCATGGCCGCGCAGGTGCGCGATTCCGACCTCGCGCTGTTCCTCGACCTCGGCGGCCTGCCCGCCGCGCCGGCCGAGCAGGCGCCCTGGCGCGCGCTCACGCCTGCCTTCATGGTCAGCGAGTTGCGCCGCGCCTTCGAGATCGGCTTCCTGATCTTCCTGCCCTTCCTGATCATCGACCTGGTGGCGGCGAGCCTGCTGATGTCGCTGGGCATGATGATGCTGCCCCCCACCGTGGTGGCGCTGCCCTTCAAGCTCGCCTTCTTCGTGCTGGTGGATGGCTGGCGCCTGGTCGCGGGATCCCTGGTGCAGGGCTTCGCGGTGAACTGACATCCCGCGCGCGCAATCGTGACGCGAAAAACCCTTCGCCCGCACTACCGTGATCGCGCAATGGCACGGGCGGGGATGATGCTGCGAGGGATGATCGGCTTGCTGGTGTGGCTGCTGCTGGCCCTGCCCGCCCTGGCGCAGGCCCCGCCCGAACTGCCCACCTGCACCTTCGAGGATCAGAGCGCGCTCGACGCCGCGGCCTTGCTCGCGCGCAGCTTCGACAGCCGCGGCCAGCATGGCGCCACGCCCAGGCTGCTCACGCTCAGCGCCGATCCGCAGGCGCGGCTCTCCGCCAATTCCGTGCACCTGCTGCTCGCGCCCGGTGAGCGCGACACCATCGAATGGGCGAAGATGCGCCTGCTCGCCGCGGCGCGCACGGTCGAGCATGTGACGCGCGAGGATGGCACGCGCGGGTCGGTGCATGTGCCCGTCTTCGCCCGGCTGCACGGCCATGCCGCGGGCGTGGCGCGCATCGAGCTCGACCTGCCGCAGCGCCCAGGGCTGCGCTTCGCGGAGCTGTGGCACGGCGTGGTCGCCGTGTGCAACGCGGCCGACAACCGCATCATCGCCTATGGCGCCGTCGATGTGCGGGTGCATTCGCGGCTGTGGTCGAGCCTGCTCTCCGGCGGGCTGTTGATCGCGGTCTATGCCATGCTGGCGGCGGTGGCGCTGCGCATCAATGCGCGGCGGCTGGATGCGGCCGCGGCCATCCGCGCAACGGCAGAGGGCGGGCGCGGGGAAAGCGGGCCGGGCTGGCGCTGGATGCAGGCGCTCAACCCGCTCTTCATCACCCAGGACGCTGCCGGCATCGGCAGCCTCTCACGCCTGCAATTGCTGGTCTTCACCCTCGCGGTGGTCTTCATCTACGCCTATGTCCTGGCCCGCACCGGGGAGCTCGCGGCGCTTTCGCCCGACGTGCTCGCGCTGCTCGGCATCACCGTGCTCGGCTCGGGCCTGTCGCGCATGGTCGGCGAGGCCGGCTCGGTGAGCCATGCCAATCGCTCCTGGCTCAAGGCGCGGGGCCTGTTGCGCCGGCGCGACGACCGCCTGCCCCGCCTCTCCGACCTGGTCTGCGCGGATGGCGAGCTTGAGATCGCGCGCGTGCAGGCGATCATCTTCTCCTCGATCACCGTCGTCGCGCTGCTCATCAAGGGGCCGCGCGACCTGGGCGGGTTCCAGATCTCGGCCGAGACGCTCTACCTGCTTGGCCTCAGCCAGGCGGCCTTCGTCGCGGGCAAGGCGATCCCCGCCGAGGGCGTGCGCCGCCTGAACGCGGAGATCACCGCGATGCGCAATGCCGAGCGCGAGTTGCTCGACGCGCAGCAGCAGTCCCCGGGCAGCCCAGGCGCCGAGGGCCTCGCGCGCAGCAAGGCCGCCTGGAACGGCGCGCTGGCGGCGGCCGAGGACACGCTGGCCGATGTCTATGGCGAGACGCTGGACGAGGCACGGCTTCGCGCGCTGCGCCTCACCTGAGCTGCGTCAGCCGCGCGGCAGGTGCCGCGCGATGTAGGGCGGCAGGGTGAAGGCGCCGACATGCATCTCGGGCGACCAGTAGCGCGTCGTGTCCAGCACGCCCGCCACATCGGCGCGGCGGCGGATCTCCGCCACGCTCACCTGCCGGCAGCCGGCATCCTTCGCCGCCCAGCCCAGCGTCATGAAGCCGCCGACATAGGTCGGCACAGCGGCGACATAGGCGAAGACGTCGGGGAAGGACTTCGCGCGGCGCAGCGAGGTCTCGCGCAGTTCCTCAGCCTGCATGAAGGGCACGCCGCACTGGTTCACCACCAGGCCGCGCGCGGTCAGCAGGCGGGCGCAATTGGCGTAGAATTCGTCGGTGAACAGCACCTCGCCAACGCCGATCGGATCGGTGCTGTCGACGATCACGACATCGAAGCTGCCCTCCGCGGCCTGGCGGACATAGTCGATGCCATCGCCCACGATCACCTCGGCGCGCGGATCGGTCCAGGCATCGGCGCCGATGCCGGGCAGATGTTCCTTGGCGAGGCGGATAACCTCGCCATCGATCTCCACCATCACCGCCTTCTCGACCGTGCGATGCTGCAGCACGCGCTTGAGCACGCCGCCATCGCCCGCGCCGATGATCAGCACGCGCCGCGCCTCGCCATGCGCCAGCAGCGGCACATGGGCCAGCATCTCCTGGTAGACGAACTCATCCGCCTCGGTGATCTGCACGACGCCGTCGAGCAGCATGACGCGGCCATGGGTGTGGCTTTCGAAGACCACGATGTCCTGGAAGTCGGACTTCACGCGCGCGAGTTCGCGCTTCACCAGGAAGCGCTGGCCCCATTCGGCGTAGAGGGTTTCGTTCACCCAAGGCTCGGTCGTCATGGCGGTTCCTCGAAGCAGGCAAGAAAAAGGGGCGGACCCTGCGGCCCGCCCCCTACAATGTTCGGCGCGCGCCGGAAAGCTCAGCCGATCAGGCCGCGCTTGTGTTCGGCGAGTTGCACGCGCTCGGCCTGGAAGCCCTTCTTGAGCGCCGGCAGCGCCTTGTAGGGGTCGCATTCGCCGCAGACGAAGATGTCGAGCGCCGCATAGTCGCGCTCGGGCCAAGTGTGGATGGAGACATGGCTTTCAGCCAGCACCAGCACGCCCGACACGCCGCCATTGGGCGAGAAATGGTGAAAATGCCCGTGCAGGATGGTGGCGCCGGTGGCCAGAGCGCCTTCCCGCAGCACGGCATCGATATGATCGGGGTCGTCGAGATTCGTCGCCCCCCACAGATCGATGATCAGGTGGGTGCCCGCATAGCGGACGCCGTTCCGGTGGACGAAGTAATCCTTCGTGTCCGCCGAGCGGTTCTCATCATTCTGGGCGTCGCTCGGCATATCCGAGACCATCCCCAGTTGGACGAGAGCTTCCATGTTCAGGGCTCCTTCCAGCCAGCAGATGACCGGGTTGATCGAACATCGATCGGGTCAACGGGGGGGGCGTATGGGGCATGGGGGACAAGGGCGCAAGCGAAATCGGACCCCTTGATCCGCAAAAAACGCATGTCACCCCCCGGGGGGGTCCGGCAAAGCCGCGCGTCCCCCCCGGGGGGGGTCCGGAAACTCACCTTGCGATGGGGGCTCCCGCCCGCAAGGACTCCAGACGGTCCGGCAGTGCGCGGGCCAGTTCGAGTTCCTGGCGTAGGCGCGGCAGGTCGCTGACCTGCGTGATGCCCGCGCCGGTGATCAGCGCGAAGGCTTCCTCCAGCGGGCCACCGGCCATGCGCCCGGCCTCGGATTCACGCAGCAGGGTGAGGCCCGATTCCTGGCCCGCCAGCGCCAGCAGCGCCGCGGTGCGCACCACAAGGCGCCGGTCGGCCTCGGCCAGCGCGGCCGGGGGCGCGGGCAGGCGCGCGGCGAGCAATTCCTGCATCGCACCCGCGGCACCGGCCCAATCCTGTCGCTCGGCCAGCGCCTCGGCGAGTTCGGGCAGGCCGGCCGGCCCGGCTTCGCGATAGCGCGCGGCGGCGGCGGCGTGGTCGCCCATGCGGTTCAACGCACGCGCATCCACCAGCAGTCGCTCCGCCACAAGCGCCGGCGGCAGGCCCGGTGCGGCGGTCTCGGCCAGGACCTCCCGCGCCTTGAGATCATCCGCCGCGCTGAGCGCAAGGGTGGCGAGTCGCAGCCCGGCCCGCGCCCGCGCCTCATCCCCCGCGGCCCGCGCCAGGGCCTGGCGCAACACATGCTGCGCGCGGTCCACAAGATCGAGCGCCGCGAGGCGATCCGCCAGCGAGCCCAAGGCCGATTCGCTGGCTGCGCCCGGCGGCAACAAGGCGCGATGCGCATCGAACAGCGTCACCGCCGCGATTGGCGCCTCACGCTCCAGCGCGCCAAGCAGCGCATCGGCCTGCAGCGGGCGCAGCTGTGCCGACATGTCCGGGAATAGCGCCTCCGTCTCGCGCAATTGCTCGAAGGCGCCGCGGGGATCTTGTGCCTGCATGCGCAGCGCCGCGACGCGCAGCCGCGCCTCGGTCTCCAGCGCATCGCCGCGCCAGGCGGCGAGCGTTGCCTCCACTGCCGTCGCCGTCCCCGCGGCATCGAGCCGCCCGGTGGCGAGGCGCAGCTCGGCCGCGCGGCGCAGCGCGATGGCCCGCGCGCGCCGGTCCCGGCCCTGCGCCACGGCGGCATAAGCGGCGAGCGCGGGTTCCACCGCGCCCTCGGCCTCGCGCAGCCGCGCGCGGGCCAGGGCCAGGCCCGGCGCATCCTCGGGCTGGCCAGCGAGCAGGCGGGACGCAGCGGCGACTTCGCCGCCTTCCAGCAAGGCCTCGGCCGCGGGGGCGATCAACCGGTCGCGCAGCGGCTCCGGATAGCCCAGCAGCAGCGGCAGGCCGGCGGCGATGGCGGCGGCGGCGGCGGCACGGTCGCCGCCCTCGCGCACCGCATCATGCAGGCCGCGCCAGAGCAGGGCCTCGTCGGAATTGGGCAGGCCGGGCATGGCGAGGCCCCGTGCCTCCGCCACCCTTCCGCCGACCAGCGCGGCGGCGCCGTGCAGCGCCTGGGCGCGGGGATTCTCGGCGAGGCGTGGATCCTCGCGCATCGCCAGCGCCGACATGGATTGCGATTCCTGCGGCAGGCCCAGCGCCAGCAGCGCCTCGGCCGTGCGCAGCCGGGGCTGGCCGCGACCCAGCGGCGGGGCGGCCGCGACGGCGAGGGTCGCGTTGCGCAGTCGTTCCGACAGCGCGGCGAGGCTCTCCGCCGGCAGGTCGAAATGCCGCGACATGGCCGCCGCATCCACCGCCACCGGCCCTGCCGCATCGCCCAGCGCCAGCATCGCGCCGGGCGCGGCCTCCAGCAGGAAGCGGTCCTCGGCAATGCGCAGGCGCAGCGTATCGGCGCGCGGCAGGATGGCGACGCCGAGCCGCGTGGGCAGGATCTCGAGCGTCGCGCTGCGCCGGCCCATCGGCGTGGCGGCACCGCCCTCGCGCTGGGTGCCGACCAGCAACACCCCGCCCGTCTCGGGATCGAGCACCGCGAGCGTGCTCGCCGGCGCGGCGCTGCGCAGCACAAGGCGCATCGGCGGGCCGGGCTCGACCTCCGGCAGGATGGAGCGCAGCGCGGTGGGCGGGTTCGGCGCTTCCAGCAGCCAGGCCGGCCCGTCGCGGCGCAGCGTGGGCGCGGCGAAGGCGGCGGCGGGCAGGCGCAGCGTGGTCGCACTCGCCCCGCGCGAGACCTCGACCTGCCCCAGCACCGGATGCTGCGCGATGGGCGCGAGGTCGAGCGGCAGCGGCGCATCGAGCACCAGCAGCCAGGCATCGCCGCGCCGGAACAGGGCGGCGCCGATTTCGGCCGTGGCGGGAATGGCAAGCCCACCGCCGGGCAGGGAGCGCACAAGCACCGGGCGCGGGGCTGGGCGCGGCACGGCGGGTGCGCCGGCAACCGGGGTGGCGGGTGGGATCGGAGCCGGCGGGGTGGCGCCGGGGGCGGGCAAGGCGGCGGTTTCGACCGGCACGACCGGCGCGGCCTGCACCGGCAGGGGGGGCGCTGGGGCTGGGGCGGGGCGGGGCGCGTTGGCATTGCGCGGCGCGGGCCGGGGTTCGGGGCGCGCCGGCGCAGCGCGCGCGGCGAGAGTCGCGGGAGGTGGCGCGGCAGCGGCGGCGCCGGGCTGGGGGTCGGCCACATCCAGCACGATGCGGTTGCCCAGGCGATAGACCCGCGGCCGCGCGGCGGCGGCGATGGTGATTTCCGCGCTCTCGCCCGCGGCACGCAGTGCGGTGACGTTGCGGGGCATGCGCCCGGGCAGGGTCTCGAAAGCGCCTGGGGCGGCGAAGCGCAGGGTCACCCGCCCTTCGGCCTGTTCCACGCGAAAGCCGACATCGCGTGGCCAATCGAAGACCACCCGCCCGAAGCCGGGATGGTCACCAACACGCACGCCCACCCTTTCCTGCGCCAGCGCCGGCGCGGAGATCAGCAACAGGCAGAGGGGGAGTGCGAGGCGGCGCATCAGTCGAAATCCGCCAGCAGGCGATCGATATCGGCCTGGCTGACGCCGGCACCGGGCAGTTGCGGCCCCTCCGCGAGGCGACGCCCCTCGGTCACGGACTGCGCGGGTTCGGCTTCGAGCGGCGGCGGCGGGCCATCGCCGGCGAAGCGGGCCGTGACGGCAGCGACGCGCGCCTCGATCGCCTTGAGCGCCTGCACCACCTTGCCGATGCGCTGGCCGGTGATGTCCTGGAAGCTGCAGGCCTCATAGATGCGCGTCACCGCATCGCCGAGCTTCTGCGCCTCCTCGCCGCCCACCTTCGCGGCCACGCTTTCGAACACCTCGCAGCAATCGAGGATCTCGTTGGTGGCCTGGGCGGTGTGGCCGACGATCGCGTCGAGCTCATCCGTCGCACTCGGGATGTGGCTCTGGGTGATGTCGTCGACGCGGAGCGAAGCGATCTCCTGCTTCGCACGCGCCACGGTGCGGCCGAGCCCTTCAAGCTCGGCAAGCAGCGCGGCCTCGGTGGCGCTGAGATCGCCCGCCATGCTGTCGAGCACGGCGCGCACCGCGGCCTGGATGCGCGCATCCTCGGCCTTGGTGGCGGCTTCCGTAACGGGGGGGCCGGTGAGACCGTCAGGCATGCACCATCACCTTCTCGATCTTCTCGCGCAGCGTCTCGGCGTTGAAGGGCTTGACGATGTAGTTCGACACGCCCGCCTGCTTGGCCGCGACCACGTTCTCGGTCTTGCTTTCGGCGGTGATCATGATGAAGGGCGTGGACTTCAGCCGCGCATCGGCCCGCACCTCCTTCAGCAGGTCGAGCCCCGTCATCGGCGCCATGTTCCAGTCGCTGATCACCAGGCCGAAATTGCCCGCGCGCAGCTTGGCCAGCGCCTCCTGCCCGTCGGTCGCTTCCTCGACATTCTCGATGTCGAGCTGCTTCAGCAGGTTGCGGATGATCCGCAGCATGGTCTTGTAGTCATCCACGATCAGAACGTTCGTGCTCTTGTCCATTGGCCTTCAGCCCCTGTCGCCATTGCGCCCGCCATCCTGGCCTGCCTCATCGCGGCGCCGGCCATCCTGGCCGTGCCGTAGTCCGTTCCGCCGCGTCAGCGGCTTGCCACCCGTTCGGCCCGCAGCCGCGCGAGTTCGGCGGTGAGCAGGCGCGCGCGCTCGGGCTTCATCGCGCCGATGACGGGCGAGGCCTTGGCCTCGCGCATCCGGTCCACGATGCTGACGAGTACGGGCATTTCGAGTTCGTCGAAGATCGTCGCCGCATCACGCGGGCGCATGCCTTCATAGAGCCGCACCAGGCCGCGCATGCCGGCTTCCTCGCGCGCCGCGCGGTCACGCTCCAACGCCTCGAGACGCTGTTGCAGGGCGGTGAGTTCCGCGATGCGCTGGCCGAGCCGGCGCTCAGCGGCGCTCACCACCTGCTCGCGCGCCGCGGCGGATTGCTCGCGCGCCTCGATCTCGGCGCGCCGCGCGCGGAGTGCTTCTAGCACCGCGCGCTCGGCCTGGGCCTCGGCGCTGGGCGCGGCGGGCGCCGGGGCCGGGGCAGCGGCGGGGGGCGGCGTGGGTGCAGGAGCAGCCGCAGGCGGGGGCGTAGGGGTCGGCGTGCCCTGCGCCTGGGCGGTGGCGACCACCACGCCCGGCGAAGCCCCCTGCCCGCCCCAGAGCATGCGTTCGATCTTCGTCACCGCGAGCAGCGCGGCGAGGCCCATCAACACCGGCAACAGGCGCAGCCGGCGTGGCCAGGAAACCCAAGGCGTGGTGCGCGCGGCCATCAGCGCTCACCCCGCAGCGCGCGCAGCAATTCGCGCTCGGCCTCGCTGCGCAGCGCCGCCGCCGGGCGGGCCGGCGCGGGCGCGGCGGGCGGTGCATCGGTGGCCAGCGGACGGGCCGTGCGCACCAGCGCATCCAGCCGGTCGGCCAGCGTCTCGGCCCGTTCGGTGAGGAAGCGCAGATCCTCGCGCAGCGGCTCGGCCACCGCCACGCGCTCGGCCACGGCGCGGCCGGCCTGCTCGGCGGTGGCGCGCAGCCGGGCGAGCGCGGCCTCGGCCGTCTCACTGGCCTGCACCACCTGCTGCGCGCCGCGCTCCAGCGCAGCGCCTTCATTGCGCAGCGCGGCGATCTGGCGCTCCAGCCGCCAGGCAAAAGGAATGGCGATGGCGAGCAGCAGCAGCAGCGCCGCCTGCGCGGCCCATTCCAGCAGGTCCATGGCGCCGTCCGCCATCCAGGCGGTCATGGCGTGGCCTCCGCCTGGGCGCGGTTGCGCAGCATGTCCTGCTCGATCCGCACGGCGAGGCGGTTCTCGCGCCGGCCGAGTTGGGCCTCGAAGAGCTTCACCTCGCCGCAGCGGAGCTTCACCGGCGCGCCGGCGGGCGAGGAGAGAAGAATGCGGTCGCCCACATTCAGCCGCAGCACCTGGGAGAGCGACATCACCTGCTCATCCAGCACGACCTCAAGCGCCACGTCGGTCTGGCGGAGTTCCTCGGCCAGATGGGTTTCCCAGATGCTGTCGCGGCCGAAGCGCTCGCCCATGAATTGCTGCAGCAGCAATTCACGCACGGGCTCGAGGGTGGCGTAGGGCAGCAGCACCTCGATCTTGCCGCCGCGGTCCTCCATGTCGATGCGCATGCGCGCCAGCACGGCGGCGTTGGACAGGCGTGAGACGGCGGCGAAGCGCGGGTTCACCTCCAGCCGGTCGAAGCGGAAATCGACCGGGCAGAGCGGCTCGAAGGCGGCGCGCAGATCAGAAAGCACCACGGAGATCAGGCGCTCGACCAGCGTGCGCTCGATGGTGGTGTAGGGCCGGCCCTCGATGCGCATCGCCGCGGTGCCGCGCCGCCCGCCCAGCAGCACATCGACGATGGAATAGATCAGCGAGCTGTCCACCACGATCAGCCCGTAATTGTCCCATTGCTCGGCCTTGAAGACGGCGAGCATGGCGGGCAGCGGGATGGAGTTCAGGTAGTCGCCGAAGCGCAGCGAGGTCATGGCATCGATAGACACCTCCACATTGTCGGAGGTGAAGTTGCGCAGCGTGGTGGACATCAGCCGCACCAGGCGATCGAAGACGATCTCCAGCATCGGCAGGCGTTCATATTGCACGAGCCCGGCGGAGATGATGCGCTCGATCCCGGTCTCGGCACGGTCGCGCGCCGGGCCGCTCTCGAAGCCCAGAAGGCTGTCGATCTCGGCCTGGTTGAGCACGCGCGCGGCATCGACCGGCGCCGCATCAGCCGGGGCCGCGGCTTCCTCCTCCAGCGAGGCGCCCCAGGCGGCGGCGAGGTCTTCCTCCTCCGAGCCGCTCATTGCACGAGCATCTCCAGGAACAGCACGTCGGTGACGCGCGCCGGTGCGACGGCCACGGAGGCGCGCGCGATCAACTCCTCCCGCAGCCGATGCGTGCCCGCACTGCCGCGCAATTCCTCGGGCCGGACTTCGCGCAGATAGGTCTGGAACAGGTCGAGCAGCCGCGGCATGGCGGCCTGCACCGCGGGCTCATCGGCAGCGCGGCTGATCTCGATCTTGGCGCGCAGCCGCACGAAGCTCGCGCGCCGGCCGGGCGCGTTGAGGTTGGAGACGATCTCGGGCAGTTCGACGAAGGCGGGCGGGCTGCGCGGCGGGGGCGCGGGCTCGGCGGCCTCGGCGGTATGTTCGGCGGGCGGCGGGTTCATGCCGAGCAGGCCGGGCAGGATGCCGGTGAACCACAGCCCTGCGCCGCCGCCACCCAGCAGCAGCACGGGCAGCAGGATGAGCAGCAGCTTCTTCTTGCCGCCGCCCTTCTTCGGCGCGTCGTCCTGCGCCTCCGCCGTCGCTTCCGCCTTGGCTGCCGCCGCCATGACCCTGTCCGCGTCCTTCTGCCGCCGGCCCCCGCAACCGGGCGCCACCGAGGGAAGATGCGCTGGCAGGGCTTAAGGAAGCATTGCGCCGGCCGGGGATGGTTGAGGGAGTGCGCCGCCCCCGGGCCAGCGCTGCCGCAACCCGGCAGGGCTTGCCGCCCTCCCCGGCAAGGGCGGCCGCATCCGGCCCGCCCGGCCCTGGCACGGCACTTGCGCTACGGGCCGCGGGCCGCCTTCGGCCGCTTGGAGCAGACTGGCATGGACAGCCCCGGCTATATCGTCCTCTCGCGGCTGATCGCGCAGAGCCGCGCCACCGCCGTGACCGCGAACAACATCGCGAATGCCGACACGCCCGGCTTCCGCGCCGCCCGCCCGGTCTTCGGCGCGGTGCTGGAGCGCCAGATGGGGGTGGAGGCGCCGCGCGGCGGGCGCGACCTCGCCTTCAGCCAGGACCGCGCGACCTTCCGCGACGCGGCACCCGGGTCGCTGGCCACCACCGGCAATCCGCTCGACCTCGCGCTGCCCACGCCGGAGGGCTATTTCGCCGTCGAGACGCCGCGCGGCGAGCGCTACACCCGCGCCGGGCGCTTCTCCCTCGATGCCGAGGGCCGCGTGGTGGACCCCGACGGCCATGCGCTGCTCGGCACCGATGGGCGCCCGCTGCGCATCGCCCCGGGCGAGAGCCGGATCGAGGTGCAGGGCGATGGCACGCTGCGCACGGAAAGCGGGCCCACCGGCACGGTGCGCGTGGTGCGCTTTCCCAACATCCAGTCGCTGAGCGGCGAGGGTGATCGGCTTTTCGCGGCACCCGACACCATGCCGGCCGAGCCCATCGCCAATCCCGGCGTGGTGCAGGGCGCGGTGGAGGGCAGCAATGTGCGCCCCGTCATCGAACTCACGCGCATGACCGAGGAGATGCGCCAGTTCCAGTTCGTGGCCCAGATGGCCGAGCGCGAGGGCGAGCGGCTCGCCACCGCTGTC
>Ga0315900_10001061_pt1 | contig 44374 bp, 32 predicted proteins | sample LakEriMetagenome_FD_203521 | JGI IMG/M metagenome (GOLD analysis project Ga0315900, IMG submission 203521) | Freshwater fungal communities from buoy surface, Lake Erie, Ohio, United States - Buoy 12 MA114 | ecosystem: Environmental > Aquatic > Freshwater > Lake > Lake biofilm | place: USA: Lake... | reverse complement strand
CGGTCGGCCAGCAGCGGTCCATGGGCTGCGTGCGGCTGCTGCCCGACGATGTGGCGATGGTCTACGAACTGCTCGCCGAGCGGGTGAGCACGGTGCAGATTATTCCGTGATATCGGAATATTCTGTGGGGCCCATTGGATGGCCCCGCCTGACCGAGGACGAAGATTCCCGCTATCATCTTGGCCCGGTGTTTCGTCGCCTGGAGGCCGAGCAACTGTGCCGCGCGTGCGGCCGCTGCGTCCAGGCAACCCCATGACGAAACCGGCATTCGAGGTTCGCATGTCCCAGTTCAACCGCTTCGGCACGACGGCAAAGGTGAAGGTGGCCCGCAAGACGGCCGCCGGCAAGATGTTCGTGGACTACAAGGACGTGGACAAGCTGCGTCGCATGATGTCCCCGAACGGCAAGATTCACGGCCGCAAGCGTCTGCAGACCTCCGCCGGCGAGCAGCGGATGATCGCCCAGGCGATGAAGCGGGCCCGCTACATGGGTCTGCTGCCGTACACCTCGGCCACCCTGTAATCTGGCTGGTGCGGCCTCGGCCGCACTGAAGCAGACCGGGCTGAGCATTCAGTTTGAGTCCAAGCGGCTGACCTTCGGGTCGGCCGCTTGTCGTTTTGGCGTCACCGCCACACGTTTGGGGGAATGTTGGGATTTTGTCGGAGGGAAGGTGTGTGTTTGGGTGAAACTCTGGTATCCTGCGGTAGACATGATCGCACGCTGCCAGTCGTATCTGCTTCACGGCATTGACGCTCTGCCCTGCGAGGTGGAGGTGGACATCGCCGACCTGACCAGTGGTGATGGCGAGTTTGGCAGCGAGGGCGGGGGCGGCCCAAAGGAACTGGTGGTGGGGCTGCCGGATGCGGCGGTGAAGGAATCGCTGCAGCGGGTGAAGGCGGCGCTGGCCAACAGCGGGTACGCCTTCCCGCAGGGCCGCACGGTGGTGAACCTGGCCCCGGCGGATGTTCGCAAGGAGGGGCCGCTGTACGACCTGCCGATCGCGGTGGGGATTCTGCTGGCCCGAGGCGTGATCAGTGAGAAGGCGGGCGGGGCCTCGATGGGCAAGGCGGGCAAAGGCCGGCCATCGGTGGCGGTGCTGCGTCAGGCGGGGGCCAAGTCGGGCGTTGGCGGGCGTGGTGCGTCCTCGCCGCCGCCGGATGAGGGCACGCTGGAGGCAGATCTGGCGGCGCTGGACGCCAGCGAGCCGCTGCCTCAGGAGACGCCGGATGTGCGGCGCTACCTGATCGCCGGGGAGCTCGCGCTGGACGGGCGAGTGCGGCCGGTGAAGGGGGTGATTCAGATGGCGGCCCTGGCGCGGGCCAATGGCTTCGCGGGGGTGATCGTGCCGGCGCAGAACGCCGCCGAGGCCAGCGTGGTGCCGGGGATCGAGGCCATCGGCGTGAGCAGTCTGGTGGAGGTGGTGGGGCTGCTGACCGGGCGGCTGGAGATCACGCCCCATCCGCCGGTGGACATTGCAGCGTTGCTGCAGCAGGCGGTGACCGATGTGGACTTTGCTGATGTGCGCGGGCAGGAAGCGGTCAAGCGGGCGATCGTGGTGGCGGCCGCCGGCGGGCACAACCTGCTGATGCTCGGCCCGGCGGGCACGGGCAAGAGCATGATGGCCAAGGCGCTGGCGGGCGTGTTGCCGCCGCTGCACCCTGATGAGGCCATCGAGATCACGCGGATCTACTCCGCTGCGGGCATGCTGCAGCCGGGGACGGGGCTGGTGTCGATGCGGCCGGTGCGAACGCCGCACCACACCGCGTCGGGGGCGGCAGTGATCGGCGGCGGGCAGGTGCCCAAGCCGGGCGAGGTGAGCCTGGCGCACCGGGGCGTGCTGTTCCTGGATGAACTGCCCGAGTTCCCGCGTGATGTGCTGGAGACGCTGCGGCAGCCGCTGGAGGACCACGTGGTCACCATCGCCCGCTCGCACTCGGCGGTGCGCTTCCCGGCCAACTTCATGCTCGTCGCCGCCATGAACCCCACCCCCCGGGGCGATCTGCCCACCGACGAGGTCGGACGGCGGGCGATGGACAAGTACCTGGCCAAACTCTCCGGCCCGCTGATCGACCGCATTGACATTCATGTGGAGGCGCCGGCGGTGCCGTTCAAGCAACTGGCCGCCGGTAAGGACGGCCCGCGGGGCACGTCCTCAGCGGCGATGCGGGCGCAGGTGCTGGCAGCCCGCGCCGTGCAGGCCAAGCGGCAGGGCACCTCCGTGCCCAACGCCCGCCTGCCGGGCAAGAAGCTCGATGAACTGGCCCCGATGACCGAGCCGGCCAAGGCCATCCTCGGCGCCGCCATCACCGAACTGGGCCTGAGCGCCCGCGCGTACGACAAGCTGCGTCGCGTCAGCCGCACCATCGCCGACCTTGACGGCTCGGAGGTCATCCAGCCGCAGCACGTCAGCGAGGCGGTGAGCTACCGACTGCTGGACCGCAAGGTGTGAGCGTGAGGACCCGCCGGACGGCGCGGCGTTTGGGTGGTGTGCGGGGGCAGGGGGGGTGAAATTGCGGTGGAGCAAAGACGGGCCGGGCACGGGAACGACGCGGTTGTACGAGCCGGTCGGGGCAAGTTCTGCCAGACGGGCGCGGTTCTCTGACCTTCCCAGACGGTGCGGCCCGCGGACGGCGAAGCCGAAGATGGGAATCGCCGAGAGAAGTGCTTCCAGAATCGGTCCGTCCGAGGTATGCTGAAGCTTCCACAGCGTCCTGTGTGCGGCGCGACCACCAAGCGGCAGCGAGGTCCAAGACCATGGCAACCGGCGGCATGAATCAACTCCCGTACTTCCGCGATTACGTCGAGCAGATCCTCCGCCCCCGCGTTGTGCGGCTGGTTGAGGAGGTGCGTGCCGGGCTGGATGAGCGGGTCTGGAACGAACTGCTGACCAAGATGGCCGAGGACCAGCAGCCCGGCTCATCATCCGATCCGGCGACGCTGGCGGGCCTGAAGCAGATGCTTGAGGGAACGCTGGGCATGAGCGTGAGCGTGAACCTGCAGGCGGAGTTCGACGGCCAGTCCGTCGGTTCCGGCGGAGGGTCCTCCTCGGGGGGAGCCAGTGGGGGGGGGCAGGCAAGCGGAACGGTGCACGGTGAGGTCGTCGGTGAAGGTCGGCAGAACGTCGACGTGGTAAGCCACAAGATTCCCGACAATCCGCTGGTGCGGTCGGTCTTGGGCATCCGCAAGGCCAAGTGAGTCGCGGTTGACCGCCGGCGATGTGGCTGCCCGGCCACGCCGGGCGAGGGCGGTCGCGTTGACCTGCCAGGCCTCCGGGTGGCCCGGGCTGGTCAGCCCTTCATGGCCAGCAGCAGTTCGCGAGGCTGGCGACGCACCAGGCGGTGGGCCGCCGGCCATGCGGCGGCGATGGTGATGATCAGCACGGCGGCACAGCCGACGGCGATGGGCCCGAGCGGCGGCCGCACCGACAACTGCAGGCCGATCACCAGGCGGTTGATCAACTGTCCGCCCCACGCGGCCTGGGTGCCCATGAGGGTTCCCAGCACACAGGCGGCTGCGGCGATGACGACTGCCTCGCCGATGACCAGCCGCCCGAGCACCTCGCGCTGGGCGCCCACGGCCCGCAGCACGCCGAACTCGAACTGGCGTGTCTGCACGCCGGCGACGATGAGGTTTGCGACCGCGAAGCACGAAATGAGCATGGCGCCCACGGCCACCACCGAGGCGATGAGCAGCGCGCCCGAGATGACCTGGCTGATCCGCCGCTTGATCTCCACCGCCGAGCCGATCTCATACGCCCCGAGCCCCACGATCCCGCGGATGGCGTTGAGCACCTTCTCCGATTCGGCCACCGGATCGGCCGCCTTGTTGATGCGGTCTTCAAGGCCGATCTGGATCAGCCGCACCGAGTCGTTGTTGAAGACCCGGCGAAGGTCCTCTCGCGTGCCGAAGATGGCCGAGACGGCCTGATCTGGCGCATCCTGTCCGACGGAGTAGAACTTGGAGACGATTTCCAGGCCGGGCGAGGCGACCACGCCGGCGACGGTGAAGGTGTGGGTGACGCCGTTGAAGGTGACCGGCAGCGTGTCGCCCGGATTCACGCCCCGGGCGAGGTGAAACTCGCGGGCGACCAGCACAGCGTTGCCGCCGGCCAGCCGGGCCTTGGCGGCGGCAATGCCGGCGTCGTCGGACGGGACGATCCAGTCCAGGCTGGTCATCGCGAAGAAGGGCTCGGGCTCGAAAGCGATGAAGCTGGTGCGGAACTTCTGCAGCCCGCTGATGCCCTGGGCCTGCTTGGCCTCCAGTTCCACCGTCAGATCCGAGATGGCGGCGGCGTGGGCGACGCCCGGCACGGAGGCGACCTTGCGCAGCGTGGCCTCGTCGGTGCCGCGGACGAAGTAGGCGAAGGCGTCGGGGATCTTCAGCTCGTTGAGCCAGTCGAGCATGACCGAGCGGCCGTTGGTCCAGATTGAGACCATCATCGCCAGCCCGAGCATCATGGCCCCGGCGGTGAATCCGTGCCGGTACGGCGTCGCGGCGATGGTGCGATCCAGCAGATTGCCCGGCAACCGGAGGACGCCGGTGAGGGCGGGGGCGAGCGCCCGCGCAGCCATGCGGGTGATCGGCACTGAGAGCAGGAAGTACCCGGCCATCATGCACGGCACACCGAGGAAGACGTACGTCCAGAAAGTCAGATCGGGCGAACTGCCCAGCAGGATGATCGACGCGTGAGCGGCCAGCGCCGCCAGCCCGCCGATGATGCAGAAGAAGAACCAGAACTTCTTCACCGGCCGAGCCCGGACCGAGAGCCCCTCCAGCGGGGTGACGCGGGCGGCCGCCACCGCGGGCCATACCCCGCCCACCAGCCCGGCCAGCAGCGAACCGCTCAGGCCCAGCACCACGCCAAGCCACGAGAACGCGAATCCGGCGGGCAACTGCTCGGGGAAGAAGGCCACCAGCACCGCCGAACCGGCGATGCCCAGCGGAACGCCGATCAGCCCGCCGATGCCGCCGACGATCAGCCCGACGGCGAGCTGGCTGGCGGCCAGTTGGCCCCGGGTGCCGCCGACGGCCCGCAGGATGGACAGTTCGCGGGTCTTCTCGGTCACGGCTGTGGTCAGGCCGGTGGTGATGATGAACCCGGCGGCGATGAACGCCAGCACCGAGGCGAGGATGAAGCCGATCTGGTTCGACCGCACATTGCTCTGCAGGCCGGAGGAGATGCGGGCTGACACCTGCATCCGCAGCCCGGACTCACGGGGCACATCGGTCGCCCGGGCCGCCAGCCACGCCTCGGCGTCGCTGCCGGGCCGCAGCAGGATGTCGATCTCGGTCAGGCGGTTGCGGCGGTCCTCGGCCTCACCCAGGGTGGCCAAGGTCATGTACGCCTGCAACTGATCAAAGATCACCGAAAGGCTGGGTTGCCGGGCCACGCCCACCACCGAGAGTTCCAGCGGCTCACCGAACCGCTGCACCACCAGCTTGTCGCCCACCTCGGCCGCCAGCCGCTCGGCCAGCGCCTGCTCGAGCACCACCTCGCGGTCGGTTGCGACCCATCGTCCCGTGAGCAGTTCCACCGGACGCAGCCGGGGCTCGGCGTTGGCGTCAATGCCGACACCGATGGTGCGGGCCTCCTGGCCGGTGCGTGGATTTTTGAGCGCCGGCGAGCCGCGGAAACGCCCGGCCGCCAGTTCCACGTCGGGGAAGGCCCGCACGCGTTCGAGCACGTCGGTCGAGAACGCGGCCCCGCCGACGTGGCTCAGCCGCACGTCGGCCAGACCCACCGCGTCGTCCACGCGTTTCTGCACCGCCGCGGTGACCGACGCCATAGCGCAGGCGATGGCCGCGATCAACGCGGCACACAGAGCCACCGAGCACACCAGCAGACCGGTGCGGCTACGACGCTGCGACAAGTTCCTGATAGCGAGCCGCCACGCCGCCGGCATCAAGGCCCTCCGTTTCAATGGTCCCCGTCACCTTGCCGTCGGACAGCACGAAAACCCTCCGGCAATGGCTGGCCGCCGCCGGCTCGTGCGTCACCATGATGATCGTCGTCTGCTGCTCTCGGGCCACGTCGCGCAGCAGCGCCCAGAGCTTGCGGCTGTTCTGCGAGTCCAGATTGCCGCTGGGCTCGTCGGCCAGCACCACCGGAGGCCGGAAGAGCAGGCTGCGAGCGATGGCCACACGCTGCTGTTCGCCGCCGGAGAGCGAGTCGGGCCGGTGGTGCAGCCGGTGACCGAGCCCCAGCGTCTTGAGCAGTTCCTCGCTTCGCTGGCGGAGCAGCCCCGGCGGGTCGCCGGCGAGCATGCCCGGCAGTTCCACGTTCTCCTGCGCTGTCAGCGTCGGGATGAGGTTGAACTGCTGGAACACGATGCCAATCCGCTTGCGGCGGAACATCGTCAGTTCGCGTTCTGAGAGGTTGGCCAGTTCCTGCCCGGCAACACTGACAGAGCCCTCATCGGGTGAGTCCAGTGCCGCCAGCAGGTGCATCAGGGTGCTTTTGCCGCTGCCCGAGGCCCCCATGATGCCGTAGAAGCCGGGCTCGTCGATGCGCAGATCCACCCCCCGCAGGGCAAGCACCCGGTGGTCGCCGATGGCGTAGGACTTGTGAACGTTCTGGCAACGGATCATCGAGGGTGCTTGGTGGCGGCTTTGGCGGGTGCCGGGCTTCCCGCCGGGCGATCAGCCCGTGGGGTACTGTTTGTCATATGCAGCCGCGTCCATGCACGCGGCCAGCCCGGCCTTGTCGGAGATCTTCGCCTTGAAGAGCCAATTGGCGAAGGGGTCGGCGTTGAGCTTGCTGGGGTCGTTGACGACCGCCTGGTTGATCTCGGTGATCTGCCCGGCACAGGCGCAGTACACGTCGGAGGTGGTCTTGACGGACTCGACCTCGCCCACCGGCTTGCCCGCGGCAAACGCCGTGCCGACCGGCTTGACCGAGACGTACGTCACGTCGGTCAGGGCGTCGACGGCGTAGCGGGTCAGCCCGACGGTGACGGTGTCGCCGGAAACCCGGTGCCACTCATGGGAGTTGGAGTACACGCAGTCGGCGGGGGAGGGCATGGATGACGATCCTTGGCGGGGCGGTCTGGCGGCCGGCATTGGCCCGGGACATCCGTTCGTCCCGATGCTCCGGCCTGAGGGCGGCTATGTTAGACGCAGTCTCGCGGCGTGCGCGGCGTCGCGGTCTGCTATGTGTCGTCCACCGTGCCAAGGTCCCTCTTCGCATGCTTCTGACGCTCTGCGCCAGCGCCCTGAAAGGCCGGCTCGCCCCGCTGACGGGCGGCCGCACCCGTGATCGCGGCATGACGCTGATTGACCTGCCCCGATTCGCCCGGGAGCAGTTCAATCTGACCGGCATGGTGCTGAGCACCGATCTGCTGGCCGGTGCGGATCGCGAACTGCTCAACCAGCTCCGCGAGGCGGCCGACAAGGCCGGCTGCCCCTGCCTGGTGCTGATGGAAACCAACGTTCAGCCCATGGCCAGCGACGATGAGGAGCTCATCACCAAGGCCGTGGAACGCTGCATGCGGGTCGCTCAGGCGGCGGCCTGGCTGGGCTGCTCGGCGTTCTCGATTCCGCTGAACGTCGCCGATGACGACTCGCTGGCCTTCGCGGCCAGCAACCTCAAGACCGTCTCGCGAAGGGCCGAGAAGCTGGAGTTGAACCTCTGCATCGCCCCGGTCGGCCAGCATCTGGCCAACCCCGAGCGTGTGACCGATCTTCTCAAGCGGATCGGCGGTTTCCGCGTGGGCACGCTGCCGGACTTCGGCGTCGCTCTGCAGCAGCCCGATCCGCTGCAGTACATGCGTCGCCTGGCCCCATACGCCTCGGCCATCCTCGCTCCCGCGGTGGAGCCCGACGAGGCCGGGGCCATGACCGCCGACGGCGGGGCCATGCGCAAGCAGGTGGCGGCGGCGGCGGCCCCCCAGCCCAAGCCCAAGGCCAAGGCCTCGAAGAAGAAAAAGGGCGATGACGACGCGGCAACCGCCGACGACGTGGTCGAGGCCGTGCTCGCCGAGGCGGCCCGCGCGGCGGCCTCGCCGGCCTCGCCGGCCACCCCCGCCGGCTTGCCCGGTCTGGTGGGCATCCTGCAGGCGGTCGGCTTTGAAGGCCCGCTGGCGCTCGATTATCGTGGAAAGGCCGACCCGGTCGCGGCCATCAACGCCACCCGGGATAGCATTTTGAAGTTGGCCGGGTCGGGGGACCTGCCTCCGGACGATGCCCTCCTGCTGGGCGAGGGCGACCTGCCCGAAGAGGGTGAGCCGGAAGCAGAAGATGCGGATGTGTGACCGATCGCATCCCGCACCCGGCCGGCCCGGGGGCGAAGATCGGCAAGCGGGTGGGTTGGTTGAGCGGCAGGGGGCAGGGTGGGCCAGGCGGGGGGTGCGGGGCGGGGGGTGGGGGTAGGGGGCGGGCTGCGTGTTCTGGGCGGCCTCGTGGCACAGCGTCGTGGTTGCGGAGAAGCTCCGATGAGTGCGCCGGTGACTGGGAGCGTGCAAGCCGTGGTGGTTGACCCCGAGACCGTCGGTCGGCATCGGACCATCGTCACCATCGATGGACCTGCCGGCACCGGCAAGTCGAGCGTTTCGCAGCGGTTGGCCTCAAGGCTGGGGCTGCAGTTTCTGGACACCGGTGCCATGTACCGGGCGGCAGCGGTGGTGGTCATCGACCGCCAACTGGACATCGCCGACGTCGCGGGGGTGTGCGAGGTGGTGGCGGCCTGCGACCTGCACTTTGACTGGCGGACCGACCCGCCGGCGCTGCTGGTCAACGGGCAGAACGTCATGCACCGCATCCGCGACGATGACGTCACCCGGCTGGTCAGCCCGCTGGCGGGCATCGGGCGGCTCCGCGAGCACATGGTCCGCAAGCAGCGGATCATCGCCAACCAGCACCCCCGGCTGGTCTCCGAGGGCCGCGACCAGGGCAGCGTGGTCTTCCCCGATGCGGAGGTGAAGTTCTACCTTGACGCCCGCCCGGAGATCCGGGCCGCCCGCCGCACCGCCGAACTGCGGGCCAAGGGCAAGACGGTCGACGAGAAGGTGGTGCTCCGCGAGATCATCGAACGCGATCTTTCGGACTCCACCCGTACCGACGGCCCACTCACCGTGCCGCTGGACGCCATCGAGGTCGACACCTCGGATCTGGACCGGGATCAGGTGATCGATCTGCTGGAGCGGCACGTGCGCATCCGGGTGGGCCTGAGCTGATGGAGGCGAGCGGTTTGATCTGGATCGCGACAGCGGGGGAGCACCGTCATGCTTGATGGTTTCAGACTGCGCAACCCCGGTCGGTCGCTGGTCGGCATTGTGTTTTACGAGCTGTGCTGGCATCTATGCCTGGGCTTCCTGAAGATCTTCTTCGGGATGCGTGTGCGCGACGGCCACAACGAGCCCCCGGCTCAGGCCGGGGCTCACCTGGTGATTCTCAACCACCAGAGCCACTTTGATCCGATTCTGGCCGGCATGGCGGTCCGCCGACGGCATCTGTACTTCATCGCCCGCTCGGGCTTGTTCAGCAACCGGCTCTTCGGCTGGCTGATCCGCTCGTTGAACTCCATTCCGCTGAACCAGAAGGCGGCTGATACCGCCGCCATGCGGGCGGCGATCGACCAACTCAAGTCCGGCCGGTCGGTGCTGATCTTTCCCGAGGGCAGCCGCACCCCCGATGGTGCGATGCACGGCTTTAAACGCGGGTTCTGGCTGCTGCTCTCGCGGTCCACCGTGCCGGTGCTGCCCGTCGCGGTGGAGGGGGCGTACGACGCGTGGCCCCGCCGGGCCTCGCGGCCCACGCTGTTCCGCAAGGTGCGCGTGAAGGTGGCCCCGCCCATTCCGGCGCAGACCCTGCTGGACATGGGGGAGGACGCAGCGCTTCGGCATCTGCAGGCGGTGATTGAGAACATGCGGCAGGATCTCGCGGACGAGATGCGGGCGGAAGGCGTTCGGATCACCACCCAGCCCCGGGTCGACGCCCACACCGACTGACCGCCCCGCGGCCCCGGCCCCTTCGGCGGGCTTGGCCCGGCCAGCCGGCGTCCGGGACGGGCCTCCCGCCGCGTACCGTTGGCCGTGACCTTCTTCCTTGAGATTGTTCGCCTGGGTCTGGGCAACCTCCGCCGTCACGCCCTCCGCTCGTTCCTCACGGCTCTGGGCATCATCCTCGGCGTGGCCGCCGTGATCACCAACTCCTCGATCGGTGAGGGCTCCAAGCGCGAGGCTCTGGATCAGATCGAGCGGCTCGGCGCCAAGAACATCATCATCCGATCGACCAAGCCGCCCGAGTCGGCGGCCGCGGGCGGGAGCGGCGGCCGGCGCAGTTTCGTCAGCCGCTTCGGCATCACCCGCGCCGAGTTGAACGTGATCCGGGCCGAGTTCCCCGATGCCGAGGCCATCGTGCCGCTGAAGACCGTCGGCGGGCAGATCCTCAAGGACAACCTGCGTCGTACCAGTCAGGCGTACGGCACCACCCCGGAACTGCTGGCGGCGGCCCGCCTCTCGGTGGATCGGGGGCGGTATCTCACAGTGGCCGACATGGAGGACCGCGGATCGGTCGCGGTCATCGGCGCCCGCCTGGCCAAGGCGATGTTCGCGGTGGACGACCCACTGGGGCAGACGCTCCGCATCGACAACAAGGCTTTCACGGTCATCGGCATCCTCGCGGAAGTGGGCGACGCGGGCGGAGCCGGGGCCTCGCTGGTCGGTCGCGACCTGAACTTTGACATGCACATCCCGCTGACCACCGCCGAGGAGATGTTCGGCGACACGGTGATGCGGGCCACCAGCGGATCGATGAGCAGCGAGGCCGTGCAGATCTCCGAGGTCTATCTGGTTGCTCCTGCCCGCGAGGACGTGCCCTTGTACGCCCAGTTGGTCGAGCGGATTCTGCGGGTCAATCACCCGGACATGAATGACGTGGTCATCAACGTGCCCTACGAACTGCTGCGCAGCGCAGAGAAAACCGCCCGCACGTGGAATCTGGTGCTCACCGCCATCGCCGGCATTTCGCTGCTGGTCGGCGGCATCGGCATCATGAACATCATGCTCGCGTCGGTCACCGAGCGCACGCGGGAGATCGGTATCCGCCGGGCCCTGGGGGCCACGCGTCGCAACATCGTCTGGCAGTTTCTGGTGGAAACCGGCGTGCTTTCCGCCGCCGGCGGCATGGCGGGCGTGGCCCTGGGCGTCGGGCTGTCGATCAGCATCGCCTGGCTGGTGCCCAACCTGCACAACCTCCCGGTCATCGGGGGCTCGTTCCCGGCCGACGCCCGGCTCCCCACCAGGCTGACCGAGTGGAGCATTCTGGTGGCTTTCGCGGTTGCCGCCACCACCGGCCTGGTCTTCGGCCTGTACCCGGCGATCAAGGCCTCGCGGCAGGACCCCATCGTCGCCCTGCGGCACGACTGAGCCGCAGCGCGAGGGCCGCCGGAACCCGGCATCCCGGCAACAACATCAGATCGCAACCGGGCGGCCGCTCCGAAGGCTCTGGCGTTCGGCCTGCAGCAGCCGGGTGACCAGCAGGGCGTCGGCCAGCGAGGCCTTGAGCCCCGAGGCCGGCGTACTCGCCTGAATCGCCGTCAGCAGGTGGCGCACCTCGCCGTCGTAGCCGGTGCCGGGGCCGCAGTCGATGGTCTCGCTCTGCCCGCCCCGGTGCAGCCGGAGGGTCGGCGTGCGCGAGAGGTCAAACTCGGCGGTGCCGCCCTCAAAGTTGACCACGTACCGCATCGTGAACGGGAAGCCGGGGGCGTGGTCCCACCCGCCCTCGGCGACGGCGTGGCTCGGCCCGCACCCGCCCTGGTCTTCGGTGCGGAAGCGGTACAGCGTGGTCACGTGGTGGTCGGTGCCGGCGCTGGAGACCTCCAGCGGAGCCCCGAAGAGGAAGCACACGAAGTCCGCATCGTGGATGTGCAGGTCGAACAGTGCCCCGCCGGACTTGGCATCGTTGCGGTAGAACTCCGGCGCCCACGCCGGCCCGCTGCCCAGCCGCTGGAACATGGCCGTTCGCACCTTGCCCAGCGATCCGTCGGCGACCTTGCCCTTCAGCCACGCCCACTCCGGCCAGAACCGCATGCACATCGCCGGCATGCACAGGCGACCGGCCATTTGAGACGCATCGATCAGCCGCTGCACGTCCGCCGGCTCCAGCGCCACCGGCTTCTCCAGCAGCACGTGCTTGCCGGCCTGCAGCGCCGCCAACGCCAGGGGCACATGGGTATCGGTGTGGGTGCAGATGGACACCAGGTGCACCGCCGGGTCGGCCAGCAGCGCGGCCACATCGGTGTGCCCACGCACCTCGGCAGGGTCGAACAACCGCTCGCCGGAGCCGGTGGCGATGTTGCCGCCGCCGCCGGCCTCGCCGGTCAGCCGGGCCGGGTCGCGGTCGGACACGGCGACCAGTCGGCAGTCATGCCCGGCGGCGCGGGCCGCGGCATAGGCGCCGATGTGCGTCCGACCCATGAAGCCCAGTCCGATCACGCCGATGCCGATGGTCATGTGCACGTCCCGTCTGCCGCCCGCGCCCGGACTTCGCTTTACGCGAGATTGCTTGCCAGCCGCCGAACCAGCGCAGCGCCTGTTGCCACATCGGCGATCCGCTGATCCCCGGCCTCGCGTTCGATCACCAGGTCGCCGCTGACGCCGTACTCCTCCAGCACGCCAAAGAACGCTTCCCAGCGGACCTGTCCTGAGCCCGCGGGCACCTCGCTGCCCCAGGTTCCCGGCACGGTCGTCGCCGTCGCGTCTTTGATATGCACCTGCTCGATGTAGTCGGCCAGGTCGGCCACCGCCCGCACCGGGTCGCCCATCCCGTACAGGATCATGTTCGCCGGATCGAAGTTGACGCCGACCATGGGGTGGTCGATCTCGTCGAGCGCTTCCAGCAGCGTCTCGGCGGTCTCCTGCCCGGTCTCCAGCGCCACGATCACGTCCTGAGCGTCGAAAATCTCCACCACCCGTCGGATGCGGTCGAGCATTGTGGCTCGCTCGCGGTTGCGGGCGTCGTGCGGGATGAACCCGGCGTGGAAGGTCACCAGCCCGATGCCCCTGCGGGCGCACAACTCGGCCAGGTGCCGGGCGTGCCGCTGGTTGTGCTCCCAGTGCTCGTCGGGTCGGAGCCCTCCGGTCCGCTGGATGCTCTCCAGCGTGGAGTAGTCCTCGCCCCGGGGTTCCATCATGCCCGACAGGACCGAGAAGCCCGCCTGCTGCAAGGCGTTGAACACCGCATCCTCCGCAAAGCCCGGGCGGCCCTCGGCAATCGGCGTCAGCGCCAACTGCACCGCCTTCAGACCGGTGCGGTCGATCCGGGCGGTCAGGTCGGTCGCGTCGGTCGCCTGCAGTGACCACGAGCAGACGCCGATGCGGCGGGGCTCCACGCGGATCTGCAGTTCAGGCTCGCGACCGGGCGTCGGTCCGGAGGCGTCGCTCATCGACGCGCCCCCTTGCCGCTTCCCAGCGCCCGCTTGGCAGCGGTGCGGACCACAATGGCCGGCTCAGCAGCTTTGGCCGACTTGCCGGACTTGCCGCCCTTGCCGGACTTGGCCTTGCCGGACTTGGCCTTGCCGCCGACCAAGTGCACGTCCAGGTCCTTCCAGCGCACGAAGCCCTCGATGGCCTGATACTCGGGCAGGCCCAGCTTGTCGTAGAGCTCAGCGGTGGCGCGGTTGCGGTCCTCGGCCCGCTGCCAGAACTCGCGCGGGTCGTTGGGGCCGGGGAACAGCGCCGAGTCCTTCTGGCTCTCGTGCTTGAAGATGGCGATGCGCTTGCGGGCCACCTCATCCGGCGAGAGCGGAACGGCCATCTCGATCTCATCCGCGTCCCACTCGGCCCAGGCGCCGCGGTACAGCCACACGTCGCAGTTCTTCAGCCAGGCGCGGTCCTTGAGCCGTTGCAGGGCCTGGAAGATCGCCGACAGGCACACGCGGTGCGTGCCGTGCGGGTCGGAGAGGTCGCCGGCGGCGTAGATCTGGTGGGGCTTGATGCTCTCCAGCAGATCCATGGTGATGCGGATGTCCTCTTCTCCGAGCGGCTTCTTCTTCACCCGGCCGGTCTCGTAGAACGGCAGGTCCATGAAGTGGATGTTCTCAGGCTTCACGCCGCTGTAGCGGGCGCCGGCGCGGGCCTCGGTCCGGCGGATCAGCGCCTTGATCTTCTGCAGTTCGGGGGTGTCCACCTGCCCTGGCTGCTTGGCGGTCACGAACTCGGCCACGTGGTCCTCAATCCGCTTGACCTCCTTGGCCGAGAGCCGGAACTCTCGGCAGAACTCGGTCACAAAGTCAGCGTGCCGCACGGCGGCGTCGTCCCACACGGCGATGTTGCCGCTGGTCTGGTATGCGACGTGCACCTCATGGCCCTGATCGCACAGGCGGATGAACGTGCCGCCCATGGAGATCACGTCGTCGTCGGGGTGGGGGGAGAAGACCACCACGCGCTTGGGGAACACGCCGGCAGCGTGCACGTCGGTGCTGCGGCCGTCGGGCCGGCCCGCGTCGGTGGGGCGGCCGCCCGGCCAGCCGGTGATGGTCTTCTGCAGCGAGCGGAAGACCTCGATGTTGATGTCGTACGCGCCGCCCTCGCGGGTGCTGAGCAGTTCCTGCAGCCCGTGCTCGTTGTAGTCCTCGTCGGTGAGCTTGAGGATCGGCTTCTCAAGCGTGCGGGCGAGCCAGATCGCGGCCTTCTTGGTGTTGTGCGCGTCCCACTTCTGGCCGAAGGCCTCCATCGGGCCCAGCGCCCACGGCGTCTTGAACCGCGTCAGTTCCGCCGAAGAGGCCGGGTCAAGGATGATGCGGCTGGCGGGGTGCTCCTGCAGGAAGCTGGCGGCCACCTGGGCGACCACCGGGCCTTCGACGGCGCGCTTGATGATGCTCGCCTTGTGCTCGCCGAAGGCCAGCAGCACCAGCTTGCGGGCCGAGAGAATCGTGCCCACGCCCATGGTGATGGCCTTGCGGGGCACGTTCCACTCGCCGAAGAAGTCGCTGGCGGCGTCCATTCGAGTGACGCGGTCAAGCGTGATCAGCCGCGTGCGGCTGTCGCGGGCCGAACCCGGCTCGTTGAAGCCCACGTGCCCGGTCCGGCCGATGCCCAGGATCTGCAGGTCCAGTCCGCCGGCGGCCGCGATGGCCTTCTCGTAGCGGTCGCAGAAATCGTGCACGTCCTTCATCGGCACCGTGCCGTCGGGGATGTGGATGTTCTCCGGCCGGATGTCGATGTGGTCGAAGAGATACTCCCGCATGAAGCGGTTGTAACTCTGCAGCGCGGTGGGGTCCATCGGCCAGTACTCGTCGAGGTTGAACGTCACGACGTTGGCGAAGCTCAGCCCTTCTTCTCGATGCAGTCGAACCAGTTCCTCGTACACGCCCTGGGGCGTGCTGCCAGTCGCCAGACCCAGCACCGCCTTCTGACGACGCGACGCCTTGGAGCGGATCAATTCGGCGATCTCCGCCGCCACCGCCCGGCTCGCGTCGCTGCTGCTCGAATACACCGTGACCGGGATCCGTTCGATGTGGCCGGCCAGGGGCGACGGGCCGATCGGGCCGCCATGGGCGCTGTGCGAGCCGGCCATGCCGCCGGTGCTCACGTGGGCTCGCGGGTGACCGTTGGACGAGGCGGATGCGGCTGAAATGGGCTGGTTGGCCATGGGGTTCCTCGCGGGAGGAGCGACGGGGGGCCACATGCTCATGGTGCCGATCGATAGCCGGTCGGACACCATGGCGGTGGGGGGAGGCCCGCATCGCCCCGAATTTGCCAAACCTCCGTCAGCCTGCCAGCCAGCGGCACCGCTGGTTCCGAGAAGGCTGAGGTTCGGTGGCCAATATTCTATAACCTTCAATTGCGATTGATGCGGCCCGTCAGCAAGGCGACTGGCCTGACGTTGCGTATACACCAATTATGCGATCGCCGGGAAGCCCCGAGTCCTTCGCCCGCTGCACCAGGGTCGCTTCGGCCGCATCCGAAGACGCCACCACCGCGTCCACCCGGCAGTTGGCGCCGGTGGCCAAGGGGATGCAGACCGGCCAGGCGGGTTCGGGCCGCCAATCTTCCGGGCGGTCGTCCAGCACTGCCACAACTTTCAGGCCGTGGCTTTCCGCCCAGCCAAGGCTGAGCAGGTCACGGGTATGCCGGCCCCCGCCCAGCAACGCAATTCGCCGTCGTCCGGCCCTTGCCAGCCCGTCGCCCACCATCCGCCAGAGTGCCGAGCGGGCCTGGTCCATCCGCCAGCGGCACGTGCGTGCCGCGTCTTCGCCCCGGCGGAGCAGTCTCGCAGCCATCTCGCAACGATCGGGGAGTGTTCGTGCGACCATCCCGGCGATCTCGCGTGCCGCCTGCCCGTGTCCAAACTCGGTGTGCCTCTGGCCGGTGCAGATGCGGTCGATTTCCTCCAAAGCGAGCGCAGCGCCGGTCGTCGGCTCGCCATGCTCGGCATGGTGCAGGGCCCGCTGGAGGCGGAAGTAGGTGAGCACTTGGCCGGGCCAGTCCGCTTCGGCAGCGGCGAGCGCCGCGTTCCAGCGATCCAGGCCGTAGCCGCTGTCGGGCCCCATGCGAGCGAGTGATTCGAGCGCCGGGCCGACCGGAGCGACACAGCGGTAGACCAGTGTTCCGCCGTCGGGCACGCTGCGCCACGGCCGCAACTGTTCGCGCAGCGCGTGCATGTGAAGTGTCAGCCACCAGTTGGTCCACTTGCCGTCCTGCTGCACCAGCAGGCCATGACCGGGCCGGAGCCTTGGCGCGAACAGCCGCAGGATGTTCCGCGACAGCCCCGGTGACTTGGCCGCGTCGACGAAGATGGACTCGATTTCCTGATCGTCCGCCGCGTTGACGGCGTGGAAGTCGCTCGCGTCGCCGGCGTGCCATGCGTCCGGAAGTGGTCGATCGCGAACCGTCAGCAGGTCAGACCAGCGGCGCGTATTCAGGTCGAACAGTTCGCGAAAGCTGTCGCCGGCTCGAAACGGATGGTGGCAGCGAGCCTCGCTTCCGGGCCATGCGGTGAACAGATCATGCGTCACCAGGGTGCCCCGCGGCACCGCCCGGCCTGACGCTTGCAGGCCCATCGCCAGAGCCACCGTGCCGGCGCCCAGGAAGCAGCCCAGTTCAACGATCCGGCCGCGACCTTGCCAGTGAACAGCCCCCAGCCAGTACGCCAGATTCAGCTCTTGCTGACTGAGCAGTCCCTCCACCGGGCATCGCCCCGGCAGCGGGCAGTCCGCCCAGGGCAAGGCGTCGGCCCAGGCTGGTTCCTTCGCTTCAGAGGCCTGCCGCTCTGCGGCTTTGTACAGCGGCGGGTTGGCGAGTTCGGACATGGCTCTGAGTATCGAGCCAACCCCTGCGAGCCCGCCCGCTTGTCTCGTGTTCATGGGGCGGATACCCCACCGGCGGCGACCGGCGGACCGTGGTGTTTCGCTGCGCCCCAATGAAAAGGGCGGTCGCCGACATGTTCGTCGCGACCGCCCTGAACGTCATGCGTATCAGCGGATCGTTCAGCCCTTGGCGGCCAGCTTGGCCGCTTTGGTCACCATGTCGGCAGCCGCAGCGCCGTCGGCAAAGGTGGCCAGGCCGGTCTTCTTGGCCTTCTTCTGAACCGCATCGGCGAAGGCCTCAAGTTGGCGGGCGAAGCGCACGCCGCAGGACTCGATGGGCATGCTGGTGGGCTTGCCAAGCAGGTCCTTGAAGATGATCTCGCCGTCCTTCTCGTAGTCATACGAGAGCATGCCCTCGGTGCCGACGAGGCTGACAGTGAAGCGGGAAGTCTCGGCCCAGCCGCTGAAGATGACGCCGGCGAGGCCGGCGGGCATGTTCTTGCCGTTGGCCTTGGCGGACTTGAGCAGGACGGTGGCGGCGGTCTCGGTTCGCTTGGGCCACTTGTGGTCGAACAGCGCAGCGACGGTCTTGGCGGGGCCGACCATGAAGTGGAACAGGTCCACCGAGTGGCTGCCCATGTCGATGTAGGCGCCGCCGCCGGCTTTCTTGGGGTCGCTGAACCACTTGGTCTGGTGGCCCGGCAGGTCGCAGGCGAAGAAGTTCTCAAACCGCACGACGCGTCCGATCTTGCCTTCCAGGGCCATCTGCTTCATGGCCAGCACAGCCGGCGTGAAGCGGTGGCAGTAGCCGACGGCGGTGAAGACCTTGCCGTGCTTGCGGGCCAGGGTCGCCAGCTTCTTGCTGTCAGCGGAGTTGTGGGCCAGCGGCTTCTCGCTGAGCACCGGGATGCCCGCCTTGAGCAGCGAGCCGATCACCTCGATGCGGGCAAACGGCGGCGTACAGACCACCGCTCCGTCGACCGACACGCTGCCGGCCTTGACGGCCTTGATCAGTTCGGCCGTGGAGGCGAAGCCCTGGGCCGAGTGGGCCGAGGCCAGTCGTTCACGGTTCTCCGCCACCGGATCGACCACCCCCGCCAGGGCCAGCCGACCCTTGGACCCGGCGATCGCTCCGACGTGGGCGTTGGCGATGCCGCCGGCCCCAATAATGGCTACGTTGAATGTGGTGCTCATGAATCGTGCCTGTCTTGAAGCGGGCGGAAGTCTCCGCCCTGGTTGCGTGGATTCAAACAAACGTTCCCGGCCCGTGTACTCGGCCGGGGTGCGACACCGGCCCGGCAAGCGGGCGGAAAGGTTAGCCGATGCAAACCGTGGTTTCGTCCCTCCTGTTCACCCTGTTTGCCGGCGGTATGACCGGCCTTGCCGCCGCCCAGGGCCCGGCCCCGGCCGCCCCGGCTGCCAAAGCCCCCGCCGCCAAGGCCCCCGCAGCCAAGGAGGCCCTCCCCCAGCCCTCGGCCAACCCAAAGGATTTCTACGTCCAGAATCCAACCAGCCCGCTGCGTGAGATCCGGGGCACCTGGGTCACCACCACGGGCAACTCGGCGATCGCCACTGCGGCGAACACCGCCGCCACCATGAAGCAACTGGCCGACATCGGCCTGAACACCGTGTATGTGGAGACGTGGAAGAACGGCTACACCCAATACCCCAGTGAGGTCCTCAAGCGGACGATTGGCGTGGATCGCCGGCCGGCTCTGGTCCCGCAGGATCCATCAGACAGCGAGGAGACGCGCAAGCAGGCCGCCCGCGATCTGCTGGAGGAGACCCTGATCGAGGCCCACCGCAACGGCCTGATTTATGTGGGCTGGTTCGAGTACGGTTTCATGGCCGCTCACAAGTCCACCGACAACCACCTTCGTCGCCTCAAGCCGCACTGGATGAGCCGCGACAAAGCCGGCAGTGAGATCGCCCCCAACGGCTTTGTGTGGATGAACCCGCTGCATCCCGAGCCGCGGCGGTTCCTGCTGGACCTGGTGCTGGAAGCCATCGAGAAGTACGACATGGACGGCGTGCAGATCGACGACCGAATCGTCTGGCCGTACATCACCATGGGGTACGACGATTACACCAAGGCGGCCTACGCCAACGAGCACGGCGGCCGATTGCCGCCGGAGAATCACGAGGACGTCGCCTGGCGCCGCTGGCGGGCCGACAAGGTCAACGAGTACAGCAAGCTGTTCACGCAGGAGATCCGCTCCAAGCACCCCGGCGTACTCGTATCGCTGAGCCCCGCGGTGTACAACTGGTGCTTCATCAATTACTGCCTGGAGTGGCCCAAGTGGGCCGCATGGACCAGCGCCGACCGGCTGCCCCTGCCCGGCGATCCGGCTGCGAGCAAGACCGATCCGGTGTGGGACGAGTTCATCCCGCAGGTCTACCGCTTCAACTATGAGGCTTTCGAGAAGACCTGGATCGATCAGGTCGGTCACATGCGACGCCTGGGCGCCAATCGCGTAAACGACATGCTCGCCGGCATCCGCGTGGTCGGGGAGGGGCCCGACGCCACCTGGGAGGACCTGGTGAAGTCGATCGAATTGGTCCGCAACACCGGCGGCGGTGGGCACGTGCACTGGTTCAGCCGGGGCGTGCTGGACGTGTACCCCGAGCAGCTCAAGGGTTACTACAACATTGCGTCCAACGGTCGCGCGGCCAACCCGCACTTCCCCGCCGGCTGGCGCCTGCCCTCGGTCCCGCTCACGCAGGCGGGCGGTAAGTGGGAGGGCAGCGGCGCTGCGAAGGGCACTTGGCGGGCCATCTTCCACAATGGCCGGCGTTGGGCCTACTTCGGTGAGCCCATCACCGTGTCCAGTCCGGAGCAGAAGATCAGCCTGACCGCCCCCGAGGGCGCCACCAAGGTGGAACTGCTGATCGACCGCCGGACAGACCGGGCGATGGCGAAGGTCGGGGTGAACGCCGGCGAGTGACTTGGTTGTCGTTGCACAGTTCTCGGACCGTGCTGGTTGCCGCAGCCTAGATTGCCGCCGTTGTGTGGCCCGCCCGGTCTCTGTTTGGTGGATCAGCTCCGTTCCTGTGGCAATCTTCTAGAACATTGCAGGCCGCGTCAGCGGATATCTGTCCGTCCGTCCCGACTTTTGACCAGCTTGAAGACATGACCCACGCCCGTCCCTCCATCGTCTGCCGCCTCGCACTCATGCTGGTGGCGGTTGTGCTGGTTCCTGCGGTCCGGGCTTCGGGCCAGCCGATCGCGTACGAAGCGCTCACGCTGACGACCCCGAGCGGGACGGCCCGGGGCTTCTTCGCCGCCGTGCAGTTGCAGGACCCGACGCTCGACGTCGTGGTCACGGCGGCTGCGCCGTCCGGCAGTTCCACCGATTCGGTCCTCCTGCGGACCGATACCTGGGCCCAGCAGAACGGCGTGCGTCTGGCCATCAACGCCAACTTCTTCAGCGTGGTCTCCGGCAGCAATGCCGACATCGTCGGCCTTTCGGCCAGCAACGGTGTGGTGGTTTCCCCTCCACGCCAGTTCAACGGCGCCTGGGACCCGGCCATCACCTTCGACAACGCCCGTCGGGCCCGCATCGGCAACCCAGGTCTGAACGATCTGGCCAAAGTGATTGACGCCGTCGCCGGCGTCGGCCCCAGCACCACCGACAACGTGCCCGGCACGCTGCTGGTGACCGACGGCCAGAACACGGGCGCCACCGCGCGAGTCGATCCGCTGAACCGCAACCCCCGCACCGCCATCGGCGTCACCCGCGACGGCACCACGCTCCTGATCGTCGTCATCGACGGCCGCCAGCCCGGTTGGTCCGTCGGTATGACGCTGCCGGAGGTTGCCAACCTGCTGATCTCCCGCGGCGCCTGGCGGGCGATCAACCTCGACGGCGGCGGTTCGTCGTCATTCGTCTGGGTGAACGACAACGGCTCGCTGGTCCAGAATCGCCCGTCGGACGGCGCTCACCGCGCTGTCGCCAACCATCTTGGATTTGCCCTGCGCACGCCTACGCCAAACCTTGTTGACCGCCCCATCCGCGGCGTGTGGCTGCGTCCGCCGTCGAACATCGCCACGCTTGAGTCCACTGTCGCGTCCCTTGCCAACGCCGGCATCCAGGACCTGTTCCTGGAGACGCTCTATTGGGGGCAGGACACCGGCCAGAGCGGCATCTTCCCCCATCGCTTCAGTTTCGACTATCTCCAGCAGGCCATCACCACGGCCGCGAGGTATGGCGTCCGCGTGCACGCCTGGTGCGAGACGGGCTATCTCGATTTCGGCACCGCGCCCTCCACGCTGCTGCAGCAGAACCCAGGCTGGGTGGTCAAGCATGTCGACCCGGCCAACGCCACCACCGGCGACATCGCCAACCAGCGGTTCGTCAACCTCGGCAACCCCGGTGTTCGCAACATCCTCAGCAGCTTCTTCAACGCCATGACCGCCCGCTACCCCGGGCTTGAGGGCGTTCAGGCCGACTACCACTTCTTCCCGCTGGCCCCGTCGGGCGCCGCCCCGTTCAGTTATGACGCCTGGGCCCGCTCGGCCTTCCAAGCGGCCTTCGGCGTTGACCCGATCTCCTCCGCCAACACCTCCGGCTCCTCGTTCCACCCGCAGTGGCTGGCGTGGAACCGCCAGAACGTCGCCGATGCGCTGCGCATCGTGCGTGACGCCACCGTCAGCGGCGGCGCCGCCACCCCCGGCACGGTCAGCGGGCTGGGGCTGCCCACCTTCTCCGCCGTCGCCTTCTCGGCGTGGAACTCCAGCACCCACACCAGCAAGATGATCGACCTGCCCCGCTGGTCCAACGTCGACGGGGCTTCGCTCTACTTCATGATGGCGTACTTCGCCTCTTCGACATCAATCTCCAACGACCTGCTGGCCGGCCGCCAGGCGGTCATCGGCCGTCGCGTGGTCGCCGGGCTGGCCAATCTCACCAACTCCTCCCGCCCGAGCATCTCCAGCCAATTGACCACCGCCCGCAGCCGCGGCCTTGACGACTTCGCCTGGTTCGACGCGCCCACCTTCATCGCCAACCCCACCATGCTGACCGAGTTGCGGAACTGGCTGAACACCTCGGCCATCCAGCGTCGGGGCGACATCAACGCCGACGGCTACATCGATGCTCGCGACATCACAGCCTTCGATGCGGTGTTCTCCGGCACGCCCGTCCCCGCCGCCACCAGCCCGCGGTGCGACCTGGACGGTTCCGGGATCATCAACGCCCGCGATCGCGAGTGGCTGATCGACGACTGGCGCCGCGACCGCTTCGGCTCCGATGGCGTGGTCGACGGTCGGGATCTGGCATTCCTCGTCCAGTGCTTCACACCCTCCCCCGCCAATCCCAACACGGCCATCCTGCACCGCTGGGACCTGGATGGCGACCGTGACGTGGACTACGCCGATCAGTTGATCCTGCACGCCAACCTCAGCGTGCCCGTCCCGCCCGACACCGACATCAACCGCGACGGCCGCTTTGACACCGAGGACCTCTACCGGCAGTCGGTCAGCCCGCTGGACGTGGACCGCAACGGCGTGATCGACGCCGCCGACGCGGTCGCACTCGCGCTGGCCCTGCGAGCAGACGAGGCCGCTCGCAAGCGGGGCGGTCAGCGGTAACCCCGTGCGGTTCGCCGCCGCTGCAGATCGACGCCACTACCCTCCGCCCATGCTTGCCCTGGGCGTGGACATCGGCGGAACCCGCACCAAACTCGTGCTCCTGCGTGACGGCGAAGTCCAGGCGCAGGCCGTGACCTCGTCCTATGTGCTGCCGACCGCCGCGGACCTGACCGCCGCCATCGCCGCCGCCGCCGAGGGCTGGGCGCTGGCCACCTCCGGCGTCGCCGCCGTCGGGCTGTGCCTGCCCGGCCTGGTGGAGCAGGCCGCCGACGGCCCGCGGCTGCGGCTCAGCGTCAACCTGCCGGCGTTGGTTGGCGTACCGCTGGTCGCCCTGCTGCAGCGAGCGCTGAGCGTGCCGGCGGGGTTTCCGCTGCACACGTTCTCTGACGCCCGGGCCGCCGCGACCGACTTTGTCGCCCTGCGGGGCGATGCCCTGCCGGGCCGCACACTGGCGCTCTCGTTGGGCACCGGCGTCGGCGCTGCGGTGCTGGATGACGGGGTGTTTCTGGGTATCACCAGCGACGGGGCCAGCTCCGGCCACATCGGCCAGATGGATGTCTCGGTGTCCGCGGATCGCGGCCGCATTCCGGTCGGACGCGACGGGGGCGCCGGCTCGCTGGAGGCGTACATCGGCGCTCCGGCCCTGCGTGCGTGGTATGGTCCGGATCTGCAGGCGATTCTGCCCCGGCTGACAGTTGATGAGCCTCCGGTTGCGGCGCTGGTGCGGGCCATCCGCATCTGTCACGCTATCTACCGGCCGCAGCATGTGGCTCTGCTTGGCGGAATCGGTCTGGGGCTCAGGCACCTCGGTCCGTCGCTGCACCAGTCGGTCAGCGATCGGCTGACCAGTCTGGCCCGGCCGGGGTGGTCGCTCCTGTTCGCCGATGATGAACTGCACGCAGCCCGCGGGGCCGCTCGCCTTGCGGCCCGGGCCGGTCGCCTTGCACGCTGAAGGCGGGCCATGGGCAACGGGGCGTCGCCGCCGGGATGCAGCCTGTGTTACGGCTTGGCGTCGCGGATCCGACGCCAGTTGGTTCGCGGGCCGCCATCGGCATAGTCCCACACCGTCACCGTCAGCCGCCGCACGCCCCAGGCGCGGGCCTGCTCATGGGTGGGGAACAGCACATCAAGCCGGTTGCCCTTGATCGCCCCGCCCCGGTCCAGCACCGGCACGATCCGGCTGGCGTCGTAGCCGGGCACGCTGATCATCGAGCCCAGAGGCAGGATGCGGGTGTCGGCGGCGACCATGCGGTGAGCATTGGTCTGCACGTGGTGCAGGGATGCGGTGATGCCATCGGCCGTACCGGGGCACGACCGCTCATCGGGCGAGTACGCCGTCACCACCATGGTCATCGTCCGCACCGGTCGCACCGGCCTGCCGTTGAACCAGCGGGTCTCCACCGGCCACGACGGCTTGGCCTCCGGTTCGCCGGGCTCACTGGTTTGTTCGCCATCCCAAAGCATCTCGGCGGCCAGCGGCAAGTCGGCATCCAGAGGCGACATGGTCAAAGAGTCATCCCCGAAGTTGCCGCCCTGGGAAGCCAGTTCATCCAGCACCCGGTTGGTCGCGGCATCGCTCACACGTTCGGTCGGGACACCGGGTGTCTGCGGGGCGATGGACGAGTCCACCTGCTCCAGCGCCGCCAGCGGCGTGCCGCTCCATCCGGCCCGACTGTAAAGTTCCTTGGTGACAACCGCTGACAGGCCGGCGATGCACATCGCGCCGCCGAGAGCCACCGCGTCCATGACGGCAAAGCGGCGGGGCGCCCGGACCGTCGCCGACGTCGCCCGCTTGAGCCGACCGCTCAAACGCGACCCTCCGCCGAAGCCATCGCCGCAGACCGGCATGGAGCAAGCGGGGGGGGACAGCGTCGGGTTGGTGGGCGCTGGAGCCATGAAGTGCCTCGGAACAGTCTTGCCCCGCACGCGCCCCACGCGGGGCGTTGCCAGGCAGTGATTCGAAGTTCGCGGGGCGTCCTTGCCGTCTGGGCCGGTGTGGGCTGGGCAGGATCACGGGGGCGGCGTTTGCCGCAGTCCGCAGTCAGGTCTGCCGTTGTTCCACAAACCGGGAGGTGTCTCTCGCCGGGCTCCGCCCGACCACCATCACCTCCCACCGTCACCCGCCTCCAGCCCGCCCCGTCCGCACTCTGCTGTCTCGCCTGTTGTCCTGAGCCTTCGCGGCCAGCCAACGCGGACACAGCAGAGTGTTGGTCGTCATCGTCGCTCGCGTCGGGATGACCTTGTGAGGGGTTCACACCGATGAGGGGTGCCCACACTCTACCACGCGATGCGCATGGGGGCGAGACAATTCGTTCAATATGTTTGTATTTTGTTTGGTTAAGGCCCCGCGTGCTCGCGCAAGCCAGCCCGGAATGAACGCCGGCAGTGCCGGAAAACCACAAGGTTTTAGTTATAGGACTTTAATCGGTCGATCGCCATCGCGTGGCATGCCCTGCATTGATTGGGTACATCCTCAGGATGTCCTGTCGCTCGTGGTGCGGTCCGCCGAGCCTGCTGGCGAAGGTGCTACAACCGTCCGCCCCATGCCCGACCCCTCTCCCAGTCCGTCCTTTGCCAACGGCGTCCCGTCCTCGCGGCCGGGCGATGTCCGCCAGCGCATGGACGAGGCCCGGCTGCAGCGGCGATCCTCGCTGGGCAAGCTCTTCGACCGCCAGCCCCCCGGCTCGCCCGAGGCGGAGATGGCGCTGCTGGGGTCGATGATCCTCGACCCGCGGGTCATCACCGATGTGATGGCCGTCATCAGATCCGGCGAGGCTTTCTACGACGAGAAGCACGGGCGCATCTACACCGCCATCCTGCAGGTAGTCGACGCCAAGGGCACGCTGGACCTGGTGCTGCTGACCGACAAACTGCGCGACGACGGCACGCTGGAACTCATCGGTGGCCCGCAGTATCTGGAAAAGCTCGCCTACGAGGTACCCACTGCGGTCAACGCGCCGCACTTCGCGTCGATCGTCAATGAGAAGTACAAGCTCCGCCGTCTTATCGACGCCGCCGGCGAGATCCTCCACGAGGTCTACCACGCCGGCTCGGTTACCGGCGACGATGCGAGGAAGCTCGTCGATGCCGCCGAGCAGAAGATCTTCGAGATCGCCCAGAGCGAGCAGACCAGCGACATCGAGTCCATCAGCCAGCTCCTGCACAAGGAGTTCGAGCGGCTGATGGCCATCGACATGGGCAAGGCCGTCGAGTCCGGCGTCGAGTGCGGATTCCACGATCTGGACAAGCAGCTCACCGGCTTTCACCCGGGCGAAATGGTCATCCTCGCCGCCCGCCCGTCGATGGGCAAGACCGCCCTGGCGCTCAACATCGCCGAGCAGATCGCCCTCGGCACTGACACAGCCGCCAGCATCCGCGCTGTTCGAAACCCCGTGGGCGTGGGCGTGTTCTCCATCGAAATGTCCAAGGCCTCGCTGGCGCAGCGCATGCTCTCGGGCTGGTCGGGCATCTCCAGCCAGAACATCCGCTCCGGCCAGTTGCGCAAGACGCCCCCGCACGACGAGTATGCCCTGCTGCTGCAGGCCTGCCAGCAGCTCGGCCGCGCCCCGCTGTACATCGACGACACCCCCGGCCTGACGCTCATGGCCCTTCGCGCCCGTGCCCGGCGCATGAAGGCCCAGCACAACGTCAAGGTCATCATGATCGACTACCTGCAGCTGCTCTCGGCGCCCGGCAGCGCCAAGGAAAGCCGTCAGGCCGAAGTCGGCGCTATCTCGCGGGGCATCAAGGCCCTGGCTCGCGAACTGAACGTCTGCATCGTCGCGCTGGCCCAGCTCAACCGCAACCCCGAAGGCCGCGAGAACAACCGCCCGCGTCTGTCCGACCTGCGCGAGTCCGGCTCCATCGAGCAGGACGCCGACGTGGTGCTGCTGCTGCACCGCGAGGAGTACTACCACATCGGCGACGAGGCGTGGTTCGCCGATCCGGCCAACGAGGACAAGCTCGGCGTCGCCGAGGTCATCATCGCCAAGCAGCGTAACGGCCCCACCGGCACCGTCCGGCTGCACTGGAACGCCGACGCCACCCGCTTCTCCAACCTCGCCCCCGAAGGCGCCCGCAACGACGTCTACGTGCCGCCCAGCGCCGCTCAGCGCAACGCCAACGACTACGGCATCCCCGGGTACGGCTCGTTCAACGACCCGACTCCGGACGCCCCTGCGTCCCTCCCGCCATCCGCGCCTGCCCCGTTCGACGCCGGCACCTTCACCGAACCCAAGCCCGCTCCCCCCGCCTCCCCCGCCCCCTTCGCCGCCCCCGCCGGGCCATCGGGCTTCTTCCGCGCCGGCCGCCAGACCGGCCCCATCTCCAACCACCGCGACGGAGGCGGCCCCGACCGCGACGCCGAATCGGCCGATCCGCTGGACGGTGCATCCTCGGCCGGCCCCGCCTCGGCCCAGCCACCGGCCGTTCCGCCGGCGTCATCGGCCGACCCGGCCGACCAGTGGAACACCGACGAGGGCCTGCCTGATCTGCCCGAGGACTTCGACGACTTCGCCCCCAGGTGAGCAGGCCGAGGCGTGTGGACGGTTGCACGCACGGCGCAGTTATCCGGACTTGTGTCCATCTGCGGGTCACCTTCCCGGTTCCCCGCCGGTCCGTGAATCCGGGCCGGTCTGGCCCCGAATACTTCCGCAGCGTGAGCGGCCCGTCCGCACACGCCGCCCCGGCGCGCTTCGGCCCGGAGTGCCAGACGGCTTCGCCTGCTGCCGCTGATCTGGCCTTCGTGCGTCCGCCTGCGTTCCGGTGCCCGCACTGGGCCACCCAGTAGGAAGAGAAGACACCATGCGTGCCCTCCGTCACGTCTCCGCCCTGCTCGCTCTGGCAGGCGTCGCCGCCGGCATGTCCACCGCCGCTCAGGCCGACAGCTTTTCCTTTGGATTCTCGTTCTCCGATGGTCCATCATGCGGACCCATCTGGTGGGGCGGTTCCAGCGTGGTGACCACCTACTCGTACTCCAGTTGGTCCTCCGACTGCTGGCCCCGCCCGTACTACGGCTGGCGGCCGATCACGCGGGTGTACCACCACTACGACCCGTGCCCGCCCGTGTACCGCGCCCCGGTGTACTGCCCTCCTGCGGTGGTCTATCACCCGCCGGTGGTTGTGGTGCCTGCGCCGGTCTACTGCCCGCCGGTGGTCTACACCGATCCGTGTTACGACTCGTTCACCAGCGTGTACTACTCCTCCGGCTGGCGTTCGTCCTTCAACCTTTCCATCCGCATCGGCGATGACGACTGCGACAGCGGCTGGCGCCGTTGGGACGACTGCGACTGGCGCGATCGCCGCCACTGGCGGGGCGATCGCTACGGCCGCCGGGTTGAGAACAACGGCGTCATCATCAACGGCGACAACAACGTCGTGAACATCAACCGCAACACCTCCAGCAGCAGCACGAGCGTGCTGCCGGTGGTGTCCACGCCGACGGTCGGGCCCTCGCCCGCTCCTTGGACCGACTCGTCTCTCGGCCCCTCGGTCGCCGGGCTGAGTTCCTCCAAGCCCCGCACCGTCGCCTCCTCGGCCGCTGTGCAGACGCTCCCCGGCCGTCGCAGCGACAGTTTCGCCGGCGGGTCCACTGGCGGGCCCACTGGTGGCTCTGGCCCCGGCTCCAAGCCCCGGCTCAGCGCCAACACCGGCGGCGGCACCCAGCCGGTGTTCAACTCGCCCGACCCCTCGCTTGCTCCCACCGGTCGGCCGGCGGCGTCGCCCGGCTCGGGCAGCAAGCCCCAGACCCTGCCCGGTCGCCGGACCGACGCGGCACCGAGCAAGCCTCAGGCGCAAGCCCCGAACCCCGGCCAGGGCCCCACGGCGGTCATCGGCCGCCCGTCCTCGGCCCGGCCCGACGCCAAGCCGCAGGGGCAGCAGCCATCGGCCAAGCCCGCGCCCGAACCGGTGCGGCCTTTCCGCTCCTCGCGGCCTGATGCCAAGCCCCAGGCCCAGCAGCCCGGGCCGTCGGCCAAGCCGTCGGCGGCACCTTCGCTGGCGCCGTCGCCCGCTCAGCCCCGGCCTGCCACGCCGTCCGCCAAGCCCGTCGGCCCCTCGGCCCGGCCCAGCGCCGCGGCGCGGCCCCAGCAGATGCAGCCTTCGGCACGGCCCAGCCCGAGCCAAAGCCAGGGCCAGCCCGCATTCCGTCCCTTCCAGCGCAGCGGCCAGCCCGCAGCAGGTCAGCCCGCCTCGCCCGAAGGTCGGGGCCAGATGGGCCCGATGCCCTCCGGCGGCGGGCGGAGCGCGCCGAGTCTGGGCGGCTCCCGTCTGGGGGGGCAGTCTTCCGGTGAGGGCAAGCCGGGTGGTTCGCAGCCCAGCGGCCCCAGCCCCTCCGGCTCCGGCAAGGACAAGCGCTAACAGGCTGTTGAAAAACCCATCCGGCTACTGAACCGCCCGACTTTCCGGCCCTCGTACCCGGGTCTAACGGGCAGAAAACGGTCTGGAATGGCTCGGAAGAAGCTCGTCAAAGCCTATTTCAACAGCCTGCTAAGCCCCAAGCGGGCCTCGGGCTGCGTGCGCATGGAGCGAACTGAGCCCGATGCTCACCAGCGGCTCGAGCATGATCTCACTGGCCCCTCAGCCCGGCACGCCCCGCGCGGCCGGATGAGGGGCTTTGCGTTGGTTTCCAGAGCCGCCGGTGGGGGCGGATCAACGCCCGTGACGCATCCCTGCCGCAGCGGCCGGTGTCGATCGCCGATCGCTGCGCGGAGTTTGGCCTGAAGCGTCGAAGCTGTATCGCGTGGGCGGCTTGTTGCCGGCCTTGTGAAGCAAGCGAGGCGGGAAACGGTGTACCGTCGGCCATGCCCACATGGCTCACCACCATCGTCCTGCTGACCTGTTCGAACATTTTCATGACCTTCGCGTGGTACTACCACCTGAAGTTCAAGACCTGGTCGATGCTCGTCGCCATTCTCGCCTCGTGGGGCATTGCCTTCTTCGAGTACGTGCTGCAGGTGCCGGCCAATCGCATCGGGCACGTCAGCCATGGCGGGCCCTTCACCGCGCCCCAGTTGAAGATCATTCAGGAAGGCCTGACGCTGACCATCTTCGCCGGCTTCAGCCTGCTGGTGCTGGGCGAGCGGCTCCGCTGGACCGACTGGGCTGCGTTCGCGCTGATCATGGCCGGCGTGACCGTCGGCATGCTCGGCAAGGGCAGTACGCCCGTTCCGCCGTGATGGCGGTTCTCACGAGCCTGCTTCCAAGGGCGGCTATCGGCCTGGTTCGCAGCACGATCGGCGGTCCGACCGCCACACTGCGGCCGTCGGAACAAGCACGGGCCGAACCTGCCAGCCTTCAGCGAGAGTCGGCAGATCAGTCGGAAGAACACTCGCTGCTCGGGGGCTCGGCTGCTGGCGGACAGGAGCTGGGGTGCGGTGCGAGAGTATGGGTGATACCACCTAAATTAGGTGTTCGTGGTGGGTGGCAGGGCCGAAGTTGGCGGGGTTTGGTCAGGTCCGCTTGCCCCGTGCGACCCCGGTGGCATCTTTTCGGGTCGTCACGCAATATCCCAAGGTCCCAAATCGTTTGCTCCGCCATGAAGACCATCGCTCTGCTTTCTTCTGCCTGTGCGATCGCGGCCGCTGCCGGGCTCAGCTACGTCGCCTTCGCCCAACTGCCTGCGGCGCCGTTCCCGGCGGAAAACCCGCCCACTGAAGCCAAGCGGGTGCTGGGCAAGATCCTGTTCTGGGATGAACAACTCTCCTCTGACGGCACCATGGCGTGCGCCACCTGCCACCTGCCGTTCCGGGGCGGAGTCGATGGCCGTCGCGTGCGTCAGGCCGGTGTCGATCTGCTGCTCAACACACCGGACGACGTCTTCGCGTCGCCGGGCGTGGTTCGGCAGGCGGCCAGCGGCGACTACTTGCGTGACCCGGTGTTTGGCCTGGCGCCGCAGGTGACCGACCGCTCGTCGATGTCGATGATCAACTCCGCCTACGCGCCCGAGTTGTTCTGGGATGGCCGGGCCCGCTCGGCGTTCATCGATCCGGAGACCGGCGTGACCGCCATCGTGGCCGGCGGTGCACTGGAGAATCAGGCTGTCGGTCCGGTCCTCAGCGCCAAGGAAATGGCCCACGACGCCCGCACCTGGGCGCAGGCCACCAGCCGGCTGGCCGGATCGCGACCGCTGGCGCTGGCGACTGATCACACGCCCGATGTCGCCGCGGCCCTGCAGAGCAACCCGACCTATCCGCTGCTCTTCGCCGCCGCCTTCGGCGATGACCAGATCACCGCCCAGCGGATCGCCTTCGCGTTGGCGACCTATCAGCGTTCGCTGGTGAGCGACCAGACCCCCTGGGACCGCTTCCAGGCTGGGGATACCGCCGCCCTGACCGCCGCTCAGGTTCGCGGGTCGCAGGCGTTCGTCGCCTCCCGCTGCAACGACTGCCACACCGCCCCCCAGTTCACCGACTTCACCTACCGCAACATCGGGCTTCGCCCGGTCGCTGAGGACCGGGGCCGCCAGAACGTCACCAACAACATCAACGACCGGGGCAAGTTCAAGGTGCCGTCGCTGCGGAACGTGACGCTGCGGCAGACGCTGATGCACAACGGCATGTTCACCAACCTGGGCCAGGTCATGGGCTTTTACGCCCGTGCCCCGGGTGCACCCCAGCAGTTCCCGGACAATCGCGACCCGATCATGCCCCAGATCAACCTGCCCCCGCAGGCGGCGACCGACATCCAGGCGTTCCTCGCCTCGCTGACCGACCCGCGGGTGGCCAACAGCCAGTTCCCGTTTGATCGCATGACGCTGTACAGCCAGCGGCAGGAGGACCGGCCCACGTCCGTCGGCGGCGGCGTGATCGGCTCGGGCAGCATTCTGCCGACGATGGTGGCCGTCACCCCGCCCGCGGTGGGCAACGCCGATTTCAAACTCGGTCTGGACCGTGCCTTGGGCGGTGCGACCGCTTTCCTGCTCGTATCGTCGACCGAGCCGGTCAACGGACGGCTGGTCGCTGATCAGGTCTTCGGGCCGTTCACGGCACAGGGCTCCGGGGCCGGACAGGGCTACGCCACCGCGTGGCTGCCCATCCCCGCCGATCCGACCCTCGCCGGCTCGGTGAAGTACTACCAGTGGCGAGTGAGCGATCCGCTCGCCGCCGGAGGGCAGTCCTTCTCCAACGCCGTCCGCGTCACCTTCTTCTGCCCCACCGGCGGCTGCCCGACGACCTGCGTCGCGGACGTGGTGGGCATCGGCGGCACGGTCGGGGCCGACGGGGCGGTGACCGGCGACGACTTCATCGCCTTCATCAACGCCTTCAGCCAGGGCAACACGGTCGCCGACGTGGTCAAGATCGGCGGCGAGAGCGGCAAGGACGGCCTGGTCTCCGGCGACGACTTCAACGCCTTCATCAACGCGTTCGCAAACTCCTGCCAGTGAGTCCCGCAGTTCGCGGGTGAGCCTTCGGAAAACACAAACGCCCCCGTCCGGTGACGGGGGCGTTTTCGTTGGGGGCTGTCAGAGCCGTGCCGGCCCGCCGGGTCAGAAGTCCGCCTGCTTGGGCGCCCGCGGGAAGGGGATCACGTCGCGGATGTTCTGCATGCCGGTGACGAACTGGATCAGCCGCTCGAACCCCAGCCCGAAGCCGGCGTGCGGCACCGTGCCGTAGCGGCGCAGGTCGCGGTACCACCAGTACTCCTTGATCGGCAGCCCCATCTCGCTGATTCGCGCGTCGAGCCTGTCCAGCCGCTCCTCGCGCTGGCTGCCGCCGACGATCTCGCCGATCCCCGGCACGAGGATGTCCATGGCCGAAACGGTCTGGCGGTCCGGCTCGCAGTTGTCATCCAGCCGCATGTAGAAGGCCTTGATCTGCTTGGGGTAGTTGGTGAGGATGACCGGCTGCTTGAAGTGCTCCTCGGTCAGGAACCGCTCGTGCTCACTCTGCAGATCAGTGCCCCACTTGACGGGGAACTCGAACTTCTTCTGGCCCTTGGCGATGGCCTGCTCGAGGATCTTCACGCCCTCGGTGTACGTCAGGCGGAGGAAGGGCTTCTCGACGATGTGCTTGAGCCGGTCGACAGCGGTCTTCTCGATCCGCTCGGCGAAGAACTTCATGTCGTCCGCCCGCTCGGTGAGCACCGTGGTGAACAGGTACTTGAGCATGTCCTCGGCGAGCTGCGCGTCGGCCGCCAGGTCGGCGAAGGCGATCTCCGGCTCGATCATCCAGAACTCGGCCAGATGCCGCGAGGTGTTGGAGTTCTCCGCCCGGAACGTCGGCCCGAAGGTGTAGACCTTGGAAAGGGCCATGCAGTAGGTTTCGACGTTGAGCTGACCGGAGACCGTCAGGTGAGACTCCTTGCCGAAGAAGTCCTCGCCGAAGTTGATCGCCTTGCCGTCGGCCGTGCGGGGAAGGTTCATCACGTCCAGCGTGCTGACGCGGAACATCTGGCCGGCGCCCTCGCAGTCGCTGGCGGTGATGATCGGGGTGTGCACGTAGTAGAAGCCGCGTTCGTGGAAGAAGCGGTGGATGGCCATCGCCAGGCAGTGACGCACGCGGGCCACCGCTCCGAAGGTGTTGGTCCGCACCCGCAGGTGGGCGACCTCCCGCAGATACTCAAACGAGTGCGGCTTGGGCTGGATCGGATAGGTGTCCGGGTCGTCCACCCAGCCCAGCACCCGCACAGCCCCCTGGCCGGCGTTCCTGGCGGGGTCCACCTGGATCTCCACGCCGCCCTTGGGCGTCGCGACGATCACCCCGTCGGCCTCGATGGCGCACCCCGTGGTCAGCTTGGTGACCTCATCGGCGTAGTTGCCCACCGAACCGGTGATCACCAACTGGATGGTGTCAAAGCACGACCCGTCGTGAAGGGCCACGAACGACAGCCCGCCTTCGGCCTTGGAGTCCCGTCGGGTCCGCACCCATCCTTTGACCGTCACGGCGGTGCCCACCGGGGCCTTGAGTGCGTCAGCGATGCGAAGCCAGGTTCCTGCAGCCATGGGCGGTGCCTTTCCGATGCCGACCGGGCCTTGGCCCGGGCGATTCGTGGGTCAGTGCCCGACCGGTCCGAGCCGCTCGGGTCGGGAGTTTACTGCCCTCGCCTCCGCAGGGGCGACCCGGCACACCGAACGGCCGCCCGACCGGCCGCCCGCCCGACCGGCCCCCCCGCCGGACTGTGCGACGGCCGGCGTACGTTCAAGGCTTGGTTGGTCGTCTGCGGATCGCACGGAGGTGGTTATGGGCTCGCTGATTGCAGGTTCGGTTCGGATGCTCTGCGCCTTGGCGGTGTTGCTGGGGGGGGCGGCGACGCTGCCCCTGGGTGGCTGCGCGCAGGTGAAGGTCTCTGACCCGGCGGCCGCCCGAGCCGAGATCATCCGCATGCGCGACCAGACGCTGGAGCAGTTGTACCTGCAGCAGCGCGGCTCGCGCGAGATCGTTGACCAGGGCGTCGGGCATGCGGTGTTCACCACCACCGGCACCAGCGTGCTGTTCGTCTCCGGGGGCGGCGGGTACGGCGTGGTCACCGACCGCGCCGGCCGGACGACGTTCATGCAGATGCGACGCGCCGGTGCCGGGCTGGGCGTGGGGGCCAAGAGTGAGCGGCTGGTGTTCGTGTTCCGTGACTACATCGCGCTCAACCGCTTCATCTGGCAGGGGGTGCTCTGGGCCGCCGAGAGCGATGCTGCCGCCCGCATCGGCTCGGCGGGCGGATCCCGGGGCGGTTCCGCGGCGTTCTCGCAAGACGGCGTCGCCACCTTCCAGATCACCGACAACGGCGTGCTGCTCAACGCCATGGTCACCGGCAGCCGCTTTCAGCGGGACGAGAAGCTCAACCCGTAACGGCCGCGGGTCCCTCGCCCGCGTCAGATCCGCCGGCATCGCTCGCAGGGGCCCCGCCCGGCCCGCAGGCGGCCAGCGCTGCCGCGATGGTCTCGGCCAAGGCCGCGACCGACAGCGGCGCCGAGCCTTCGGCCTTGTTGTTGATGACCACCCACGCGGGCAGGCCGGCCAGCACCGCTCGCACCACCAGATCGGAGATCTCGTTGCGGGCCTGCGGATGCGCGTCCACCAGTCTGGTGAACGGGTCGTACTTGGCCTTGGCGGCCGCGTAATCCTGCGTCGGGTGCAGCAGCCAGCGGACCACCAGGGCACGGGGCGGCGGCACGCCTTCGGGGGCGTCCAGCGGTCGCAGCAGCGAGGCCTGGGCGGCGACCGTCGGCTGGCTGGGGTGCCCGGCGAGAGCGGCGACGGCGTTGTGCCTGCGGAGCATGCGTCGCCAGCGGGGCGTGAGCAGTTCGCGGTTGCGAACTTCGACGGCGTACAGCGGATGGATGCCGGCGGGGCCGACCGGTCCGGCGGGCAGGCGGGCGAGGAACTCCTCCACGCGATCGGTGAAGGCCTCGACGCCGCCGGTCGGTCCGTTTGCCGAGAGGTCCAGAGGCGGGAATTGGAAGACGATCGGCCCGAGTCGATCCTTCAGGCCCAGCACCGCCGGCCCAATGACGCGGTCCACGGCGTAGGCGGCATCGAGGAACAGCGGGTTGGTGGCGGTCTTGCCCGCGGCAGCACCGGTCGGACCAAAGGTTCGGCCCCGCTCGTCGGCGGTCGGGCGGGTGATCGCCTGGTGAGCCTTGATGAGCATGCGAAAGCCGGGCGGCGTCATGGCGGCCAGGTCGGCCAGTTCGTGCTCGGGCATCGGTGCGTAGAAGGTGCGGTCCAGCCCCACGGTGCGAAACAGCGGATGCGCGGCATACGCCGCCAGGCCGCTCCGCGCCAGGGTCTGCTCGCTGACGGGCCGGTCCCACACCAGCGGGCCCCAGCCGGGAAAGCTCCATGACGAGGTGCCCAGGTGCACCGAGCCCGGCACGCGTGAGCCGAGTTGCCGCAGCTGGGGCGACGGCTCGGCGGGGCCGATGACGCCGGCCAGTCGGGCAGCCGGCGAGTCACCGAAAAGCATCGGCTGGCTGAGGGCGGATTGGGCGGCACGCTTGGCCATGCGGGCAATGGTTGCCGCGAGGAAGCAACTCCGCCGCCCGGTCAGTGGGCGTTCAGTGCGGTGAGCAATTCCCGTGACAGTTCCGCGATACCGATAGCTTGGATGCCTTCGGCCAGTGGGAATCTGTCGACACCGGGGTACACCACGAAGGTGCGGCTGGGACCAAGATCCGAGAGAGCTTCGTGCCCGCCCCTGCCCATCGAAGGGGACAGGCTTCGCTTGATCTCCACGGCCCACCGCTGCCCGCCGGGAAGATCTAGAACCAGATCCAACTCGGCGCCAGCCGCCGTTCGGTAGAACGACGGCGTGACCTGTGCGGCCGTTGAGGCGGCGACACTCAAGAGATTCTCGATCACCCAGCCTTCCCAACTGTTGCCCAGGATCGGGTGCGAGAGCAGGTCGTTCAGCCGGCCGATCCCGAGGAGGGCGTGCGTGAGTCCGCTGTCGCGGATGTAGATCTTCGGCGCTTTGACCAGTCGCTTGCCGGCGTTGGTCTGCAGGGACTCCAGCCTGCGGACCAGCATGAGGTCGACCAGCAGGTCGACGTAGCGGGTGGCAGACTGGGTGCTGATGCCCAGATTGCGGGCGAGATCAGCTACATTGAGGATCGATCCTTGGAGGTGCGCCAGCATGGTCCATAACCGGCGCAGTGTCTCCGCGGGCGTCCGCGGGGCGAACATCGCCACGTCGCGTTCCAAGTAGGTTCTCACAAAGTCCAGTCGCCATCGCAGGCTGGCGGAGTCGTCGGCCGCGAGCAGACTCCCCGGGAAGCCGCCTCGCAGCCAGATGAGATCCGGCGGGGATCCGCTGCTGGCCAACTCACTCATGCACAGCGGGGGCAGTTCGAGGTAGGTGATGCGACCTGCAAGCGATTCACTGCTCTGCGAGAGCAGTTCCGCTGAAGCCGAGGCCAGCATCAGAAACCGGCCGGTGCCCCGCCCGGTGCGTCGTCCGTGATCAATCACCCCGCGGAGCACTTCGAACAGGTCGGGGACGCGGTGCACTTCGTCGAGGATGACGAGCCGGTCAGCGACAGTCTGCAGGTACAACTTCGGATCAGTCAGCTTTGTGCGGTCGGCCGGATCTTCCAGATCCAGGTACACGCTGGGTCTGGTCTCCGCGAGTCGGAGGGCGAGGGTCGTCTTGCCCACTTGTCGGGGTCCAAGGATGGCAACCGCCGCCTGCTCGGCGAGGGCTTTGGCCAGTCGGGCTTCGGCCAGTCGGGCAATCATCCTTGCAATTTATCCAGCAGGTGGACAAATTGCAAGGATATAACCTAAAAATGTACGTTCAAAAACCGAACATTCCTCACTGTTCGCCTCGGGGGGCGGTGGAGGCGACCATGCGGATGGTGGGGGTGACGGCGTCCAGAGCCAGCAGTTGGCGTTCGGTGGTGGCGCCGGTGTTGGCGTCGGTCTGGGTGCTCGTCCACATGTTGCGCTGCCCATCGAACTCTTCGACGGTGTTGGCCTGCGGCAGAATCGTCATGTCGATGGTGGCGCGGCGGAGCCGGGGGCCGATGTCATACTCCATGTTGAAGGTGACGTTGACCACGCCGTCGAGCAGGGGCCGCTCCTGACGGGTGACCGACGAACCCTCGGCACGCTCGATGACCAGCCAGAGCACGCGTGGGCCCCGCTGGTCGGAGGAGATGCTGTCGACGGTGATGCGCTGCGGGTCGCGGGTCTCGAGCGTGGTGACCTCGCGGATGTCGTTGTCGGGGTCGGAGAAGGAGACGAACTGGATGCGGTCGTAGTCAGCGGGGTTGATGGAACGGTCGAGGACATCGGTCGGATATGGACCGAATTCCTGGCCGGTGCGGATCATGGCCAGCATCCGGTGCATGACCACGCGGGCGACCACGTGTGTGCCGGCGGCGTCGGCGATGACCTTGTAGCGTTTGAACATGACGTCCAGGGCCACAAGCATGGCGGCCAGCAGTGTGCCGCTCACCGTCAGGGCGATGAGCATCTCAACGATGCTGAAGCCCCGGCGCGGACGGGAGCGGGAGATCAATCGTGATGCAGGAATGCGGAGCATCGCGGGCGGTGCTTTCGTGGCTTGGGAGTGGGGGTTGTCCGACGAAGTCATGGCCTGCCCTCGCCGTATCCGGCGCGCAGGGCGATCACCGACACCGGGAGCATGATGCCGTCGGGCATCGGCAGATCCGGGTTGATGGACAGATCGATGCGGCCGAATCCGTAAAAGGGCACCTCTGTGGCGACGGCCTGCTGGGCCGTGGTGAGCGTGCTCAGCGGGACCGATCCGGTGTCAGCCAGTCCGTCGTTGTCCAGATCCCAGCCGACCATCCGACGGCCGCTGGGGCCGTTGATCAGCGTGGAGGGGTCCACGGCTTCGCGATCTCCATCGGCCGGTCCGAAGTAGCCGAGACTGATGTTGAAGTTGGCGGGGTTGCCGACGGCCTGGCCATACTGCTGCAGCGGCCCCTGACCGAGCACCGGGCGGAAGGTGGTGAGCATGGTGCCGGAGATGGAAGCGTTGCCGCGGATGTCGAGCAGGCCGGCGACGATCGTGCCCTGAAGCTGGACGTTCTGACCGGTGGGGCCGCCGGCGAAGGTGTCGGTCGGGGCGTTGAAGTGACCGACGTCCACGGAGTAGTTGGGCACCAGGAGCGATGAGCGGGAGACGGCGTCGCGGTCGGCTGAGCGGGGGTTGAGGGCAGCGTTGTCGGGCTGGGTGGGGTGACGCTGCACGAAGCGGGTGGAGCCGGTGAACTGGAGCTTGTTGCGGACGTGGGTGAACTGCTGGGGCACGGCGGAGGAGATGGTGCCGACGAAGAGGCAGTTGTGAAAGCGGATGTTGTTGGAGCGAAGCTTGGTGTCGCGGGCGGTGCCGGTGAGGAATGCCCCCGACGAGTTGCGGGGAGGGTCGGGGAAAGATGCGTAGTTGCTGGGCCCGTCGGTGACGTTGCCGGTGGTCCAGCGGAGGAAGTCGGACTTGTCCAGCGCCGTGCTGACCAGCACCGGGCGGACGTTGGGGTCGTTGGTGTTCAAGCGGCCGTAGAGCTGCCAGTTCTGGTGGGTGTTGTCAGTCTCGGTCTGGATGAAGGTCACACCGACAAACGTGCAGTTGATGAACAGGCCGTTGTTGCCGACGGGGATGGTGACATTGGTGAAGGTCATGTTCTCGTAGCGGGGTCGGATGTACCAGTCGACGTGCGAGGGGCCGGCGAAGGGCATGCGTTCCCAGAGATTCTGGCCGGTGAGCGAGCGCACCAGCGTGTTGTCCATGTTGGCCGGGAAGTAGCGGGTAAGCGGGTTGGCGGTTCCCGGAGCGGGGGTGGGGCGGGTCTCGACGTGGGCGGATGTGGCGCCGCTGGCATCGACGGTGTTGGCGGCCAGACCCCGCTGGGACTCCACCTGGCGGGCGAAGGCCTGACCGTCGGCGAGGTTGGCGAAGTCAGTTGAGGCGGTCTGGAAACTCGATGCGGTCAGGTCGGGTACGGCGGTGGTGGCGGCGTTGAACTGCAGCGCATCACGTGATGCGCCCGAAGGCCGCACCGGTCCGGCCAGCGCATTGGCCACCGAGCCTCGGGCGGTCTCCCAGGCGGTGCGTGTGGTGCGGAACATCAGTCTGCCCCGGACCTTGGCGTAGTCATCGCGGCGATCGATCACGCCGTCGCGGTAGCCGAGGACGACGTCGGCCGGGGCTCTGGTCACGGGGTCGATGTCGGCGAAGACCTCGCCGGAATCCCAGCGGCCGGTGCTGTTGCTGTCGTCATAACCGGAGATGCCGTTGCGGTTGCGGTCGGGGCTGAGCGAGTCGATAAGCAGGGCGAGATCGTCATCGGCGGTGAACTCGGCGCGGAGGGTGGCACTGGGCGTGCCGGAGCGGAGGGCGTCGGAGAGGGCGATGCGACCGTCACGCTGGCCGCCGTTGCGGCCGTCGTAGAAGTTGATGAAAAGGTCGAAGTCGTCGACATAGCCGTCACCCGTGGTGTCAGTGAACGCGTTGTCGGCGATGCCGTCGTTGTTGTAGTCGGTGGCGTTGGAAGGGATGCCGGTGCGTTCGACGGGGTGGTTGATACGGAGGCGGTTGTCGCCGTCGGCGTCGTTGGAGCGGACGCCGGCATAGAAGTCATCGAGAATCCGGTCAAGGAGTGAGTCCAGTCCTCGGAAGTCGGATCGGAGCAGCAGGGGTGTGCCGTTGTCTTGGGCGACGTCGGTGTAGGTGGCGCCCACATTTCCGGCGATATTGACATTCTTGCCGACCATCATGCGGGCGGGCGTGACTGCAAGGTGGCTGTGTCTCTTGGCCAGTCGGAAGTCCTGCCAGATGGTTCGCGTGATCGGGCGGGAGGCTCCCTCGGCGGTCTGGCCGTAGACAAAGGTGGAGCCGTCAGTGCCGATGGAGGAGAAGCCGGTGGCGAAGATGCGGATGTCGGTGCCGTTGGCCAGGGGGGCGTAGGTGATGGAGAAGGCGGCGGGACGTGCGCCGGGCGCGGTCGCTGAGGCGTCGATGGCGACGGCTGGTGTGGTGATCCAGTTGTCCTCGTCGTAGACGTCTGTGTTGATGCCGGCCGGAGCAGTTGCGATCTGTGCGGCGCTCAGGCCAGTGGCGACAGAGACGATGTTCTGGTCGGCGTTGAACTGGTTCACCAGCGCCTGGGCGATGCCTCGCGGGGTGGTTTCCTCGCTGAAGCCGCTGGGCGGAGGGAGAACCTGCGGCAGGCCCTGAGCGGTGGAGAGGCTGCCGTTCCAGAGGCGGCGGCCGTAATCGGCGTCGATGCGGCCTGGCGGGATGAGGAAGCGGGAGGCGTTTTCGGCGAGGCGAGCCCGGGCGACCTCCAGGCCGGTTTCGGCGGCGCCCAGTGCCCGCATGACGTGGAGGTGCGTGGAGGCGGTGCGAAGGTTGCCCTGGCTGGCGATGGTCATGGCCAGACCGAGGGAGCCGAAGAGGGCGAGGAACATCATCGCAAGGATGGAGACGACGCCCCGTCGCGTAGCGCAGAGGCGGCGGAGCAGTGTCGACGCGGAGCGGACGGAGGCGGGCCGGGCGACGGTGCGGTGTGCATGGCGGCGGCGGTGGAGCATGGGTTTGGCCGGGCGCCGGGTTGGTGTCGGATCGGCGGTCGGCCGGGTGAGCGGGGCGGGTCAGGGGACGATCCAGACGATGCGTGCCATCTCTCTGGGCTCGGCATCCAGCGGGCCCATGTAGTTGACGGTGACTGTGACGCGGAGGGGGAACTGATCGACGGCGAGGGCCGGGGTGCCTCCTGTGGCAGAGCGGCTGTAGTTCACGGCGCGGACGACCGAGAAGTTGGAGGGTTCGACCTTCTCGACGGTGACGGCCTGGGACCAGCCCTGCATGGCGACCTCGACGCCCTCCTCGCTGGTGAGGACGTTGCCTGCCTCGTCGACCTCGGTGATGATTCGGCTGTTGGCGTCGATGGGGCCGGCGTTGGTGCCGCCAAGGCCGAAGACGCGGCCGGCGAAGTCGTCGATGTCGTCGTAGTCGCCGGCGTTGACTTCGTTCTCTTCCGGGCCCCAGCCTTCGACAGTGACGGCTCCGCCGGAGCCGGTGGTGGCGATGAGGCCGGTGACGGCGTCATGGCGCGGGAGCGTGCGCATGCGTTCGCGGAGCTCGTTGGCGAGATAGGTGGCGGTCGCGGCCTGGGTGGACCAGTTGTTGGCCCGGCTCATGACGGTCTGAGCGTCGATGAGGGCCAGCACGCCGACGGCGATGATGACGGTGGCGAGCGCGGACTCCAGGAGTGTGAAGCCCCGGCGGGCTCGCGGCGGTCGCGGGGTCGGGGTTGCGGCGGAGCGGAGCGGCCCGGCGGCGAGTGGGAGGTTGCGGAGCGTGTGAAGCATGGCCGACGCTTGCCTTGCAAGGTCAGTCCGGGCGTCAGCGGTCCGCACGCGCGGGGATGGTGCGCTGAAGCCCGGTCTGTGCCCCGGGAAAGATCGGCTACTTGACGACCTGACTCATCTTGAAGATGGGCAGGATGATGGCCATGGCGATGAAGCCGACGACGGAGCCCATAAGAATGATCATGATGGGCTCGATCATGCTGGTGACGGCCTTGATCTGGTCCTTTAACTGCTTGGCGTAGTAGCCTGAAATCTCGTCGAGGACCTCACCGAGCTTTCCGGACTCTTCACCGGCGGAGATCATCTGCACGACGGCCTGCGGGAGGAGTCTGGTTCTGGCGAGCGGCGCGGAGATCTTTTTGCCCTGCTTGACGGAGGAGTAGACGGATCGCCAGAGCCCCTGATAGAGGCGGTTTCCGGAGACATCGCCGGTGATGGCGATGACGTCCAGAACGGGGACTCCGGCGTTGGTGAGCTGGCCCATGGTCTGCAGGGAGCGGGAGATGTAGAGGGAGCGGAACATGGCCTTGAGGACGGGGATGGAGAGCTTGGCCTTGTCGACGGTGAAGGCGCCGGGCTCGGTGCGGGTGAGGGCGTAGAGGCCGCCGCCGACGGCGACGACACAGCCGATGATCAGGGGCCAGTGGGAGACGAGGGTGTCTGAGACGCCGAGCAGGAAGGTGGTGGCCCAGGGGAGGACGTCCTCCTTGCCTTCAAAGACGGCCTTGAACTTGGGGAGGACGAAGGTGAGCAGGAAGATGGTGACGCCGACGGCCATGGTGCCGATGACGCCGGGGTAGATGGCGGCGCCGATGACCATCTTGCGGGTTTCGATCTCCTGGGCGATGTAGCCGGCGATGCGGTCGAGCATGTCGGCGAAGTTGCCGGCCATCTCGGAGGCCTTGACCATGTTGAGGTAGAGCGGTCCGAAGAGCTTGGGGTGGCGGGCGAGGGCGGCGGAGAAGGACTTGCCGCTTTCCACGTCGGTGCGGATCTGGGTGAGGACGCGTTTGAAGCCCGGGTGGATGGTCTGGTCTGCGATGCCCTCGAGCGCGGAGCGGAGATTGATGCCGGCGCGGAGCATGACGGCGAGCTGGGTGGTGAACTCCAGGACATGCTTGACCTTGGGCTTGCCGGCGTTGAGCTCGGCGAGCCTGGCCATGAGCCCCTCGCCGGACTCGGCGGCGTTGACCACGGTGACCTGGAGGACGCGGGCGCCGCGGTTGCGGAGGATGGCGGACGCGGAGGTGGCGTTGTCGGCGGAGACGAGCCCGACCTCGACCTCGCCCTTGGGCGTCTGGATCTGGTAGCGGTAGTTGGGCATGAGGTCTCCGGTCTGGGGGGCGTTGGACGGCGGGGTGAGCGGGCTTGGGGTGCGGGTATGGGCGGCGGGTGCGGATCAGACGTCTGCGCGGTCGGGGGGCGGACTTACGCGGCGATGAGCCGCTCGAGCTTGTCGGGCATGTTGGCGGAGGCGATGGCGTCATCGCGGGCGATCATGCCGTTGAAGTAGAGCTCGGCGATGCACTTGTCGAGGGTGATCATGCCCATTTGACGGGAGGTTTCGATGACGTTGGGGATCTCGAAGGTGCGGGCCTCGCGGATGAGGTTGCGGACGGCGGGGGTGCAGAGGAGGATCTCGACAGCGGGGACCATGCCGGGATTGTCGATGCGGGAGAAGAGGGTTTGGGAGATGACGGCCTGAAGGGTGTTGGCGAGCATGGAACGGATCTGGTTCTGCTGGCCGGCGGGGTACATGTCGATGATGCGTTCGACGGTCTGGGAGGCGGAGACGGTGTGGAGGGTGGAGAGGACGAGGTGGCCGGTTTCGGCGGCGGTGATGGCGAGCTGGGTGGTTTCCAGGTCGCGCATTTCGCCGACGAGGATGATGTCGGGGTCCTGACGCAGGGCGTGCTTGAGAGCGGAGGCGAATGAGGGCATGTCGGCGCCGAGTTCGCGCTGCTCGATGAGGCAGCGGTTGGAAGAGAAGGTGTATTCGACGGGATCTTCCAAGGTGATGATGTGCTTGGAATAGCGCTCGTTCATGGCCTGGATCATGGCGGCGAGCGTGGTGGACTTGCCCGAGCCGGTGTCTCCGGTGACCAGCACCAGCCCTCGCGGCAGATAGGTGAGGCGGGTGATGACCTCGGGGAGATTGAGCTTCTGCAGCGCGGGGACCTTGGTCTTGACGATGCGCAGGGCGAAGCCGATGGCGCCCCTTTGCATATGGGCGTTGACACGGAAGCGGGCCAGGCCGGGGGCGAAGAAGGAGAAGTCTGCGTCCTTGTTGGCCTCGAAGCGGGCGAGGGCCTCCTTGGGGGCCATCTCGGTGAGGAACTGGCGGCAGAGTTCGGGGGTGATCTCCGGCATCTCCATGGGCGTGATGACGGTGTGCACGCGCATGACCGGGGGGTGGCCGGCGATGAGGTGGATGTCCGAGGCGTCGCTCTGCAGCGCGTGCTTGAGGATGTCCAGAAGCTTCATGGCGGGGGTCCCTCGGTGGTGCGGCAACGGGTGGTGATCCGGCCGAACGGAGCGTCATCGGTTGCCCAGGGGGGCAGGATGAAGTCGGGAGGGTGTGAAGCGGTGATCCGGGGAGGGGTTGCGCGGGGAAGCCAAATTTCAAAATGACAAAATTGCAAAATCAGCGGGGGGGGTGGGTTGTGGGGGTTGGGTTGGGGGGATGGCGGGGTGATGACGTGGGGGACGGCTGCCAAGGTTTGGTGGTGGGGGTGTGTGTGGAGAAGTCGAGGGGTGAGGGGTGAGGGG
>Ga0315900_10001059_pt1 | contig 44395 bp, 35 predicted proteins | sample LakEriMetagenome_FD_203521 | JGI IMG/M metagenome (GOLD analysis project Ga0315900, IMG submission 203521) | Freshwater fungal communities from buoy surface, Lake Erie, Ohio, United States - Buoy 12 MA114 | ecosystem: Environmental > Aquatic > Freshwater > Lake > Lake biofilm | place: USA: Lake... | reverse complement strand
GAAGAACCTACAACCTTCTTTCCAATCTGTTCAATCAGTGGTGACTTAATGCAGTACATGCCGTCTCTGTGGCGTCTTTTTGGATGCCGTTTGATGCCGGTCAAGGCCTCATTTTTCGAGGTGCCCTGATAGGTATTCACCTTGCCCTGAGCGCACAATGGAAACCTGCCTGTCCGGTAGAACTCATTACTGCAGTCAAATCCGCGTTTCGCCAGGGTGAAGTCACGCCATGCCAATGGATCTTCCTGTTCCAGAGCGCTGATGGCCTGTTTTCTTGCTGCACCCGACAAGTTGGCGATCTCTGGCCTGATCGCTGAAAAGAACTCAACTTCATTGAGCTGTGAGACCTCCCAGGGTGGATTCCCCAGGACACAGTCGAATCCCCCAGTACGCATGGCCTCTGGAAAAGCCAGATGCCAATGCAGAAAACGAAAGTCTTCAGCAGCTTTGGCCACAGTGTCCGCCATCTCAGGGGAAAGCACGGAACCCTTCTTGATGGCATCCAGATTCTGAGACAGCGGCACTAGGTCTTGTGTGTCTTCTTTCTTCGGCAGAAAGAACGCCGCGGTGTAGGCGTCGGCTCGCTGCAGTTCCTGCTGGATCGCCGGATCTTTTCGCCAGGCCTGATAAGCCTTCTCCTTGCGTCGCACCGCCTGCAGATCCTCTTCGGCAATGTCTTCAAAGGCCGTGGAACTGGGCATCGCCGTGCCCATGGCGTCAAACGTGAATAGATCTGCCTGTCCTTTGACGACAAAGTTCTGATTCTTTTTCTTCAAGCTGGCGCAGATCTTCTTGTCATCACCCGTCAGAGGCTTGTAGGCCCCATCAGGGATCCCTTCGTCCAACACCTTCGGATCGAACACACCCACGAGCGAGTCGCCGCATTGGATGTGGGCATCGAGGAATCCGAGAGGCTTGCCGGGTTCGATCGCTTCAATCCATAACGCCACCTTGCACAGCTCCACCGCCATCGGGTTCTTGTCCACCCCATAGATGCAGTGGGCCACCACCTTGCGTAGGCATTCCCGCCGCAGCTCCTCGCTGGGCTCATCGTCTCCGGCCTTGATCCGTGCCAACTCCAGAGCCAGCCTGCGGGCCGCCGCCAACAGGAAGTGGCCGCTACCGCAGGCGGGGTCGAGCACCCGGATCGCCAGAAGCGCCTCCTCCTTCTCCTCTGCTGTGGTTGCTTTGCTGAGCCGATCACGGATCACCGGCAGCAGGGCGGACAGGATCAACAGCCGCACCAGGTCTTCCGGGGTGTAGTAGCTGCCACTCGTCTTGCGTTCGCTGCCGGCCACACCGCCGAGGGAGAACCGCAACCCTCCGCCAACGCTGCGGACCTGGGGGTGGAGCTCCAACAGGCTTTCGTAGACGCTGCCGAACTCCTCGGTGTTCATCGCCGCGTAGTTGATGCGGGTGCGGCTCTGGCTCTGCTCGTCGTAGAACCAACCGATGGCGCGCACGGCCGCCAGCAGCGCCGCATTGCTGAGTTGCGCCGTGTCGAGATCAGGGCAGCGATCCCGGTTGAACAGGCCGCCGAGGGCCGGCAGGCCGAGCTCGGATCCCGTTTCCTTCTCCAGTTCGCGGAACATCAGCACCTGCACCTTCCAGAGGTCGCTGTGCTGGTGCTCCTGGGCGCCACTGCGAATCGCCAGATCACGCAGGCGCGAGAGGCTGTAGCCCTCGCGGTACACCTGCTGGATCTGGAAGGGCACCCCTGGCGGAAACAGCAGAGTCCGATCCTCCGCGGCGCACAGGAACAGCAGCCGATACACCAGGCGCAGCAGTTGCCGGAAGAAGTCCATGGTGCTCAGCTCACCGACCTCCAGCCGCCGCACCAGGTCCTGATTGGCCGGATGCCTGAGGAACCCTTCCCCCAGTTCTTCGAGGGCGCTCTGGACGCCATCGCGCAGGCGGTTCAGTGCCCGCTCACCGCTCTGTTGGCCCAGCTCCAGCCAGGCATCCAGCCGGCAGTGCCTTTCGCCATCGCTCTGGAAGCGGCTGGCCTGAAGCAACAGCCAGAGCACCGCGAATTCATCAAACAGCCCCCCATCGAGGATGGCGCCGAGTTCCACCTGCACATACGCCGGCTTCACCAGAGCTGGGTTGTCATGCAGCAGCCGCAGTGTCGTGCCATTGCAGAGCACGCCCCAATCGCTGCTGTCATCGGCGTTGAGGCACTCCTGCAGGCAGCTGTGGGGGGAGCGGCGGCGTCCGGCCTGCCCGTAGGCCTTGCTGCCCTGATCCAGCAGCTCGCTCTCCACCGGCGTGAGCACCAGGGGCACCTTCCCCCCAAAGGCCTGATGGCTGATTGGGTACAACGCCTCTTCGATTCGACGCGGCTCACAGCTGGCCAGGTCGTCCCAGCCGAGCACCTCGCGCAGCAGGCGAGAGCTGAACCACACACGCCAGGGCGTGTCCTCCCCACGGCTGCTGAGTTCCTTGGCTTCCTGCCACAGGGCCCGGGCCGTGACCCAGGCCTGATCCACCGCCACCTGCAGCCGCAGGTTCTTGGGCAGGCCGTAGTCGCTGGCCTTCTGGCCGGGCGCTTCCTGGCGGGCGATCTGCTCGATCAGGGATGCCGGCAACAGACCACCCACAAGCCGGATGGCGTTGAACTGGAGCGTGGCGGAACGGCGGCGGGCCATGGCTACAGCTGCGGCGCAGGGAGCAGCACGAACACGCCGATCACATCCACCGGCAGGCTGGGCTCACAACGGAAGCGCATCAACAGGGCACCACCGCTTCCCACCGCCGCCTTGCGCACGTTGCGGTGATCCTCCTCGGCTTGGGCGGCACGGTCCTGGGCCAGCAGGCGCAGCGGTGCCTCCAGTTCCGCCAGAGCGGCCAGAGCCCGCTCCAGCTCCATCTGTCGCTGTGGGCCCTGCACATTGCCGGCCGGTTCCGCCTGCAGTAACGCCAGTGCCTCGGCCTCAGCAAGCACCTCCAGCTGTTCACCGTTACGCACAACCGTGAGGCATTCCTCCACCAGCAACGGTGGCATCAGGATGTAGCCGGTCTCGGTACGGCGTTCCTGCTGGATCTGGTGGCGCAGCCTCAGCAGCAACACCGTGGTGCGGCGCGTCACCGCGCGGGTGCGCACCACAGCGCCGCGCGCCGCCAGCTCCGGCTCCTCACCGCTCAACGCCCGCTCGGCAACAAATTCCGCCAGTTCCACCACCAAGGGATGGGAGCGCGTCAGCAACTGGGCGCCATCACGGCAAGGCAACGCCGTGGCACAGCTCACCACGCCCTCCAGGCCCTGGGCCTCCAACCGTTCCCGCAGGGCCCGCCGCTCCGGAGGGATCTCCGCCAGGTCGAATCGCCAGCTGCCGTTCTCGGCGCTGGGCAATGGCAACCGCAGCCGGGAGCAGGCCTCCACCAGCAAGCGGGTCACGGCCTTCTGGTCGCCCAGGGCCTCACGGCTCTTGCGCCATTCCGGCAGCACGTCCTCCGGCTTGAGGCGCCGCTGGGCAAAGATCGTCTGGGTCTGGCGGGCGTTCTCCTTGGCGCTCTGCCACTGCTGATCCAGCGTCGCCTCCCATCCGGCCATCGCCATCACGGGCGGCATCCCCGGGGGACTCACGAGGCCCAGGTTCAGCCCCAGCTGCTGCAGAGTTTCACCGGAAACCGCCTCACCCAACACATCGGCGAGCACCGCCTGAGTGATCGAGTTCATGTCGCCAGGCACCGGCACGCTCACGCCCAGCTCCTTGCGGATCAGCTTCTCCTTGTTGAGGATCACGGTGAGCACCCGCGCATCCACGGGGTTCCGGCGAGTCGGGTCCTTGCAAGCTCCATGCAGCATCAAGGCCCGCACCACCGGTTTGGGTTGGGCAAAGCGATCCACGCGCCCCTCCCGCTGTTCGTGGCGCGTGGGGTTCCAGCAAAGGTCGTAGTGCACCACCGCATCGAAGCTGCGCTGCAGGTCGATCCCCTCGGACAGGCAATCGGTGGCCACGAGCACGGGCGTTCTGGGCTTCTCCCCCGCGAACGCCTCGGCCTCCAGTTCAGCGATGCGCTCCACCCGCTCCTCCGGCGGCAGCTCGCCGGTGACGGCACGAATCACCACCGAGCGCTTGGGTAGGGCTTCGCTGAGCTGTTCGGCCAGGTAGTGGGCGGTGGGCCGGAAGCGGCAGAAGATCACCGGCCGGAACCCTTCTGCCAGCAAGGCCTGCACCTGGCGGATCAACTGGCGCAGCTTCGGGTCCTGGGCTGGTCCGCGCAGGGACTCCGCCCGGCTGATCATGTCTTCGAGCTGCTGGCGGTCGGCTTCGATCGCCAGGTCTCCGCCAGGGGCCGCCTCTTCCTCACTCATCTCCTCATCCAGCCCATCGAGCACCCCCTGGCTCGCCAGGGCTTCCAGCTCGCTGAGCTGCTGCTCCTCGCTCAGGCCGGTGTCGTCCTCCCGCGAGAGCCCGGCCAGCTTGGTGCGCAGGGAGGCGGCGGCCGCCGCCGGGCTGCTGCTGATGCAGCGCAAGAGTGCCAGGGCCGCCCACCAGCTCATGCGCTGCCGCAGCCGGCTCTGGCCGGCGCTGCGCTTCACCAGGGCCCGGGCGTACTCCAAGACGTCATGGAACAGCGAACCCCAGTCGCCCGTGAGCTCATAGGTGGCCTCACGCGTCTCCCGATCCGGGAAGTCGGCCCCTTCACTGCCCCATTCCGCCCGGATGTCCTGGCGGCGCCGTTGGACGAAATGGCTGCCCAGCTCTTCCCGCAGGGCATCGCGCTCCGGACCTTCGGGAAGGGTGCCCAGCGCCTCGAACTTCGGATGCAGCAGGCCGAGCAGGTGGTTGAAGCCTTCGCTGTCGCCGCTGTGGGGTGTGGCGGTGAGCAGGACCAGATGGCGATCGCCCCGGCTGGCCAGGCCGCGCAGCAGCTCGTAGCGCTGATGTCGGCCCCGACCCTTGCCACTGGTGCAGGTGTGGGCTTCATCGACGATCACGAAATCACCGCAGCCGCGGATGAAGCCATCGCGGTAATCGTCTCGCTTGATCGTGTCGAGGCTCACGACCGTGAAGGGGTAGGCCTCAAACAACGAGTGCCCGACCGGTAGGTCTTTGCTGAGCCGGCCGATGGTGCCGGGCCGCACCACCTCCGCCCCAAGGTGGAACTGCTGCGCCATGTCGGCCCGCCACTTCTCGCACAGATGGGGCGGGCAGATCACGGTGATCGTGCGGATCTCGCCGCGATCGAGCAGTTCGCGAGCAATCAGCAGGGCCTCCACCGTCTTGCCCAGGCCCACTTCATCGGCGATCAGCACCCGGGTGACGCTCTGCTTGAGCGCCATCAGCAGCGGCACGAGCTGATAGGCGCGGGGATTGAGCGCCAGGTTGCCAAGGCTGCGGAACGGCCCAGCGCCAGCGCGGAGCTTGAGCAGCAAGGCATCGCGCAGCAGCAGCGCTGAACTCTGGGAACCGCTCTGGCTCGGATCCGGGGCGGGGAACGTCGCAGAGCTGACGTCGTGACCCTCCAGTGGCAGGAACAGAGTGGCCACCTGCTGATCTCCACCGCCCAGGGGCCGGAGCTTGAAGGTGTTGGGGGCTGGGTTGGGCAGCACCACCCATTCCCGCCCGCGGGCCCGCACGATCGAGCCTGGCCGGTGTTGCGTTTCAGCCGGGGGGGAGGTCGTGGTCATGACTGCTCTCCGCTGCGATCACCGCCGAAGAGATCGCCATGCTGCGCCAGGACGTCAGCCAGCTGCTGAGCGATGTCGGCCGCATCACTGCCCCCCTGTTCAGCCACGGGCTGCTGAGCGACTGGCTGGGATGGCGGTGGAGGCGCAGATGGATCCGCATGGCCATCGCCGAACAGCCAGCGGAACTCTGTGAACACCACATCCCACTCGCGCGGGTCATCACCGAAAACGATCACGTTGTAGCCGGCCTCATCCAGGGCCTGGCGCTTGCGGGCATCGAGCTGCTGCTGCAGCGGCTGCTTGTGATGGGGGCCATCCACGAACACCAGACCCCAGGCGTCGCAGTAGGTGAAATCGGGCACCACGTAGTGGTCGTCCACCGAGGACTGGGCCTTATCCGGCAGCAGATAACCCCGCTCCTGCACCGTGCGCAGCCACAGCCGCTCCAGCCCGCTCTGGCTCAGGGGGAGCAGCTTCTCCATCAACTCCCCGCGGCCGCCATCACCGCCCTGCGCCACCACATCGCTGCGAGACAGATCGAGCAGGAACTGCTTCAGCGACGCCAGCCGGCGATCGATCTGCTCGTGGTCGCGCTGGTTGTTGTAGCTGAGCAGGCAGCGGTAACAGCCTGCTTCGCATTCGTCGTCGTCGTTCACCAGATCTGCCTGCTGCTGCGGCAAAGGCCCCTGCCAGCTCCAGTGGCAGACCTGCAGCGCCGTACGCCCCACCATCTGCAAGGCCGTAGGACTCTCCACGAGGCGACTGAGCACCCCGGCTCCACCTTCAGCAGCCTCGTAGATCAACAACGCTGTGGCCTTGGCTTCGTTCGGCATCAGCTCGGCGGCGATCTCGCTTGGATCCAGCTGGAAGGCCACTTCGATGCCACGTTTGAGCGCGTGGCGCACGCTGATCAGATCCCGCGGCTCCCAGGCACTGTGGAACCGCAGCAGCAAGGCGTTTTTGCGGTCCTGTACGTAAGGCGTGATCTTCACGTAGCCCTGATCACCATCACCGTCGTCCTCATCGTCTGCACCGGCTACGAGATCCGACTCCTTGCCCCAGGTGCCCTTGCTCGGATGAATCGGGAAGCCGATATTGGTTGGGCTCTTTCGGTTGCGGCGGCCCAGGTTGATGCGGCTGATCGTGGTGGCGGCGCCGTAGCTGAGGGAGAGCAAGGGCTGGCCGGCCACGCTCACCTCCGCCAGCGCGACCCGCACCTGACCGTTTTCCTTGGGGAACTCATAGGTGGTGAGCAGTTCGTAGCCCAGCCGCTGCCGCTCTTCGTCGTCTGAGGTGATCCGCTCGGCCCGTTTGGTGGTGACCTGCTCAATCTGATAGAGCGCGGGAATCTCGAATGCCGTGCCATCGGGGTACTTCTTGAGAACCGTGCCGCAATGGCAGCAGAGCTCCTGTTTGGCATCCTCGCCGAGATGGGCGTGACCGCAGGCACCACAGATGCGGGCTTCTCGCGTCGCCAGTGTTTTGGTGACGGTGCCGGCCTGCTCCTGCAAGTTGAGAATCGCTCCGCTCACCTGATAGGTATTGCCCTCGTGATAGATCAGAGAGTGGGGGCCAAATTCACTGATCCCCACAAACCGAGGACGGCTCAGATAGGTGCCGCCATTCACCTGCTCGCGGCTGCCCGGAATAAAGGCAATCAGAGGGAGCCGTGGGAAGTTGTAGCCCGGCATAAAGCCCTGGCTCGCGAGATAGCGATAGGTGCTGAAATCGCCTCCAGACCCCCTGGTGCCACTCTGCTCGGCGAGTAAGAGCCTCTGCTGGATCCGTGCAGCTTGTTTGCGCTGCTCTGCGTTCCGCCTTTCCCGCTCTGGGAAGGCAAGGTTGCGGATGATGCGATCAGCTTCATCGATCTGGCTGGTTACAGCGTCAACCAACTCTCGCCATCTCTGAAGCGAGCGGTCAAAATCCCGAATGGTGGCGCTGATTAGACCTTCCAGCCAGCTGTCTGTCAGCCAGGACGGTGGACTCATCCCCAGCCACTGATGCTTTTTCAGATCCTCCACAATCGCTTGGCAGTCACTCAAAGCGCGGTCTCGCCCTGCCGGATTGTCGAGGGCTTCTAAAAGCTCTCCAATGACCTGCTTGGACTCGGAGTCAAGCTCCACAAGATCCTTCACTTTCTCTGGAAGCGCCTTGCTTGTGGCAGCCAGCCACAGGGCGCGGAAATGGGCGATCAGAAGCTCCTCATTGGCCAGCTCCAGGGTCGGTGCGCTCACAGCACCGGACACCATGCGGGTGGGCGCCGAGAAGAAATATTGATCGTGTGGTGATGTCGCGCCGCAGTAGGTAAGCACCAAGGCCGGCTGGCCACTACGGCCTGCACGGCCACTGCGCTGCGCATAGTTCGCTGGTGTGGGCGGCACATTGCGCATGTACACGGTGTTCAGTGAGGAGATATCCACCCCCAGTTCCATGGTGGGCGAGCAGTAGAGCAGGCGTAAGTGTGCCTCCCGGAAGGCGTCCTCACGGTCTTTACGCTCGTTCGGATCCACCTGGGCGGTGTGCTCCCGCGCCACCAAGGTCTGCAGATAGGGCTTCCCCTGCTCGCTCAGCACACTGGCCAGATCGCTGTACAGGTGGCGGAAGTAAGCATTTACTGGACCTCGCCGGCCTGATTTCGGACGCCGCTTCCACAGTTCGGCCTGATACTCATCCACCGGTTCGGCATCGGGGGAGGTCAGGGTCCAGCGGAGGGCACTGCTGCTCAGTCGCCAACCGGTCTTGCGCTCACCATTGCTGCGGCGGCTCAACCGCAGCTCCACTCCCTTCACTAGGTGATAACGGGCCAGAACCGTCACCAGTCCCTGCGTGACCTTGGTGTAGAGATCATCGTCCCACTTGAGGGTGGTGTGCAGATCCTCCAGGGAAGGCCAGCGTTCACGTGCCTTCAGCCAGCGACCAAACTCGCCGCGTAGCGACAGGCCTTCCAGACCTCGGAATTCCTTGCCGCGGGCGTCCCGTGGCACCGTCTCAAACACCACGCTGCGGGCAAGCTCACCCTTCTCGTCGGCCCCGATCGCCCAGACTTCCTCCAGCTCCGCGGAGGCCCTGCGGCGTCGCTCGAACTCTTCCGCGAACAGCACATTGGTTTCGATCGCCAGGCGCTCGCGCAGTTCCTCAAGCAGTCGGTGGCAGATCAGGTAGCGCTCCAGCGGTGTGCTCTGGGCCAGCAGTGGATGCTGATCTGCCCAACGCGCCTGATCCTCCACACAGCGGATCAGATCCGGGTAGTCGATCTCCAGCAGTTGAAGCTGCTCGAGGTTCGGGTTGGTGAGCCGCCACCCCCGCCTCAGGTCGACGACCAGGCGGTATTCCAGGACTTCACGCAAAGCCTTGCGGAACCTGCCCTCGGCGTCGGGGACGACATCCTTTTGCTGGATGAAGTCATCAGCCTCCAGCCGCAGCGCTTTTTCCGCTTCCAGGGCCAGGGTCTCCAGGCTGAGCTCGCGATCAGGCTGTGCCTGCAACGCGGCCACCAGACCGGCGCGCAGCTGCAAAACGCGCATGAAGTCGTTGAAGTGCCCGGCTTGTAGCGAGGCGTCCTGTCGGTTGTCGCTGAACGCCAGCAGCTTGCGGGCGTTGTCGGGCAGCTCTTCGGTGGGGAAGTTGAGTAACTGCCGTAGCACTGACAGGCTCAGGGTGGTGGTAGCAGAACTACGACCTTCTGAACTAAGCCCACACAGCTTGCGGAACTCGCTGCCGCGCACGTTGTGCTCGACCCCACAACTGGGGCAGAAGCGGAAGCTGCCGCTCAGGAACCAACCAGCCAGCCCATCAGGGTTGGCCTGGCCATCGGACCGGAAGCGACAGGGAACCGGCGCCGCCTGGCGGTAGTGCTGCCGCAGTGTCAGGGTTCCATCCTTGCCAGGTTCGAGCCAGCCATCGGGATAGTTGGCCAGCTCGGGATCATCCGTGGAATAGGCCCCGTTGGCATCGGGCATGAAGTAGCCCGGCAGCACCTCCTTCTCCTTCTTCTGGCTGCTCTGATCACTGAAGTCGCGGGGCTCCAGCTTCGCCGGACGCTTGCTCTGAAGATGCGCCCACACCGGATGGAACTCCTGACCGCAACTGCGGCAGAACACCAGCGCGAACAGCAAGGCTTCGCGGTTGCTGCCTGGCTGGTAGATCTGGCCCTTGAGGGTCGGATGTCGCGAGCCTGGGGACTCCAGCGTGCAGTAGATGTCTCCGCCTGCCGAGACGAACTGGTGCAGGCGGAAGGCGAAGAACCGCCGATTCGGCGCAATCTCGACCTGGTAAGCCGCCAACAAGAAGGCACGTAGCTCTTCGCGTGCTTGCTGGGGGTCCAGACCGCTCAGGCCTGCCAGTTCATCGGCAGCGTCCCGAAAGGGCAACGGATTGGAGCGCACCCACTTGCCATCGGGCCGATCGTCCTCGCGCCTGAGCCCCAGCTTCAGTTCGACCCAGCGCGCCAGCGGATGGCGGCGGAGCTGTTCCGGTGACCAAGGAGGGGCATCCCCTGCCAAGCCGCTTCGCTCCTGGGCCTGGCGAAGTTCCTCACCACTGGGTAACTCCCCGTCGGTGACGCGCTCCAGCGTCTCGGTGACGACATTGCTGGCAGGGATCTGCGTGCCGAACAACTTGCTGGCAATCGAAGCGACCACAGCGTTGCAGTCGTCAGCGCTGCCCTCACTGGCCATCGTGGCCGAGGTCCCGATACAGATCAGCTTGTTGTCGGGGCTCAAGCGTTGCCGTACACGACGCACCAGCATCGCCACGTCAGCGCCCTGACGGCCCCGATAGGTGTGCAGCTCATCTAACACAAGAAACTCCAGGCCCTGAGCCGCTCGGATCACTTGCTGATCAAGGGGGTTCTGCCTGGTGAGGATGTACTCCAGCATCACGTAGTTCGTGAGCAGGATATCGGGTGGATTATTCTGAATCTTCTCCCGTTCCTCTTTCTCCTCCTGGCCTGTGTAGCGAGCGAAGGTGACCTTCTCTTGCCCCTTCGAATAGCCATAGCAGAGGTACTTCTCCAGTTCTTTGAATTGGCTGTTGCACAGGGCATTCATCGGGTAGATAACGATCGCCCGAATGCGCTTGGTGGTATCACCCGCCCTGCGAGCCGCGATGATGCTCTGCACCATCGGCAGGATGTAGCTGATTGATTTGCCGGAACTGGTGCCGGTGGTGAGGATGACACAACCACCGGCGAGAACAATCTTGAGCGCCTCCAGCTGATGGAGATGCAGCTGCAGTTCCTGACCATCCCCCTGTCCGGGGCAGGGACTCTTGCCCCACCGGAAGATCTGGCGACATTCGGGATCCAGTAAACCCTGGTCCACCAGGTCGCTGATGCTGCCCCCTCCCACAAAACTGGGGTTGAGCTGAATCAGCGGCGAGGGCCAATACTCCTCATCGCCGTAGCGGCCATCCACAAAGTCCCGCAGATCAGGTGCCTTGATCTGCGTGAAGCTCCGGCTGAACTGCCCGTAGTCCTCGACGACCCTGTCGCGGAAGGAAAAAACGTCCATCAGCGGGCAGCCTGCAGAGGCTGGTGGTCCGCCTGCTGCGGCGCAACTGGCATGGGGGTGACGGCACGCTGAGGCCAGTCTGCACCTGGCGGAAGCGAGGCGGCAGCACAACCGAAGCCCCTGCAGCCTCGGACCCTGGAACGATGCAAAAGGTGCATCCTTTCAGCCCTCCAACCACTCACGCGGCACCGATCCGGCCGGCCAACACCTCGGCCGTGTGCGCCAGCACCGGCTGCTCCCGCCAGCCGGCCGGCAGCACCAGCCACAGGGGCAGCATCAGCGGTTCGGCCAGGTGCAGCCGCTGCAGACCCTGCCACCAGTGGGCGGGGGCGGCCCGCAGCAGGGGCATCGCCAGGCCCGAGCGCTCCAGGCGCGCCACCCACTGCGACGGCGTCTGACAACCGTTGCCGGCGATCCGCAGCTGGTGGCCGCGAGGGTGCAGCGCCGCATGCAGGCCCAGCGCCACCCGGTGGTGGGGCAGCAGCACCGGCGGCAGCCCCTGGCCATCGCGGCAACCGCGGGAACCGACCACCAGATCCAGGCTGGCAGTCCCGAGCGGCAGACACTCCAGCTCCGGATGGTCCGGGGGGGGATCACCGTTCCGCTCCAGCCCCAAGAGCACGGCACCATCCAGCACCCCCTGCAGCACCAGCTCGCGCCAGCCCTCCAGGCTGCGGAAGCGGGGCGGGGCCGGCAGCAACCAGTCACAGTCCGCCAGCAACGGCAGCAGCGACACATCGGTTCCCAGTCGAGCCACGCCGGCGGCGAGGCGATGGGCGCGGCAGGCCTGCCGCAGCAGCCGCATCACCCGGGAACCGCCGTAGAGGCAACCGCCAGCGCTGGCCCGGTCCGGTACGAGCGAGAAATCGCGGGCGAGGGCGCGGCTGCGGCGACTCACCGTCGGCTGGCTCAGGCGCAACAGGCGGCTGGCCTCGATCGTGGTGCCGCTGAGCTCCAGCAAATCCAGCAGGCGGATGTCATGGAGCAGGGCCGGCAGGCGGTAGTGCTGCGCCGGCAGGGGCCGGCCGGCCTTGGAGACGGGGATGGGAATGGGGGCCATGCAACCGGGCCGAATCGCTGCTGGCAGCCTGCGGCGGCTGGAGCCGATCTCGAGGTTTTTTCCTGCGAAGAAGCAACTGGGCCGGATCAGGCCTCAGAGCGGGGGCGCAGGCCCCTGAGCAGACCCCGGCCCCGGAGCCGGAGCCGAAGGAGCAGCGTGCGCAGGGCATGGCTCAGGGGGCTGCGCAGGCGCAGGGCCTGCTGGCCCTCGCACAGGAACGGCGCCACCCGATCCAGCGTGCGCATCCGCCAGTCGGCACGCACCCGGGCCAGCAGCGCCAGGGCCTCCGGGTCGCTGATCGCCGCCGCTCCCGGGTCCTCGAGCACGGCCGCGAACGCGAAGCGCTCCTCGAGCAGACGGCGGACCAGCACCTGCTGACGCTCGATCCGATCGAGATCGGGCAGGGGCGGGGCCGGCCGGTCGGCGCTGCGGCGGGCGCCGAGCCACTGATGCAGGCGCTCGCCCGCGAGGGTCTCCTGCGGCGCCGTGAAGGTCACCAGGCGGGCTCCATCCTCCAGCCGCAGGCGGGGCGCCAGCGGGTACCAGTAGCGCCGGGTGCGGGGAACGGGCACCGTGATGCGCAGCGTCGCCAGCGCCCGCTCGACGGCGCAGCGCCGCAGCACGAGGCTCGAGGCCACCGGCAGTCCCAGCTCGGCGAGGGCGGCCTGCAGCAGCGGATGGCCGCCCCGGGCGAAGGCCGCGTTGATGCGGGCCGCACACCGCGACGACCACAGATCCCGCGGCACCCAAGTCAGGCAGCGGCGGTCGGCGTCCACGACGACGATGTTGTCGGTGCAGGCGCTCCAGTCATCGCGATCGAGCACGGCCACCACCGTGGTGCGAGGCGTCCGGCGCCAGCGTTGCAACAGAGGGCTGTTCACTCACTGTGGACTGTATCGGCAGCGCTGGTGAACGCAGTGGCGGCGGGGCCGCCAGGATCAGCCCGCTTCGATCTGGTCGAGGCAGGCATCAATCGCCTCGGCCAGCTCCGCCGCCCAGGGCTCGGAGTGGTACTGGTAATGGGCGTCGAACAGCCGGCGATAGCTGATCCCGCCGCGGGCGTAGGCCTGCCAGAGCCGCTTCTTCACCGCCACCTCCACCCCGGTGGTGAACAGGTGGACATGCAGGGGCAGCGGCTGGGGCCTGTAGGTCTGATGCAGCAGCGCGAAGTAGTCGCCCTCCCCGGCCTCGGCCCGGCGCAGGGCCTCCGCCAGCGGCAGCGCCGGACGACGGAACCAGCGGAGCTCGCGTCGCAGTCTGCGGGAGCGGGCACGCCGAACCCGCCCGTGCGGATCCGCAGACTCCTGCTGCAGCAACAGACGCCGCAGCTCCCTTAGCAGCAGACCGCCGTAGGCGGGCAGCCGCCTCAGCGTGCGCCGCGCCAGCAGCGCCGCCCGCAGACGTCGGGAGATGGCGGCGGAAGGCGCGCTGTCGAGAATGGCCAGCAGACCGATGCGGCCACCACGCTGCAGCAGGGCATCGGCAACGGCCCAGGCATACCAGCCCCCGGCCGACTGACCCAGCAGGTGATACGGGCCTGTGGGCTGAAGATCCAGGATCCGCTCGGCATACAGAGCCGCCATTGCCTCGACGCTGTCCTGGCGCGGGGCGCTGCCGTCGAAACCCAGGGCCTGGAGGCCATGGACGGCACGACCGGGGGCCAGGGCGTGGGCGAAGGCCGTGTAGCAGAAGACATCGCCGGCGTAGCCATGCACCACGAACAGCGGCGGAGCCCCACCGCCGGGGCGCAGGGGCAACAGACAGGGGTCGACAGCAGGGGCGGCGGCGGTGGCCGGCTCGCTCCCCGCGGACTGCAGCACCTCGGCCAGCTGGGCCACGGTGGGGGCATGGAAGAGGGTGGCGATCGGCAGGCTGACGCCCCAGCCATCCTCGAGGCGTGCGATCAGGCGGGTGGCCGCCAGGGAATGGCCCCCCACCTGGAAGAAGTTGTCGGTGACACCGAAGTCGGTATGCCCAAGCAGCTCCGCCCACAGGGCGTGCAGCCGGCGCTCGGGTTCCGAGCGGGGAGCGACGCGGCCCGGATCCCCCTCCGGCGCCGGGGCCGGCAGCGCCCGGCGATCGAGCTTGCCGTTGGCATTCAGCGGCAGCGCCTCCAGTGCGATCAGCAGCGCCGGCACCATCACGTCGGGGAGCCGCTCCACCAGGAAGCGCCGCAGCTCGGCGGCCCGGTCGGAGGCCGGCCCTGGCCGGCCCGGCGCCGCCGGCACCCAGTAGGCCACCAGCCGGGAGGAGGCCGGCGCGTCCTGAACCAGCACCACCGCCACCTGGGCCACGGCGGGGTGGGCCAGCAGCTGGGCCTCGATCTCGGCGGGTTCGATCCGGAAGCCGCGCAGCTTGATCTGCCCATCGAGGCGCCCATGAAAGGCCAGGGTTCCCGCGGCGGTCCAGCTCACCAGATCACCGGAGCGGTACAGGCGCGCCCCGGCGACGCGCGCCGCTGGATCCGGCAGGAACGCCGCGGCCGTGAGCTCCGGCTGATGCAGATAGCCCCGGGCCAGTCCGGCACCGCCGATGTGCAGCTCCCCCGGGACACCGATCGGGCAGGGACGGCCATCGGGATCGAGCACCCGCACCTGGGTGGCGGCGATCGGCCGGCCGATCGGCACGGAGGGCCCGTCCCATCCGGCGGGGGCGACCAGCCGATGGCAGCAGGTGAAGGTGGTGTTCTCGGTGGGCCCGTAGCCGTTGAACAGCTCGGAGCCGGGCGGCATGGCCGCGAGCAGCCGCCGCACGGGCCCCGGCGGGAGGACGTCTCCTCCGGCGAGCAGCTGACGGACGCCGGCCAGGGCCTCGAGCTCCTCGTCGACCATGGCATGAAACAGACCGGCGGTCAGCCAGAGGGTGGTGATCGCCTGCCGGCGCAGCAGCGCGGCCAGCCCGGCCAGCGTGGGCAGTCCGGGCGGCGCCAGCACCAGCGTGCCGCCGTTGAGCAGGGGCCCCCAGATCTCGAAGGTGGCGGCATCGAAGGCCACCGGTGCCAGCTGCAGCACCCGTGCACCCGGTCCCAGCAGAAAGCCGTTGACCGGATCGATCAGCCGCAGCACCCCCCGATGCGGGACCGCCACCCCCTTGGGCACCCCCGTGGAGCCCGAGGTGAAAGCCACGTAGGCCAGTCGGTCGCCGGCCGCTCGCTCGCCGGCCTGGCTGGGCGGCAGGGGCGCTGGCAGGGCTGAACCCGCCGTGTGCCAGAGGAGGGAGGCCAGGCCATCCACGGCCAGCGGCGCGAGGGTCCAGCCCTCGGCCTGCTCCGGCAGCGGGCCGGCGCCGATCAGCCGCGTGCAGCGGGCCTGGCGCAGCAGCGCCTCCTGCCGGGGCCAGGGCCAGTGGGGATCGAGGGGCAGATAGGCCGCGCCGGCCCGCAGGATCGCCAGCAGCGCCGCGATCAGCTCCGGCGAGCGCTCCAGGGCCACGGCCACCAGGTCCTCCGGACCCACCCCCCGTTCCAGGAGCCGCTGGCAGAGCCCCTCGGCGCGGTCGGCCAGGCCGGCGTAGCTGACCGGCCCGGCGGCGGTGACCAGGGCGACGGCCTGGGGCGTGCGCAACACCTGGCGCGCGAAGCGCTCGTGGATGCCGGCATCGATCCCCTCCGGCACCGGGCCGTCCTGCCAGCCGCTGATCTGCCGCCGTTCGGCGGCCGGCAGCAGCTCCAGGGCCCGCAGCGGGCCATCGGGGTCGTCCAGCACCGACTGCAGCAGGGTCAGCAGCTGCTGGGCCAGCCGCTCCAGGCGCTCGCCGTCGAACAGATCACGGCTGTAAAGCAGGGTGCCGCTGAGTCCATCCTCCGGCGTGCGCTGGAAGGTGAAGGACAGATCGAACTGGGCCGGTTCCTCCGGCCACGGCAGCCGCTCCACCACCAGTCCGTCCATCGCCTCGAGCGAAGCAGCCGGCAGGTCTCGCAGCTGGAGCATCACCTGCACTAGGGGATTGCGACCGGGATCCCGCTCCGGTTGCAGCACCTCGACCATCCGCTCGAAGGGCAGCTCGGCGTGGTCGTAGGCCGCTGTGGCGGTGGCGCGGACCTGGTGGAGCAGCTCGCGGAAGCCCTCGGCGCCATCACTGCGCAGGCGGATCGGCAGGGTGTTGACGAAACAGCCGATCAGGCCGAGCAGCGGCCGGGCGGCACGGCGACGGGACCCCGGGGCATGGCGCCCCCAGATCGGCACCCCGATGGCGAAGTCCTGCTGGCGGCTCCAGCGCTGCAGCAGAACCCACACCAGGGCCAGCAGCCCCATCTGCAGCGTGGCGCCCTCGCGGCGGCAGAGGGCCGTGAACGCCAGCGCCTGGGACGAGGGGATCTCCAGAGCGAGCGTCCCCCCCCGATGGCCCGGTCCGGCGGGCCGGGGACGATCCGCCGGCAGCTCCAGCGGCGGAAGGCCCTCCAGGGCAGGAATCCAGTAGGTCAGAAGCCGCTCGAGGGTCTGCCCCTGCAGCCGCGTGCGCTGCCAGACGGCATGGTCGTGGGGCTGGATGGTGAGGGGTGGCAGGCTGGCGGGGCGCCCGGCGCGATGGGCGTTGTAGAGCGCGCAGAGGTCGCGGCGCATCACCGACACCGACCAGCCGTCGGAAGCGATGTGGTGATGGTTGATCAGAAGCAGGTGATCGTCCTCGCCGAGCTGAAGCAGCCTGGCCCGCAGCAGTGTTCCGGAGCTGAGCGCCAGGGGGGCGCGGCGCTCCGCCTCCAGCCAGTGCGCGATCGCCTGCTCCTGGGTGCGCGGCCCGAGCGGTTCGGGAGACAGTGCCGCAAACCCGGCGGGATGGAGCCTCTGGACCACCTCCTCCCCCTGGATCTGGAACGAGGTGCGCAGGGCGGGATGGCGCTCGAGCAACGCCTCAAAGGCGGCCTGCAGCGCCGCCAGGTCCAGCGGACCGCGCAGGCGCCAGAGGGCGGGGAGGTGATAGGCGGTGAGTCCCGGGTCCAGCTGATGCAGGAACCACAGCCGCGTCTGCGACCAGGAGGCCAGGTAGACGGGATGGTCCGCCGTACTGGGGCCTGGCAGGGGCAGGGCCAGCGGGATCCCCAGAGCATCGGCACCGGGGCCCGGGGTCAGCAGGCCGGAGAGGCGGGCGGAATCCGTCGAAGCCATGCGGTGGACGGTGCCCGCCCATTCAATCAGGGGTGACCGGTGCAGACGTGATCGGTGCAGGCCTGATCGGTGCAGGGGTGATCGGAGGATCGGAGCGGCCCTCGGGCCAGCCCCGAGAGCAGCTTTGGGGACAGCCTTGCCATCAGCCGTGAGATCAGGACGCCGTACGGCCCTGGCAGCGGCAGCCCCGAACCCGGCGGCCGCCCCCGCCTTGACAGCGCAGGGATCGGCGCAGAGAATCGCCCGGGTTAGGGACTTCCGCAGTGGTGAGCGCTGACGACTCGGCCAGCGACACGGCCAGCGACACGGCCCGGGCCAGCAGCGACGCCAATCCGGCTGGTGAAGCACTCGGAGCGGCTGCAGCCGCCGACCCGACCACCCCCGCCAACGAGCGCCAACCTGAGGTCGTCCGTTTCATCCTCTCAAAGCTGCGCCTCGAGGAACTCAACGCCACGGCTCCTGTCGATCCGGCGGTGCTGCGGGTCGAGCAGACGGGCATCGACTCGCTGGAGCTCACCGAACTGATCATGGAGCTGGAGGATCGTTACCGGGTGACGATCGACGACGCGCTGCTGAGCGACAGCACCACGGTGGTCGAGCTGGCCGAACACATCGCCGCTCGGATGCCCTGACGCCATGGCCTCCACCTACCTGCGGCTGCTGCAGACGCTCGCGCAGGCCACGGGAAGCCGCCAGGCCCTGGCCGCCCCGGCCGTCCAGGAGCCCATCGTCTCGATCCCGATGGGAGACGACGGGGGCAGCCACAGCCACTTCGTGTTCGATCCCGGCCTCTCCAGGCAGATCCTCAGGCGCCCGCAGGCCTATCGCCAGGACCGGAGTCTGGCGGCCCTGCTCAGCGACAGCGATCCGGACCGGGTGCGCTGGGTGCAGCTGTTCGTCGAGCACAGCCCGGAATATCTGGACGGCGAGCACCACGTGCTGGCCCGACGCAGCGTGGGCGGCGCCATCGATCGCTTCGCCAGCGCCACGGCGGCACTGCCGATCACCGACCTGACGGAACGGCTGCAGCAGGGCCTGAACACGGCGGGAACCACGGCCCTGAGCCTGGCCCGCTCGATCGTGCGCCTGCGCTTCGGCCAGATCCTGGAGCTGGAGCTCGGTCGTCCCGTGACGCTGCCGGATGCCCTTCTGTTCGGACCCGACATCTTCTCCCCATCGATCCGGATCCGGGCCAGCGTCCACCGGATCAACGCCCTCAGCGATCAGTTCCTCCAGGAGTCGCTGACGCCCGACCAACGGGACGATCCGGCCCTGGTCGTGCCGATCCTGACGCTGTTCTACATGGGCTCAACCCCCCTGCTGGCCAATCTCACGGCGCTGTTCAACACGCTGATCCAGCCCCCGGCCGCGGGGATCGACCCCGAAACCTTCATCGGCTTCGACACCATTCCCACCAACTTCCTGGCCCGGGAGGCGATGGAGGACGATCAACTGGCGGGCCGGCAGATCCGCCGCGGCGACAACCTGTACCTGATGCTGTTCGAATCGAGCGGCTGTCCCTTCCGCCGGGCGGTCGGCCTGCCCTTCGGCCATGGCCGCCATCGCTGCCCGGGGGCCGAACTCTCGCGGGTGCTGATGCGCCAGTGTCTGGACGCTGTGGTGCAGATCCCAGCCACGGCCTGGGCCTCCCTTACCCCCTCCACGCTGCAGGCCGGCCGCGGCTCGGCCTTTCTGGTGTTCGAGGATCCCTGATCGCCCCGGCGCGCGATCGCCCCGGTCGCCATCCGCCCGGCACGCCCTTGCCCTGATCGCCTGTTGTTTTTCGCAGGAGTGGCTAGAAGCGGCGCACCAGCGCAGCCAGGCTCTGCAGATGCCAAGCGCCTCACCCCGCTCCCCGAGCGCTCCCCTGCGCTGCCACCTGCTGATCGGCCCACCGGCCAGCGGCAAGACCACCCTGGCCGGTGTGCTGGCGGGCCTCACGGGCGCCGAGCTGCTCTCGACCGATCGCCTGCGGGCTGAGCAGTTCGGCGATGCCGCCGTGCAGGGACCCTGGCGCGACATCGAGGCCCTGCTGCATCAGCGCCTGCGCACCTCGGTGGCGGAAGGTAGGGCGGTGATCGTCGATGCCACCCACGCCCGTCGCCCCTGGCGCCTGGCGATCACCCAGGCCCTGACGCTGCCGGCCGCGGTGGAGTGGATCGGCTGGTGGCTCTACACCCCGTTGGCGACCTGCCTGCAGTGGAACCAGAGCCGCGAGCGAATGGTGCCGGAGCCGGTCATCCGCGAGATGGCCGCCGCCCTGGCGGATCCGGTGTTCGGCCCCTCCCGCGCCGAAGGCTTTGCCGCACTGGTGGCGGTGGTGCCCACCCACCAGCAGGAGCTCGAACCCCTGCTGCGCGATGAGCTGGCCCGCCTCGATCAGCGCATCCGCTCGGCCCGCAACCGCGAGAACCGGTTCACGCTGCACGGCTACTCCAGGCTCCTGGATCTGGAGCGGCTGCTCCACCTGCTGCGCCTGCTGAGCCTCCATCCCGACCTCTCCAGCGCCGATCCCGCCAGCCGCGCCGAACTGGAGTCGATCGCCTCGCCGCTGCCGGAGGGGGATCTGGCCGATCAGGCCGCCATCTACCTGCAGCGCCTGCATGGCGCCTGCTACGGCGATGCCGCCGCCATCCGCGCGGATCTGGCGTGGCTGGCGGCCAACGGCTTCTGCCGCGCCGAGGCCGTGCAGGCGCCGATCCAGCTGCCACCGCCCAGCCCACCGCCCCGGTCACAGCCCCTGGTGCAGCCCCAGCCCGGGCCGCGCGCCCAGGTGCAGGGCCAGCAGCAACAAGCGGAGCCTCTGCCAGCCCGGTTGCAACAAACCGAGCAGCCGCAGCCCGCAAAGCCGCTGTGGCAGGGAGGTGTGCATGGCGGCATGCCTCCCCTGGGCGATGCCGCGGTGTTTCAGCGGGTGTTCACCCTGCTGCGCCACCTGCTCCAGCAACCGTTCGATCGGGCCCCCGGCGTGCCCTTGCCCGAGCACCTGATCGCCCAGATCGAGACCATTCCCGGGGCCTACCTGCCCGGTGAGGCCGCCACGCTGCGCAAGGACCTCGAGAAGCTGCTCACCCCCTACGGCTTCCGCACGCGCAACGACAACGTGCGCCACGGCTATGCCCTCGGCACCGCCCTGCTCTCGGCCCCGCGGCTGCGCGAGATCCATGGGGTGGTGAGCCAGGCCGCCGGCCGCCTGGCCGATCCCACCGCCCAGGATCTGCTCAACGAGCTGGAGCAGCGGCTGGGCTGGGCCGGCATCGCGATCGATGGATCGCCACCGGTGCGGGCCTTCGCCAACCGTTCAATCGTGAGCAGTGCCCTGGTGCGGCCCGATTCGCTGGCAGCCGAGCGCCAGGCGGAGGCCCTGGAGACCGCGATCGTGGAGCGGCGCCGCATCGCCCTGGAGCGCTACGCCTCGGTGGGCTCCTTCCGCGACAGCCCCAGCGGCAGCTGGCGGGTGTGGCCGCTGCAGCTGCTGTTCCACAGCATCGGCTGGTACCTGGTCTATGAGGAGGACAGCATCGGCCGCGCCGAGGGCCTGATCCGCTGCGAGCGCATCGACCGGCTCGCCCTGCGGCGCAGTGAACGGGGCAACCGCCGCGGCGATGACGCCCACCACGCCGCCCTGCGCCGCCTGGAGCTGCTGCTGCACCACAGCGGCGGTCTCTACTTCGGCGACAGCCTCGAGGAGCAGCTCAGGCTCTGCAGCCCCAATCTGCGCCAGCGCGCCCGCCAGCTGGTGACCCTGCGCTTCTGCTGCCAGGACTGGTGCTTCGCCTTCATCCGCGAGGGCCTGCAGCGCTACCCGATCGAACACAGCCGTTTCTCCAAGCCCCTGCCGGGCGACCGCTGGTGGCACCACCCCCGGGCGCCGCATGTGCTCGAGCCGGGCGCCCCGACCGACAGCCATCCCTACCCGGTGGAGCTGGATCTCCCGAGCTGGACCGTGGCCCGCGATATCGATCTGCGCACCTGGCTGTTCGGGTTCGGGGCCGGCATCCGCATCGAGAGCCCGCAGGCCCTGCGCCAGGAGGCGATCCAGCGGCTGGAAGCCGCCCTGGCGGTGCAGCGGCCGGATTGAGCGCCGGGTTGAGCGCGCCGGGGGTCGGCGGCCACGGCCCGGGAGTCGGGGGCCACGGCCCGGGGGCCGCACCGATGGTGCGGCTCAGCTGCGGGCTGGTTGCGCCTGCGGGGCGGATGGCCGCCGCCAGAGCCCCAGCCATTCCCCCTCACGCTCGGGCAGGGATCCCCGGGCCGGTTCCCACACCTGGGGCTGCAGGCCAGCGGCGCTGAACTGCTGCGCCAGGGTGTCGGCATCGCTGCCCCAGGGCGGACCGCCCGGCCGGCGGTGGCACCAGAACAGACCGAGCAGCCAGCCCCCCGGCGCCAGCAGGCGGATCACACTCGCCAGGTAGGCCGGCCGCTGGCCAGGATCGATGGCGCAGAAGCAGGTGTGCTCAAGCACCCCCTGGAGACTGGCCTCCGGCAGCCCCGCCGCCGCCAGGGCCGCAGCATCGAACAGATCCGCCTGCAGCCAGCGCAGTCCATCGCGGTCGCCGCCGTGCCGCTGGCGGGCCCGCGCGATCGCCTCTTCGCTGAAGTCCAGACCCACCGCCTCGAAGCCCAGCCCCGCCAGCAGCGCCGCCTCGTGGCCCCGGCCACACCCGGGCACCAGCACCCGCCCCGGCGGCTGGGGTGCCCGGGCATCGGCCTGCAGGAACGCCTCCAGCGGGGGAGCCGCCCGGCCGATCTCCCAGCCATCGCTGCCCTGGCGGTAGCGCTGATTCCACGGCTCCGCAGGGGAGCTGGCGCTGGACATGCCGGGGGGTTGCGGACGGGATCTGACCGTAGAAGCGCCGCACCAGTCGCCGGGCGTCAACCGCCGTTGGGCTGGCCGGGGAGCGGCGCCAGGCGGCGCCGGCGATCGGCGGCAGGAGTGCGCAGCAGGAGTGGGAGGCAGGACGCCGCTGCAGAGCCTGGGGTGCCAACACGGCCGACGGCCCCACACTGGAGAGGAGCGCCACGGTCTGTGCGCCTGCGACGGGTCCTTGCCATGCCGGAGTCCGAGTCCCCCACCCCTGGTCCCGAGCCGCTGGCGCTGCCGGCCGGCGTGCACCACCTCTGCAGCTGCGGGCGGAGCCGCCACGGCTGGTTCTGCGATGGCGCCCACCTCGGCAGCGGCCGGGTGTCGTTTGAGCTGGAGCTGCGCGAGCCGACCACCCTGGCGATGTGCGGCTGCGGCCGCTCCCACCGGTATCCCCTCTGCGATGGCCGCCATGCCGCGCCGGAGCGCAGGCCCTGGTGGCGCCCCTGGCGATGAGCACCCCGATAGGCACCCCGATCACGGGCGCGATCGTGCTGGCGGCCGATGATCCGGCCGCTCTGGCCCGGTTCTACGGCTCCCTGCTGGCGGTGGATCCCCAGCCGGGGCTGAGCGCTGGCCACTGGCGCGTTCCCTGGCCCGCCGGCGGCTGGCTCGAGCTCTACGCCCCCTCCCGCCGCCGGCCCCAACCGCGCCAGCCGGGGCGGCTGGCGCTGTGCCTGCAGCGGCCGGCCCCCCCGCCAACGGCTTCTGGCTCGGGAGCAGAGGCCCCGTAACCGGAGGCCTCGGAGGCGGCTGCCGCCTCGGTGCTGGACGCCTGGATCTCCATCGCCCTGGACCTGGGTGCGACACGCCTGGAGGCGCCGCGGCGGGAGCCCTTCGGGGCGGAAGCCTGGCTGCTCGATCCGGAGGGCAATCGCCTGCTGCTGCTGGTGCCCGCCGCGGCCGCCTGAGCCGATCAGGCCGCGCCGGGGAATCCGCCGCGGCAGGCCGGCGCTCCACCCAGCGCATCGCGCCCGGGCAGCGGGGCGGACTCAGCCGTTCTGCAGCTGGAGCAGCCGGGCCTCCAGGCGCCGCTTGAGGCGCGTCTGGACGAGGGCGCACAGTTCGGCCACCAGCTCGTCGTCGGCGCGATAGATCAGCCGCACCCCATCCCGTTCGCCGCTCACCAGGCCGGCGCGCTGGAGCTGGCTCAGCTGGCGGCTGATGTGGGACTGGGAAAAGCCGGTGGCGGCGATCAGCGACGCGACATCCATCGGCCCCTGACGCAGCTGACAGAGCAGCTGCAGCCGGGCGGGCTCGCTGAGCAGGCGGAAGAACTGGCTGTACTCCTCGAGCAGCTCCGGTGGTGGCATCGACCCCGCGGCGCCCATCCGACCCTGATGATCCTTGGCGCATTATGGCGTCAGCGGGCTGAGCCCCTCAGCCGCCGGTCCAGCGGCGATACCAGGCCGCCATCCGCTCGATCTCCTGGCTCTGGACCCGCACCATCGTCTGCTGCAGGACCCGCAGCTCCCGATGGTCCGTCCCCTGCAAGGCGTGAGCGGCCATCATCACGCCCATGCGGTGGTGCGGAATCATCTGCTCGATGAAGACCCGATCAAAGTCGGGAGCCGCGCGCAATGCCGCCAGGCTGGTCTCCATGCCCTGCAGGGCCAGGCCCATGCCCATCCCGGCGCCCATGCCCATGCCGGGCCCCATCCCCAGCCCCGCGCCGGAGCCGGACCCAGGCCTGAGGCGGCCGGCCTCCAGGGTCGGCACCTCCGTCCCGAACCACTGGCGGTACCACTGGCGCATCAGCGCATTCTCGCGACGCTGGGTGTCGACGATCCGCCGGGCCAGGGCCCGCAGCTCCGGATGGCGGGCCCGCGTCAGGGCCAGATCCGCCATGGCGATCGCGCCATCGTGGTGCGGAATCATCATCAGGATGAAACGCTGATCACTCGCCCGCATCCAGCCCGGCAGTCCCCAGCTGGGCCCTGCCTCCTCCACGGATGGGGGGGCGGCGGCGGCGGCTCCGGGCGCGGCAGAGGTGGGCCGCGGCGAGGAGGCGGGTGTGGGTCGTCCCGCCGGCGGGGTCGCGGCGGCCGGCGCCGCGGCGACAGCGGCAGCAGCAACGGCCTCCGTGGCCGTGGCCGGCGCCGCCATGACCCTGGCCGCAGGAGCGATGAGAGCCAGGCAGGGGGCGGCAGCCAGCGCGATCCCGGCGCGCAGGGCCGATCCGGCATGGGATCCCCGGATGGAGAACGGCCGCAGCAGCCGGCCCGCCGGCGTCAGGTCCGCCTGGGTGAACGCTGGAGCAGGGCGATCCATGGGGGGTCTCCCGACGACAGACCTCCCCCAGCCTGGCGCCGATCGGCCCGCCTGGGGCGATGCGGATCCGCTGGTGTGGTTCACCGACGCTCCCCGGCAGCCCCTGGTCAGCAGCAGCGGAGGTCGACCAGGTTGGATGCTGTTCCACCGTCATGGCGACCATGGCGCCCCGCTCCATGCGGCCCCCAGCCCCTCTCGCCACAGGCCTGCTGGCCTCGCTGACGCTGACGCTCGCCGCCCAGGCGGCGACAGTCGCCGAATGCCGGCCATGGCGTGAACGCCGCGATGCCCTGGCGCAGCAGGCGATGGCAGCGGAGATCGCCCTGGTGCGCCGGATGCGGCAGCGGCTGTGCCCCCAGGAGGAGGCCCGCGCCGCCGGCGCCAATGCCGAGGACAGGCGCTATGAGCCGATTGATTACCCGGCCCTGATCGCCTGCCGCCATCGGGCCGAGGCCGAACTGAAGCAGCAGCATCCGCTGCGATATCGCAACCGCCGCGGCTTCGTCTTTTACACGGAGGAGGGAGCGGATCGGGCCCGCCAGGCCGATGCCGTGGAACGGGAGGCCCGGGCGCTGGGCTGCCCCTGAGGGCAACCTCAGGCCAGGAAGTGGATCACCAGGCCCACCACGGCGAAGCCGGTGAGGGAGGTAGCTGCAAGCAGGGACGCCGCCTGGAACATGAAACCCCGAGATGCGGAACGGCGCGGACAACCCGGCCTGCCCATTCATAAAGCATTTCTTAAGAAGTGGGTGTTCGGGTTGCGCCTCCCCCACATCTCGTAACCCTCAAGCCCGGGAGCACCAGCGGCAGCGTCAGGAGGCAGCGGCCTGCAGCGGCGGCGGCTGGGCCGGCAGACGGCACCCAGACGGCCGATCAGCCACGCCCGCAGACGGGGCGGCCCGCCCCACTGTGCAGGGCCCGATGCCGCTGGCGAAGATGCGGGGGTTCTGCCTGGGGCCATGCCCGCCAGCGACCGCCCGTCCGGTGACGCGCCGGAGAATGAGCTGCAGCGCCGGCGGCGCGAGCGCCAGGAACTGACGCGCCTGGCCCAGGCCAACGTCGAGCAGCAGGCCTTCGCCCGCCATCGGGAGCAGGTGCGGCTGGCCCGAGAAGCGCCCGTCAGCCCCAATCGCGGCCCGGCGGGGTGCGGCGCACTGGTGGTGGTGCCGATCGGGCTGCTGCTGCTCACCGTCCACCCTCTGCCCGGGATGCTGCTGCTGACCCTGGGCGGAGTCCTCTATCTGATGGGGTCGCACCATCTCGATCGGACCCAGCAGCAGCTTCGCGAGAGCGAGCTGGCCGCCCGGCAGCACTGGCAGAGCCGGCAGCGCCCGGCCGGCGACAACCCCGACGGGACCTAGACCTCAGCGGCCTGCCGGCACCACAGCGCCAGACCACCGCCGCGGCCCCGGGCCGCCAGCCACTCCTGTCCGGTCGCTGTGCGGCCCCGGCCGAGCAGCGCGAAGAAGGGGCGCCGGCGCGGATCCGCTGGCGGCAGGGACCCACTGACCAGGATCCGTCCCCCCCAGCACAGCTGGCAGCAGGAAAACCCGAAGACCAGCAGCGGCCGTGTCCCCTCCAGGCAGCCCTGCCCCACGAAACGCAGCTCCAGCGGACCGAGCCGCACCCGGTTCACCAGACGAAACCCATCCCCATCCGCATCCGCATCGCCATCCCCATTCGCAGGCCCATCGGTGGCTCCCAGCTCCAGCGCGGCCCCGACGCCCCGCAACAACGCGGCGGTCAGCTCCGACGCGGCCCCGCCGCCGCGCGGCCACACCTGCTGCAGCCGCCAGTCCCCCGCCAGCTGCTCCGCCTGAAGCGCTGTGCCGCCCCGGCGCACGCGCCGCTCCAGGGCCAGCAGGGCGGTGCCATCGGGCAATCCCGGCAGTTCGGGCACTGGCGCGGCGGGTGACGGGGACACAGGGTGGAAGCGCGGGCCGGAAGCGGGAGAGGATGCCCCGATGGCCAGCCATCCTGCCGCCTCCCAGCCGATCGTGGTGCTGGGCGGCTTTCTGATCGATCCGCCCGCCTACGGGCCGATGCTCGAGACGCTGCGGCGCTGCAGCGGCCAGCCGGTGACCCTGGTGGAGGTCGGCAAGCCGGAGTGGCTGCTGACCGTGTTCCCGTTCGCCTGGGCCCGGATCCTCGACCGGGTGGACGCCACGGTCACGGACCAGGCGGCAGCCTCCGCCACGGGCCGGGTGACGCTGGTGGGCCACAGCTCAGGCGGGATCATGCTCCGCCTGTTCCTCGGCGATGGACCGTTCGAGGGCAGGCGCTGGAGCGGGCGCCGCCGGGCCGACACCCTGGTGATGCTGGGCAGCCCCCACACCGCCCTCAAGGCCACGCCGCTGCGCCAGCGCGTCGACCGGGAGCTGCCGGGCGCGTTCTTCGCGGCTGCCGATGCGGGCGAACGGGTGCGCTACCTCTCGGTCGCCGGCGATCTGGATCTGAGCGATCCCGCGGCCTCGGCCACCGCCCGGCGCCTGGCCCCCACCGCCTACCGCAACAGCAGCGGCGATCCGGACGACCGCGGCGATGGCCTGGTTCCCGTGCGCTCGGCCCTGCTGGCCGGCTCCGAGACGGTGGTGCTGCCGGGCGTGGCCCACGGGGGCGCCTTCGGCGCGCGCTGGTACGGCAGCCCGGCGGTGGTGGAACAGTGGTGGGAGGCCCTGCGGGGCGGATGAGGGGCTCCCACCGCCGGCGCTCAACTGCGCCGCAGCCAGCTCGGGGCGCCGCCGAACCACTCGCCCAGGTCATCGCGGCGGGGATCGAAAGCGCCCTCCGGGCCCACTTCGCCGAGGTCCATCCGGGCCAGGAAGTCATCGAGGCCGGCGGCCGGCTGGCCCTGCTGCTGACGACGACGGGCGCGGCGCAACCAGCTCCAGACCGCTGGATCACGGTCGGCGAACTTCTGGACGTAGATCCGTTCCTGCAGCGATACGGGGTCGGATTGGGCAATGCGCTGGATGATGTCCTGGAGGCGCAGTCGGGTGGCGGGGGTGAGCATCAAGGGGCTCAGATCAGGTGCCGATGTGATAGCGATGTCCCAGCTGACATCCAGTGGCGACTGACACCGGAATGGCGGTCCTGTCAGCGGTCTCACGCAGCAACGATCACGGTTCCCACACGATCATGAACGCTTCAGGCCCAGCCCAGCTCCCCCCCATGCCCCCGATCAGCCACTGGCATCGCTGCCGCCTGAGCTCCGGCCACGGCGTGGCCTCCGGCCGGGCGGCGGACAGCCCCTACCCCGCCGGCACCATCGCGCTGCAGACCCCCTTCTTCGCCGCTCGGGGCATCGACCTCAGCCCCTTTCTCCCGGCCACCCTCAACCTCGATGCCGCCCCGGGGGAGTGGCGGCTGCGGCGCCCGGACGCCCGGGTGGAGCAGCTGCGCTGGACGGACCGCCACCCGCCCGAGACCTTCTCGTTCTGGCACTGCCGGCTGCGGCGGCCGGACGCCACGGCAGGGCGGGAGGCCGAAGTGGCGGCGCTGATCTATCACCCCGATCCCGGCACCAAGACCTGCCATCACCAGCCCCCCGGGCTGCTGGAGGTGCTGGCCCCTCCCCTGGGGGATCTGGCCCCGGGTGCCGTGCTCGAGCTGGGGGTCGACGGCGCGCGCTGCCGCCTGATCCAGCCGGCTCGGCTGCGGGCGCGGCTGCTCGAGTTCCTCAAGTTCCGGGTGCTGGCCGCCCAGGACACCTTCTTCCGCGACTGGCTCCCCGGCGACGCCCCCGCCGCGGGACAGACCACCCTCACCAGCCAGGGCGCCGGCAGCGGGGCCGGTGCTGCTGCTGCTGACCCGCTGGAGCGGCTCGACATCGCCGCCTTCCGCCACTGGCTGGCGAGCCACTGGCCGGAGGCCCTGGATCTGAGCGACGCCGATCTGCGCCGCAGCCTGGCGGACGCCCGGCGGCTCTATCTGCCCTGAACCGGCCCTGAGCCTGTCCGGGTCAAGCGGGTCGAGCCCGGACCGAGACCGGGCGGGACAGGGTCAACCCACCAGCGGCAGCCAACGGCAGGAGGCGATCAGGGCCTCGGGGTCGAGGGCGGCCGCCCGACGGATCTCGGCCTCCTGAGTGGCCATCAGGGTGCTGTGCAGCAGGGGCCCCATCGCCTCCCGCAGCGGCAGCGACGCCGCGAAGGCCTCCCGGGCCGCCGCCAGATCGCGCGGCAGCCGTTCGGGAAGCTCCGCCAGCAGGGCCGGGTCGCCCCGCACCGGATCGGGCAGGGGGCGCGGGTGGTGGATCCCGTCCTGGGCCAGGGCCAGCAGCGACCCGACCAGCAGATAGGGGTTAGCCGCCAGATCGGCGGACTTCAGCTCCAGATGGGCCGCCACACCATCACCGGCGGCCGGGATCAGCCGCAGGGCCGCCTCCCGGTTCTCCACACCCCAGATCCGGAACGGCGCCGACCAGCGGCTGGGGGCCAGGCGCTGATACGACACGGCCAGGGGACAGCTGATCGGCAGCAGGGCCGGCAGGGCCTCCAGCAGCGCCCCGACCAGACCGGCACCGGCGGGCGGCAGCCCCCCCGGGCCAACGCCGCCCTGCAGCAGCGGCACCCCCTGCCGGCGGAAGGCGAGATGGATATGACCGCCGTTGCCCACCCGGTCGGCAGCGGGCAGGGGGCTGAAGCAGGCCCGCCAGCCGAAGCGGCGGGTGACCCGCTGGATCAGCAGCCGCGCCAGCACCAACCGGTCGGCGGCCGCGAGCGGATCAGCGGCGGCCAGCGACAGCTCGAACTGGGAGGCGCCGTACTCGGGATGGAACTGCAGCCAGGGCAGCCCGGCGGCATCGAGGGCATCCAGCAGGGCACTGGCATAGTCCAGACCCTCCACCAGGCGATCGGCCCCATAGGGCCCCCCGGCCAGGGCGGGGGCGGCCTCAGCGCCATCAGGATCCGCCACCAGCCATTCGATCTCGAAGCCGGCACTCACCTCCACCCCCACGGCGGCCAGGGCATCCCGGCGAGCCCGGCAGAAGCTGCGCTGATCGGCGGCATAGGCACTGCCATCGCGCTGGCGCCGATCGCCGGGTGCCCAGAACCAGCCGCCGGAGGGCTCCATGGGCTGCAGGGCGGCGGCGTCCGCCACCAGGCGCAGGTCCCCGTCCGGCACCGCCAGCGGATGGTCGGCATCCGGCAGCCCATCGATGCGCCAGGCATCCGAGACGGGCGAGAATCCCACCCCGATGCTGGAGGCTGCCGCCAGGCGATCGCCCGGCACCACCTTCACCAGCACCGCTCCCGCATGGTTCACAAAGGTGACGGCGACGCGTCGGGGAGCCTCGGCTGAAGACGCTGAAGACATGGCAGGGACGCGCCAGCTGCTCCATGATGTCGCCGGGGCACCCTCCGGACCATGACTGCCATCGCCGTTCCCGCCGGCCGCAGCGCCCTGCTGCTGGTGGACCTGCAGAACGGCACCTGCGGGCCGGGGCAGGCGCAGCAGCGACCGACCTTCCATCGCCTGTTCCGCGAGCTCGCGCTGCCGGCGGCCTGTCAGGCCCTGGAGGGTGCCCGGGCGGCCGGCGCCGAGGTGATCCACACCGTGATCGCCAACCTCACCGCCGATGGGCGGGACCGCAGCTTTGACTACAAGCGCTGCGGCATGGGCTTCGCGCCGGGTTCTCCGGAAGCGCAGGTGATCGCCGAACTCAGCCCGCTGGCCGACGAGCTGGTGCTGCCGAAGAGCTCCTCGTCCCCCTTCTCCTCCACCACCCTCGACTATCTGCTGCGCAACATCGGCATCGAGGTGCTGGTGGTGGCGGGCATCCTCACCGACCAGTGCATCGACCACACCTGCAAGGACGCCGCCGACCGCGGCTATCGGGTGATCTGCCTGCACGATGCCTGCATGGCCGAGAGCCTGGAGCGGCACAGCGCCGCCCTGGCCTGCTTCCAGGGCTACGCCGAGCAGCGGCGGGTGGCGGACCTCATCTGGCAGGCCTAGCGGCGGAACCGGTCCCGCTGGCGGCGCGGGCGGCGCTGCGGGCCAGGGCGCGCTCCACCACCGGCACGTCCTCGCAGTAGGGCAGCCGTCCCATCGCCTCCGGCGGCTCCACCCGTTTGCCGTGCCGGCGCTGCACCGCTTCGAGCCGCAGATTGATCCGGCACTGGGCCAGCATCCAGGGCAGCAGCCGATCGCGATCCCGCGGCATCGGGCCGAGGGCCTCGGCCTCCCGCAGCAGCGGCCCGAGTTCATTGGCCCACAGCGACAGCGTCACCGGATCGCTCTGGACGCGGCCCCTGGTCAGGGCCGCCTGCTCCCAGGCGCTGCGCTCATCCCGGCGCAGCAACAGCAGCGCACCGACGCTCAGTCCCAGCAGCAACGCCCCCACCAGCACGGCGTGTCGCCTGGCGCGAGGGGTCGGCACGGTGGATCCGGCGGCGCAGGATGGCACCGTAGCCACCGCCTTCGATGCAGCGTTTCGCCCTCGAGCTGCTGCCGGCCCTGGCCATCGGGCTGGTGCTGGGACGGGCCTGGCCTGACTTGCCGGCCCGACTGGGCCCACCACTGGTGCGCTGGGGGGTGCCGATCAGCCTCACCGGCCTGCTGCTGCGCGCCGGCCTGCGCCCCGATCTGCTGATCACGGCGGGGCTGGCCCTGGCGGGCAGCCTGGCGGGACTGCTGCTGATCCGTCGCCTGCCGGCCCTGCGGCGACGGCTGCCGAACGGCAGCCTGCAGCTGGGCAGCATCAGCGGCAACACCGCCTACTGGGGGCTGCCGGCCGCCGTGGCCCTGCTGCCGCCGGCGGCGATCGCCCACGCCATCACCTACGACCTGATCGGCACGCTGGTGACCTGGAGCGTCGGTCCGCTGCTGGTGGAGGGGATTCCCGCCAGCGGCCGGGCCCTGCTGGCCGCCCTGCGCACCAGTCCGGCCAGCGTCGGGCTGGTGGTGGCCCTGGCCCTGCAGCTCACGCCCTGGAACGCCGTGCTGGCGGACTGGCTCTGGTGGCCGGCGCGGATCGTGCTGCTGGTGGCCCTGGCGATGGTGGGCATGCGGCTGGGGGTGATGCTGCGTCAGGGCAGGCCCCGGGGCGTGGCGCCGCTGGGGATGGCGCTGCTGATCAAGCTGCTGCTCTTCCCCGCCCTGATGCTGCTGGCGGCCCTGGCCCTGGGGGTGCCGGGGCTGGTGCGCGGAACCGTGGTGCTGCAGGCCGCCGCCCCGACCGCGATCTCGGTGCTGCTGATCGCCGAGGCGGCTCCGGCAGGTCGCGAGGCCCACCCGCAGGCCGCCGCAGCCCTCGTCCTCAGCGGCACCCTGATCGCCCTGGTGACGGTTCCGATCTGGGGCGCGGCCCTCGCCGTTCTCGACGCGGTTCTGCCAGCCTGAAGCGAACGTCCTGCCCTCCCCTTGTCCTTCAGCGCCGTGCGCCGGGAGCTGCGCACCCTCTTCTGGCTGCCGCTGCTCCTGATCGCCATCCCCTGGGGGCAGGAGCTGATCGACCAGCTGCTGTTCGGGGGGCAGTGGAACCTGCCGATGCAGCACGGCGGGCCGATCACCGGCGTGTTCACCGCTCCCTTCAGTCACGGGGGTTTCGGGCATCTGCTCAGCAACACCCTGTGGTTCCTGCCCCTGAGCTGGCTGGTGCTGGCCAAGAGCAAACGCGACTATCTGGCGGTGTGGATCGGGGTCTACGCCACCGCCCTGCCGGTCTGGTTGTTCTGGCCAGCCGCCAGCCACGGCCTCTCCGGCGTGATCTATGGCCTGCTCGGTTATCTGGTCTCGATCGGCTGGCTCGAGAAGCGGCCGCTCTCGATCGCTCTCTCCCTCGGGAGCCTGCTGCTCTACGGAGGACTGCTGCCGACCCTGCTGCCGTTTCTCACGCCGCCGGGGGTGAGCTGGATCGGCCATGCCTCCGGCTTCCTGGGCGGATGGCTGGCGGCGCTCGCCATCCATCGGGACAGGCCCGCGGCAGATCCTTAATCTGAGAGCCACCGCCTGGCCGCCCGATGGACCCCGTCGCCTGGGCCGCCGGCACTGCCCTGGCCGCCCTGATCCAGATCCAGGGCGAGCCCCTGGCTGCCGGCCGCTTCAACGGCAGCGTGCGCCTCCCTCTCGAGCGGGCCAGCGGCGGCGACACCCCCGTTCTCCCCTTCTCCAGCCCAGCCGGACCGCTGCGTCTGCTGCTCGACACCGGTGCCAGCTCCGCCATGGTGACCCCGGCGGCTGCCGCCCGGCTGGGGCTGAACAGCCGCAGCCTGCCGCCCCAGGCCTTCGCCCTGGCCGGTGGCGGAACCGAATGCGGCGCGACGCAGCCCCGCCGGGCGGCGCTGCCGCCGCTGACCCTGACAGGCGAGGGGGAAGGGGTGCGGCTGCTGGGAGCCGAGACCCTGGTGCTGGAGGTGGCGGCCCTGCCGCCGGGGGTGGATGGGGTGCTGGGAATCCCGGCCCTGCGCCAGCTGCCGATCCGCGTGGACCCTCCGGGCCAGGGGCTGAGCCTGGGGCACCTGGCGCTGCAGAGCGGTACGGCCCCTGCCCCGACGCAGCGGCTGCCCCTGAGCTGGCGGCGGGGCGTACCGGTGCTGAACCTGGTCGGCGCCTCAGGGTCGGTTCCGGCCCTGGCCGACACCGGCGCCGAGGGGTTGTTCATCAGCCCGCAGCTGGCCAGCACACTGAAGCCCGTCGGGCCGGAAACGCCCCTGCGGCTGGTGGGGGTCTGCGGCGAGCAACGGGTGCAGCGCCGCACGTACACGGGCCTGGGACTGGCGGGACACAGCCAAGGGGCGATGCAGGTGCCCGTGGAGGCGATCGTGACGGACAACCCGATCTTCGCGGCCATCGGGGTGAAAGCGATCCTGGGTCAGGAGCTGCTGCGCCAACGGGTTCAGCTGTGGCGACTGGATGCTCAAAGGCCCTACCTGACCCTCTGGTGACCAGATGGCGAGCCCGGGGCCGCCCGGAATTCAGTTCGCGCCGAGGCGCTCCGGAGCCCACTGGGCAATCAGTTGTTCAACCTTGGCCAAGCGGTAGCGGCTCTGCTCGGAGGGGGAGCGGCGGTATTCGTCGCGCAGAATCCGGAGGCGGGCCTCAAAGGACTGGAGCACGGGGTGGTTTTCGTTCACGCCTAGGAGGCAAGCACACGAAAATCTTAAGCGATTCCGCAGAAATCTGCAGCATGCGGCCCCAGGTGTGCCAGGTCGCTGCAGCAGAGACTGCAGCCATGGCGCCAATACAGCACAATCAGCCGAGCTGCCTTCCTGGGATGGCCCTCCGCTCCAAGGTCTCCCGTCCGCGTCTGGCCCGCATCCTGAGCGTCCATCAGCAAGCGGAGCCGGCGGCCCGGACCTGGGGGCATCCCCGCGGCCACCGGCTGGCCGACCCCGGCCCCTGGCCGGCCCTGTGGCTGATCGGCGCCAGTGCCGGCCTCGCCCTGCCAATGGTCGTCCAGCGGCTGCCGGAGACTTCGGTGGCGAGCCTCACCCAGGCTCTCGGCCGGATCAACAGGACCAACAGCCCTGCCGCCTCCTCGCCGCTGGGAATCCGCCAGGCCAGCCCGTCCTCGCTTCTGTCGGCCACCGCCCCCTCGCCCATCAGCCGCCGCCGTCCCGCCGCGGTCGATCCGCTGCTGGCCGTGTTCTCGGCTCTCCCCTCGCCCTTCGACCGGGACGCCGACCTCCATCGGTCGCCGCTGATGCCCGCAGAGCCGCTGGCCGCCCCGGAGCAGCGCTCCGGCGCAGCAGCGCGCGCCACCGCCGGCAGCAGCGAAAGCGTGCTGGGCCCCACCCTCACCCTGGCCGATCGGATCACCGGTTCGCTGGAGACCTTCCAGCAGATGGCCCGGGGGGGACGGCCGATCGAGGCCGACACCACCGACCCGTTGCCGGAACGCTGGGGTGAGCACCTGCGGGCCCTGATCAAGAACACGCCCCTGGTGCTGCCGGTGCAGGTGATCCGGGTGCGGTCGGCCGACGTCCAGACATCCCGCACCATTCCGATGGCCCTCTGGCCCGATGGCAGCGCCACCACCAACGTCTCGAACCCCGGCGAGGTCGGCCAGCGCCTCGCCGAGGACTGGGTCCGCCAGCAGCCGGGCCTCACCGAAGGCAGCGTGCGGCCGGTGCTGATGGTGCTGGAGCCGGAGAACACAGAAACGGATGCCGCCACCGCCTCGGCGCCCGCACCGGCGGACGGTGGAGCCCAGGCCGCCCCGAGCGCCATCGAACCAGCAACCGCGTCACCGGCAGCGCCTGCAGCCGCCGCGGCCAGTGCGGAACCCGTTTCCAGCCCGGCATTCGGCACTGCCGCCGACCTCGCCGGCCCCGAGCTGAGCGCGGCCAGCACCGCCGCGGCTCCGCTGCCCTGACTCTGGCCAGGACGCCCTGAGTTTCGAACCGAGGGCGTCCGCTCCCGCACCGAACAGGCACGCCCCCCCGGACCAGCGGGGAACGCCGCAGCTGCCGCGACCCACGCCGGGCAGCTCAGGACTGCCGGCAGCACCGGATCCCGGGGAGGATGGCGAGACAGGCTCCCCGCGGGATCCGGGGGCAGACCCGGACGCGGAAGGAGGCCCCGCTCCAACCGGCCGCGGACCTGGCCGGAGGCTGGTGGCGGCTGGATGTCGTCGTGCTGCAATCCCGCCGTCATCCAGGGGCGAACCCCCTGGAGATGGATACAGTTCGGGGTGACCCGGAGGCCCCCTGGCCCGCTGTTTCCATGCTCATCGGCGAGATCTTCCTGGAGACCATGGCCACGGGGATCATCACCCAGGACGAAATCGACTGGCTGACCATCCGGCAGTCGGACTTTGACCGCGACGAGGAAGCCAAAGCCCTGAAGATCGGCCGCCTGCTCGACGAAGGCCAGATCCAGATCGGCTGCCGTCTGCTGGGCACCCATCGCCCGGTGGTCGACGCGGCAGAGGGCAGCGGCAGCCAGGCCTCGGCAGCCTGAGCCGCAGGAGCCTGAGACTCACGATTCTGAGCTGAGGGCCCCACCACAGCTCGAGCCGCTGCCGGCGGTGCATCCGAAGCAGTGGTCGGCCACCGCGATCGGGGCGCCGCAGGGGTCATGGTCCAGCAGGTCCCGCAGATGAGCCGCGGCCGGATCCGCCGCGCCGCAACCGAGCATCTGGTTGAAATCACAGTCGTACAGGCGCCCCTGCCAGTCGACGCTGATCAGGCTCCGGCACATCACCGACGGCAGGGTGACCGGATTGTGCTGGCTGCGCAGCAGGTCCCGGTAGGCCTGCAGGCGGCCTTCGCTGGCCAGGGCGGCGGCGAAGCGATGGATCGGCATGTTCGCCAGGGCGAACAGCCGGTTGAAGACGATGCCGTGCTCGGCCAGCAGGATCCGGCGGTAGGCGGCCTCCAGCTCCGCCTGGGGCGGCGGCAGAACGGGCCCGAGGGGGTTGTAGACGAGGGTGAGATCCAGACCGCTGCCCGGCTGTCCGTAGCCGAGCCCGTTGAGCCGGCGCAGGCCATCAATGCTGCGCTGAAACACGCCCCGGCCGCGCTGCTGGTCGACATTGGCCTCGAGGTAACAGGGCAGCGACGCGACCACCCGCACCCCCTGCCCGGCGAGCAGATCCGCCAGGTCCTCCTGACCCGGTTCGCTCAGGATCGTGAGATTGCAGCGATCGATCACCTCCACCCCGAGGGCCCGGGCCCGCCGCACCAGATCACGGAAGCCGGGATGGAGTTCCGGCGCACCGCCGGTGAGATCCAGACAGCCGATGCCGCGGGCCTGCAGCACCGGCACGACCAGCTCCAGGGTGTCGGCGTCCATGCTCTCGCTGCGGTGCGGACCGGCATCGACATGGCAGTGGCTGCAGGCCTGGTTGCAGCGGTAGCCCAGGTTCACCTGCAGGGTGGTGAGGGGCCCGCGCTCCAGCGCCGGAAAGGCGTCGGCAGGACCCGGAACGCCCGCGGCGGCGGCGTCCTCCCCAGGAGCGGCACCGGACGGGGGGGCAGTCGCCGAGCGGGCCGTGGACGAGCGGGCCGTGGACGAATCCGGGCGGGAGACAGTCATGGAAACGGGGCAGCGATGGCGGGTGGCGAGGGAGCGGAAGGAGCCTGCGGGAGGCGGCGGGGCGAGAGGCCGCCGAGAAGCGGCGATCGCGCGGCGAACCAGCCGCACCGGGGTTGGAGGGATGCTGGCGGGTGGCGCACGGCTGCGGCCGGCGTTCGCTGGGGTTCTGGAGGCAACCGTAGGCAGCGGATCAGCCGGCATTCCCTCCGGACGCGCGCGGCTTGCCCCTCCCGGATCCCACCGGCACAGTCGATGCAGCCGATTGCCCGTCCCCCCGGCCGATGACCGACCTGTTCACTCCGCTGCCGATCGGTGCCCTGACGCTGCCGAACCGGGTGGTGATGGCGCCCCTCACCCGCTGCCGGGCCGAGGCGGGCCATGTGCCCGGAGCGCTGATGGCCACCTACTACGCCCAGCGGGCGAGTGCCGGCCTGATCGTCGCCGAGGCGACGATGGTGATGGAGGGCCATTCGGCCTTCATCAGCGAGCCCGGCATCCATAGCGACGCCCAGGTCCAGGGCTGGCGCCTGGTCACCGAGGCCGTCCATGCCGCCGGCGGCCGGATTGTGCTCCAGCTCTGGCATGGCGGTCGCGCCTGCCATCCACTGCTGAACGGCGGGCGCCAGCCGGTGGCCCCCAGTGCAATCGCGATCGCAGGGGAGGAGGTGCACACCCCCGAGGGCAAGCAGGCCCATGCGGTGCCGCGGGCCCTGGAGGATGGGGAACTGCCCGGGATCGTGGCCGGCTTCCGCCTGGCTGCGCGCCACGCCACCGCCGCCGGTTTCGACGGGGTGGAGGTGCACGGTGCCAACGGGTATCTGATCGACCAGTTCCTGCGCGATGGCAGCAACCATCGGCAGGGGCCCTATGGCGGCCCGGTGGAGAACCGGGCCCGACTGCTGCTGGAGATCCTGGCGGCGGTGCGTGAGGAGACCCCGCTGATGGGGCTGCGTCTCTCGCCGCTGAACTCCTACAACGGCATGGTGGACAGCGATCCAGTGGCCCTGGCGAGCTGGCTGGGGGAGAACCTCAACGACCGGGGCCTCGCCTATCTGCACCTGATGCGCAGCGATCGTCTCGGCCGGCAGCACGGCGATGTGCTCACACCGGTTCGGGCCCGCTTCCGGGGGCCGCTGATCGCCAACATGGGCTACGACGGCGCCGAGGCCGAGGCCGCCATCGCCGCCGGGCTGGTCGATGCGGTGGCCTTCGGCACGGCCTTCCTGGCCAATCCCGACCTGCCGGAACGGCTGAGACGCGGCGCGGCCCTCAATCCGCCGGACCCCGACACCTTCTACTCACCGGGGCCCGTGGGCTACACCGATTACCCGACCCTGCCCTAACGGGGCGCAGCGCCGGGCAGGTCCGGCGCTGGCGCGTGCACCGGAGCCCCAGGGCCCCCGGCGCGGTGCGACCCAGCCGGTCCCGGGGCCTCAGAGGATCTTGATCACGCTGATGCGCCGGCGCACCAGCCCCCCCAGCTCCCGGGCCACCAGCAGGGCCCGCTGGTGGGTGTGGAACTGGAAGGCCGACCCCAGATCGCTGACCTCGTGCACGCGTTGATCGGCAGCATCGAGTCCGAGGAATGGACCGGCCTCCTCCAGGCGGAGCACATAGCGCTCCTGGGCGAGACCAGGCCGGAGCCGGCGCCTGTCGCCGGTGGGAGCCAAGAAAGTCATGAAGAGCCTCCTGCGTCGCAAGCTGGCTCTCTTCTTCTGGCCAGGCCTCGGCGACAGCGCCCTGAGCAGGTGTACTCAATCCCCTGGTGGACGCCTCGCCGCCCGGCCGGCAGGTGGTGGAGAATGCTGCCGATGCAGACCCAGGTCCCCTTGCAGACCACCGCGGCGTTGCTGGAACCGCCACGTGGTTACCGGCCCCTCGCCTGGCTTGGGCTGGCCGTCAATCTCCTGGTGCTGCCCGCGGTCCTGCTGCTGATCCTGCGCGATCCCCACTGGCGGGCCACCCACATCGCCGTCGGAGCCGGTGGGGTGCTGCCCACCGCCGTGGTGGGCATCGTGGCCTGCGTGGCGCTGCTGCGCTGGCGGCTCTGGGGCCAGGTGGTGGCGATCGTGGCCCTCTCGATGAGCCTGGCCCTGAGCCTGCCCTACGGGATCGTGCGGCTGGTGCTGGTGGCGTCCGGGCGCCCCCTGATCGCTGTGGTGGCGCCGCTGCTGTGGCTGATCAACATCGCCATCCTCGTGTTCTGGTGCCGGCCCGCGATCCGGCGGTATCTCCGCTGACTTTCTTCCGAAAAACCGCCCCAATCCGTAGCAACCGATCCAACGGAGGGGCCAGGCGTGAAGATTGGATGAGTCTCAGACCTGCCCACCCCGAGATGCCCAGCTCTTCGCGCCTTGCCGCCATCCAGACCATCCAGCGCCGCCGGCCCGTGCCCACGGCTCCCGTCCAGAAGCTCGATGAGCTCTGGGCCAGCGATGTGTTCTCCCTCGACCGGATGAAGGCGGCCCTGCCGAAGGAGATCTTCAAGTCGGTGCAGCGCACGATCCAGAAGGGCACCAAGCTCGACGTCTCCGTGGCCAACGTGGTGGCCCAGGCCATGAAGGAATGGGCCGTGGCCCGCGGCGCCCTCTACTACTCGCACGTCTTCTACCCCCTCACCAACTCCACCGCCGAGAAGCACGACGGCTTCATCTCCCCCCAGGGGGATGGCACCGCGATCACCGAATTCACCGGCAAGCTGCTGGTGCAGGGCGAACCGGACGGCTCCTCCTTCCCCAACGGTGGCATCCGCTCCACCTTCGAGGCCCGCGGCTACACCGCCTGGGACATCACCAGCCCGGCGTACCTGATGGAGACGCCGAACGGGATCACCCTCTGCATCCCCACCGTCTTCGTCTCCTGGACGGGTGAGGCCCTCGACAAGAAGACGCCCCTGCTGCGCTCCAATGCCGCCGTCGACGGCCAGGCCCGCCGCCTGCTGCAACTGCTCGGTGAAAAGGAGATCGCACCGATCAACTCCAGCTGCGGCGCCGAGCAGGAATATTTCCTGATCGACAGCACCTGGCTGCCCCTGCGCTCCGACCTGCTGCTGGCCGGCCGCACCCTGTTCGGCAAGCCCTCCGCCAAGGGCCAGCAGTTCGACGACCACTACTTCGGGGCCATCCCCGAGCGGGTACAGGTGTTTATGCAGGAGGTGGAGCGCCGCCTCTACCGGCTCGGCATCCCCGCCAAGACTCGCCACAACGAGGTGGCTCCCTCCCAGTTCGAGATCGCGCCCTTCCACGAAGCGGCGAACGTGGCCACCGATCACCAGCAGCTGACGATGACCGTGCTGCGGGAGACCGCCAAGAAACACGGCATGGCCTGCCTGCTGCATGAGAAGCCCTTCGCCGGCATCAACGGCTCCGGCAAACACGTCAACTGGTCGATCGGCAACGCCACCCAGGGCAACCTGCTCGATCCCGGCACCACCCCCCACGACAACCTGCAGTTCCTGCTGTTCTGCGGAGCGGTGATCCGGGGGATCCACCTGTTCGGGCCGCTGCTGCGGGCGGTGATCGCCACCGCCTCCAACGACCACCGGCTCGGGGCCAACGAAGCACCGCCGGCCATCATCTCGGTGTATCTGGGCAGCCAGCTCGAGGACGTCTTCCGACAGATCCAGGCCGGCCAGCTGAGCGGCTCCTCCATCGGCGGCGTGATGAACTTCGGCGTCGAGACCCTGCCGGAGTTCGCCAAGGATCCGGGTGATCGCAACCGCACCTCCCCCTTCGCCTTCACCGGCAACCGCTTCGAGTTCCGGGCCGTGGGCTCCGGCCAGTCGGTGGCGGGTCCGCTCGTGGCCCTGAACACGATCCTGGCGGATTCGATCGGCTGGGTGGCCGACCAGCTGGAGCAGCGCCTGCAGTCCGGCACACCGCTGGATACCGCCGCCCTGGCGGTGCTCCAGGACGTGATGGTCCAGCACGGCAACGTGGTCTTCGGTGGAGACGGCTACTCCCAGGAGTGGCACCGGATGGCGGTGGAGGAGCGGGGCCTGGAGAATCTGCGCACCAGCGCCGATGCCCTGCCGGTGCTCAAGCGTCCGGCGGTGCGCGAACTGTTCGAGCGCACCGGCGTGCTCACGCCGGTGGAACTGGAGAGCCGCTTCGAGGTGTACTCGGAGCAGTACATCCTGGCGATTGAGGTGGAGGCCAAGCTGGCGGTGCAGATCGCCCGCACCCAGGTCTATCCGGCAGCCATGCGCTATCTGGGCGAGCTGGCGGGATCGCTCCAGCTTCAGAGCGCCATGGGGCTGCAGGTGTCCCCGGACACCCAGCAGCAGGTGGCCAGCCAGTGCCAGGCGCTGATGGACCTGGCCGGTGAACTCCAGGGCGCCGTTGAGCATCCCCCCCACGGCACGCAGGAGCACATGCGCCACTGCGCCGACGTGCTGCTGCCACTGATGACGCGGCTGCGTCAGGCCGTCGACGGCCTGGAAGCGCTGGTCGATGACAACCTCTGGCCCCTTCCCTCTTATCAAGAGATGCTGTTCCTGCGCTGAGCACCGCCACCCAGGCGTCGCCACTGGAGCCCCGGGCGGAACCCCGGACGGCACACCCCGCCCTCGCCGCAGCCGCGGCGGGGGCTTTCTGACGCGTGATCCAGCCCCCGGCCTGGTGGTGCGCGCCGATCCCGGCGGATGTCGCCATCGTGACAATCCGGATCTGGCACAGGGCGGAGAGTGGAGGTCGTCGCGAGAGGAGACATGAGTCAGCCATCGATCGCCCCTGGACTGCGCCGGACGGACGGCCACGCCTGGTCCAGTGCCCGTCTGTACCGCCTGGTCGATCAGAACGGTTTTCCCCATCCCGTTCTCGATGACCTCTACGAATCGCTGGATGCGGCCTGGCAGGAGGTTCTCGCCTGGCGCCAGCACGAGGACAACGGCCAGCTCGAACCCCTGGGCATCGGCATCCAGGTGAGCACCGCCAGCGGCGATTGGCGCACCGTGCGCCATCCCGCGCTCTGAGACGCGGCCCCGGGCCCGCGTCTGCCCCCCGCTCAGGCTTCGGCCAGCTGAAAGGGGGCCGGGTCCTGATCGAGGCGATGGTCCCGCGGAATCGGCAGCCCCGGCGCATCTGGCCCTTCAGGGTCCAGCCGAGCCGTCTGCTCAAGCACCTGGCGCAGCAGTCGGGCGCCATGCAGGCTGAGATCACGCGGCACGCAGACCCGGTCCCGCAGGCTGCGCAGGCCGGTGGCGCTGCCCGCCGGTGGCTGCCACTCTCCCCCGATCGCCAGGGCCGTCATCGCACAGCGCAGGGCTTGCTCAAAGCCATCCTGATCCCGGCCGTACCGCCTGACCAGCACCCGGTGGTGGCGCAGCACCCGGCCGATCACCTCGGCGGCGGTTCCAGGAGGCAGCGGCTGGCTTGTCTCGGGATCCGGTCCTGCGTCGACGATCGGCCAGGGGCCGTGATCGATCCGTTCGGCCAGTCGCAGGCTCTCCGGCGTGGACGCGGGATAGCAGCCCCCCATCTGGGGGGGCAGATCGTGGGCGTGGGTATGGAAATCACCCTGGGTGCCGCGGTACGTGGCGCGCTGCTCGAGGGCGGCGAACCAGCGGTCGACAGCGGGATGATGCCGACGCAGCAGATCTCCCTTGTAGTAAGCGAGGCTCGCCGACATCCGCTCCACGGTGGGCGCGAACACCAGATCGGCCGTGCTCAGCTCGCCCAGGAGGAACGGACCCGGGGAAGCCTCCAGCGCCTCGGCGAAGCGGGCCGCCGTGGCATGGAACGCCGCCCGCGCCCGCTCGGAAGCAGCCGGCGCAAGGGGCTGGCAGAGCCACTGACACCAGGCGCGGAACAGCAGACGCTCCAGCTGGCGCAGCTGCATGACCCGGGGATCGCACAGGCCGGGTCCCAGGCTGCCGAAGGCCGTTTCCAGCACCTCGAGGATCCGGTCGCTGTCAGTGACCAGCGTGCCGTCGAGCTCGATCGCCGGCAGCATCCCGGAGGGCGCCAGCCGGCGGTACCACGCCTCCTTGGTCCCGTAACAGACCATCGTGACCTTGGCGACGCGGTACGGCACCCGCTTCTCCTCCAGCCACAGCCAGACCTTCTGGCAGTAGGGACACCAGCCGTGGTGATCGCGGTAGAGACGCACACGCACCTCCTGCTCCGGTCGCCCGAAGGTGCGCAGGCGGGCGCGCGACGCGGTCGGCCCGGTGCGCAGATCGACCTCGCTGCCGGCATACGCCGCGAGCTCCGACCAGGACAGGGGCTCGGCGGCCGGGAGCACAGGCATGGGAAGGAAGGCCGAAGAAGTCGGTCGGACGACCAGGGGGCCCAGTCTGCCGGCCGACGCATGGCGCCGGAGGCGCCCCGCGGACGCGCCAAAGGGCCGGCGACGTGAGAAACTTAAAAACAACTGAGAAAGGTCTGGATGACAGCCCGTAGCGCTCCCGGCGTTTACTGGCGCATCGGCTCCCACGTGTTCCGGGCTGACGGCACGTTCTGGCACGAGAGCACCTTCATCAACCTCACCCCCCTGCAGCGACGCCTGCTGCAGTGCTTCTGCCGCCATGCCGGCGAACTGATCCCGCGTCAGCAGCTGGCCAACGAGGCCTGGAACCAGTCCCAGGTCAGCGACCAGAGCCTGGCCCGCGCCATCCACGGCCTGCGCCGGGTGCTCGATGAGGCCGGGCTCGGTGGCCAGCACATCGCCACGCTCTACGGCAGCGGCTACACCTTCACCGCTCCGGTGGTGGAGGCATGGGATCCGAGCCCCGTCGCCACGGCTGCGTTGCCGGGCAAGGATGCTGACGCCGCCGAGCGAACAGCCCTCGCCCGGGAGCACCACATCGAAGGCCGCTCCCTGGCCCGCAGCCGCAATCCCGCCCTGATTCCCGCAGCCCTGCGCCACCTGCGGCTGGCCCTGGAGCTGGATCCGAGCAGCGCCGGCGCCATCGCCGATCTCTGCTGGGTGCTGCTGCATCAGGCCGGCTGGGGTCTGGTGCCGAGCACCGGCCTGGACACCGACCTGCGGGCCCTGCTGGAGCGGGTGCCAGCGGGCAGCACCGGCAGCGAGGAGCTGCACGGTGTCCACGCCGAGCTGGTCTCGCTGATCGACTGGAAACCGAGGACGGCGGAACCGCTCTTCGCCAGGGCGATGGCCACCGGCGTGCGGCGCAGCGACTCCACCCAGTCCTGGGCGCGGCATCTGCTGGCCACCGGTCGCCCCCGGGCCGCCCTGGAGGCTCTGGAGCCGATGCTGCAACACGACCTGCCCCATGGCTGGAGGCTGGCGGCCCTGGCCCACTGGCACCAGAACGCCGCAACCACCGCGCTGGAGCTGCTGGAGTGCCTGCTGGCGCTCGATCCCTTTCCGGTCTCGACCCACCTGATGGCGGCCATGCTGCAGGCCGAGCAGGGCCGCACCCCCCAGGCGATGGAGCACCTGGCCTGCGCCCGGCGCCCCTGCGGCCGGGAGGCCGGCTTCCTCAACCTCCACCCGATGGTGGCCTACGTGCTGGCCCTGGCCGATGGCCGCCATGAGGCCGGCCTGCTGCTGCAGCGGGCCGCCCAGCACCCGGGCCTGCCCCTGCTCAGCCTCTGGGGCCTGGCAGCCCTCGAGCTCGACAAGCCGGACGCCGCGAGGGGGTGGTTCGAGCGGGCCGTCGATCAGCGCTGCTACCAGGCCCCGTTCGTGCTCCACAGTCCCGCCCTGGCCCGGCACGCCTCCAGCCCTGTGGTTGGCTGGTTCCGCTCAGCGATGGCGGAGGCCTTCGCCTGAGCCGGTGCCTCGCGCCCCGGCAGTGAGCCTGCCTATGGTGACCCGACGGCTCCCCGTCTCACCGAATGTTCGACGCCTTCACCAAGGTTGTTGCCCAGGCTGATGCCCGCGGCGAATTCCTCAACGCTGGTCAGATTGACGCCCTTTCGGCCATGGTCGCCGAGAGCAACAAGCGCATGGATGCGGTCAACCGCATCACCTCCAACGCTTCCAAGATCGTCA
>Ga0315900_10001058_pt1 | contig 44396 bp, 65 predicted proteins | sample LakEriMetagenome_FD_203521 | JGI IMG/M metagenome (GOLD analysis project Ga0315900, IMG submission 203521) | Freshwater fungal communities from buoy surface, Lake Erie, Ohio, United States - Buoy 12 MA114 | ecosystem: Environmental > Aquatic > Freshwater > Lake > Lake biofilm | place: USA: Lake... | reverse complement strand
GGGCGCCCGTAGGACGCCTCCCACCACTCCTTGAATGCAATATCAAGTGTGGTTTGATTCATCAGAACACAGGCTCCTCGCTGGTGGTTGCTGCGCCGCGTGGCATGAATTCAAAGCGCTGGATGCTGAGCACATGCTTGCTGCGCTTGGCACCGGTTTCTTTGTCATTCCATTCTTGGCGACGCACGGCTCCGGTCACAAGGATGCTGTCGCCTTTTTTGAGCTTATCGACGATCAGCTCAGCGGACTTACCCCAGATCTCGCAGTCGATGGCGTTATTGATCCAGTTGCCGTCTTTGTCTTTACCCTCCTGGATACCACCTGCGAAGTTGGCAACCATGGTGCCAGATTCGAAGGCACGCAGTTGCAGGTCGGTGATGATGCGAACGATGCCGGTTGCGTAAAGGCTCATGTCAGTTCAGTGGTGTGATGCCATTGGCTTCCTCAAAAGCCAAGACTTGAGCAAGGGGATAACGGACGCGTGGTGTGCCGGCTGGCAAGCCAATGCGTGATGCGGTGACATAGGCAGGGCCAATGCCGCGTGCACGTTGGTTTTTGATAGCTGCTGGCTTCAGCCCCCAACGTGCAGCCAGTTCATCAGTGGTCAGGAATGGCTCAGTCATCAGCAAATGGATCCTCCGATGGCGTGTCGGATAGCACCGCCTCGCGCTCTACGGCAAGGCGCAGCAGCTCGTCGTTCTGTTCGTCGCTTAGCTCAGGCTTGCGCTTATCCATGCGTGCTACCACCTCCTGCAGCTTGGCCAGTGTGTCGGCTTTGGCGATTGCAGCCTTGCCGGCTTGGAACAGCTTGGCATCGCCTGCGGGTAGTGCTGGCGCAGCAGTGGTAACCGTCACCGGCTCCACCTCGGCCTGCTGCATCTCATCAGTGCTGTAGACGCCGGACATGTCAGCGGGAAACGCCTTACGCAATGCCAGCGCCTCAGAGCATTTGGCAATCATCGCGGCACCCATCTTGGACCAGAGCCCTTGGCCGGCGTTGTAGTCAGCAAAGCGTGCAACGCCAACAAAGGGATGCTGGCTGCCCTTGCGATGGATGATGGTCTTGGCCGCGGCAGGTGGCTTGCTGCCAAGCCATACGTCAGCCCATACGCCGTCGTCACCGCACCAGTAGGTTTCGCTGCCGTCCAGTTGGCCGGTGCGCTCGGCAATGGCACGCAAGCCGTCGATGCCGGCTTGGATGGTCATCTTGCCGCCACGCTTGATGGCGTAGATCTGCTTGCTGAATGGATCCAGCCCAGTGCGCTGGCAGGCGTAGGCAAACAGGCGCAACTCGTCATTGCTGCAGCCAGGCGCAATGGTGGTTGAGATCAGCTGCGTTTGCTCTGGCGTCCAGAGCGTGATGCTAGAAGTCATCGGATGTGATGGTTGGGTTGGCAGTTAATGCCCATGAAGGCAGGCTGAGCGCTTGGCACGTGTCGCCGTAACCGGGCCACTCCTTGGCGGCCTGGCAGTCGGCGATCACGCGCATGTCACGTTGCCGCAGCTCATCACCAGCAGCCATGGCCGCGGCGTCAAGCTCGTAGACCGCAACCGCGTACGGAGCAGTCTTCTCAACGGCAATGAACACAAACCGCTCAGCACCGTGCAAGCCGGCTAGGTAATGGCTCGCTTGCACATGGTAGCGGAAGGTAGCCACGCTGCGGGCAAAGCCGGCGGGGCTGGCGTCCGTGGTGGTCTTGAGATCTACCACAGTGCTGCCGGCGTACCAGTCAGGGCGGCACTTGCACCGCAGCCCAGTGGCGGCGTCACCCCACCAGAAGGACTGCTCAGCCTTGCCATGGGCAAGCAGTGCTGCTGCTGCAGGGTGCTGCCTGACGGCATTGTTCATGGCAATCGCCAGCGACCAATCTGCATCAGTCACGGCTTCAATGTCACGCGCTGCAAGCTCTGCCGCTTGCTCCTTGCCGGCTTTGGTGTTGCGTGGACCGCAGACGCCGTAGCGCTGCAGCAGCTCATCGGGCTCCAGTACAGCGCAATGCACCAAGCTGCCAAGTCGCATTGCAGCAGTCGGTTCGGGTGCGCTGCGCTTGGGGTCGAGGTAGCGGCTCCAGTAGTGGTAGGGCGACTTAGCCACTGCGTGCAGGTGACTAGCGCTGACGGCTGGGTCGGCGTGGTAGTCGGCGTTGCTGGTCATACCGCTGCTCCACTGCGCAGCTGGCGGTGCATCCGGCTGGCGGTGCCGTACGTGGCGACCATCTCGGGGAACGCATCCAGCAGGCGGCGCTTGTTGCCGGGATCGGCCTTGATGCCAGCGGCAGCTAGCGCTTGGAAGAATCCACCGCCGTGCTGGTAGGCGGTGGCAAATGTCCAGTAGATGTCTGATTCAGTCATGGCTTGAGTTGCTCTTGGCAGGCGTGATGGCTGTAGGCGGGTTGCTGGCGGCCGGTGTCGTAGGCCATCGCCCAGACACCGAAGATGATTGCCAGCACGGCAAAGCGGTTCAGGTTGTTCATGCCAGTGCCCTCCGCACTGCGTAACGACTGATGTTCATGTGATCGGCAATGCGTCGCTGGCTCCAGCCGTAGCTGCGGCGTAGGCGGCGTGCGCGTTGCTCAGTGCTCTCGGTTGCCCAGAGCAGGATCAGGACTGGCAGTAGGAGCAGTGCCAGCAATAGAGCAAGTGTTGTGGTCATGGTTGGGGTCGCAATGTGTGGTTGCCGGATTGGGAGCGGCTCCGTCGGGCCGCGTGGGGTCAGGCGGGTTGCAGGGCTTCCCACACTTCGCCGGCCAATCGCTTGTAAGCGCCTTCGCCGATCACGGCATCAAAGGCTTGCTCAATGGTTTTACCCTTGGCAACTTCGGCAAGGATGAAAGCGGAGATGGCTTGAGTTTTAGTCATGGTTTTCGGGTTGGGGTGGAAGCTCTCGCCTCCTGTCCCCGTATCCTACACCATGCGCCGCCGTGGTCAACCCAGCTCAGTAACGGATCGACACAGTTGCGGTGCCGTCTAGCGGCACGCCCAGTCGATAGGCGGCGCCAGCGCTGAGATCCAGCGACCCGCAGTCGCAGCGGTCAGTGACTGGCACGGTGAGCAGGCGCCCGCGGTGCTGCACTGTGACGCGTGTGCCGCAGGGCAGCCATGGATGCGCGGCGGACACGTCCCAGTGGCGGTAGGTGCCGCCGCACGCCGTTTGGCGCCCGTGATACCAGCCGTCGTAGACGGTGGCAGTCACCTGCCGGGCTTGAGCAGGCGACAGCAGCAGCAATGCTGCGGCGATGAATGCACGCATGATGCTCGGTTTAGTGGTGTGCCGGGCCAACCGGCGATGCAGCCTTACTCAGGGCGTGTTGGGCTCGTGGTGACGCGTCGTGTGCCCGGTTCCGCAGCGGTTGAGTTTTGCGAGTGGTTCCGCTCCTCTCGTGCAACCACTATACACCATCGGCAACCGTGAGCAACCGCTCTGCATCACTGACCGACCGCGCTACGCCTGCAATGCCACCAGCCGCCTGGACCGCATCTAGCCACTGCTGCTGCTCAGCGCGCAGCCTGCCGGTTGCGGTCTTCACCTCAATGCTGGTGAACACCGCCACAGTGCTGCCGACCATCTCGGGTGTAATAGTGAGGCGCTTCCAGCCGATCAGGTCAGCTGAGCCGGGCTGCAAGCCGTAGCTCACGGGCACGCCACGCCGATCGCGCAAGACACCACAGTTATTCCGAAAAAGTCGCACCGGGCCTTGACTGCAGGCGATGCGGATCTCTTGCTGTATCCGCTGCTCGCTCACCTAAATGCCGTGTCGCTTAGCCAACCTAGCCTGATAAACCCGCTCAGCCCATCCTCGCTTGTAGCCGCGTTGCTGCGCTAGCTCGCGGAGGGCTTCAAGGTCACGGGCACTGCCTTGCTCACGCTTGCGCTCACGTGCAGCCATCTCCACCAACTCACCATCCACCTGCTGCAGCTCACGCCGTTCCTGTGGTGCAAACACATGACCGCATTCGCGGCATACCTGCACGGTGCTGGCGCTAGTGGCGAAGCACTGCGGGCAGACCTTCACGCTGGGTGCTTGCTCGCGGTCCCTGCGGGCGACCCCATCTAGCGACCAGTCGCGCGGCTCTAGATGGTGGCCAAGTCGTAACGTGTTGCCCACGTGGTCGAGGACCACGGCACGCTTACTCGGTTGCGGGCGCAGGCAACGGCCAATCATCTGCAGGTGCAATGCCACGCTTGCGGTGGGGCGCAGCAGGATGCAGCCACCAACGCTTGGCACGTCTACGCCTTCACCGATTAGCGCGCAACTGGTGAGCACCTTGAGCCTCCCGGCGCCAAGGTCGCTGAGCAACTGCCGGCGCTGCGCAGTATCCATGCTGCCGTCAATACTTGCAGCGGCGATGCCTGCTGACTGAAAAAGTGCAGCCACTGCCTCTGCATGTGCCACGGAGCAGCAGAACGCAATCGCCGTTTGCCCTGGCAGATGCTTGCGGTAATGCCCCAAGCAGTCGCCCATGATGGTGCCGACGCGCTGCTCAGCCTCCTTGGGGTCGAAGTCACCCATGCGCTTGCGCAGGCCGGTTGAGTCAAAGCCAGGCGGTGCCAGCACCTTGGCAGCAGCAAGGAAGCCTTGATCGGTCAGTTGCTGCGCGGTTGGACCTTCCACCATGCACTGATAGTGCTCGCCTAGGCCGCGGCCATCACTGCGGATCGGTGTGGCGGTGACGCCGAGCAGTTTGGCTTGGGAGAAGTGCTCGATGACCTTGGCCCATGTGCCGGCGCTGGTGTGGTGTGCCTCATCCACCACCAAGAGCTGGAAGAAATCCCTCGGCAGCAGATGCAACCTGCGGGCAAGGGTCTGCACGCTGGCAACCTGCACCGCATGGCTTAGGTCCATGCTCTTGCCGGCGCTGATGCGGCCATGCGGTACACCCATGCTGCGTAAGCTGCGGCTTGCTTGGTCAAGTAGTTCCGCTCTGTGAACGAGAATTAAAACCCTGTTGCCTTTGATGCTTGCCTGTTGGGCGATGTAGCTGAAAATGTAAGTCTTGCCGCCGCCAGTGCTGAGCACAGCAAGAACTGACTTGCGGCCTAACTGATACTGGCCGCGTATCTCGTTGACTAGTTGTTGCTGATATGGGCGAAGAGCAATCATTGCTTGGCCCACTTGCGAATTGGTGTTGATGCAATGCGCTCCATAGACCAACCAGCGCGGCGTCTGCCGTAAAAGCGCTGAACGCTAATACCAAACTCTGCCGCCCAATCTTTGGGATACATAGCGCGCCCATTCCACTCAATAGGTTCGGCATCAGGCGCTAAATGCTCTCTAATGTGATAGTCTTGCGTCATCACCATCAGGTTTGACGGATCATTGTTGTGCTTGTCGCCATCAATGTGATGGACAATCTCGCCGCGCTCAAGCGGTCGGCCAATCATCTGCTCAGCCACAACGCGATGCTCGTGGCGACCATGCCGTTTGCGGTAAGTCGTTTTCTTGACGGAATCAAACCGAGCAAGTTGAGCTGCGCGGTTGCTGGCCCTTCGTTGCTGTTCTGGCGTGATGTAATGCGGATCGCCGTAGCGACGCACTCGTTGGGCGTGCATTCCGCACATGCCATGGCTGTCCACTGGTTTGTCGCAGCCTTCGATTTTGCAGGTGCCGGCCATCGTCCAACAGTTGCGGGCAACTAAATCATAAGGGTTGCCGCCGCCGGTGGGCAGCACCGCTAGGACCGACTTATGCCCTAGCTGGTACTGCAGGCGGATATCGGTGATCAGTTGCTGCTGATAGGGGCGGAGCTGCATCACACCAGCACCCCTTGACGGTTGCTGGCAACCTCAGTCAGGTTCTTCACTGCACAGTTGAAATACGACGGCTTCAGCTCAAACCCGACAAACTGGCGCCCGGCTTGGATGCTGCAGTAGCCCTCGCTGCCGATACCAGCGAATGGGCTGAGCACCACGTCGCGGGGGTTGCTCCATAGCTGCAGGCCGCGGCGGATCACCTCCAGCTGCAGCGGGCAGATGTGGCGCTCATCCTCATTGGCGCGTGCGCTGCGGTATTGGAGCGTGTCCGATGGGTTGATGTCCATCCATACGGGGCTGGCGTACCGCTGCCAGATGTTGATCGAGTCCTTGATCGGATCCTTGGTCTTAGCTGGTGGATTCTCACCGGCAAACTCCGTGAACGGGCCAGCCACTGGCTCTGGATTGTCGCCCAGCTTGCGCACGGTCACCAGGTAGTCAGGGATGCCCTGGCGGCTGAGCGCAGAGTCCTTGCGCACTTGCTTGTGAAGCAACCCGATCGCTTTGGTGCGTTGCATGGCGGTCACCGGATCCTTCCAGATGCACACCTCGCTATGGAACACGAAACCAGCAGCCTGGAAGATGCGCAGCATGTCGCCGCGAAAGTCCTTCACGCCGATGAAACCATCGCGCTCCTTGCTGCTGGGCAGATTCATGCAATGGAAGCTGATCAACCTGCCTGGCATCATCACGCGGTGCAACTCGCTGGCAAGGAAGCCGAAGTGATCAAAGAACTCCTGTTCAGTGCGGCTGTTGCCCATGTCTCGGTCGCTGTTGCTGTAGGTGTAAAGCGACGCAAATGGCGGGCTGAAGATGCTGTAGTGGATGGAGTTGTCATCTAGCTGCTTGATGCTCTCCACGCAGTCACCCATGTACATGTCCCAGCCGTCGCCGGACTTGTGCTCAGTGACATGCGGCGCCACTTGGCGCTGGATCTTTTTGAGTTGTTCCATGGTTTGTTGCTTCATGATTTCAACCATTGATTGAGCCATCTGGATGCTGTCCGCTTCCTTGCGGCGGATGTTGTCGATCACGCGGCCTTCTGCCACGTCGTAGATGATGTGCGCATTAACCGGTTGCTCTTGCCCGAAGCGCCAGCAGCGGCGGATGGCTTGATAGAACGCCTCATAGCTGTGTGACAGGCCGACGAATGCGACGTTGTGGCACCGCTGGAAATTAAGCCCAAAGCCAAAGATGCTGGGCTTGCTGACTAGGACGCGGATCTTGCCATCTTGAAAGTCGATAGCAGCCTGCCGCTTGTGGTCGTCGGTGTCAGATCCTGACACATCAACCGCGCCATCAATCGCAGCAGTCAGCGCTTTACTCTCATCATTGAGATCACACCACACCAGCCATTGCTCGGTGTTGCTGTTGGCAAGCTTGGCAGCAGCGGCCACGCGAAGGGTGAGCGATGCCTTGCGCACCTTGCGTTGGTCGTTGAGCGTACGGGCCTCCATGGCAAACAGCGCCATCTGGCCGTCATCACCTGCTGTTGCCTCGCGCGGCGTCTCCACCGTGCAGTCTTGGATCCGCAGCGCTGGCAGCACGAAGCTGCCGTCCTCATAGCCAAGGTCTGATGGCTTGCGGATAGTGACTGCCCAACTGCACACCCACTCCCAGAACTTGTCCCGCGCGTGACCTTTGAGCCGCCACTTGGCAGTGTCGCCGCCGTCATGCACGAAGAACATGGCCAGCATCTCGGTGCGGGTCATGACGCCGATGAACTCAGCATGGTTGCCAAGCTCCATGTGGTCGTTCGGTGCTGGTGTTGCCGAGCAGGCCAGTCGGTATGGCGTCAGCGCGAACGATTCAATGATCTGGTTGCGGATCTTGCCGGTGTACGCCTTGAGGATGCTTGATTCATCTAGGACCACGCCTTGGAAGCTGCCGGGATTGAAGTGGCTCAGCTTCTCGTAGTTGGTCACCGTGATGCCGGGCTGCACGTCGGCTTGCGTGGCAGCAAATGCGCATGGGATGCCGAACTTGGCACCCTCGCGCACGGTTTGATGCGCCACGGCAAGCGGCGCCAGCACCAGCACGTTGCCGCCGGTCTCTTGGTGCACCTGATGCGCCCACTCGAGCTGCATGGCGGTTTTGCCCATGCCGCAGTCGGCCCAGATGCAGAACTTGCCGACACGGCAAGCCATGGTCACGATGTCCCGCTGAAACGGGAACAACGGCGCGGTGAACTGCTGCGGGTCAAAGCCGGCAACAGGTGCTGCAGTGGATTTGGAGGCTAGGAAGTCTTGGTAGGTCATTTGGCAACGGCAATCTTGTCGTGGCGCTCAAGCACAAGCCTTGCGGCTTCAATCAAGACAAAAGAGTCGTCGATGCCAATGGATTTCAGGCCAATTTGCACATTTTCAAAAGTGTCGATCACGTCAATCAAAGGATCGCGCCATTCAGGCGACACAAGCTCAAGCCGTTTATCAAAGGCCGTGATGGCGTCCATGTGACTCCATGGGGTACCTTGCAACTCTAGCAGCTCCCACTAGACTGCGCAAGACTTCCGCTAGAAACCGTGGCATTGTCCCATCCGTTATCGGTTCAGTTCACCCCAGAGCAGATGGCTTGGCTGGATCGTCGGCGCATAGCCGGCATATCCCGCAGCACGGTGCTCAGGCTGGTGGTTGAGGAGGCAATGCGCCGCGAGCAGGAGCCGCAGCGCAAGTGAAAGAGATCGACTTTTCAGAAGCCCGTCGGTTCATTGCCCTGCTTGGCAAACCGGCGGGCACCATCCGCTTGCGTGCTTTTTTGCACCGGCTGCACCCAGAGAAGCCCAACGACAAAGGCCGCAAAGGTGGCGCCAGCAAGCCATTGATCAAGCAGTGGCAGGCTGAAGGGCGCGGCGTTTATGTGGTCGTCAACGATGGCGGTGACACCAACGCTGAAATCACAGCCTGCCGTGCCTTCTTCGCTGAATGGGACGATCGCTCGCGCGAGTGGCAACTCACCGCATGGCAAGAGCTAGGGCTGCCGGAGCCTACCTTCCAAATCAATACCGGCGGTAAATCCATCCACAGCTATTGGGTGCTAGCAGACCCGATCACACCTGCGCATTGGGAGTTGGTGCAGGGGCGGTTGCTGGATTACTGCGATGCAGACCGCAGCATCAAGAACTCATCCCGCGTCATGCGGCTACCCGGCAGCTACTACGCCGAAGCTGATGGCAGCCTTGGTGAGATGTGCCGCATGGTCACCAGCGCAGGCCATCGCTACAGCGTTGCTGATATTGAAGCGGTGCTGCCCAATGAGGTTTACTACCAGCACGAAAAACCCGCGGAGCGTTACATCGAGCCTGCCGAGCGGGGCATCGACGAAATCCGTGAAGCCCTAGCCGCTATACCGCCTCGCGTACCAGGGTCCGGCACCTATCACATCTACCGCAATATCTTTTGGGGTCTGATTCAAGCTTGCGGTAGCGCTGATCTAGCCATTGATCTGATGCAACAGCACAGCCCGCAATGGCAAGGGCTGCAGCAGATCGCCGCATCAGGTGGTGATCGCATCAGCGCCGGCACGTTCTGGTACTGGGCGCGGCATCACGGATGGCGTCCAGCAACGCCTATGCCGCGCTCACGCCAGCAGCCAACTCAGCCTGCTGCTGATGGCGAAGCGGTCAATCTGCAGCTCTACGACAAGACCGGCACCGAATGGCTGGAGCTTGCCGTAGAGCATGTCTTCTGCCATCCACAGGAGCGTTGGATTTGCGTGGATGGCGTTCTCCACCTATGGAATGGCACGCACTACCAAGCCAAGCCCGATGAAGAGCTAGCACCCAAGCTTGCAGCGTTTCTATCCATGCTGCACGTCATTAACCAGCAAGGTGCCACCACTTACCCATGGCGCAGGCCCCGATACGTGGATGAAGCGCTGCAATGGATGCGCCGGCTACTGAAGCCGGTTGAGGTCAACCCAGCTAATGCCATCAACTGCCGCAATGGCGTCGTGTCGTGGTCATGGTCTGGCCGCAATCTGGATCTGACTTTTGCACCGCATGATCCAGCGGTTGCCTTCACCTACGTCACTGCCTACGACTATGACCCAGAAGCCAATGCCCAGCACCTATGGCGGCTGCTTGAAGCCGTAGAGCCTGGCGACCGCGACACGCTGCAACGCATCCTCGGCAGCGGACTTGACCTCATCAAATACCGCGCCACACGTGGCAGACCGCGTGCTGTCCTGATGATCGGTGAGGGCAGCAACGGCAAAGACACCATCCGCACGGCACTGCGCGACACCCTCGGCAGTCGTAATTTCACCAGCTGCACGCTAGCCGACTTCCGCCAATACGACCAAGGACGCAAGTTTCCTATTGCGCCATTGCGTGGTGCATCAGTGAACTGGTCAAGTGAAAACTCGCAGTTTGTCAGTATTGACAACCTGCAATCATTAAAAGCTGCCATTAGCGGCGAGGAGCTGTCATATGAGCTGAAGGGCGTACAGGAATCTCAGTTTGTTCCGTCGTCTTTGTTTGTGTTCAACCTCAACAAAGACCCGTCGCTGACTGGTGAGCAGGCTGCCATCGAAACGCGGTTTCACGTGTTCAAATTCCGCAAGACCTTCATGGCGACGCCTACAGAACCGAACCACTTACAAGCTGATCCCAAGCTGAAGGATGACCCTGATTTCATCCAGCAGCAGATATGTCCTGCATTCCTGAATTGGCTGCTGGAAGGTATGTCCCTCAGCATTGCAGATGGCATTGATTACACAACCGGAAGCCAAGCAATGCAGGACGTACGTAGAGCTAGCTGCCACCTATGGGACTTCTGTGACTCTATCGGACTGACCTACCAAGAAGGCTCTCAGGTATCAACAAAGCGGGTATGGGATGCGCTGCAAGAGTGGTATCGAGAGGAGGGTTATTTGGACGACAAAGGTAGGTGGTTGATGGATCCGCCAAGTGATCGCACGGTCAAGGCGCCCAGGCTTCTGGTGCTGGCATTGCGGCAGATCTTCCCAAAACTTGCGTCCGACAGAGGCTCGGGTAAGACCCGTGAGCGTCTCATCTCGGGTCTGAAGCTGGACTTGTGGTCGTGATGTCGGACGCAACTTGCGTCCGGGTCGGACGCAAATCGGACGCAAATTTCGGACGCAAAAACCCAGTCCCTATCTATCTTTTCTTCTGTTCGGACGCAAATAGGGGTAAATCAAGTCAAGTACAGAAACAAGAGGCGAAATGTAACGGCGTGAACAAAAACACACATATAGGGGGGGGATAGGGAAAATCCCGATTTTGCGTCCTCCCTTGGTATGACTGGGTTTTTTGCGTCCGACTTGCGTCCGCTTGCGTCCGAACCCAGTCGTGGACAGGGTTTTTGCGTCCGACCTACTATTTGCACCATCCACACACCAGAAATGCCTGAAATCAAACTCAATGTCACCAACGCCGACTTGGCGCGACTCAACGCCGAAGCAGCGGCGCATGGCATCCCACGTGCGCACCTGATTCGGCAGCGTGCTCTAGGCGACGGTGGTGTTGCACGATTGACTACGGCGGCGTACCATGCGCTGGTGGCGGACGCCTGCGCATTTATGCGCGGTGACCTCAACCGCCGTCATGTTGAAACTCTCGTCGCATATGTCATCGCTCATTCACATCCCAGCCAAGCAACAACCGGTGATCAACCGGCTGCATGACGTCATGACGCAAGCCGTTGCGTATGCCGCAGCCATTGCCGATAACGCCATTGATGACGGCGTACCGCTACCCATGGATCTCGTGGATAGCTTCGCCGCTGATTACGAACGCATCATCACCAGCCTCGTCACTGCCGCCACCGTCAAATGAAAGCCACTACCTGCCAAGCTGATCTCGATCACGCGCTCCGCACCATTGCGCCTGCTGTTGGCCATCGCAGCTCACACCCGATCCTTGATTGCTGCCTGATCAATGCCGCTGCTGGCACCCTCACTATCACCGGCTTCAACCTTGATCTCGGCATCACCGTCACCATTCCTGCTGCAGTGGACACTGATGGCGCCGTAGCGCTGCCGTATCGGCTGCTAGCTGGCCTTGTAAGCCGCTTTGATGGCGATGAGGCTCTGACCCTCGCAGATGGCGCTCTGACGGCCTCTAGCGGCTCCTACGGGCTTGCAGCGGCGGATGCGGCGGATTACCCCGCCATGCCGGTTGTAGACGCTGCTACGAGCGATCTGCACCTATCCGCTGGTATCCGCGCTTGCATGGCAGCCGCCAGCACCGATGCCAGCAAGCAGATGCTCCAAGGCATCCACCTTGGCAGCGGTCACATGGAAGCGACTGACGGGCATCGCCTCATGCGCTACCCGATCGACCTGCCCACTGGCCTCGACGTGGTATTACCGGCCAGCACCATGCGCCTGTTGCAGGATCGCGTGGTCACCATCGCCATGGCAGCCGGTCAAGCCGTCATTGATGCCGGCGATGGCATCACCATCTACAGCCGCGTGCTAGATGGCACCTACCCAGATGTGGCTAAACTGCTGCCCACTGACTTCACCAGCACCATCACCGCTGATCGTCGCCGCTTGACACGTGCACTAGAGCGTGTTGCCGTCATCGCAGATGCGCACAACTCGATCGTCAAGATCGAGGCAGTAGGTGGCACCATCGCCATCACCGCCGAAGCCGATGCCAACAACGGCAAAGAGCTGCTCAAGGTAGACGGCACCGCAAAGGGCGCATGGGCGTTTAACGTCCACTACCTGCTAGACGGCATCAAGGCGTTCAAGCCCGCAGAAGCCATCACCATGCACGCCAATACGGCAACCACACCCGTGGTGCTGACACCTAGCGGCATGGATGGTGTAACGTATCTTGTAATGCCTGTGCAAATTAAGGGCTAATAGATGGCAAAGAAGAGCACCAAGGATGAGATTCAGAACCGCGTCAATGTGGTTTATGAACTCATCCTGCGTGCTCACAGCCACCATCAGATCGTTCAACACGGTTCCGAGCTGTGGGGCGTCAGCGAGCGCCAAGTGCGCGATTACATGGCGGAAGCGCGCAAGCTGATTGCCCTTGATTCGGAACTAGAACGCCCGCAATGGCTGCAAGCCGCACTAGCGAGGCTGCAGGATTACGAACGCGAAGCACGCGCTAAAGGCAATCTCAGCATTGCAATTAAAGCGCTAGAAGACCAGGCCAAGCTGTTGCGGTTTGAGATCTCGTGAGCTTGCTCGCCGGCATTGTTGAACCCGGCAAGCTGCTTGGGTTTATGGATGTTGCTACGCAAGAAGACACGGGCGATCTGCTCAACCGCATCCGGGCTGATCTGCACCCTGGCCAGCTTGCGTTTGTAGATGACACTGCAACAGAGATCATTGGCATCTCAGCCGGTTATGGCGCCGGCAAGACACGTGCATTGTGCGCTAAAGCTGTCATGCTTGCAGCCGCTAATCAAGGCTTCATCGGCGCAGTAATGGAGCCGACTGGCCCATTGATCCGTGATATCTGGCAGAACGACTTCGAGCAATTTCTGGAGGCGTATGAGATCCCGTACACCTTCAGGGCAAGCCCGCTGCCGGAATACATGCTGCACCTACCAGGCGGCGACACGAAGATCCTGTGCCGTAGCTTCGAGAACTGGAGCCGCATCATCGGCTTGAACCTTGCATGGGTGCTGGCTGATGAGATCGACACGGTGACGCCAAGCATTGCCAACAAGGCATTTCCTAAGATCCTTGGCCGCTTGCGGTCAGGCAATGTGCGGCAGTTTGGGGCTGCATCCACACCGGAGGGCTTCCGCTGGATGTGGAACACATTCGGCAGCGAGGATGCCAAAGGTCGCAATGACCGCAAGCTGATCAAGATGCGGTCAGCGGATAATCCGCACCTGCCGCCGGACTTTATCGAGCGACTAGAGGCCAACTACGACCCCAACCTGTTGCGGGCCTATTTGGATGGAGAGTTCGTCAACCTCACCACGGGCACCATCTATGACCGCTTCAGCCGTGAGAAGCACGTGGTGGCTGAGCTGCCCGACCTTGACCGCGAGCCCTTGCGTATTGGCGTTGATTTCAACGTTGGCAACATGTCTGCTGTGATCGGCGTCCGCAGCGGCAGCAGCCTGCTAGTGATTGATGAGATTAGCGGCGCCCATGACACCGACGCATTGGCGCAAGAGATCCAAGCGCGTTACCCGCAGCGGCGCATCTACATCTACCCAGATGCCAGCGGCGGCAACCGCAGCACCAACGCAAGCCAAACCGACATCCAAATCCTGGAGTCCTACGGCATGTCAAACCAGTCACCACGGGCAAATCCTCCCGTCCGTGATCGCGTGGCTGCTGTTCAGGCTTTGCTGGAAAACGGCAAGGGTCAAGTCCGGCTCACCATCCACCAGCGCTGCAAGCGGCTGATCGAATGCCTAGAGCTGCAGTGCTACACCGACAAGGGTGACCCAGATAAGGATGCCGGCCATGACCACATGAACGACGCACTGGGCTACCTTGTATGGCGCGAATTCAACCCATTGCACGCAGGTGCTGGCCGCAGCACTGGCATCAGACTATATTGATTCCGCCAACCATTACCCCTACCCATGCTCAAGGGTGCTGAACTACTCGCCAAGGTCAAAGAACTGGGCGATGCGCCTAAGTCCGAACTGGTGCGCGCTTGCGGCTACCTCATCAAGGATCGTCTGGCATTCACGCAGTTTTATGAGGCGCTGCTGGAAGCCAAAGGTGTTGACCTAGGCGGCAAGCCCGCTAGCAAAGGCCGCAAGTTGACCTATAAAGCCAAGGTGCAATTCAACGGCAAGCTGCAGATCGGTGACGGCTACATGCGCGAGATGGGCTATGAACCCGGCGCTGAGTTTGACATCAAGATACGCGGCAACAGCATTACGCTGACTGCTGCTTAAACTGCACCTATGACTGCGGCGCTGTAATGTACACCGGCTTTAACGCATACGACCGGCCAATTGCGCAGCGCCGCGTTACTCGCGTGCAGGATGCCAATACTGCATGGTACGCACAAGAGGCGCATTGGATCCTGATTGAAGATCTGATGCAGGGCACCTATGGGATGCGCCGCAAGCATCGCCGTTACCTGCCGCAGGAACCCCGCGAGCTGGATGAGTCCTACGACAACCGCCTAGCGCGTAGCGTATGCCCGCCGTTCTATCAACGCTTAGAGCGGATGCTGGCCGGCATGTTGACGCGCAAGCCCGTAAGGCTGGATGACACCGCTGATGTGATCCGCGAGCAGCTGTTTGATGTTGACCTCCAAGGCAATGACCTCAACGTCTGGACCTACGAAACCACCCGCAAGATGGTCCGTTATGGCCACGTTGGTGTACTGGTGGATGCACCTGCTGATGGGGGGAGACCCTACTGGGTGAGCTACACACCACGGCAGATCCTTGGCTGGCGTGCTGAGCAGCAGGAAGGCCGGCAGGTGCTAACGCAGCTGCGACTGGCTGAGATGGTCACCGTGCCTGATGGCGAGTTCGGCGAGAAGGCAGTGGAGCAGATCCGCGTACTGACGCCAGGTGAGTTTCAACTTCACCAGAAACAAGACAACGGCGAGTTTGAAATTGTCGACGAAGGCCGCACCAGCCTTAGCGAGATCCCGTTTAGCGTCGCCTATGCGCAACGCCATGGATTCATGGAGTCACGTCCGCCGTTGGAAGATATCGCCGAGCTAAACCTCAAGGCGTATCAGATCCAGAGCGACCTCGACAACCAGCTCCACATCAGCGCTGTGCCGATGCTGGCGTTCTATGGCTTCCCGTCTGCAGCAGAGGAAGTCAGCGCTGGACCCGGTGAAGCCATCGCATTCCCTGCTGATGGTCGAGCTGAATACATCGAGCCTCAAGGACGCAGCTTTGATTACCAGTTCCGCAGGCTTGAGCAGCTTGCACTGCAGATCAACGAGCTAGGGCTATCGGCAGTGCTCGGCCAGAAGCTATCGGCTGAAACTGCTGAGGCAAAGCGCATTGATCGCAGTCAAGGCGACAGCACCATGATGGTGATCGCGCAGAACGTACAGGACATGATCGACAACTGCCTGCAGTTTCATGCGCAGTACATCGGCAATAACACATCACCTGGCAGCAGCTATGTCAACCGCGACTTCCTCGGCACACGCCTTGAGCCGCAGGAGATCCAAGCACTGCTGCAGCTTTACACTGCAGGCACCATCACGCAGGAAACCCTACTGCGTGAGCTTGCCGAGGGCGATGTCTTGGGCGATGACTTTAACGTAGACGAGGAGCTTGAGGCTACAGCCAATGCGGGGCTTGATCTTCAACCTGCTGGATTGGATAACGGATCAACTAGTGGAACTGATGATCTGGATGGAACCGAGGAAACCGAGGAAGCAGGAGCTTGACTATCACGTCAGTGCACTGCCTGAAGAAGTCTTAGCCATCGTGCGAATCACCTGGTACAAAGATGGCAAGGCAGATGAAGTGGATCAAGTCACCTTGATGGAAGACGGACAAAACGGTTATGACGCATTTGCATCATTGGTGAGCACTGCCTTGAAGCAAGGCGCTAATGTCAGCATCCGCAGCGGCTATCAACCCGAAGATCTGGGCATCTATCAATGAGCACACCGGAGTCTCTGTATCGCAACGCAATTGACCTGAACCGCTACAGCAATAGCGTTGCGCGGCGTGTGATCAATGCTTACAACGACATCATTATTGATGCGGTCAATCAGCTGCGCACCATTGATGAGCTGTCCGCGCCAGTCAAGGCAGCACGGCTGCGGGCGATACTTGCGCAGCTCAAAGACTCGCTAGGCACATGGGCAGGCGACGCAACGGAGATCACGGCAACTGAGCTACAGGGCATTGCGCAGTTGCAATCGGAATTTGTAGCCGATCAGTTAGCACGTGCCCTACCAACAGGTGCACGCGATGCAGTGCGTACCGTTGAGATCAGCCCGCAATTTGCGCAGTCGGTTGTCACCACTGATCCGACGCAGATCAACGTGGTGGCGCTGAGCGATGACCTATTTGCCGCAGTGCAAGGTGCACCGGCAACATTCAGTCTCACTGCAGCGCAAGGCGCCACGATCACGCTGCCCAATGGCGAAGTGGTCACCAAAGCATTCCGCGGCATTGCCGTTGATCAGGCTGAGCAGTTCTCGCAAGTCGTGCGGCAAGGGTTGCTGACGGGCGAGCCCACGCCAGCCATCGCCAAGCGGCTGATCGGAAATCTTGAATTTGGCGAGCAGGCCAAGACCGTCAAGCAGTTGGTTGCAGCAGGCGGCCAGGCAACAGCAGTTGCCGACAATCAGATCGTTAGCCTTGTGCGCACCAGCATCAACCAAGTCGCCAATGCAGCTAGTCAGCAGGTGTATGAGGCCAATCAAGACATCACTAAGAAGTATCGTTATGTGGCAACACTGGACACCCGCACCAGCAGCATTTGCCGTGCATTGGATGGCCGCGAGTTTGAATACGGCAAAGGCCCGACACCGCCGCAGCACTTCAACTGCCGATCAACAACGGTCCCGGTAATCGACTACAAAGAGCTGGGCTTTGACCCACCACCACCCAGCAAACGCGCAGCAGCAGGTGGTCAGGTGCCGGCGGATGTGTCTTATGGCGACTGGCTGGCAAACAAACAAAAGGGCGAATCCAACGCAGATCTCTTGGCCCGGCAAGCGAAAGCGCTAGGCGCTCAGAAGGCGAAATACTTTAGAAGGCTTGCCGAAGATCGCGGGCCTGATCAAGCCATCGCCAAGCTAGTCCGCGATGACGGGTCAGAGTTAACCTTAGATCAACTACGCGCTCGGTACGGTGCCGTTAAAGAAGGGTAGCTCTCAGAAGACCATCTCGGCCAACATCAAAGCTGAGATGAAGGCAGGCAAACCGCAGAAGCAGGCCATCGCCATTGCGCTTAGCAAGGCTGGCAAAACACGCAAACCCAAAGGTAAAAAGTGATGGCTAAGAAACCTGGCCTTTACGCCAACATCGCCGCTAAGCGCAATCGCATTGAAGCTGGCAGCAAGGAGCGCATGGCACGCAAGGGTGACCCTGATCGTCCTAGTGCTGCTGACTTCAAGGCTGCTGCTAAGACTGCAAAGAAACCAAAGCGCAAATGAGCATCACCTACCGCGGCGAGCAGTTTGACGGCTACAACAAGCCCAAGCGGACGCCAAAGCATCCGAACAAATCGCACGCGGTGCTCGCCAAGGAAGGCGACAAGGTAAAACTGATCCGCTTCGGGCAGCAGGGAGTTAGCGGCAGTCCATCACGCGAGGGCGAGTCCAAAGCAGCAGCAGCACGCCGTGCATCATTCAAGGCGCGTCATGCCAGCAACATCGCTAAGGGCAAGATGTCTGCTGCGTATTGGGCTGACAAGGAGAAGTGGTAGCCTCTTGGCAATGAATCCAATCCTTTAATTCTGCGACATACCAGCGCAGATCTTGCGCTTTTGCAGCGTGCCAGCCATTGCCATCTTGGCGATATAACCGCTCATGGCGATCGATTGCATTTAGCAGTTCCTTAATCAACGGATTCCAAGGTTCGCGGATTGGTGTATTCCACTCGCGGGCCATTGTCCTGGCTGCTGGTACGATGACAGCGTAATTAAGCCTGCGGCTTATCCATGTCTGATGAACAACAAACCAAAGAGCCTGCGGCTACTGAGGGTGCAACTGCCGACGCACTGCAGCGCAGTGTTGAGGCGCTAGAACGCAAGAATCAAGAACTGATTGCAGAGCTGCGTGCAGCAAAGAAATCCAAGGCGCCAGATGGAGTAAATGTTGATGAACTGCTGGAGTTCAAGCGCAACTACGAGCAGCAGCAGCTCGAATCACAAGGCAAGTACCAAGAAGCCCGGCAGGCTCTGGAGCAGCAGTTCCGTGAGGCGACGGCTCAAAAGGACCAGCGCATCTCAGAACTTGAAGCCCGAGTCCGCGAGCTAGAACTCGTGACGCCGGCAGTCACGGCACTGGCCGAGATCGTGCATGACCCCGACATGGTGCTTAAGACCAAGCTGAAGCCGGAATCCATCGAGCGTGAAGCTGATGGCACTGTCGTCGTGGTTGACGGCTATGAGCGCAAACCCGTCGCCGAGTGGGCCAAGACGCTACCCGCATGGATGCAAAAGCAGCCGAAGCCGCAGGGCAGCGGTGCACCAACTAGCGGCAGCAGTGGCGCCATCCCATCTGGCATGAGCAATCCATTCAGCCGCGAAACCTTTAACTTGACCGAGCAATCACGCCTGTTCCGTACAGACCGTGATCTTTATGAGCGCATGAAGGCAGCAGCTAACCGTTAGTATTTCAGTGTCTGCTCGTGATGGCTGCGCCGCATTGAGCCTAGGGCTGCGCCCACACCCGTAAACATCCCAGGTGATTCATCATGGCGACTCTTCGCTCTGACATCATCATCCCCGAGATTTTTACTCCGTACGTTATTGAGCAAACCACTCAGCGCGATGCCTTCTTGGCTAGCGGCGTGGTGCAGCCCATGGCGGAGTTGAACGCTACCGAGGGTGGTGATTTTATCAACGTCCCCTTCTGGAAAGCCAATCTTTCCGGTGACTTCGAGGTGCTGACCGATAGCTCCTCCCTGACCCCCGGCAAAATCACCGCTGACAAGCAAGTCGGCGTGATCCTGCACCGTGGCCGCGCCTTTGAGGCTCGTGACCTTGCAGCCCTTGCTGCTGGTTCTGACCCGATGGCCGCTATCGGCGCCAAGATCGCTGATTACATCGCTAACCAGCGCCAAAAGGATCTGCTGTCCTGCCTAAGCGGTGTGTTCGGCACACTCGGCACCACCTCCAGCTCTGCTGCTTTCTTTGGCCTGACCATCGACGGCGAATCGGGTGATACCCCTACCACCCTGTCGCCTCGTCACGTTGCTGAAGCCCGCAGCCTGCTGGGTGATCAAGGTGACAAGCTCGCTGCCGTTGCAATGCACAGCAAGGTCTATTACGACCTGGTTGAGCGCAAGGCTATCGATTATGTGACCGAGACCGACGCCCGTCTGACCTCTTCGGTGACTGATTTCGTTGGTGGCAGCATTGCTGGTGCCTATGGCAATCCCACTGTTCCTACCTACATGGGTCTGCGTGTGATCGTGTCTGACGACGTGCAAACCGAAGGCAGCGGCTCTTCGACCGAGTATGCCACCTACTTCTTCACTCAAGGCGCTGTCGCCAGCGGTGAGCAGATGGCAATGCAGACCGAAACCGATCGTGACATCCTCGCCAAGAGCGATGCCATGTCGATTGACCTGCACTACTGCTATCACCCGGTCGGCGCTAAGTGGGGAGTGACCACCACCAACCCGACTCGCGCTCAACTGGAGACCGTGAGCAACTGGTCGAAGGTGTACGAGCTGAAGAACCTCGGCATCGTGCGTGCCACCAACACCTCCAACTTCGATTGAGGTAACTAACCATGGCACAACCTTCCCAGTTTGAACTGTCCACCGAGCAGTATCTCGAAGCCACTTTTTACGGCGCATCCTCTATTGCAGACGTGCAATTTTGGACTGCTCCCGTTAAGTGTCAAGTGGTTGCAGTGCGTGAAGTTCACGCCACTGCTGGCACCGATGCTGGCGCTGTAACCGGCACCGTTCGTCGTTGCCAAGGCACTGAGGCCGCCACTGCTGGTGACGACCTTCTGAGCACCACCATCAACTTCAAGGGGACTGCTCTTACCGAGCAAACCCCTGCTCTGACCACTACCAACGGCGACCTCACTCTTGAGGCTGGCAACCGCCTGTCTCTTGATGTGACTGGCACCACCACCGCTCTGGCCGGTGTGATCCTGACCGTGCTGCTTAAGCGCGTCTGATGGGCATGTTCGCCTTTCGGCGACTGCGTGAACTGGAGGCTGCTGCTAACGCAGTGGCCTCTTTTCCTATTGCAGAGCCTGAACCTAAACTAGAAACACAGGAGCCACCGAACGATGGCAGTCGTAATCGTAGCCACCGTCGGGTCGGCAAGCGCAAACTCGTATCTGACGCTGGCAGCAGCGCAGGAGATCATTGATGGCTTTGTGCAGGATGCTGATGTAACTGCATGGGCATCAGCGACCACAGACCAGAAGAATCGGGCATTGTTTACCGCTACCCAGCGATTGGACCGTGAACGGTTTCTAGGCGCTCGCGCAACTGACACGCAGGCATTGCAGTGGCCGCGTACTGGCGTGCGCAAGCCTGACACCTACATCAATACCTACGCTGTCGGGTTTCCGTTTCGCATCACAACGGATTACTACACCGAGACTGAGATCCCGCAGCAGGTGCAATATGCGCAAGTGGTGTTGGCGGTCTATCTGCATAACAATCCAGACGGCATTGGCCTGAGCGGATTGGAGGATTACAAGAACGTCAAGATCGGCAGTATCGACGTGACGCCTAATCTTGGCTATGGCGCAGTGGGCGCTGACAAGATCCCGCCGATCGTGGAGCGATATCTAACCGGGCTTAGAATTAGCGGACCAGGCAACTTTGCCATCCGCAGATCATGAGCTACGCATACCCCGGCGCTGAGTTTATCGACGACACCGCAGCGCACGCCGGACGCTTCGGCAAGATCGTTGCGCTTGAGGATTCTGTGATTGCCAGCCTGACCGCGCAAGACTGGACCGGCAACACGCTGAGCGCTATCCCCTTCAAGGCCAGCACTGAAATCGAGGGTGTGTTTACCAGCATCACCCTGACCAGCGGCACTGTCATCGCTTACAGGCTCTGATGGCTTACGTTCTTCCTGGTGGTGGTGATGCGGTTAGCCGCGACGGGCTGGAGATCCCGACGCATGACTACATCGTCAACACCTACGATGGCGCCAATAACCTATTGACCGCAACGTATAAGCGCGGTGGTGCTAGCGGCAGAACCGTGGCAACGCTGACGATGACCTACGACGGCAACAATAATCTGATGACCGTGACACGGAGTTGAGTAATGGCTTTTAAGCTCAACCCGTTCACGAGCAATCTCGATACAGTCCGCAATCAAATGCTGTGGGGGTCGTTCTACGACACAACACAACAAATTGCTGCAGCAGCAAATACGGCATACTCGGTTGGCATTAACTCAACAGATCCAGACAGCCAAGGCATCAGCATTGCCAGTGGATCGCGCGTTACATTTTCCCGTGCTGGTGTTTACAGCATTACCTATTCGGTCCAATTTGTAAATACCAGCACATCGATTCACGATGTCAATATTTGGGTGCGCAAAAACGACAGCGGCACTAGCGGTGACGTACCAGCATCGGATAGCAGGTTCAGCATTATATCCAGTCATGGCGGCGTTGACGGTCATGTCATCGGCTGCGTGAATTACGTCCTAAAGCTTGCTGCTAGCGATTACTTGGAATTGATCTGGTCAACAACCAACGTTGCGGCCAGCATTCAATCCTTGCCATCGTCGCCATCGGAACCAGCGCATCCTTCCATCCCTGGCATTATCCTTACAGCAGTGCAGGTTGCCTGATGGCATTAGCTAGCCCGCTACGCAAGGTTGCCAGCAAACTGATGGCAAAGTTTGGCGGTGAGGCGACGATCCGTACAGTCACGCCAGGCGTCTACAACCCAACGACAGGCACCATCAGCCAAGTCGAAACCGACACCGTAGTGCGTGGCGTACTGGAAGATGTCAATGCACGTGAGGTCAACGAGCTAGTGCAAGCTGGCGACAAGCGGCTTGCTATTGCTGCTGCTGATGTCGCTACCGCTCCAACCACTACTGACCGCGTGGTTATTGGCGGCGTGCTGCATCAAGTGATCCGCGTTATTACGATTGAACAGGACAACACGGCAATCACTTACGAGCTGATCCTGAGGGCATAGCCATGGCACGCCGCATCAACCTAGCTGATATCGGCAACTACTCCACTGAGAAGTACGAACAGCTACTGCGTGTAACGGTGCTGGAGACTGATAGCAGGTTGAAGCAAGCCAGCCCGGTTGACACTGGCCGATTCCGGCTGAGTTGGGCAATCAGCGAGCAAGGCACACCTGGCTACGACGCTGGACCGCAAGCCAGCCCTAGCGGCATTACGCCACCACGCCGACTTGACTACCAAGTGGAACGGGCAGGCAATGTTTATCACATCCACAACAACCTGCCATACGCGGAGCCATTGGCGAATGGGCATAGCATCCAGGCTCCTGCAGGCTGGACTGATGTGATCGCCCGCGAGATGACCAACTGGGCGCAGCAGCAAGCTAGCCGTATTGCGAGGCAAGACTAATGGCAGCCGTCAACCTGAACACCATACGCGCAACCATTGAGTCACGGCTGGCGGCTGAGCTAACGCAAGCGCCAGTTCTGCCGGTGGTATTTCATAATCAGCCCTACATGCCAACGCCCGGTAGCTCGTGGGTGCAATGCCTAGTGAGTTTTGGCAACAACAACTTTCTCACGATGGGTGGCAGCACGGGCAGCAGCAATAGCGTGATTGGCGTGATCGTGGTCAATATCTTTACTGCAGTAGGCGTAGGATCTGGCGCTAACTACACGATCGGCAAACGCATTCGTGACCTTTACAATAGGGTCATAGTGAGCGGTGTTCATTTTGACCCGCCAACTGGCCCAGAGGTGGTGGCTGCGCCAGCTCCTGAGGGTTACTTCCAAACTCAGGTCAGAATGACCTTTGAAACCTTCGAGGATCTCTAGCCATGGCTTTTTACCGAGGGCAGCAAGGCAGCGTCAAGTTTGACGATGCTGGCACTACTGCAGCAACCATCACTAGCACCCGCTCGTGGTCGCTGACTGTCGAGAAAGAATCGCTCGACACCACGGCGCTAGGCGCTACATATCGCGCCAACGTGGGCGGCTTAATCAGCGGCAGCGGCACTTGCGAGATCCTTTACACCGCAAGCAGCGCCGATGAGACTAACGTCTTCATCGAGCACATCAACACTGCTAACGATGCTGGTGAGGCTCTGTTTGAGCTGTACCTTGATACCAGCGGCACCAAGAAGATTAGCTTTGACGGCGTGATCACTTCGGCTGAGTATTCTGCCACCGTAGGCGAGATCGAAGTCATTACTTTGAACTTCGTGACCAACGGAACCATTTCGCTGGACATCTGATCATGGCTTTCTATCGCGGGCAACAAGGCACGGTCTTCTTTGATAAGGCTGGCAGTGGTGGTCTTTCCGAGATCGCAGCAGTGCGGTCTTGGAGTATGACTGTTGAAAAGGAGTCGTACGACGCAACCTCTCATGGCGCTACCTATCGCGCCAACGTGGGCGGCTTAATCAGCGGTTCTGGCACCATTGAGGTGATGTACGACGCGCCTGGATCTGGCGACAAGCTGGATCTGATCAAGGACGCTAACCAAGCCACTGATGAAGCCGATGCAGCCGTTGAGCTGTATCTGGATGAGACCGGCGGCAAGAAGATCACGGGCACCATTGTGGTGACGAGCACTGAATACGGTGCTACGGTTGGCGAGATCGAGATTGTGACGATTAACTTCGTCTCAAGCGGTACTCTCACACTTAGCATCTGATGCCTGCCAACACACAGCGCCCGGTTGATCTACTCACGGGTGCTTTTGATCTGAACCAGCGCCGTAAATTCAGCGTCACCAATGACGCTGGCGATGCGGTGCTGGATCTGTATTTCAAGCCCATTACCCGTGCTGATCGCAAGAAGGCAACTACGCTTGCCGGTTCTGATGAGGCGCTAGAGATCAGCACGCAGATGCTGTGCCAGATGGCAGAGCTTGAAAATGGCACCAAGGCATTCGCCGCTGCTGATGCTGCCAAGCTGCAACGAGAGCTGCCTGAGCGTGTACTGAACGAACTAGAGCTATTCCTGTTTGGCCTTGGCGGTGAAGCCAACATTGAAGAAGCAAAAAACGACTAGAGGAAGACTCCTGGCTATTCTTTGAGTTCTTCCTGGCAACTGAACTTGGCATGACAGTTAGCCGGTTGCGCACTGAGCTGACTGATGCTGAGTTCATACATTTTGCAGCCTACTATGAGGTCAAGGGCAAGCGCGAAAAGATAGAGATAGACAAGGCGCGGCACCGGTAGACTGATCACATAGGGAGGTGCCGCTGTGGCTGTTGCTGTTGTTGACGTACAGGTAAACAGCCAAGGTGCTGTACGCAATCTTCAGCAAGTCAACGCAGCGTCAAAGGCGGCTACAGCTGGCATCGGCACTCTGCGCAATGCAGTCGCCGGGCTAGCGGCAGGATTTGGCACGATTCAAGCAGCCAAGTTCGTATTCGCCAAAACTGCAGAGCTTGAATCTCAAACCAGAAGCATTCAAACGCTGACCGGCAGCGTTCAGCAAGCAAAGCAAATCATCCAAGAGCTGCAGCAACTTGGAGCAGCAACGCCATTCACAGGCACCGAGCTAATCGAAAGCGCTAAGCGCTTGACGGCTTTTGGTGTTAGCGCCAAAGACGTGGCAGAAACCACCCGTCGGCTTGGCGATGTTGCCGGAGCAACTGGCGCCAACCTAGGCGAGCTGACCCTTGCCTACGGTCAAGTCATCGCTAAGGGCAGACTGCAAGGCGAGGAGCTGCTGCAGTTCCAAGAGCGTGGTGTTGCGCTGCAGGATGAGCTGCGCAAGATGTATGGGCTCACCGGTGAGGAATTTAGCAAGGCGTTGAGTAAAGGACAGATCAGCGCAGAAGCCGTTGAAGTTGCGCTGCAACGGCTAACAGATACAGGTGGCAAATATGCTAACGGCGCTATCGCTCAAAGCGACACGCTAAATGGGCGATTTAGCACGCTGCAAGATGGCATTGAGTCATTGGCGCGAACCGTTGGATCCGCGCTAACTCCAGCAATTAAGGCAGTGCTGAATGAAGCTATATTTGCGCTTAATACAATCAATCAGCTAATCGCAACTGGCGCTAGGGCTAAATCATTCGGCATGGGGCAAGCGCAGCGTCAGCAAGTGCTGCGTCAAGCGCAAAGCGAAGCAGAGCGAATTGTCAACATGCGCCGAATCAAAGATCCATTCGAGCGCAATCGACAATTTCAGCAGCTTGCTGCGCAACGCGAACGTGATCTAATCGAATCGTTTGGCATCAGCACTGGACAAGTCAAGCCGCAAGTCACTGCACCCCAAGGATCACGTGGGGTGCCGGAATTGCTTGGGGGGGACAGCGGCAGCCGCAAGGGCAAATCCGACGCTGAAAAAGCAGCCGACAAAGCAAAGCGCGAAGCAGAACGCGCCGCAGAAGCCGCCAAGAAAGAAGCCGAGCGCGTTGCTGAAGTCATCCGGGCACGGATTGCTGAGACTGGTTTGATTCGCGCTAAGTCCGAGCTGCAGGACAAGATTGCGGCAGCAGAAGCAGCGCGAGATCCGATGCTCGTTGCGCGTTTGCAAGGTCAGCAACGTGAGCTTGATCTGCAATATCAATACGCCGAACAGTTGGTCAAGGAAACAAACGAACAGGCTAAAAAGGCAATTATCTTTGAACAGCAAACTGCGCTAGTTGCCAACCAGCGCGAAGTGCAGCGCGATCTAAACGAGCTGCAAGCAAGGGCTGATCAGGACAGATTCAATGCACTGCAAAAGCACATCGAGCAGCAGTACGAGCTAAACACAGCAGCCCAGAATCAGCTCAAGCTTGCAGATGGTATCTCTAATACTCTTGGTCAAGGCATTGGCGGTGCATTTGATGCGCTGATTGCTGGATCCGAGGCATTTGGCGCAAGCCTCAAGCGGATTGCATCTGGCGTACTGATCGACATCGCAAAGCAACTGCTGCAGATCTTTGTGATTGAGCAGGCAATTAATGCATTAAAAGGCGTGCTAACACCATTCAGCGCCGCAACACCACTAGGTGCAGGCGGTGGCATGGTCGGCAAATTTGGCACGCTCGGCCCCAACTTCGGCATCCCACAGCGTGCCCAAGGCGGCAGCGTTATGGCAGGGCAGCCATACCTCGTGGGCGAGCGTGGACCGGAGCTATTCATGCCAGGGCGCAGCGGCGGCATTGCCCGCGCTGGCAGCTTTGGTGGTGGTGCCAATATCGTGGTCAACGTCGATGCAGGAGGCACCAACGTGCAAGGCAACCAGCCCGAAGGACAGGCGCTTGGCCGTGTCATTGCTGCTGCGGTGCAGGCAGAATTGATTAAGCAGAGGCGACCCGGAGGCATCCTCGCGTAATGGCTACATTCCCTGCAATCACGCCTGCCTATGGCGCCAATAAATCATCAGCGCCCAAGGTGCGCAAGACGCAGTTTGGCGATGGCTACGAACAGCGGATCACGTTTGGCCTGAACCAAAACCCAAAGACGTGGGATCTGACTTGGCAAAACATCACAGAAGCCAACAGCGATACCATCGAGACATTCTTGGACGCCCGCGCTGCCGATGGCGCCAGTTTTGACTGGACACCACCGGGCGAATCGTCTGCTAAGTGGGTGTGCGAAACATGGCAGAAGACAATCCCGTACACCGGACGCGCAACGATCACGGCAACATTTCGGCAAGTATTTGAGCCATGACCGTACCCGTCTCAGCCCTACAGGAAGTAGCGCCCAGCGCTGTCATTGAGCTATTTGAGCTGGAGCTAAACACTGCCCAACACGGCACGACTGATATCTACCGCTTTCACGCTGGCACTAGTCTCAACAACAATGGCGAGGTGGTGTGGAATGGCAACAGCTACCAGCGCTTTCCAGTCGAGGCTGATGGCTTTGAATACAGCGGCAACGGTCAACTGCCGCGTCCAAAGATTCGCGTGAGCAACATCCTCAGCACCATCACGGCACTGCTGCTGACGCTGCCGGATGGACTGGAGGGTGCCAAGTTCACCCGCATCCGCACGCTGGCCCGCTACATCGACGCGGTCAACTTTCCCGGCGGTGTTAGCCCCTACAGCCCAGACCCAACGGCGGAGTTTCCGCGCGAGATCTACTACCTCGACCGCAAAACCATCGAAAACCGCGAGGTGGTGGAGTTCGAGCTTGCGGCAGCGTTTGACCTTGCTGGTGTTAGCGCACCCAAGCGGCAGTGCATCGCCAATATCTGCCAGTGGGTGTACAAGTCCACTGAGTGCGGCTACAGCGGCGGGCTGCCGACATGCCTCAAGACACTGACTGACTGCAAAGCGCACTTTGGCGCTACGGCTGAGCTGCCATTTGGCAGCTACCCGGGCATCGGAGCCTTCAGCGGATGACCTGGCGCACTGATGCTCTTGACCACGCCAAAGCCGAGGATCCGCGCGAGGCATGTGGCCTGCTGGTAGTGATCAAAGGGCGCGAGCACTATGTGCCATGCCGCAATCTGAGCACCGGCAGCGATCAGTTCATCCTCGATCCTGACGACTATGCCGCTGCGGAAGACAAAGGCGAGGTGGTAGCCGTCGTCCACTCTCACCCGATGACGCCACCTGTCCCCAGTCAGCCAGACCTGATGGGCTGCGAAGCAAGCGGCTTGCCGTGGTACATCGTCAACCCCAAGCTTGAGACATGGGGCGAGTGCAAGCCAAGCGGCTTTAAGGCACCGCTTATCGGCAGGCAGTGGACATGGGGCGTCAGCGACTGTTGGACACTGGCGCGAGATTGGTACGCAGAGCACAGCCTGCACCTCCCAGATTGGGAGCGCCCGCTAACGCCAGAGCAGTTTGAGGCGGCACCAATGTTTGACGACTGCTGGCGCGCGGCTGGATTCCGAGAACTGGAAGAAGAGCAAGAGCTGCAAAAAGGCGACTTCCTGCTGATGAACATTTCAGGCAGTGGCTTGAACCATTGCGCTGTCTACATCGGCGACAGCATGGTGCTACATCACCTGCGCGGACGCCTCAGCAGCCGTGACCTATACGGCGGCGGCGGTTGGCTGCAAAAATGCACAGGCCGTAGATTGCGACACCCCAAGTTCGTTACGATAGGTGGAGGTTGAGTCGAGTCATGCTGCGGAAGATCCGGGTATATGGACGACTTGCCAAGTTTCTGGGGCAGCGTGTGTTTGAGGCAGATGTTGCCAGTGCCGCTGAGGCTGTGCGATTTCTGGTGGTGAACTTCCCGCAACTTGAAAAGCACATGGCGGATCAGCACTACCGCGTGAGCGTGGGGAAATATGCGCTGACCATGGACGAGCTGCACGATCCAGCTGGGCAGCAGGAGATCAAGGTAGTGCCGGTGTTGGTGGGTGCTGGTGGCAATGTGGGGCGTATTTTGATTGGGGCTGCATTGATTGCCGGTGCATTTTTCACTGGCGGCGCAACTATCGGATTGCTTGGGCTTGCTGCACCTGTTGCAGTCAGCACAGTTCTGGCTGGTATTGGCGTAAGCCTTGTTCTTGGTGGGGTTGCTGGCCTGCTCACCCCGACGCCAAAAATCAACCAACCCGGCACACCACAAGACAACAACGATCCACGCAAGAGCTACAGCTTCAGCGGCATCCAAAACACCAGCAGGCAAGGCACACCGGTGCCGATTGTTTACGGCGAAACCTTAGTCGGATCTGTCACCATCTCGGCTGGTATTGATACCGTAGAGGTGTACGGCTGATGGCCCGCATTTATGGCGCTGGCGGCGGTGGCGGTAAAGGCGGCGGCGCACAATCGCAACCCGCACCACGCACTCCTGTTACTGAAACCGACAGTCTTAATTCCAAGCAATATGCGCAAGTCCTCGATTTGATCAGCGAGGGCGAGATCGAAGGGCTGAAGAATGGCTACCAATCTATTTTCATTGATAACACGCCGCTGCAAAATGCAGACGGTACATACAACTTCCAGAACGTTTCCATTGCCACGCGCAATGGCACGCAAAATCAGACTTACATCCCTGGCACATCTGACGTAGAGGATGAGAAGTCAGTAGGCGTTGAGGTGCAGTACGCATCGCCAGTGGTGCGCACCATCACAGACACCAGCGTTAATGCTGCACGTATCACCATTACGGTGCCGCAACTGCAAACCTTCACCAACGAAGGCGATGTGCTCGGTTCGCAAGTTGGTTTGCGCATTTACGTGCAGTACAACGGTGGCGGCTACAACTTGGCCGTTACCGGCACCATCAGCGGACGCACTGGTGACGCCTATCAGCGTGACTACCTAATCAACCTTGCCAGCACGTATCCGATCGACATCAAGATCGAACGCGACCGGCCAGATAGCACCGACCCAAAAGTCGTCAACGCCTTCAACTGGACCAGCTACACCGAAATCATCTACGCCAAACTGCGCTATCCCAACAGTGCCCTGGTTTGGACGCGCATTGACGCCGAGCAGTTCAACCGCATCCCATCGCGGTCCTATCTGATCCGTGGCATCAAGGTGCGCATCCCAAGCAATGCCACCGTTGATAGCGTTACCGGCAGGCTGATCTATGCCGGCATCTGGAACGGCACCTTTGGTGCAGCGCAATGGTGCAGCGACCCTGCGTGGATCTTGTGGGACTTGCTCACATCAACGCGCTATGGCTTTGGTGATCACATTGAAGCTGCGCAACTTGATAAGTTCGCCTTCTACGCAGCCAGCCAGTATTGCTCCGAGCTGGTGCCTGATGGCTTCGGCGGACAGGAGCCGCGCTTCTCCTGCAACGTCAACATCCAAACTGCAGAAGATGCGTACAAGCTAATCAACGACATGTGCAGCGTAATGCGCTGTATGCCGTATTGGAGCACTGGCGCACTGACAATCAGTCAAGACAGGCCCGCTGATACTGCCTACCTGTTCACGCTGGCGAATGTAACCGAGGAAGGCTTCAGCTATCAAGGTGGCAGCCGCAAGACGCGTCCCACGGTCTGCGTTGTTAGCTACCTCGATCTGCAGTCGCGTGACATTGCCTACGAAGTCGTAGAAGACGCAGAAGCCATCCAGAAATATGGCGTCGTCAAAACTGAAATCAGCGCCTTTGCTTGCACCAGTCGCGGGCAGGCGTATCGCATCGGCGAGTGGCTGCTGTATTCCGAACGCTACGAAAGCGAGATCATCAGCTTCACGGCCTCCATTGATGCTGGCGTGTTGGTGCGCCCTGGGCAGATCATTGAAGTAGCCGATCCAGTCAAGGCTGGCGCACGTCGCGGTGGCCGCATCTCTGCTGCAACGACCACAGCCATCACCGTTGATGATGCCACTGGATTGACAGCAGCAGGCGCTGATCTGTCTGTGATCATGCCTGATGGCAGCGTCCAGACGCGCACCATCGCAACCATCGCTGGTGATGTGATCACTGTGTCGTCGGCATTCTCAACAGCACCTAACGCCAACAGCGTCTGGATTTATCAAACCAGAGCCATCCAAACGTCAACGTGGCGCGTGCTTACCGTTCAAGAGCAAGACGGTAGCAACTATGCCATCAGCGCCATTGCTTACAACGCCAGCAAATACGACTACATCGAGCGTGGCACGGCGTTAGAAGAGCGCGACATCACTGACCTCAACAAGCCAGCCAGCGCACCACGTGCGCCAATCTTTCAAGAGGTGCTGTACGAAGAGTCTGGGCAGGTGCTGTCCAAGCTCATCATCAACTGGCTTGCATCCATTGATGAAAATGGGCGCACCAATGCTGTGCAATACCTGGTGCAATGGCGCAGGGTAGACGGCAACTGGGCGCAGAGCTACGTCACAACGCAGGAATACGTCATCTATGACACCACGCCTGGCGATTATGAAGTGTTGATCTATGGCGTCAATCCTGGCTTGCGGCCATCAGCGCAAGCAGCACGTCTTGATGTATCAGCACGCGGCAAATTAGCTGAGCCCGCCAATGTACAGAATCTGACGATTGAGCAGATCAGCGCCAACTCTGCACGCTTGCGTTGGGGCGCCTCAACTGATCTTGACGTGAAGATCGGCGGTCGCGTCCACATCCGCCACACCAGCATCACAGACGGCACCGGCTCATGGACTAATTCGCAGGATCTCATCCCTGCAGTGCCTGGCTACAGCACCGAGGCGATCGTGCCGATGGTCGAGGGTGAATACATCGTCAAGTTTGAAGACAGCAGCGGCAAACAAAGCCTTGGTGAGGCCAGCGTCATTGTTGATCTTCCCGATCCACTTAGCGCCTTTTTGGTGCTGGATAAACGCGAAGACATAACCGACCCGCCATTCCAAGGCGAGTTCACCAACCTGTTCTACAGCGTCGAATATGACGCCATTACGCTTGGCGGTTCAGCACTGTTTGACACCATCGCAGACCTTGACCTGCTGCTAGACCTTGACTATTACGGCGACATTGCCACTACTGGCAGTTATGTGTTTACTGAAGTGCTGGATCTAGGCGCTAAGTATTCGCTAGACCTGCGGCGTCATCTTGTTGCTGGCGGCTTCTACCCGTCTGATTTGATCGACGAACGCACCGACCTGATTGATACGTGGGTTGACTTTGAAGGTGCAGTGGCGGATCAGGTGAACTCCAAGGTCTGCGTGCGCACCACCGACGACAACCCCACTGGATCGCCAACGTGGAGTGACTACCAAGAATTCGGCAACGGCACCTTCACCGCGCGAGCGTTCCAGTTCAAGCTAGATGCCGCCGCCTTTACGCTGTCGCAGGCGTTTGCCTGCTACGAGCTGGGATACAAAGCATCATTCCAGCGGCGCATTGAAAGCTCGGTGGTAGCCGAGGCAAGCGGCGCTGGCACAAAAAGCGTTGCGTTTGCCAATCCTTACTGGACTGGCTCTGCTGTGCTCGGCGGCGTCAACAGCATCTTGCCATCCATCGGCATCACCGCTCAGAATTTGCAATCTGGTGACTACTTCAATGTGACCAACGTCAGCAGCAGCGGTTTTGATGTGACTTTCCGCAATAGCAGCGGCACTGCAGTTGATCGCCTGTTTGCGTGGTCAGCGGTAGGATACGGTAAAGGCGCATAATCCATGGCCACGTACGACTGGACGGGCACGGACATAATTCCAAACGGCAGTGGTTCGGCTGTACGCGCTGACCTGAACGACGCACTGCTGGCATTGTTCTCGCAAAACAGCAGCGCCACTGCGCCGCCTGAGACCGTCGCCTACATGCCGTGGGCGGATACTTCAACTGGCCTGTACAAAATTCGCAACGCAGCCAACAGCGGCTGGATCACGCTGTACCAGCTTGATGGCGAGTGGACAACGATCGCGCTGGAGAACGGCACCGCTGCTGCACCGTCGCTGTATTTCAAGGACAGCGGCACCGATACCGGCTTCTACAGCCCCGGCACCGACCAAGTAGCCATCACCACAGCTGGTGTTCAACGCGTCAACTTCAACGGCTCCACCGAGGTGGTGTTCAATGATGGTGGCGCTGACGTTGACTTCAGGATTGAAGGCGACACCGAGCCAAACCTGTTCAAGATCGACGCCGGCACCGATCAGGTGCAGGTGGCAAACCTCAACGGCGGACCGCTCAGTGGCACCCGTAACCGCATCATCAACGGTGACTTTTCCGTTGCGCAACGGGGCACAAGTTTTGTAAGCGCTGCCAATAATGACGACGCCTACACGCTCGACCGCTGGTACATTCTGAGCGATGGCAACGATGCTATTGACGTAACGCAGGAAACATCAACCGTACCGACCAATCAGAAATATGCCATTGCGCTTGATGTTGAAACAGTAAACAAGAAGTTTGGCATTGCTCAAATTATTGAAAACGTCAACTGCGTTGGGCTAACAGGTGGCAATGTCACGCTGAGTTTTAAGGCAAAAGTTAGCTCTACTACCAAGCTCGACAACGTAAAAGCCGCGATTGTTGCGTGGTCTGGCACTGCTGATACAGTGACAAGCGACATTATCAGCGCATGGGGCGCAGAAGGCACCAATCCAACGCTGATTGCCAATGCCACCTACGAGAACACGCCTGCGAATTTAAGCGTCACAACAAGCTACGCCACTTATTCGCTGTCTGCAAACATTGATACAGCCAGCACTAACAACATTATCGTATTCATTTGGTCTGATGTGACAGATACGACTGCAGGCGATTTCTTGTATATCACTGATGTGCAACTAGAACCCGGAACCGTCGCCACCCCGTTTGAACGCAGGAGTTACGGGCAGGAGCTGGCGCTTTGTCAGAGGTATTACGAGATTTTTGGCCCGGTCGCAATCATGCTGCCTTGGAGTTCTGGAACGCAAATTATACGCGGGCAAGGTCAATTTGTGGTCAGCAAAAGAACTATACCCAATGTAACTATGGGATCAAAAATAGCAGGGACCGGCACCGTAACGGCCAATAGTGTTTACGCTAACGGAGTAGAATTTTCCGCATCGGGGAGCCAGCAAGATGTGATTGTTTATGTTAATAACATTGCTGCTGTGGAGCTTTGATCCATGACCTACCAACTAACCACCAACACCAGCATCAAACTGCCCCTTGAAAATGGCAGCATCATGTTCCTGCCGCCACAAAACAATGGCACCCCCGAATGGCGGGAATACCAAGCATGGCTCGATGAAGGCAACACTCCCGAGCCTGCCCCTGAACCACCTGCCCCTCCAGTGCTCACCACTGAGCAGAAGCTGGAAGCCGCTGGGTTGACGGTTGCAGAATTGAAAGAGCTGTTTGGCCTGAGCTGATCATGGCAATCTCACCCGGCACCTACAACATCAGCCTGCAGCGCCGGGCGGACTACAGCATCACGCTGCAGTTCAAGGACAGCACTGACGCTGCCATCAACCTGACCGGCTGGACCGTTGCAGCGCAATCCTGGAACCAAGGGCGCACCACCAAATACGGCGACTTCACCGTTACCTACACCAACCGCAGCACTGGAACAGTCGCCATCGCGTTGACGGATGACCAGACTGCAACGCTGCCCAATGAGGCGTACTACGACGTACTGCTGACCAACCCCTCCGGCCTCAAAGAGTATTACCTCGAAGGCATCATTTACGTCAGCGAGGGGTATACGGGATGACGACCGTCAACGTCAGCTCTGTAACTAATACGGTCACCGTCACCGAAAACGGCAGCAGCACTGTTGTCACCGTACCTGTTACCAGCACCGTCACCGCAATCACGCAAGGTCCGCAAGGACCATCAGGGGCGGCTGCGTTTGTGTACCAACAAATTGCACCAGCAACAACTTGGACTATTAACCACAATCTTGGCTATAAACCATCTGTTGAATTACTTGATAGTGGTAGTCAAGAAATTGATGGTGATGTGGCGCATCCAAGTGATAACCAAACCGTTGTTACACTGAACCCAGCATCCGCTGGCCTCGCTCGCTTGATCTGACATGGCTCGCAAGTTTTTTACCGACCTAGACCTGCAAAGCGTCTCGAAGGTCATCAATGTCCCGACGCCAACTGCATCTGGCGACGCAGTGCCCAAGTCCTACGTGGACTCTGCGGTTGAAGGTCTGGCATGGAAGGACAGCGCCCGCGTTGGCACGCAAAGCAATATCAACCTGAGCAGTCCTGGCGCCACGGTTGATGGCGTGACCATGGCGTCACAGGATCGGGTGCTGGTGCGCAACCAATCCACGCAAAGCGAGAACGGCATTTATGTGTGGAATGGCAGCGCGGTTGCCATGACCCGCTCGCTTGATGCCAGCACCTTTGCTGAGCTTGAACAGGCGATCATCACCGTCGAGGAAGGCACCGACGCTGGTACGACGTGGCGTCAGACGCAGGTCAACGGCACTATTGATAGCAGCAATGTCATTTGGACATCGTTTGCCGCTGCAGCACCTGCAGCCAGTGAGACGACTGCTGGTATCGCCGAACTTGCCACGCAGGCCGAGGTTGACGCTGGCACCGACGACCTGCGTATCGTCACACCGCTGAAGCTGGCCAGCTGGTCCGGGCGGATCAAGAAGTACAGCACCAACATCGGTGACGGCAGCGCAACCAGCTATACGATCACGCACAGCTTGAACACTCGTGACGTGATCATTCGCGTGTTTCCCAACTCCGGCACCTATGACGACGTGGAAGTGGACGTGCAACGCACCAGCACAACCACCGCCACGTTGGTGTTTGCCACGGCACCTGCTTCTAACGCCTATCGCGTCGTGGTGATCGGCTGATGGCACGGGCTTTTGAAACTGACATAACGCTCAACGCTCAACGCGAGCTGCGGCTGGCTGATGCGGACTCATCCGCCTATGTCGGCTTCAAGGCCCCGTCGACCATCACGACCAACCGCATCTGGACACTGCCTGCCGCTGATGGCACCACCGGCCAAGTGCTCAGCACCAACGGCTCTGGTGTGCTGTCATGGGCAACAGCAGGTGGCGGTGGCGGAGGCAGCTCCGTTGGTGACAACCTCTACCTCAACGTCAACTGCATCTAAGCCATGGCAGCCTCACCCTCTTTCATCTCCACCCCGCGCATCGGGCGACTGTCGCTGAGCACGGCGAACACCGCAACGGATGGCACCGGCACAATCAACGACCTCATCGTGGGCGCCAGCGCTGGCACCCGGGTGCTGAGCGTCAACGTGCAAGGCACCGCCACTACCGTCGCAGCACTGGTCAACCTGTTCCTGTGGGACGGCACGCAGTGGGACCTATTTGATCAGGTGACGATCAGCGCCACCACCGGCAGCAACACCGTCAAGGGCTATCGCCTGGTGACGGCATACACGGATCTGGTGCTACCGAGCGCGAGCTACAAGCTGGGCGCCACGATTAGCGTTGCGCCAACCACCGGCACGGTTCGTGTCAGCGCATGGGGCGGTGACCTGACATGAACCTGAATACTGGAGGGTGGGCGTCACGTGCCGCTCTGTCTATTGTTACTCGGCTATTTTCAACAGGCACCAATGCAACCCGTCCTGTTGTTGCTGTTTTGCCTCCTGAAGACAGAGAGACAATCCTGCGAACCAACTTAGATGTAGCTCTAGTTGCCAAGGGATTCGGGGCGACTATTGCTCAAGTGCCTGACGAAACAACGACAGGCGGCAATCTACGCGGACAAAGATCTACGGATTTTCAAAAAAACAGAGGGACCGCAGCGCAAGTTGCAAGTGGAACAACTTCAGGCATCTTGGCGGGAGTTTCAAATCAAGCCTCTGGTGTGTCTTCCGTGGTTGTCGGTGGAGATAGCAACACCGCCTCCAGCACCTACTCCTTCGTCGGCGGCGGCCAGAGCAACACCGCCCAAACCAACACCCACGCTGCGGTTTGTGGGGGGAGTGGTAATACGGCGAGTGGGCAGTATTCGTTTGTGGGGGGTGGGATTGGCAATATTGCAAGTGGACTGCGTAGTATTGTCGTAGCGGGTGACACCAACGCAGCATCTGGATCTAATTCTTGTATTGTTGGCGGAATAGATAATATTGCAAACGCTTCGCAATCTTTTGTCGCTGGAGGAAGAAGGGGCACCGTAAGATCTATTGTTGGAAATCACATATTTCCTGCTTGTTCTATCCCTATCGCCAACGCGCAAGGCGCCACCCAATCCGCCCTCCTACTCTTAGGCCGCCAAACCACCGACGCCACCGCCACAGTCCTCTGCAGCGACAGCAGCGCCGCCAGCACCACCAACCAAGTCATCCTCCCCAATAACGCGGCCTACAGCTTCAGCGGTGAGGTGATCGCAGGCGTCACAGCCGCAGGCAACACCGCCCGCTGGACAATCAACGGTGCCATCAAACGTGGCGCTAACGCAGCATCTACCGCGATGGTTGGCACGCCGACTGTCACCATGACCCACAACGACGCCGGTGCTGCAGCATGGGCTGTTGCCGTCACGGCAGACACCACCAACGGCGGCATTAAAGTTGAAGTCACTGGCGCATTAGCTACCACCATCCGCTGGGTGGCCAAAATTGAAACCACGGAGATGACCTACTAATGGCCCTCACAACTTCCTTGGCTCAGACCAACATCGGCATCCCTATGGCCGATACCTACGCCCGCATCACCCTGATGCGCTGCGACAAGGAGCAAACGCTGATTCAGATTTCGCATTACGCGAACGCTGATGCCCGCAACGAGAATGCCAGTCCGGTCTGGGACCGCACAATGTTTGCGCCCACCGGCGAGCTGCAGCCCGGCGATAACCCGCTGGCCATCGGTTACACCTGGCTCAAGGGCCAACCCGAGTACGCCGACGCGGAGGACTGCTGATGGCTGTTAAAGCAAAAAGCGGCACTGGGCGGCTGGATCATCAAGCTGGTAAGCCCAAGCTCACCCGGCAAGGCAACGGAAAGCGCAGTAAGCCGCGCGGCACTCGAAAGCTTCGTAAGGGCCAGGGTCGCTAAGCTATACCCGTAGCCAATGCTGCCATGATTGAAGTCATAGCCGCAGTGGCCGGCGCAAGTATCTCAGTTGCCGCTATGGGCGCAATGGGGTTTAGTCGCAAGTCAGACGAAGCACGTGATGCGGTTATTCGCCTCACGAGCGCCGTTGAACATATTGCAACGCAATTAGAAGTATTGCATTCGGATATTAAGGAAGATCGCAAGGAGTTTTTCTCTCGCCTTAATACCGTTGAGCAAAGGGTATCTAAGCTGGAAGTACGTCCACCGTCCTGCTAGCCATGGATCGCGTCACTGATTACATCGCCTTAGCGGTTGCAGTCCACGGCGTGGCATTGATCGTGGTCAATCTGACGCCAACACCAAAAGACGATGCAGCACTGACTGCTGCTGCTAAGACTGTCGTCAAGATTTATAGGGCCATTGAGATCCTTGCCGGTGTAATCACCCCATTCGTCAAGCGATGATCAAGCTATCCGATCTGTTTAAGTATTACAAGCACGGCACACCGCATCAAATGGCGGCGGTGTCTGAGCTTGAGGCAGAGCTAATAAAAACAGCGCCGCAAGTGTTTGATCGCAGCCAAGCATGGTACAAGACTTGGCAGGCTGGCGGCAAGTTGCATAATTATGACGCAGCGGTAAAACTCATTAAAGAGTTTGAGGGCGTGCACCTAAGCGCCTACCCCGATCCACTACATGGATGGGATGTAGCAACCATCGGCTATGGCACCACGCGCTATCCAGATGGCCGCAAGGTGCAACGCGGTGACAAGATTACTGTGATTGACGCCGATCAATTGCTTGATGTTGAAGTAGAGCGCATTGCAGAAAAGCTCCGCAGCAGCGTGCCTTTTTGGGGTGCAATGAGCGGCAACAAGCAATGTGCGTTGCTGTCATTTGCCTACAACCTTGGCGCTGGCTTTTACGGCAGCGCTGGCTTTGAGACCATCAGCAGATGCTTGCGGGATAAGGATTGGGCAGCAGTACCAGAGGCAATGGAGCTATACCGCAATCCAGGCAGTGCCGTAGAGGCAGGCTTGCTGCGTCGTCGCCGCGCAGAAGGCAGGCTATGGGCTGGTGAGCAGCAACAGGATCCGGCCAAGCTCAGCACGGATAGCGCCTTCACTGCGCGCATTACGCCGCATGTGCAGCTCGGAGAGTTTGCATTGTTTCAAGAAGCACGACGCTTTGACCATCAATATCAGCTCGACACGGCAGCAGAGCTAGCGGCATTTCTTGAGCGTGCTCGCGTTAGGTTTGGCGGCAAGCCTGTTGTGATTACAAGTGGCTACCGTCCGCGTGCCATCAATGCAGCAGTCGGAGGGGCTAGTGGTAGCGAGCACCTATACGATGCGCCCAATGTCGGAGCTGTTGATTTTTACATCCGCGAGGTCAACATCAACCACGTGCAGGATTGGTGCGATGATCACTGGCCCTATTCACTCGGCTACGGCGCACCTAAAGGATTTGTGCATTTAGGGGTGCGACGCGGCAAGCCCAGAGTGCGTTGGGATTACTAGACTGCAGTGTAAGCCGCTACCAACGGCATGGCGATTACATCCACGCGATTATCGCCAGAGCTGCTAGAGGTGCGCATTCCTTACACCAGCGTCAAGGAACCAGTCACATTCCTGCTAGCGTCTGACATTCACCTAGACAATCCAAAGTGCAACCGTGGATTGCTCAAGCAACATTTAGAAGAGTGCAAGTCCATCGGTGGCAAGGCATTGTTCTTTGGTGATGTGATGTGCTTGATGCAAGGCAAGAAAGATCGTCGCGGCAGCAAAGGCGACATCAGGCCAGAGCACTTAGGCGGCAACTACTTTGATCTGGTTTTTCGTGAGTCAGCGGATTTCCTGAACCCCTACGGCGAGATGATCCTGATGATGGGTGACGGCAACCACGAAACTGCCGTGCTCAACAATCAAGAGATCGACCCACTAGAAAACGTAGTCCGGCTCATGCGCAACGATGGCGCAGTCACTGAGCACATGGGCTATCAAGGATTTGTGCGCTTTGTCTTTGAGCGTGAAGGTGGCGGCGTCCGCCGCTGCACGTTGTTCTTCCACCATGGTGCATGGGGCGGTATTGTCACCAAGGGCACGATGGGCGGCGGGCGCTATGCGCAGATCGCACCTGATGCTGACATCGTATTAAACGGTCACAACCACGAACGCAGCATCGTGGCGCATCCGTGCTATCGCATCAGCGATAACGGCAAAGCATGGGTTGAGCAGCGTTGGCACCTGCAGACCGGCACTTACAAGCAAGAGTTTGGTGGCACTGGCGGATGGGCAGTGGAGCGCATCGTAATGCCAAAATCACTTGGTGGCATCTGGCTTGATTTAACACCACGCGCTCGGGGCGGCGTTGATGTTACGTGTCGCCCGACGGTCTAAGTGGATCATTGCATTGATGGCGCAAACCTCGTACCAAAACGCAGTGCAAAACACAAATTCAGACAAGAAATCTTTGGGGCTTGGCAACATCAATGCGCCTATTGCGGCGAGTCAGCAGACACGTTGGATCACGTCAGACCGCGCCATAAAGGTGGCGCTACGGTAACTGCAAACTTGGTGCCAGCGTGCCGTAATTGCAACCGCCGCAAAGGCAGTGAAGAATGGCAGCAGTGGTTCAATCGGCAGGATTCTTATCTGCTTGATCGTGAACTTGCGGTGTTGCGATGGATTCAAGCATCTGATGATAGAACACTTTAGCCTGCCATTCCTGCTGGTGATCCTTGCACATCCCCGCTAGGCATACCCTCCACATATTCCCTATCTTTTGTATCGTTGGCGCCAAGTGGGGTGCCTGCCAGCGGATTGCCTATCAGCATACGAAGCCGATTGATGCCGCGCAGCTGCAGTTGGCACATATGGCCGCGTGAGATGCCCAAACGCTTTTCAAGGTCATTCCACGGCACAGGGTTGCGGCTGTTGCGTGCATAGATAATTTCACGAGTGCGTTCGTCTAGGTATTGTTCGCAATGATCACGGAGCACCTCAAGCTGCCAGTCGTATTCAACGTCATATTGCTTCTCGTCTGCGATTAGGTCCAAGATGTTAGATGTATCTTCTTGCGTTGGCTTGTCGAGGCTGGTGACACGGTACGCTTGACGCAATGTGTCAGATATGATTTCTGGCGTCACATCAAGCATTGCAGCAAGCTCTGACATGCTTGCGGTGCGGCCATGATCCTGCGCAAATAGCTGTGCAGTCTTGTTGATCTTGACCAGCATCTCGTGAATACCAAGCGGCAGCCTGATGATCGGGTCATATTGCACCAATGCACGGCCAATGGCTTGACGAATCCACCAATAGGCGTAGGTGCTGAACTTGTAGCCGCGGCTGTAATCAAACAGTTCTACAGCACGCGCAAGGCCGATGTTGCCTTCTTGGATCAGATCAAGCATCTCCAGTGTCTGATTGTTGCGCTTGCTGTACTTGCGGGCTACATGCACCACCAACTGCAGGTTTGACTGCATAAACCGCTGGCGGGCGCGTTCACCACTGCGCAACTCACGGCGTTCTTGAGTGGTTAAGGGTCTATCAAGATCCTTAAGTTCTTTCCACCTTGCGACGCGTCGACCCAGTTGTATCTCTTGTTGCGGTGTTAAAAGTGGATAGCGAGCGATACTGTTTAAGTAGTCGCCAATGGCATCAGACATGGAGAATCCGTTAGTTCACACAATGGAAGCACAATTTCATGGCGCTGCCAATGCTGCGCAGTTGCGTGCGTTACATGCTGCAGCAGATTGGGCTGGCCTGTTGGAGTATGCGCTGCTACTTGCTGAGCAAGAAGCAAGCCAGCGGTCTCAAATCCACTGGCTAGCGCAAGAGGCATCAGCAGCGCTACGCAGCGGTTTGGAGCAATGGCACCTAGATGCCGCGCGTGAGTTAGGCGGCCACTGAGCCCATCACGCTGCCGTGCTGGTTGTAGTGGCCAACCTCGGCGTAGCTGGTGAGAGGCTGCTGGCTCATGCGGAAGAACACCATCTGCCCGATCTTTAATCCAGGCCATAGCGGCAGCGGCAGTATCTGGCGACTGTTCTTCAGCTCTAGGGTCAAAACGCTGCCATGCCAGCCAGGGTCGGCATAGCCGGCGTGCAGGTTTTCGTAGCCTTCGCGTGCGCGGCTGGACTTGAGGAAAAACAAGCCAGCGATATTCTCCGGCATGTTGAACACCTCGATGGTCTGAGCAAGGATGAACTGTCCAGGCTTCAACTCGTAGGGATTCTCTGCCGTGCGTCCTGCAATGCTGAGCGGGCGCATGTCTAGGTTTTCTGCCGACTCGATCATGATCGTGTCACCCAGCCGTAGGTCAAGGCTGGCGGGATTGATCAATGCCTCGTCATAGTTCTGCACCATGCCGCCATTGCACAGCGCTTTGATCTCGTAGTCGCAGAGGATGGTCATTGGTTGAGTAGGTGAACTGTCCGGAAATTCCGGAATGTTTGACACGTTCGGGCAACGTGTAAGTACGGCTTACAAGTTGATCGGACTAATCGGGCAGGGATTCAAGAGCGCGGCGGATGATGTCGATGTTGCATGTGCCCATACCTTCAAAGACGCCTACTTCTTCCAGCGCCTGCTCCTTCAAGCTCGGCGGCTTGGGGCGGCGGTGGCGGCGAAGCTTATCGGCACAGTCGGTTGAGTAAACCGTTGCATCAAACTCACAGCACGCCTCCAGCTCCTGGTCGGCACCCCAGCGGGAGGCCTGGCGCGCGATGAATAGCTCATACACCCACAACTCATCCGAGTGCTGAATCGGGCTTGAGATAGCCCACTGCTTTACCAGCTCAGGCGGCGGAGTAATCGGGTGTTCTTGAGTCATACCTGTTGCTCAGCGTTCTTCCAGCGTTTGCGGTTTACGATGTCGCTCACGTGCGCTATGGAGATGCCATAGGTGATGGCAATGCTCAGCATGGTCTCGCCGCCAGCTGCACGTTGGCGGATGTCAATAGCGTTCTGCGGCGTCAGCACCGCAGTGCCTGGGATGTGGCCAGCTCTAAACCTGCTCATGATGCAATAGCAAACGACGCATGTACCAGTCAGCTTTGCCGTAGTCTTCATCGGCATTGCCCTTGTGCTCGGCACGCCACAGGTACTTGATCACATTGCCCTTGCAGTAGGCGCTGAATCCAGTATCACCAAGCGCTGACTTGATGGCTTGAATGCACTCAATGTCGCCGTGCTTGTAATGCGGCGGGTGGTTAATTAGGTCGCTCATCTTGCATCAGCTCCAAGAGTTCAAGAATGTGCGCGGCAAACGCCACGTGTGTCATGACTGCATGGGTGCCGGGAGGGCGCCCGTAGGACGCCTCCCACCACTCCTTGAATGCAATATCAAGTGTGGTTTGATTCATCAGAACACAGGCTCCTCGCTGGTGGTTGCTGCGCCGCGTGGCATGAATTCAAAGCGCTGGATGCTGAGCACATGCTTGCTGCGCTTGGCACCGGTTTCTTTGTCATTCCATTCTTGGCGACGCACGGCTCCGGTCACAAGGATGCTGTCGCCTTTTTTGAGCTTATCGACGATCAGCTCAGCGGACTTACCCCAGATCTCGCAGTCGATGGCGTTATTGATCCAGTTGCCGTCTTTGTCTTTACCCTCCTGGATACCACCTGCGAAGTTGGCAACCATGGTGCCAGATTCGAAGGCACGCAGTTGCAGGTCGGTGATGATGCGAACGATGCCGGTTGCGTAAAGGCTCATGTCAGTTCAGTGGTGTGATGCCATTGGCTTCCTCAAAAGCCAAGACTTGAGCAAGGGGATAACGGACGCGTGGTGTGCCGGCTGGCAAGCCAATGCGTGATGCGGTGACATAGGCAGGGCCAATGCCGCGTGCACGTTGGTTTTTGATAGCTGCTGGCTTCAGCCCCCAACGTGCAGCCAGTTCATCAGTGGTCAGGAATGGCTCAGTCATCAGCAAATGGATCCTCCGATGGCGTGTCGGATAGCACCGCCTCGCGCTCTACGGCAAGGCGCAGCAGCTCGTCGTTCTGTTCGTCGCTTAGCTCAGGCTTGCGCTTATCCATGCGTGCTACCACCTCCTGCAGCTTGGCCAGTGTGTCGGCTTTGGCGATTGCAGCCTTGCCGGCTTGGAACAGCTTGGCATCGCCTGCGGGTAGTGCTGGCGCAGCAGTGGTAACCGTCACCGGCTCCACCTCGGCCTGCTGCATCTCATCAGTGCTGTAGACGCCGGACATGTCAGCGGGAAACGCCTTACGCAATGCCAGCGCCTCAGAGCATTTGGCAATCATCGCGGCACCCATCTTGGACCAGAGCCCTTGGCCGGCGTTGTAGTCAGCAAAGCGTGCAACGCCAACAAAGGGATGCTGGCTGCCCTTGCGATGGATGATGGTCTTGGCCGCGGCAGGTGGCTTGCTGCCAAGCCATACGTCAGCCCATACGCCGTCGTCACCGCACCAGTAGGTTTCGCTGCCGTCCAGTTGGCCGGTGCGCTCGGCAATGGCACGCAAGCCGTCGATGCCGGCTTGGATGGTCATCTTGCCGCCACGCTTGATGGCGTAGATCTGCTTGCTGAATGGATCCAGCCCAGTGCGCTGGCAGGCGTAGGCAAACAGGCGCAACTCGTCATTGCTGC
>Ga0315900_10001055_pt1 | contig 44475 bp, 37 predicted proteins | sample LakEriMetagenome_FD_203521 | JGI IMG/M metagenome (GOLD analysis project Ga0315900, IMG submission 203521) | Freshwater fungal communities from buoy surface, Lake Erie, Ohio, United States - Buoy 12 MA114 | ecosystem: Environmental > Aquatic > Freshwater > Lake > Lake biofilm | place: USA: Lake... | reverse complement strand
TAATCACCAAGCTTATCGTAAAATGTTTCTTTAAATCCTTTAGAGATTAAAGTTCTATTTACTACAGAAGCATCTTCTTTAGTTAAATAAGACAACATTGACGCAGTAAATATTTGCCCAAAGTTTAACTTACAAACAAAGAATAGGAAACTAATTAATATTAGTTTTTTCATTAAGGCTGTTTTGGGACATAGGTTTTATTACCATTTGAATTGTAATAATATTGGCCTCCGCTAGGACCGGTATTAATAGTATTTCCACCACCATAATTTAATGCATCTACAGAATAATCCCTTGCTCTGCTTCCAGAGGTACCGTTATAGATATTAGTATTTCCTTTGGTAGAATAATTATCCCAATTTGTCTCATTACTTTTTGTCTTATAATGACCATCTACATAGGTTCCGTTAGATTTGGAATATCCACTTTGATATGTATCACCCCCGTAATTATAATTATTGGTGCTTTTTGTTGAATATCCTCCATACATCTCTTTATTTTCTTTGTAACGCATATCCGGAGTGCCATCTTTTTTATATTGTGCAAAACTAGCCGAGCTAAAAAGTAAAAATCCTAAAAAGTATACTTTTTTCATATAATTGATATTAATAGTTTATATATCATTATACGAGATATTAAGCTAAATGTTTTGCTTTTCTTATATATACGGCCTCAATTTCAATTTAAATAGCCCATTTGCAAATTTGCAATTTTGCAAAATTGCAATAAACTTAATATGAGCTTGAATTTTAAACCCAAAATAGAATAAATTCAAAAGGATTCTTTTTTATAACGCTTGTTTAAAAAACCAGAGAAGCTGGACCTATATAGGACCTTCCCTTTCAGAAAAAACAAAACCCCTTGAAAATCAAGAGGTTTGTTGTTTTACTTGTGATTCCGATTGGACTCGAACCAATGACCTACTGCTTAGAAGGCAGTTGCTCTATCCAGCTGAGCTACGGAACCATTTGTTTGCAAAGATAATAATTGCCCCAATTTTAACTAAAAAAGCCACCAAATTTTGATGGCTTTTGTCGGGGCGGCAAGATTCGAACTTGCGACCTCCTGGTCCCAAACCAGGCGCGATAACCGGACTACGCTACGCCCCGATCCTAATGTTAAATTAGTGGGTGCAAATATATAAAACTATTTTAATATACCTGCAGATTTTTTTAAAAATTGAATAATTGCAATTAATAGACCATGCCTGGAGCAAAAGATTGCATTTTTTTAGATCTTTTATTGGCTTGCTTTTTTGTGCCACCACATCTGGCTTTAGGAGCACAACCCATTGCTAAAAAAGAAAGTGCAATACATAAAGCGAATATTTTTCTCATTTTTTAAAACTATATGTGCAAATTTAAGTATAAATAGTACCAATGTCAATTCAAATTAACCAACGCTAACAATCTTTTCACTCCTGCATGAAATTTTTACTCCTATTTTTCCTTTTAATTGGCTCTTTTACCTTCGCCCAAAAGCTTAAGTTAAATCAAAAAAAGGCGTTGTTTATATTAGAATTTGCAAGCGAGTTTAATTGGCCAAAACATGCAAGCGCTAAAACTTTTAAAATTGGAATATTAGGCCAACATCCGGAGTTATACGAGGCCCTTATGGCTAATTCGCAACATGGTCTTATTAAATACAAGCGAATACAAATAGTTTGTTACAAAACCATAGAATCGTTAGATGATCCGCACATCCTTTATTTAAATGGCAATACGGACATTGATGTTCATGCCTTATTCAGAAAAATAAATGGAAAAGAAATTTTACTAGTGAGCGAAAATTTGGAGGACTTCAATTTTTCGATGATTAATTTTATGGATGATGATGACGATTTAATTTTTTCTATTAATAAACCTATTTTAAAACAAGCTGGATTTAGCCCCAGCCAGAATCTTCTGGATATGGCTATTTTAAAAGAAAGTGAGTGGCGCAGTGCCATCGAAAAAATTAATGAGCACAACCTAGTTAATGCCAATCATATTACATTATCTAATCAAGAAATAAATGAACTTAATACCACTAATAAGCAACAAGTAAACGAAATAAGTGCTCAACGAAAAAAAATTGAGGAACAATTAAAAAACATTGGAAACCAAAGTGTAAAACTTAAAACGCTAGAGGAAAATCTATTATTATTAAATGAGGAAATACAACAAAACATCAGGGAACAAGAGTTAAAACTAGAAAATCTTAAAAATGAGATTAAGCAAAAACAGGAAAAAATTAATTTTCAAAATGAGGTAATAGAAAGCAGGGGAAGTTTAATCAAAGCTCAAACCTATTTAATTGCCAATCAGAAAAGAGCTCTTTTTGTAGCCTCTTCCATTATCCTTATAATTTTGATACTTCTCCTTTTAATCTTTCGCTTTAATCGTTTACGAAAAAAAGCAAATTTGCAGTTAATACTTCAAAACGAACAATTATCTATTCAGAAAAATTTAATAGAACAAAATCATCAGCAAATTACCGATAGTTTAAATTACGCACATCTTATACAAACGGCTATTCTCCCATCGGCAGAATATATGCAAAGTATTTTTACTGATTTTTTTATTTTAAACAAACCACGCGATATTGTGGGGGGTGATTTTTACTGGTGCTATCAAAATGAAGATAATGTATATTTAATTACTGCAGACTGCACCGGACATGGAGTTCCGGGAGGCTTTATGTCTATGTTGGGATCATCCTTACTAAACGAAATCATTATTGAAAACAACATTACGGAGCCTGCAGAAATTCTAAATAAACTTCGTAAGAAAATTATATCAAATTTAAAACAAAACGAATCTAATTTATCGAGCAAAGACGGAATGGACTTAGTTGCGTTAAAAATAAACCTAACCAATTATCAGTTAACATACGCTAATGCTAACAATCCGTTTTGGATAGTTAGAAAAAATATAAACACTGAATATGCTGCGCAAAAAATGCCGGTGGGTTTTTATGCAGATATGAGAGACTTTGTACAGCATACTGTTCTTCTAGAAAAGAACGATTGTATATACACGTTTTCGGATGGCTATGCCGATCAGTTTGGTGGCCCAAAAGGAAAAAAATTTAAATATAAGCCCTTGCAAGAGTTGTTAACTGAAAACAGTGATAAGGATTTTAAGGAGCAAGAAAAAATTGTTACGCAAACATTCCTTAATTGGCAAAAACACCATCAACAAGTAGATGATGTTTTAGTAATTGGATTAAAAATAAGCTAACCTGTAAGCCGGGTTTTGTACCTGCAAGCAGGCCCCTGTCATTTATCTTAGCAGCCTACCCTCCAAACCGACACAAGGTACTGGAGCGAGCAACTCCAAAGGTTTGGTATACATGGCCTTTCAACACCAAAGGTTTACCCAATTGCAAATTTCTTTACAAGCGCGTGAGCTCTTACCTCGCGTTTTCACCCTTACCTTTAAAAAAGTGAAGGAGGCATAACCTCCAACACCGCTAAAGGCGGTATATTTTCTGTGGCACTTTCTGTTAGCAGCCATTACAACTGCTACCCAAACTTATTAGGTTCGGTTGGATGCTCTGTGTTGCCCGGACTTTCCTCTTTAATTACTTAAAGCGACAAGGCGGTTAGCGATGCTAATTTAATAAATAATAACAGTATTTATTTAGAGTTCTTGAGCATTACACTCTATTATTTTTAATTTTGGAAATTACGATTATGAGCGTTTTCCGATATATAATGCCACTGGTTCTTCTTTTTTTAATAGAACTATACTTTTATCCGGTTATTAAAAAAACCCTCACTAAAAATTATTTAAAAATTACTTACTGGTCTTTTACCGCCTTAACCGTAGTTCTTCTTATTGCCGGCGCCTTTAAACCCTCTGTTTTATGGCCTCGATGGGCTGGTGTTTACGTTGTAGGAAGTTTAATGATTATCCTATTTTCTAAAGTAATTGCCTCCCTTGTTTTACTATTTATTGATTTATTTAGGCTGTGCCGTTGGAGCATCATTAAAATTAGAAGGAAAGCTCAACCAAAAGAAGAAAAGAATACGATTAGCCGATCAGACTTTTTAAACAAAGTAGCTTTATATAGTGCTGCCATTCCCTTGGCTGGATTTGTTTATGGTATGATTAAAACCGTTTTTGATTATAAAGTTCATCACGTAAAAATTCCATTTAAAAACTTACCTCTCGCTTTTAATGGTCTTAAGATTGTTCAAATCAGCGATATACACAGTGGTACCTACGTAAACCAAGGTCCGCTTGAAACAGCTATAAAAATAATACAAGAACAAAAACCAGACATAATTTTTTTTACGGGCGATTTAGTAAACGAAATTGCGCTTGAGGCTTATCCTTACAAGAAACAGCTCGGTTCTCTAAATGCGCCTTTAGGTGTTTTTTCAATTTTAGGTAATCATGATTATGGAGATTATTTTAGATGGAATAAAGTAGAAGATAAAAAACAAAACCTGATTGATTTAAAGAATTTCCAAAAAGACCTCGGTTGGAATTTGCTATTAAATGAAAACAGAATTATAGAAAAAAATGGGGAGAAAATTGCGATTGTAGGGGTTGAGAATTGGGGCAGTGCCATGCGTTTCCCGAGAATTGGCGATGTGGAAAAAGCAAAAATAGGCACGGAAGAAGTTTCGTTCAAAATATTATTATCACACGACCCATCGCACTGGCAAGCTAAAGTTTTAGGGGATCATAACGATATAGATTTAACTTTATCGGGCCATACACACGGCATGCAATTAGGGGTTGAAATAAAGGGTTTTAAATGGAGTCCGTCTAAATATTTTTATCCGCAATGGGCTGGGCTTTACACTGAGGGGAAACAACACCTATACGTAAACCGTGGATTAGGTGTAATTGGGTATCCGGGACGCATTGGAATACAACCTGAAATTACGGTGATAGAATTGCTTAACCAAGCATAATTTAATATAAACTGTTTTATTTCTAAAACACCTTTCTTAATCAACCCTTGATAAGTAAAGAGTGATCCGTTTTTTGCCCACTAACCAATCTTAACTCAACAGTAGAGAATAGCATTTTAAATTAACAGATTTATAAACTACCTAATAACGACCTCGTAGGGCATACGCATTAAAATACCCTGCTGAGAGGTAATCCGTTTAATTTGTTTGTAAAAAGTGTATTCGCTGCCCAATAATTGCTTGGCAAAGAATGCTTCTGTACCACCCGAAAATTCACTCATTATTTGTTCAAAAGGTTCTTTCTGTTTAGGTAAATCAATCAAACGGTATTTATCTAGTTTAGCTAATTTAACCGCGTGAGCAATAGCATCATTTAATCCACCAAAATCATCTATTAAGCCAATTCTTTTTGCGTCAATTCCACTCCACACCCTACCCTGTCCGATACTATCCACCTGCGATTTACTGATTTTTCTACCTTCTGCTACTTTTGTTATAAAATCATCATAAATGTTCTCTACTTCCATTTGGATAACATCTCTTTCGAAAGAAGAAAGCGGACGGTAAACAGTGCCAAAATCGCCATACTTACCGGTTAATACGGTATCAACCTTAATTCCCAATTTGTTATTCATCATTTTTTGTCCACTAAACATTAAACCAAATACACCAATAGAACCTGTTATGGTATTGGGCTGTGCATATATTTTATCAGCCGCACACGAAATATAATAACCCCCCGATGCTGCCACATCGCCCATACTTACCACAAGAGGTTTAACCTTTTTTGCTAAAACAGCCTCTCTCCAAATAATGTCGCTTGCCAGTGAACTTCCACCCGGCGAATTTACTCGCAATACAATCGCTTTCACATTTTCGTCTAATCTAGCTTCGCGGATAGCTTTAGCTATTCTATCACCACCAATAACATGTTCAGCCCCTTCTCCATCCTCAATTTCACCATTAGCATAAATTACTGCAACTTTTTCTTTAGTTGCCTGTATTTTAGGTTTTACTGCATCAATGTATTTAGATAATTTTACAAAATTTAGTTCATCAATACTTTTACTTCCTGTAAGCGACTTAAACTCATCCATCACCTCATCAAAATAGGCAACTTTATCAGCTAATTTATATTTTAATGCGTCTTTTGCATTTCTAACTAAAATTTGGTCGGCCAAATTTTGCAGCTCCTCCACGCTAATTTTTCTTGATTTTCCAACTTGTTCTTTCCAATAATTCCACAAAGAGTTCATGTAAGTGCGGGTTTGTAATTTGTTAGCCTCACTCATTTGATCAAGCATATAAGGCTCTACAGCACTTTTAAATTTACCGTGGCGAATGATTTGAGGTTCAATTTCTAATTTTTCGAGGGCCCCTTTAAAAAACATGACTTGAGCACCCAATCCCTTTAACTCTATTAGTCCTTGGGGATGAATAAACACTTTATCAGCTGCAGAGGCCATGTAATATGCGCCCTGAGTATATACGCTACTATAAGCATAAACCGGTTTTTTACTTTCCTTTAACTGAAGCAAAGCATTTCGCATTTCCTGGTTAGTAGCAAATCCGGCCGGAATAGACTGAAAATTTAAATACACTGCTTTAATTTTATCATCTGTTGTTGCAGCTTCCAGGGCCGACAAAACATCATTAAGGCCTATTTCTTTGTTAGAAGATAGATCAGAAAAATTAAAATTCTCGAAAGGGTTTTTAGATGCACGATCCTTAATTTCCTCTGCAAAATCGATCATTAAAATCGAATTGTCTTTTAACTTAACCTCTGTTTCGCTTCCAGATAAGGCTGCAACGGAGATAAAAAGAATAACAACCAATAAAAGGCTAGCTAAAATAATGCCTAACATAGAGGCAAAAACAAACTTAAAAAACTGTTTCATTTTAATTAATTAAATAATTTTACGGCAATTATAGGAAATTTGTGCTAGTGTATGATTTAATTTAAACTTCATTAATCCCATTAAATAATATATGAGTTTGTTTGTTTTGTCCTTTGGCAGTAATATAGGGGATTGCAGGTTAAATATTAAAAAATGTTATAGGATTTTAGAGGAAAAATTAAATACCTGTTTAACGGTTAGTTCATTTTATATAACTAAACCCTGGGGAAATATACATCAGAATGATTTTATAAACAGTGCAGGTTTCGGTGTAACCGTTAAAAATGCAACTGAAATTTTAGAAATTATACTGGAAACAGAGCGCGAGTTAGGTCGAATTAGAACTGAAAAATGGGGCCCCCGAATTTTGGATATAGACCTTTTATTTGTTGACAATGAGATCATTAACAACGATTGGATAACAATTCCACATCCTTTTTTACACGAACGAAATTTTGTGTTGGAACCACTGAAGGAAATTTTACCAAATTATATACATCCGGTATTAAAAAAGGACATAAACACCCTTTTTTTAGAGCTAAATAGAGCAAAATCAGATTAATAAACTTTCAATAATTATTAAAAATAGTTTTTTAATTAAAAACAAAGAGTAATTTTGCGCTTTGAAAGTAAAAAAACGAAACTCCAAAAAATGAAAAATAATTTAACAAAAGGAATTAGTATAGCCTTAGCTGCTACGGTGGTATTATCGAGCTGTAATAGTTTAAACAAAATGGCCAGCAAGTATGGAACAGTTAGTTACTCGGTAACTCCTAACCCATTGGAAATGCATGGTGATAGTATTAAAGTTGCGATTAGTGGCAAGTTTATACCCAAATACTACTGGGTTAAAGCCACTGTTAAAGTAACTCCGGTTATTAAAACTCCAAGTGGAGAAGTTGAACTTAAATCTAAAACCTTTGTTGGACCTAAAGTTAAAAATCCTGCTAAAGACGCGCAGGTTATTGCTAAAGAAGGTGGAAGTTTCAGCTATAATGATATAATAGCCTACAAACCCGAAATGACTAATTCCACTTTAGAATTAAAAGCAAACGGTTCATATAAATCAAAATCAAAAGATTTCCCTCAGGTTAAAATTGCAGACGCTACTATCATTACACCCCTTTTAGTGTCTAATGAGGTTAAAACTTTAATGGGTAAAGGTGAAATGCCTAAAACACAAACTTTTGGGTATGATGCCAATATCAACTTCTTGATTAATCAATCTAACGTACAACCAAAAGAGATTACTCAGGATGATGTTAAAGGTTTAGTTAAATTTTTAGATGATGCGGTAACAGAAGTTAAAGAAGGAAAAAAAGTTGTAAGTACAGTTAGCAACTATAACATTACCGGTTTTCAAATTGTTGCTGCAGCTTCTCCTGATGGAGAATTAGACCGCAACTCCAACCTTGCCAACGAACGCGGTGCAGCTGCCAGTAAATATGTTGCAGAGCAAATGAAAAAATTAGGCGTTACTGCTCCACAGGGCGCAATGAATGTTCAATCTATTGGTGAAGACTGGGCAGGATTTAAATCGCTGATGACCGCATCAAATGTGCCTGATAAAGAAATGATTTTACGTATACTCTCTACCTACAGTGATAATGACGTTAGAGAAAGAGAAATTAAGAATATCTCTAAAGCTTATACAGAGATTTCTGATGAGATTTTCCCTCAATTACGTAAGGCTACCATTAAAGTATCTGCTGAAAAACCTTGCAAAACTGATGATGTTTTAAAACAATTAGCTACAACCAAACCTGATACCTTAACCGTTGAAGAATTGATGTATGCAGCCTCTTTATTTACGGATGTTAATCAGCAATTAGGCGTTTACCAATCGGTTGCTACTGTTTATCCAAACGACTGGAGAGGGCATAACAATGTTGGTAGTATATTAATTATGCAAAATAAAGTAGATGAGGCATTGGCAGCATTCGAAAAAGCTGATAAAGCAAACCCTGGAAGTGCTTTAATTAAAACTAACCTTTTAGCATGTGCTATATTAAAAGGCGATAATGCAAAAGCAGAAGAATTATACAAAGAAACAGGAGCCTCTGCTGAAGCTAACTACAATATGGGTAAAATCTATATTTTAAAAGGTAAATACGCCGAAGCAGTTTCTGCTTATGGCAGCGAGCAAACTTACAATGCTGCATTAGCTAAATTATTAAATGGAGATAAAGAAGGGGCATTAAAAACATTGGAAGCAAGCAAAGATGCTCAGAGTGCAAAATCGTATTACCTTAAAGCAGTGATAGCTGCCCGTATGAGCAACCAAGGTTTACTAACTGAATCTTTAGCTAAAGCTTTCGAAAAAGACCCATCTTTAAAAGAGAAGGCTAAAAACGATAAAGAATTTATTAAATATTCCATTAATTAATTTCTAACTTAAACATATAAGTTATAAATTAGTGGCATTAATTAACAAACTAAAAACAAAACCATGAAAAAAGTTGCTTTATTTTTATCAGTAGCTGCTTTAGCTTTATCTTTTACATCTTGTAAAAAATCTTACCACTGCGAGTGTTCTGTAGCTGGTATTACAACTAAAGGTGCTTCTGCTGAGTACAACAAAAAAGATGCTGATGCTGCGAAAACTGCTTGCGAAAACGGTTCAAACAGTGCGTTTGGTGTTACTTGTAAATTTGTTGAGGATTAATTCCTAGCAAAATGAAATTTTAAGGAGCCATCAATTTGATGGCTCTTTTTTTATATATACAATGAAATATATATCCTCTATATTAAATATTCTGCTGGGCGCAGTCTTCATTTTTTCGGGCATTTCGAAGCTTTTCCCTATAGAATTATTTGAGTATGATTTAGTAGATTATGGTATTATTAATTGGGCCCTTTCTCCTTACTTATCCCGTTTAATTATCTCCTTTGAAATTTTTCTGGGAATGTCACTTATCGTAAACTGGAATTTCAGGCGTACTATCTTTCCTCTTTCAATTTTAATTTTACTTTTCTTTACTTCCTTTTTACTTTTAAGAATAGTTGTATCCGGCAACGACAACAACTGCGGTTGTTTTGGAACTTGGCTCCCAATGTCAAACGTTCAGTCTATTTTAAAAAATATACTTTTAATTGCTTTACTTTTTACTTCCTACAAAGTATCCAAACAAAATCTAAGTTTTAAACGAAATAAACTATTTGTAAGCATATCATTAATTATTATTACCTCCGGAATATTTGCTTTTCGAATACCCGAAGATTTTTATCTAAGTGAACCTAAGGCAAAATTGGAAAAGAATACCATTAATCCGGAAATATTTCCTCCGATCATTAGCGGAAATGACTCTATAAAACCCAATCAATCTAAACAATTTTTAGCCTTTTTTAGTTTAACCTGCCAACATTGTATTCACACTGCCCGAAAACTTACAATCATTCAAAAAAACAATCCCTATTGGCAAATTTTAGCCTATTTAAATGGCAATAAAGCGGACTTGGAAACTTTTAAAGAGAAATCTAAATTTAATTTAAATTACACCCTGTTTAACAAAAGGGATTTTGTACTTATAACCTTGGGTGGAGTGCCTAAAGTATATTTAACCAATAAACTGGAAATTAAAGAGTATTGGACGGGAGAAGATTTCACCGAAAAAGAATTAGAATTAGCTTGGAAAAAATATTAAGGCCGTTTATAGCTCTTGTTTGTAAGATATTTTTTTATATTTTTACGTCAAAACAATCTAATATGAATCGTTTATTTAAATCAGCAATAGTTGTAATTACACTAGTTAGTTTTTACTCTTGTTCCAAATGCACCACCTGCGAAATTATCGTAGATCAGGATGGAGTTGGGCAAACTAAACGAAGTACATTAGAAAAATGCGGAACACGTAAAGAAATTAAAGAATTTAAAGAAAATCTTGAAGCGACCTATAAACCCTTTGGTGAAGAAGCAGTAGTTTCTTGTACCGATAATTAGAATTTTTAAATATTCCATTTTATTAATTGCCTGAAAAAATCAGGCAATTTTTATTTTAAGTCCATCGTATGCTAAGCTACAATTTTGTGGCAATTTAAGATTTACCTCCTCGTGTAATCCCAGTTGATGACTTATATGAGTGAAATAAGCTTTCTCGGGTTTAAGCTCCTCAACCAAGTTTATAGCTTCAGCTAAAGTAAAATGAGAAAGATGAGGCTCGTTTCGCAGAGCATTTAAAACTATAACTTTTAGCCCCTTCAATTTTTCTTTTTCTTGGTCCGAAATATAATTGGCATCTGTTATGTAAGCAAAATCATCAACTCTAAAACCCAGAACAGGCATTCGCGCATGCATACACTGCACAGGCGTAAATAGTAATCCCTTAATTTTAAAAGGGAGTAAATTCACAAGGGTGTTTACATTTATTTCTGGAATTCCAGGATATTTATCTTCCGAAAAAACATAGTAAAATTCACGCTTTAAAGCGTTGAGGACACTTGGAGTGCAATAAATATCCATAGGGCGCTTTAATATATAATTAAAGCCTCTTACATCGTCCATGCCGGCAATATGATCTTTGTGCTCGTGAGTATACAAAACAGCGTCTAAACTCAAAACCTTTTCGCGCAACATTTGTTGCCTGAAATCGGGACCTGTATCAATTACTACCGTTGTTCCCTCTTTCTGAATTAACACAGATGAACGCAGGCGGTTATCATGTGGATTTACAGAAGCACAAACACGACAATTGCAAGCAATTAAGGGAATGCCCTGAGAAGTACCTGTACCTAAAAAAGTTACTGTTAACACGAATTAAAATTATCATTTTTAAATGAGAATAACGTTTATTCATTAACAAAAATTATCAGGTTTTAATACGTTAATAAACATATAGTTTGTAGATTTATATATACGTGCAAAACGAATACCAACATATACTATCAAAAATTGATGCGTTTATAAGACGTTATTATTTAAACCAACTTATAAGAGGATGCTTAATTGCATTAGGCTTATTTGTCAGTTTATTTCTGATAATTAACTTACTAGAATATTTTGGAAGGTTTAGCTCTTCCATTCGATTTAGTCTGTTTACTATTTATTTGCTAACTACTGGATTTACTTCTTATAAATTAATAATAACACCTTTAGTAAAACTCTATCGTTTAGGAAAAGTAATTTCCCATGAAGAAGCTGCTGTAATAATTGGTAAACATTTTACGCAAGTAGCTGACAAGATTTTAAATATACTTCAATTAAAAAAAGAAAACGACTGTGACGATATATCCCTTATAGAAGCCGCTATTAATCAAAAATCAGCTGAGCTTAGGCCTGTTCAATTTATTTCGGCAGTAAATTTAAGTGAAAACAAACGATATGCTAAATATGCCCTTTTACCCTTAATTATATTCATTTGTTTATTTATAGTATATCCTCACTTAATTACCCAAAGTACTACTCGCTTAATAAATTATAATCAGGAATTTATTCCCGAGGCCCCCTTTAAATTTAAATTAAAAAACAAAAGCCTAAATGTTTTACAACATCAAGACTTTACAATAGAAGTTGAAATAAAAGGGGATGAAATACCAGCCGAAGCCTATATTAACTATAAAGGCTTTGAATATAAGATGCAAAAAATAAAAAATGGATTATTTGAGTATACCCTTAATAATATACAGAAAAGTACCTCCTTTAATTTTATTGCAGCCGGATTTAATTCTGAGAATTTTAGTTTAACAGTTTTACCAAAACCCATAATCGCTTCACTACAAATTAATATAGATTACCCAGCTTATATCTCAAGAAAAGATGAAATCATCACCAATACGGGGGATCTAACAGTTCCAGAAGGAACTGTTATTAAGTGGAAATTACGAACAGAGAACATTAAAGAGCTGGTATTTAAAAGTGATTTAAATGCTAAAGATTCCGAAAGTAATTTTTTACATGAAGAAGAAAACATGTTTTCGATAAGCAAACGAATTAACAATTCTCTTAACTATTCTTTTATTTCAAGGCCCTATAAAAATGAAGAGGCCATTTATTCAATCAATGTAATTAAAGATTCATATCCCGAAATTACTGTTGAGGCAAAAAAAGATTCATTAAGCAACCGCAGGTATTACTTTAACGGACTAATAAAAGATGATTACGGATTTAGTAAATTAAACTTTAATTATCGATTTGTAAATAAGAAAACAGATTCAACCGGTAAAGTGCTTAGTAATTATGTAAGTGTTAACATTCCCATTATTCAAAATCAGTTACAAAATAACTTTTTCCATTATTTTGATTTAAACACATTAAACTTAAATGCAGATGATGAAGTTGAATATTTTTTTGAAATTTATGATAACGATGGTATAAATGGACCCAAAAGCTCGCGTTCTCAACATTTTAATTATAAGGCCCCGTCGCTCAGCGAATTGTCTAAACAAAAAAATGAAGCCAATAAAGAAATTAAAAATGATTTAAAGGAAGCTATAGATAAAGCTAAAAAGCTTCAAAAGGAAATTAAAGCAGTTGAGAAAAAAGTAAATGATAAAAAGCAGCTTAATTGGGAAGAGAAAAAGCAAATAGAAGAATTAATTAAACAACAGCAAGACCTTCAGAAATCGATTGAAAATATAAGTGAACAAAATGAGAAGAATAATCAGATAAACAATGAAAACACACAACCTAGTGAGGAATTATTAGAAAAACAAAAACAGCTCGAAGAATTATTTGAAAAGGTTATGAACGAGGACATGAAGAAGATGTATGAAGAATTACAGCAACTTCTCGAAAAAATGGATAAAACTCAAACACAGGATGCCTTAGACAAACTGAAAATGGATAATAAAGACCTGGAAAAAGAACTTGATAGAAATCTGGAGTTATTTAAACAATTAGAGTTTGAACAAAAACTAACAGAAACCACGGAGAGATTAAAAGACCTGGCACAAAAACAAGAAGACTTATCGAAAGAAACACAAAATGATAAAAATAATTCGGCAGATAAACAAAAAGAACTTGGCGATAAACAAGATAAACTAAACAAAGAATTTGAAGATTTAAAAAAAGAATACAAGGACCTGGAACAGAAAAACAAGGAGCTGCAGGATCCGCATGATTTAAAAGAATTAGATAAAAAACAGGAAGACATAAAAAAAGATATGCAAAACAGTTCGGAAGAACTTAAGCAGAAAAAAAATAAAAAAGCATCTCAATCTCAAAAACAGGCCGCGGAAAAGATGGAAGAAATGGCCAAAGAAATGGAAAAAATGAGTGACGAAATGCAGGAAGAGGAAGCCGGAGAAGATTATGATGCCTTAAGGCAAATATTGGAAAATTTAGTTCAACTTTCGTTTAACCAAGAGATCCTTATAAACGAAGTTAAAACTGCAGATATTAATAATCCAAAGTTCTTAAAGATTGGCCAAAATCAACGTAAATTAAAAGACGATGCCAAACTAATTGAAGACAGTTTATTTGCACTAAGCAAACGAAATCCTCAAATATCATCGGTTGTTAATAAAGAAATTAGCGCTATACATCACAATATTGAAAAAGCGCTTGATAATTTACAGGAAAGACAACTATCGCAAGCAGCAAGCCGCCAACAGTTTACCATGACTTCCATTAACAATTTAGCCCTTATATTATCGGAATCGTTACAGCAGATGCAGCAGCAAATGAAGCAACAACAACAATCTAAAAGTAAGCCGGGACAAGGGAGCTGTAAAAAGCCAGGTAATGGAAATAAGCCTAGCATGCAAAGTATGCGACAAATGCAGCAACAACTTAACGAACAATTAAAACGAATGAAAGAAGGGATGGACAAACAAGGTCAAAAACCTGGTCAGAAACCCGGACAAGGCAATAATACCATGAGTAAGGAATTTGCTCAAATGGCTGCACAACAAGAGGCTTTAAGACAGGCCATGCAAAAAGCAATGCAAGAAATGAACGGTGGTAAAGAAGGAAGCAATAAGGATGGCGGGTCTAATGGTAATGCAAAAGAATTAAGAGAATTAGCCAAAAAAATGGAACAAACCGAACAGGATTTGGTAAATAAAAATATTACTCCCGAAACACTAAAAAGGCAGCAAGACATCTTAACTCGCCTTTTAGAGGCCGAAAAAGCAGAAAGAGAAAGAGAACAAGATGAAAAAAGAAAGAGTAATGAAGCAAAAAATGAAAATTATAGTAACAATTCTTCTTTTTTAGAGTATAAAAGGATAAAGAAACAGGAAACAGAGCTCTTAAAAACTGTTTCACCCGCTTTAAAACCCTATTATAAAGAAAAAGTAAATGAGTATTTTAACATTATTAACGGGCTCAAGTAAAAATTATATGGAAAATTTAAACCATAAACTTCCCTCGAACATTCATAGTATTGCCGAAGTGGAGAAGATAATTGAAAAAGTTCGTGAGGAACTCAACTTAAACGACAGTAATTATGGAAATATACTGGTTGCCTTAACCGAAGCCATTAATAATGCCATAAAGCACGGTAATCAATTTAAGGATGATAAAATAGTTGACTTAATAATAGAAAACAACGCTTCACACAGATTAGAATTTATAGTTAAGGATGAAGGCAGTGGTTTTGATTACAGTAACTTACCTGATCCCACAGCTCCTGAAAATATTGAGAAAGAGAGCGGAAGAGGCATCTTTTTGATGCGGAATTTAGCAGACGAAGTAAAATTTAGTAATAACGGAAGTGAGGTTCATTTAATCTTTAATATTTCCAAAAATTAGTAATGAATGTCTCCTTTTTTTCTAACCGAATAAAATTTAAGTTAGAGAATAAATCAAAAGTAATAAAATGGCTTAATGAGACCGCTCACCAAGAAAATGCAGCAATCACTGAATTAAGCTATGTGTTTTGTTCCGATCGCTATTTACACAAAATAAATATTGATTTCTTAAATCACGATACGCTAACCGACATTATAACGTTCGACTATTGTCCGCCTCCACTAAAAAACAAACACAAAATAATAATAGGAGAAATATACATTAGCATTCCAAGAGTAAAAGAAAACTCAAAGAAATTTAATTGTTCGTTTGATAATGAATTACATCGTGTTATAATACATGGATTTTTACATCTTTGCGGGTATAAAGACAAATCCAAATTAGAATCTAAAGTTATGCGCGCAAAAGAAGATTTCTATTTAGAGAATTATTTTACGAGATAGCTTTTGAATATTATTGAATTAATTAATAAAGTATCTTCTCCACTTAACTTAAATCCAGGTTTTATTGAATGCTGAAAGTTGATAAGAACAAGGTTACAGGTTATCGGTTCTTGTTTTTTTGGATCTTAAAACAACTTCTGATTTAAACGTTCTTTTTCTATGTAATATTCGGTTTCAAGGCGATTTATTATTTCTTTACAAGTAAGAATATCATTAATAAATTCTACACTTTTTCCGGCACTCCATAAATTAGAATAGTTACCGGGCTTAATACTTTGTTCGAGTCGCTTCATCCCCCGTAACTGTACTAAAATTTTAAACCATTTACGTGTAAGCGAATTATTCGATAAAATTTTTTCGAGCCAATTTTGATCCAAGCCAATTTTTTGTGCATAAGGAGTATTAACTACACTGCAGGGTGTACCTGATAAACGGGTAGTCATTACAATATCATCCATTGAACTCTGAATCAAACTTAATTTATATTCTTCATTTACTGTTGCTTCTGTGCAGGCAATAAAACGAGTGCCTATAGAAACACCGTCAGCCCCCAAAACCATTGCGCTTAAAATACCTAAGCCATTAGATATGCCACCGGCAGCAATAACCGGAACGTTAGGAAACTCTCTTTTTAAAGCTGGTATTAATACCTGAAGAGGATTTGGACCGGCATGTCCTCCTGCTCCCTGCCCTACAGCAACAAATCCATGTGAGCCTTCTTTTAAAGCTTTTTCGGCATGTTTTAAATTAGTAATATCGCTATATACGATACCACCGTATGAAGAGGCAACATCTACTACCTGCCGGGGGTTACCCAATGAGGTAATGTAAAAAGGCACTTTAAATTGGGCACAAACCTTTAAATGTTGTTCGTATAATACATTTGTTTTCTGAACAATTAGATTAACACCATAATTACCCGGCTTATCCAATTTATAATCGTTTAACCTTTCTAATACCCCTGCCAATTCATCTTTTTGGCGATAGTTTAATGTTGGGAAAGTTCCCATAATCCCATTATCTATTGCAGCCTTTACCATTGGCTCGTTACTAACCAAAAACATGGGGGCCATTATTACCGGAAAGCGAATACCGGTGTTAACAATAAATTTGTTTTTTTGCATGCATTAAATTTAACTTAAATGATTTTTAATCACTAATTATCAATACATTATTTATAATTAATGATTAACTTTATTAAAATAGCTTTTTTTATGGAAAATTTTAGAACATTTGACCTCTTACCACGTCTTCAGAAAAACTATAATAAACCTGATGCCCTTTCGAGCAAAGTAAAGGGAAGCTGGAAGAAAATAAGTACCGATGAATACATCAACAGTACTAACCACATTAGTTATGGTTTATTGGCCTTAGGCGTTGGCAAAGGAGATAATATTGGAACTATTTCTAATAACCGTTTCGAATGGAATTTTGTAGATATGGGAATGGCTCAAATAAGTGCGGTTCATGTCCCTATTTATCCAACCATAAGCGAGCACGACTTAAAATTTATAATTAATGATGCCGATATAAAATTGTTCTTTGTATCTTCTCAGGAACTTTACGAAAAGGTTTCCCGAATAGAAAAAGAACTCAATAAAAAAATAAACATATATACCTTTGATGAAGTGCCTGGTGTTTCTCATTGGACCGAAGTTGAAAATCTGGGCAAGAAGAATCAAAATCCTGAGCGATTAGAATCGATCAAGAACTCCATTAAAGATACCGACTTGTTAACCATATTGTACACATCCGGTACAACCGGAAACCCTAAAGGTGTAATGCTTTCGCATAAGAACATAATCAGTAATTGCCTGGCTACCCGAACACTTGCTCCCTTTGAAAGTAACTGGAAAAGTTTAAGCTTTTTACCCATCAACCACGTTTATGAACGTATGCTTACATACCTTTATCAATATTTTGGCATATCGGTTTATTATGCAGAAAGTTTAGAAACCATCGCCGATAATTTAAAAGAGATTAAACCACAAATGTTTGTTACCGTTCCACGTTTACTCGAAAAAGTTTACGATAAAATAGTAGCAAAAGGCTCAGAACAAAAAGGTATTAAAAAAGCACTGTTTTTTTGGGCATTAGCCTTAGGACATGAATATGAAATAAATGGAAAAAGTTGGTGGTATAAACTTAAACTGGCCATCGCCAATAAACTAATCTTTAGTAAATGGCGCGAAGCATTGGGAGGTAACGTTGTGGCAGTTGCCTCTGGTGGAGCAGCACTTCAACCCAGACTTGCTCGAGTATTTAATGCAGCTAAAATTACTGTTTTAGAGGGATATGGCTTAACCGAAACATCCCCTGTTATTGCAGTTAACAATTTTAATCCGGGCGGTATTTGTTTTGGTACCGTAGGGCATGTTATTGAAGGGGTTGATGTAAAAATTGCTGAGGACGGCGAAATTATAGTTAAAGGACCTAATATTATGCTTGGCTATTATAAACGCCCCGATTTAACTGCCGAAGTAATGGACAATAATGGTTATTTTCATACCGGCGATATTGGGGAATTTGTGGAAGGAAAATATTTAAAAATTACCGATCGTAAAAAAGAAATCTTTAAGACTTCGGGGGGTAAATATATTGCGCCACAGATTATCGAAAATAAATTAAAGGAATCACGCTTTATTGAACAAGTAATGGTGATTGGTGAAAATGAAAAATTTCCTGCTGCTTTTGTGGTTCCTTCCTTTTTATTTATCAAAGAATACTGCGAGCGAAAAGGCATTACATATTCTAGCAACGAACAGATAATTAAAGAAAAAGAAATTTTAGATCGTATTAATGAAGAGGTTAATCAGGTAAACACTCAATTAGCCAACTACGAACAAATTAAGAAAATAGAGCTACTTCCAAAGGAATGGAGTATAGATGGAGGTGAGTTAACTCCCAAATTAAGCATGAAGCGAAAGGTTATCATCGCTAAAAATCAGGATGCCTATAAAAGAATTTATAGTTAGTTTATTTTTAAATTTCGCAATTGCGCGCCAATTAATCAGAAAATCAGGCACGAGAGGCTATTTAAAAATAAAAATTTTTAGTATTATAATTCTAATGGCATTATCGTTATCGTTATTTTAAAACGCAGACTTGTATTTTAAAAGCATCATTTAATTCATCAAATAATTTTAATTACATTAAAACATATAATTATTTCTAAAATAGAGTAAATGAAAAAATTATTGATTTTAATACCGATAATACTGACTTGTGAAGCAATAATTGCTCAAACAAAGATCCGGCAGGGCGATGGTACATATTCGTCTAACAAAGTACTCTATACGATTGATGAATTAAAGGTAAGGGAAGGGGATGGAACATATTCATCTAATAAAGTCCTGTATAATTTTGATGGCCAAAAATTCAGACAAGGAGATGGAACGTATTCTTCCAATAAAGTTTTGTTAACGATTGATGGCTACAAAATAAGGTTAGGGGATGGAACCTATACATCTAACAAGGTACTTTACACCATAGACGGCAATAAAATCAGACAAGGGGATGGCACGTATTCTTCCAATGAAGTTCTTTTTACAATTGATGGAAACAAGGTTCGGCAAGGCGATGGAACCTATTCAACTAACAAAATACTTTTTACAATTGATGGCAGTTTATCTATAACCAAATTAGCTTGTTTATTATACTACGTATTATAAATTTAAATTAGACCATCTATATTCCAAACAAAAACACAAATTTAACTCTTAAATAATAGCCATTTAATATGAGTAAAAACAGATATCAATTAACCAAAAGATCTTCAAAGAATGGGTATGATTGGTGGTGGCATTCGTTTGTAGCTACTAATGCTCAAACAGGTGAATTAAAACCTTTTTTTATTGAATATTATGTTATAAATCCCGGCTTGTGGAAAGATAAAATTATTTTGGGTCAACAAAAAGAAAGTAAAGCCAAACGTGAAAAACCCTGCTATGCCATGCTTAAAGTGGGCACTTGGGGTCACGACAAAATACAATTGCATAATTTTTATAGTATAAGCGATTTTTATGCATCTAATAAAGAACTAAATTGTAAAATTGGAACGAATGAACTATACGAGAACAAACTGTTTGGAGAGGTGCACGTGAGCGAACACGAAAGAGATACTTTTCCGGAACTTATGAGTGATGCGGGTTCACTAAAATGGGATTTAACCGTAGAAAAAGATGTATATTTTGATGTGGGCTATGGAAGCTCTAAATTATTTAACTGGTTGGGTGCATTTCATATGTATTGGCACATTCAAGGCATGAGAAGCAAATTCAGTGGAGAACTACTCTTTAACAATCAACGATACATTGTTAACCCTGAAACATCTTTTGGTTATCAAGATAAAAACTGGGGAAAAGATTACACTAACCCTTGGATCTGGCTTAATTGCAATAATTTTAAATCTAAAAAAACAGGTAAGCCTGTTGACGCTAGTTTTGATTTAGGTGGTGGCTGCCCTAAAGTTTTTGGCATTTCATTGCCCAAACGAATTTTAACAGCATTCTATTATAACGGAGAATTTATAGAATTTAATTTTTCTAAATTTTGGAAAAAATCCAAACAGCAATTTAGTACACACGAAGATGATAACTTTTTTTATTGGAATGTGGTATCTGAAAATAAGAATTATAAAATTGATCTGAAGTTTAGATGCGAGAAATCAAAACTTCTGAAGATTAACTACGAAAATCCGAATGGAGAAAAAAAACATACAAAACTTTGGAGCGGTGGACATGCGGAAGGCAGCCTTGTTTTTTATAAGAAAGAAGATGGAAATTTTAGAATAATTGACGAGCTGGAAGGAAGCTTAGGCGGTTGCGAGTATGGCGAGTATTAGCAGATGATACTAAACATTTTTTGCAAGTTATACACAGTTTATTCAACTAATTAAAAAAACATAAAACATTATAGCAACATAATTGTGTTGCAACTATTTTTTAATAGTTTAATTACCGGAATTAACGATTTGTCAGAAAAAAATTTGGTTATAAAAATGTACAAAAAGAATTAACTTATCCTTTTTTACTTATTCTTTGAATGAATCATCTTAAGTAAATCTTCTTCAGATTTTCCGGCTACACTTATACTTGATTTTGCAGATTCAACCAAACTATGCTGAGGGTATTTTTCTATAAACACTTTATAAAACTTGCTTGCATTGTCGGACTCTTTTAAAACATTATCGTAAGTAAAAGCTTTTAAAAAGTATGCATTGGGCACATACTTATTAGCCGGAAATCGTGTTATTAACTTATCTAAGTTTAAAATTGCCTCTTTACCCTTCTTTAATGTAATTTGTATTTGAGCTTGCTTAAATAAATATTGAGGAGTAAATGTTGTATCGTTTGGAAAATTTCTAATGTAATCGGAGTAAAGATTAGAAATAGACAAGGCCTGCACTTCACTAAAAACACCAGAATTATCTCTTTTTAGCTTCTGTTCAAAGTCATAAATTAACTGTTGTTGCTCTAGTATATTAAAAGTTTGATTCTTACCCGAATTCTGATTTTCGTTGTTAAGATTAGATTCATTTTCGGAGCAAGATGAAAATAAAAAAAGGGAGAGAAAAATTACAGTACCTAATTTATTTAACATAAAATTTCATTTTATATTCAACATCAACATTTCCTTTTGAAATTTCGAGCAAACGATTTTTCAGCATTCTTCTCCGAAGTGGATTTAATCTCTCCACAAACAACTTACCCTCAATGTGATCGTATTCGTGTTGTATAATACGTGCGGCTATACCATCAAATTCTTCTTCCCATGTTTCAAAATTTTCATCCTGATATTGAATTACCAGACGTTCTTTTCTATTTACATCCTCTCTTATAGAAGGGATGCTTAAACAACCCTCGCTAAAATCCCAATCCTTACCGGATTCCTCTATAATTACCGGGTTAATAAAAACCTGAACAAAATCGATTAAATCGGGTTCTTCCTCTTCAAACGGCGAAGCATCCACAATAAATAATCGTATGGATTTCCCAATTTGAGGAGCCGCTAATCCAACCCCTTTAGAGTTGTACATAGTTTCGAACATGTCCTCTATTAATTTTTTTAGACCGGGATAATCTGGAGAAATATTTTCTGCTCTTTTCTTTAATACCGGATCTCCGTATGCAACAATAGGTAAAATCATTCTTTATTTAATATTAATTTGCTCTAGGTACGACTGTAAAATAATTGTGGCACTGATTTGATCCACCAGTTCTTTGTCTTTTCTGTCTTTCTTTTTTAATCCTGCATCAATCATGGTTTGAAACGCCATTTTTGAAGTAAAACGCTCATCCACAAAAACAACAGGAATTAGTGGAAATTGTTTCTTTAATTGATTAACAAATATATTTACGTACTTGGTATTTTGTGTTTGGGTATTATTTAAGCGTTTAGGTTCACCAACCACAAACAAATCTACCGTTTCAGCTTTAATATAGTTGCTAACAAAAACAAATATATCTTTAGAATGTACTGTTGTTAATCCATTAGCAATTATCCGTAACGGATCAGTTGTGGCTATTCCAACTCGCTTTGTTCCGTAATCAAAAGCTAATATCCTTCCCATTAAATATGAATAAAGAAACCGCCCTTTTCAATAATCTGATAACAAATTGCGCCCACTAATAAGCCAATTCCTTGCTCAATAACCTGCCATAATACATCCAACATGTTTTGTTGCATCGACAAACTATTATTAAATGAAAAACCCATGGTAATAGTTATTGCATAAGTAGTAATTCCCAAAATAGACCCAATTAAAAAAGCTGAAAAGTGAGGTCCTAGTTTTGAAAAAAAGTTTAAACTGTATATTAATATTCCAACTAAACTAATACCGGAGTAGGCGATTAAAAGAGAAGAATAAAAGAATGGTTTAGGATATAAAATACGGTCGAAATCGTTTAAAATAATGTTATGATAAAGGTTTGACAGTAAAAACATAGAAACAGTACTTACAAGCCACGAAAAAAAATGTTTTTTAGTTAAAACCTCGGTCATTCGTATATTCTAATCCCTTTTATGTTCAAATTTAACTATTTTAGCATAATAGGATGATGAAAAATATCCAAAAACGAGTTTTTTTACTGGTCTGGTTATGGACTTCAGCCGTCATTTTTTCGGGCTGTAAAAAAGATTTCGACCAATTTAACTGGGATACCGATTTAAGCTTTCCGGTAGCCTATGGCAAATTAACATTAGGTAATCTATTGGCAGATTCAATACTGGTTAATAACAATGGTAATCTTTCACTTAAATTAAAACAAGATCTGGTTAAAGTTGATATCGAAAAACTAATAGAAATTCCAGATACCCTCATTGATTCGCTTTACCGATATCCCATAAACCTATATTTCGAACCCGGATACGTTTATTTTAACAAAGTAGAGAAAACCAAACTTAATCTATCGGGAGCGCAAATTACCAATGCTATAATAAAAAAAGGTAAAATAATTTTCAAATTAAGCACCACCCTAAAAGAAAGAAGCCTATTAAACTTTAAAATGAATGGTGCCAGTAAAAACGGCATAGTTCTTAGCTTCAGCGATTGGATAGATAAATCAGACGGCAGTAACCCTGTAAACTACACTAAAGAAATTGATTTAAGCGGTTATACTTTAAACCTGAAAGGAGTGAACAACAATTCGTTTAATGAAATTTTTTATCAGATTACCGCCCAAACAGACCCCAACGGACAACCAGTAATATTTGAACCATCAAATTTTATGAAATTTGAAACTCAGTTTAAAGACCTGGCTCCGGAATATATGCAGGGTTATTTTGGAAACCTGAAAAGTATTGTTGGACCTGAAACAAATAATTTGGATATTTTTAAAAAGATAAAATCGGGTTTAATTAAAATAGAGGATGCCCGTTTAGATCTCTCGCTTACTAACCGAATTGGATCAGATATTAAACTCAACATCAAAGAAATTAGCTCATTTAACACTAATTCTAACAAAAAAATAAACTTAAATAATTCGGAATTAATAAATAATACAATAACCGTTAACAGGGCCACTCAAATTAACAATAGTGCTTATCCTCCACTTGTCCCTTTCATAAAAAATTATTCCTTAACTCCCTCAAACTCCAATATTAAAGCTTTTATAGAGAATTTACCAACCAGCATCGGTTATAACCTTGACTTTGAATTAAACCCCTATGGTAATTTATCGGGGGGCAACGATTTTGTTTATTTCGACAAGCCTTTTGAAGCTAAAATGGATTTAACACTTCCTTTAACCTTTAGTTTAAACAATTTAATTTTAGCAGATACCATTAAATTTAAAAAGACCATAGCCGGTATAGATCGCACCAAATCGGCAACAGTTTCTATAGCCCTAAAAAACAACTTTCCTTTTTCTGTTCATGTTTTACTTTACACTATGGATTCATTGGGTAATTTTAATACCTTTCCCATTGAGCCCGAAAAAGAAATAAAAAGTGCTACAACAGATAATTTAGGTAATGTAATTAACGCAAGCGAACAAGAATTAGTTTTTAAAGTAATAAATACCGACTTGAAAAATATTTTAAATAAAGGAAATATATACCTAATAGCTCGAGCCAACTCTCCTGTTAATTCCAAAACTATATTAACCGAAGAGTGCTTTATAGAATATAAAACCAAACTGCAAGTAATACTTAATACCCGTTTTGGAGAATAAAATAAAGATATTATACAGCTTATTATTGGCAATTTTATTCGGCCTAAAAGTAAATGCTTCGGATAGCCTTATTACAATTACAAAATACAAACAAAAGCAATTTAAAATACAACTTAACACTAATATAGATATTGCCTCTAATTGTTTTAATACAAAATTATACTCCACCCTTTTTAACGGAAAATACTTAGAGGAAAATATAAAAAATCAAGTTTCGGAAAGGAGCGCACAATACAACCGAATTGGTTATGATTTTGATACAGAATTAAAAATACAGTTTAAACCCAAACGATTATTAAAGAATTATTTTAAGTGGATGGAGTTAAGCTTCTCAGACCGAAATCATATTCATGCAGGTTTTAGCAGAGACGCTTTAAACATGGTACTTTACGGCAATAGCCCATTTGTTGGCAAAAAAGCGGACTTAAGTAATTTAACCGCTAACGTTTTACAATATCAGCAAGTTCGAATTGGATTTGCCTCAGATACAAACGATAGTCTTAAAAGTAAATTTATATTTGGACTTTCGTTATTAAACGGTCAACGAAATATTTTTTTTAATGCTCCGCAATTTAGTATTGAAACAGATGCTTCCGGTTATGAAATTTATACAGATTTAAATTATCAAGTTAACCATGTACCCAGCTCAATGTCTAAATTCGGCACAAATAATGGTTTAGGCTTTAGCTTGGATATAGACTTTAAAGAAAACTGGACCCTATCTACTAACAAAAATTATATAAATCAATTACATGTTAGTTTAAGAGATATTGGATTTATTCAATGGAATGATAAGTCTTACAATGTGATGGTAGACACCTCATTTATTTATAAAGGCCTCAATATTAATTCACTAAAAGACAGTTTGATTTCTCCTTTTAGCAGCGATAGTTTAAAAAGCACATTTTACAATACAAAACAAAACACTTATTCCACCAGCTTACCTGGTTATGTATTAATTGAGAATGGTTTACAAATCTCGCAAAAACACTATGCAGGCATCGGAATTCAACACCGTACTTTTGCAGCTTATAGATTACAATACCGATTAACATACGAATACCGATTTAATAACAAAAGTTCGTTGGGTTTATTATTAACCAAGGGTGGATATAATAACTACGGTTTAAATATTTATTCCAGAATTATAATTAATAAAATTACACAACTTAATATTGGTGTAAATAATTTTCAAGGAACTCTATCTTACGCCAAAAGTGGATCTATTGGAGGATTTTTAACATGGATATACTGGTTTTAATGAAGCATAGATTATTAATACTTATTTTATTTATACTACAAATTGATTTATATGCGCAGTTTGGATATGCCTATGGTAACTCAGGATATAATTATGGAGGATCCGTTTGTACAACCAAAACAGACAGTGGTTTCTTGTTATTGGGTAGCAGTAGCTGGTACAGTAATGGTAACCTCGATTTCTTTTTATTAAAATCCGATTCGCTCGGAAAAATAAAATGGGCCCGTAATTACGGTAGCAACAAAATAGAGAAGGCTTGCGACATTTTAAACTATAACGACAGCAACTTTTATCTAACCGGATTTACAAATGATAATCCTACCGGAGATTTTAACATTAATATTATAAAAATTGACCAAACGGGAGACGTGCTATTTAACAAACAATTAGGCACCGATTCGTGGGATTTTATCAGTAAAACTATTTTAGCGCCTGACACCACTATTTTAATTGCAGGACAGAGTTATAAAAAACAGAATTACAATGGCGATGCATACTTTATAAAGCTGAATTTAAATGGCGATACATTATGTACTAAATTTTGGGGAGACTCTACAGAAGATAAATTTAATTATGTAGATTATTCTAATAAAATTATAACTTTAAGCGGTTTTACTACCAATATGCAAAACGTTAAAAAAGCCGTTCTAGTTAAATACAATGATGCACTTAACCCAATTGATACATTTATTTTTCAGCACAATTTTGACTCAGAATTTTATTCAGCAAAATTAATTAAGGACAACAAAACATTGGCATTGGGTTATATTAAAAGCAGTAATCAAAGTCTTATTCATGGATTTATCTGCTTGCTGGATAGTAATTACAATCTCATTTGGCTAGATTCCACCAGTAATAATGGCGATGAGTATTGGAAAGATTTTGTAACCCTATCTAATAACGATATAGTAATTACCGGTGGAACTAAATTATACGGAAACGGAGGATATGGTTACTATGATATTAATACCATTCATTTTAGCGAAGGACTTGGTTTTAAAAGCAGTAAAACATACGGTGGCATATTTGAAGATACGCCAACCCAACTTATATCGTTAAATGATTCCACTATGGCCATAATTGGAAACACCGCTAATTTTGGCCCTTCCTACAATCACATTTTCTTTTTAAAATTTAATTTAAACAATTACTTCATTAATCCGGAAAGTTTTCTTATTGGTAAAGAAGAGTTTAATTCTAATATTTATTCTTTATCTCCTAATCCAGCAAAAGATTTTATTAAAATTAGAGGAATAAAAGAAAAAACAACAATTAAGGTTTATAATTTAAATGGTCAATTAGTATTTAGCGAACTAATCGGACCTGAAAACGTAGTTCTTTCCCTTAAAAATTTAAACAAAGGATGCTATATTTTTGAAGTAAATTTACAAGACCATCAAGAGCATTTTAAAATAATTAAGGAGTAAAGTTGACAAAAATTTCGAATAGCGTTATCTGGATTACGGGTGCTTCTTCAGGCATTGGAGAAGCACTATCCCTGGAATTAGCTAAATACTCGTCGGTTAAATTGATACTTTCTTCCAGAAAAAAAGAGGAGTTGGAGAGAGTTGCACAACAAACCCATATTAATAAAGAAAACATACTAATACTACCTCTCGATTTAGCTGATTATTCCAAAGCCGATGAATGGATTACAGAGGTCCTAAAAAAATTTGGCCGTATCGATATACTGATTAATAATGGCGGTATTAGTCAGCGTTCGTGGGCTAAAGAAACTCCAATTGAAATTGACAAACAACTATTTGAGATTAATTATTTTGGCACTATTGCATTAACCAAGGCTGTTTTAAAGCAAATGATTATACAACAGAATGGCCATATTATAACCATAAGTAGTATAGCTGGAAAATTTGGATTTTATTTACGTACGGCTTATTCTGCGTCTAAACACGCCCTTCATGGTTTTTTTGATTCATTAAGACTGGAAGTAGAAAAAGAAAACATCAAAGTAACCTTAATTTGTCCAGGAAAAATTAAAACTAATATTTCTAAAAATGCCTTAAAGGCAGATGGAAGCAAACATGAAAAGATGGATGCAGCAACCGATTTAGGCCTAAGTACTGAAAAATGTGCATCACGAATAATACAAGCTCTTATTAGAGATGAACAAGAGGTTTTAATTGGTGGTAAAGAGATTATCCCTGTATATATAAAAAGATTTTTCCCTCAACTATTAAATATAATTTTAAGAAAACAAAAAATACAATAACATTATGAGTGAGCATGTAATTTCTGGAATACAGCAAATGGGCGTTGGAGTACCTGACGTAAATAAAGCATTTACCTGGTACCGAAAACATTTTGGGATGGACATTAAAGTATTTGAAGAAGCAGCTGAAGCAAATTTAATGTTACCCTATACAGGTGGCAAGCCACAGAGTAGACATGCTATATTAGCAGTAAACATGAATGGAGGTGGCGGATTTGAAATATGGCAATATACCAGCAGAAAAACTGAAAGGGCTTCATTTGAAGTACAATTTGGAGATTTGGGACTCTATGTTACTAAAATTAAATGCAGAAATGTAGATGCCTGCTTTCAGGAAATGAAAAATAAAAACTTGAATGTTTTATCTGTTCCTCACAAAGGGCCCAATGGAAAAAAACATTTTTTTGTAAAAGATTTATATGATAATATTTTTCAAATAGTAGAATCAGACAATTGGTTTAGTAAACAGCCGGCATTAACCGGAGGCATATTTGGTGCAATAATAGGCGTAAGTAATATGGATAAATCATTACCACTTTATCAAAATATTTTAGGATTTGATCAGGTTGTGTATGACAAAACAGAAAGCTTTGAAGATTTTTATTGCTTAAACGAAGGGAAAAAAAGAGTAAGGCGAGTGTTGTTGGCAAATTCGGTAAAGCGCAAAGGGCCTTTTGCCAAACTTTTAGGCGACGGAGAAATTGAGCTTATACAAGCAATTGAATACAGTCCGAAAAAGATTTTTGAAGGTCGTTACTGGGGCGATTGGGGATTTATTCATCTATGCTTTGATATAAGAAATATGGATGCCCTGAAAGAAGCCTGTGAAAAAGGCGGGTATCCGTTTACAGTAGATAGTTCTAAATCGTTTGATATGGGCGAAGCAGCGGGCCACTTCACCTATATAGAAGATCCAGATGGAGCATTAATAGAATTTGTTGAAACCCATAAAGTTCCGGTGGTAAAGAAGATTGGCTGGTATTTAAATTTAAAGAACAGAAACCCGAAATCATATTTACCGGACTGGATGGTTAAGGCGATGGCCTTTAACAGGGTTAAAGATTAAATGCGCTAATTGTTTTTAACTTCAGTAGTTGGGTTGGAAGAATTTAGTGGTTTGGCATTTGTTAAATCGTCTTCCTCAATTTGATCGAGCGTTTTTCTGATATCTAAATCCTCTTTTATTGGATCGGCTGTTTTTTGTATTTCGCGTTGAATTCCATCTGCCGCATCTTTAAATTCACGAATTCCTTTACCAAGGCCTCTGGCTAACTCGGGTATTTTGTTGGCACCAAAAAAAAGGAGAACCACTAACAATATTAACATTAACTCACCCCCACCCAGAGAGTTCAGAAATAATAAAAAAGCATTCAAAACCATATTCAAAATTAGTTTTTATATTTTGATTCCAATAAATAAAATATCATCCAGTTGCTGATAACTCCCCATCCACGATTCTATCCGCTCTTTATAAATTTCCATTTGTAAGTTCATGGGTTGGTAGGAGTTTTCTATAATCATTTCTTCCATCTGGCGGTATTTAAATTTTTTACCTCTTGGTCCTCCAAACTGATCGGGTATTCCATCCGTAAAGGTATATAGTGAATCGCCTTTTTGCAGTTGAACATTATAAGAATTAAAGGAAGAAATATCATCCGTTATCTTCCCCACCGGCATTTTGTCAATTATACCCTCAAACAACACATAATATTTACCATTTCGGGCAATGTGTTTATTTAATACCACCATGTTTTTAATTTCATGATTACTTTCTGTTCTGTCATATTCCCTTACAATCCAAACGGGATTATTTGCAGAAGAATAATTCATTACCAAGTTATATTTGTTAATGCTAAAAAAGGCACAGTCCATTCCATCCACAGAAGTAATGTTTTTATCAGTTCTAGAGAGATTCTTTATTAACTGAGCTCTAATAAAATCAAGAATTAAACCCGTATCAAAAAGATTTTTTTCGGAAACGGCTTCATTTATATATGAAATATTTAACAAGCTCATAAATGCCCCCGGAACCCCATGTCCGGTACAATCGCCGGTTAATAAATAAAAAATCGGTTCTTTATTAATATGGGCCAAAGAAGACCAGTAAAAGTCACCACTTACAATATCTTTAGGTTTAAAATAAATGAATGAACTATCAACCTGATTGGAAATAAAATCGCTTGATGGTAATAACGCTTTTTGAATTCGCACAGCATATTCTATACTATCCAGCATCTCCCTGTTTTTTCGCTCCACCAGTTTTTTTTGTGATTCAACTTCCTCTGTTCTTATGGATAATTCCGAATTAAGATTTATAATTTTATCACGCTCTTTAACTAAATCAAATGTGCGCTCTCTAATTTTAATTTCAAGTTCACTCTTTTCTTTTCTAATTTTTCCTTCGCGCCATTTAACAAAAATAATAATAGCTGATATCAACATGATTAAAACTGTGATATAAAAAGCTTTAGTTAACCAAAAAGGAGGCTTTATAACGATTTGAATACTTACACCTTTATCATTCCATACCCCATCATTATTGGTTGCCTTAACCTTAAGGGTATAAGTTCCCGGGTATAAATTAGTAAAGGTTGCGTTGTGTTCGTTACCCAGGTTAATCCAATCATCATTTAAACCTTCCATTTTAAAGGCATAAAGATTTTTCTCCGGTATTAAATAATCTACACTGGTAAAATCAAAACTTAAAAAATTTTGGTCATAATCGAGTTCAATTACCTTCTTGTAAGTAATAGGTGTGTCCAGTTTCGTTTCAACTCCAAAAACTTTAAATCCTGTAATTAGTACGTTGGCTACTTTAGGGTTGTCGTTAATTTGTGAAGGATAAAAACTGTTGTAACCATTTATACCCCCAAAATACATCTTACCCGATTTTCCCAAATGAAAAGCACGGGTATTAAATTCTTTACTTTGTAAGCCATCCGATACATCAAAATTCCTGATTAATCCCAAATCGCTATTAAAACGGCAAATACCGTTATTAGTACTTAACCATAAATTTCCTTGTTTGTCCTCCAATGTACCATAAATAAAATTATCAGGTAATCCATCTTTTTTAGTGAAAGTTCTGAAACAATTTTTTGACTTATCGAAAAGATTTAATCCGTAGCTGGTAGAAACCCAAATGCGGTGTTTGGAATCTTCATTAACGCTAAGCACGTAATTATTAGACAATGAATTACTATCAGCCGGATTAAATTTATAATTAACAAAATTATTCAATTTAGAATTTAAGTGACTGAGTCCATCAGTTGTAGCAAACCAAAAATCTCCATAAGAATCCTTAAAAACGTCATTTACATCATTTCCCGCAATACAATTTCTGCAATTTTCGGAGCGTAAATAATACTTAAACTTTCCTGTTTGGGTATTTAACACATTAACGCCTCCTCCTCCTGTTGCAATCCATAATTCATTTTTAAGGGTATCAGCAACTAATGCTTTAACTCGTTGGTGGTTTAAATAGGCATTATCGCCGGGTTTTGCAACATAAGTTTTTCGGTTTTTGTTTTTATAATCATATAAGATTAGTTTTCCTTTGCTTTTTGAACCGTTAGCAATCCATATCTTATTTTTACCGGCCTCAATAATACAAGTAGTTCGGTTATCATCTGCAAATTCATCCGAAAATTTTTCATACAGGCGAGTTTTGTTATTATAAAAATAAAAAGCGCCTCCACTGGTCCCTAACCACAATCCATCCTTTGTTTCCAGAAAAGCAAATACATACTCATTGTGAAGCCATTTTGGATTTAAAAGATCTTTGGTTACCTGCTTAAACTTTAACTGATAGGGATTAAAATAATTGATACTCTTTCCATAAGATCCAATCCAAAAAACCCCAAAATTATCTCGATACATAGAGTATATTCCCTCGTTAGAAAAAGCAAAAGGATCCTTATCATCGCCCTTAAATACTTTTAAATTGTTTCTGAGAATGTCTAATCGGTTTATTTCGTAAAGGCTATTTCCGGTATGGACCCCCATCCAGAAAACACCGTCGCTTTCTTTTAAAATTTTACTTATGGGCTTTTTACTTATGTAATGCTCGGATAATTCATAATTATTGGGATATTCAAATTGCAATATCCGTTTATTGAAGAACCTTAAGCCATCCTCTGTTGCAATTAACAAATAATCTTTATTATACTGAACAATCTGATTAACAGAAGCAATTTCTGAAAATGCATTCTTGTATTTAAAATAACTAAACTCCTTGCTAACGGGGTTAAAGCAAATAAAAACAGCTTTATCTGCTGCCATCCAAAACAAACCTTCACCATCTATAAATAAATCGTTTACATTATTAAATTTATCTGCCAATTCTGGAGGAAAGTAATAACGGGTAGTGACACCCTTTTGCTTATCAATCTTGTTTAACCCGCGTTTAGTTAAAATCCATACTTTATTATTTTTATCTACTTCTATATCGCCAATAAAATTGTCGTTTATAGAATTCGAATCAAACAATCGAAACTTGTATCGTTTAAAATTACCTATTAAGGGATTGTAGGAGTTTAATCCGTTTGGAGTGCCTATCCAAAGAATACCATCGGCATCTTCTGCCAAACAATTTATTTTACTGTCTGATAACGTATTGGTGTCTCGAGGGTCATAATAATAATTTTTAATTCTATATCCATCGTAACGGTTTAAACCACTTTGGGTAGCAAACCAAAAAAACCCTTTCTTATCCTGTAAAATTCCTGTAACCACACTCTGTGAAAGACCCTGATTAACGTTTATCTTATAAAAACGTACGTTTTCCTGAGCCAACAATACAAATGAAGACAGAACGATTACAATTATGGAAAGATATAGTTTCAACCTTCTAAAAATAGTAACTAAAATGTAGATTTTCCATTAAAAAGGGTGGTATTTATCTTGTAAAAATCAAGTTATACACATTTTTATTACTTTTATGGTGTGATTAAAGCTGTAATCTTTGATATGGATGGCCTACTGATTGATTCGGAACCTTTTTGGAGAGAATCCGAAACGGCCGTATTTTCTGAATTAGGGCTCAACTTAACAGAGAGTGACTTTGAATCGGTAATGGGACTTAGAATTGATGAAGTGGTTAAGCATTGGTATCAACAAAAACCCTGGCCATTAAAAAGCTTAAAAGAAGTAGAACAACTTGTATTAAGTGGTGTAGAGAAATTAATTTGTGAAAAAGGGCATTTAATGGAAGGTGTAATTGAAATTTTAGAGTATTTACAAACCAAAAATCTAAAACTTGCGATTGCCTCCTCAAGCCCTTTAAAAATTATTGATTTAGTGGCTACGAAATTTGATATTAAAAAATATTTTAAAATTATACATTCTGCACAGTTTGAGGAGTATGGCAAACCACATCCATGCATTTACCTAAACACAGCCAAACAATTGAGTGTAACTCCTACCGAATGTTTGGTGTTTGAAGATTCTTTTAATGGATTAATATCGGCTAAAGCAGCCCGCATGAAAACTACCGTTGTTCCGGCATTTAATACTTGGCATCAAACAAAATTTGATATTGCAGATTTTAAATTACATTCCCTGTTGGAATTTAATGATGGTTATTTTAACTATCTAAATGAAATTTAAGTATGCGCCACTCTTTTTTACTTTTCTCTTTTTTATTTCTTATTCAATTTTCGTTAAAATCGCAGGAACTTAAAGTTTTAAGTGTTTACAAAAAGAATTTTATAGCTGATCAAAAACCTAAAAAATATTTTAAAGCCCATAAAATTTCGAGAGACAGTTTAATTTTCGATTTAAATAAAAAATTAGCTGATCATTTTAAAAAATCTTCAATTAAAATCGAACACATCGGATTAACCAATGAGCAAACCGAAATCCTAAATAAATCAAAACTAAAGCAGAAGAAAGTTACAGTAAATAATAGCGAACGTAAACCCCCTTCATCAGTTTCGTTTCTTAATTTTTTTAGGAGAGAACAATTAAAAACTAAGATCTTTTATCTAAACCCTTACCAAGTTATTGCTAACAACCCTGGAAACATTGGCACCAAAGGATTGGTCGTATTTTCTAAATATCGAATTAACAATCTTTGGGCTCTAAATTTCGACTTCAGAAATAAAACGAGATTTGTTCTTTATTACTCTGTTTATGACTATCAGGGTGTTTTAATAAAACACTACAGGAGCAAATTGGAAGTAAATTTTCAAAAAGACATGAATAAGGAAGTACTATTTCACATTCAATCTAAACTGGCTGAGGAGTGCGTTAACCAAATTACAAACGACCTTCATTAAACTAAAGGCTAAACCAATACACAAATTTTAAAACAAGTGCGCGATTTTTAACTTTAAAGTTGATAGGATCGTAATTATCGCTATAAACCAAATATAAATCACTCATAGGCTTAAAGCGCCATTGAAGACGGGTATTAATATTTATGTTGTTAATTTGAGTATTGTATTGAAAGAAAGTAGTTAAAAATAAACTTCGGGTAAATGTTAGTTCGATACGGGCACCAATAAGGTTTAAAACAGCTGAATTATAACCGTTGGGCATTTTAATAAGGTTATAAGAATGATTGAAACTAAAATTTCCGAATGGTTGCAAACGATAGTTTAAAGTGGTATTTAAACTGGTTATATTCCCATTGTAAAACTCTCCGTATGTAACAGCCATGCTTCCATTTAGCTTTTTTATAGGAGAGGAAATATATTCAACGGAAGCATTATTATAAAAATAACTACCGGCTGCTAAAAGTGTTTTACTGCCAGATTGGGTTATATCGGTATTAAAATAAAGCTTAGTAAAAAGCATATTAAAGTTTGTACGCAAAAGGGATTGATTTTGAAATGTAAACTGATAACTTGGGTTAAGCAATTTATCATTAACATCTAAATTTAATTTTGAATACTGATTAAAGAATATACCCGGCCCATGATTATTGATAATACTGTTTTTTGGGAAAAATTTATAATTAGCCAAATGTTCCATTCTTATAAAACCAATTGTTACTGTTCGGTTAGTTAAAGGATCGAAATTATATAAACGTGGAACGAAGCCAACATCAGCAATGTAATCTGTACCAACAATCTCATGATTATATTGCAATTGAAAATTTCGCTCGTTGTAATCGGCCCATATTGCATGAGCGTATGCCTCCCTGCTAAATTTTGGATTAAAAGCATGATGATAAAATATTTTACCCATCAATTTATTATTGGCAGAGATATGATTATAATCTATACCTAAAACTCGGTTGTAATTATTAGGTGAAAATTTATTTTGCACCAGCGCTTGCCTGTTAACGGCTATAAAAGCAATATTACTTTTTATATTTACTTGTCGTTGCAAAGCAAGTACAGCATAGTTTTGAGCGTCCATAGAAAAAGATTGATCATTATACACTTTAGTTTGGATGTTCATTATTCCTATTCTCCAGTTCTGATTAATTTTTCCGCTTAATCGAGCACCACCAATAATTGGAATCACCCTACCCGATTCTAATCCGATTCGTCTGCTAAAAAATGGCCGGATAGTACTAAACCCATACCTGGCAAACAAGTCGCTGTTTTCTATGAAGAAATTTCTACGCTCGGGAAAGAATAAACTGAATCTAGTGAGATTGGTTTGCTGACGATCTACCTCTACCTGAGAAAAATCGGGATTTACCGTTAAGTCGAGATTTAAAGATGAACTTACAGCCACTTTAGCATCTAGGCCGGCATTATATACAGCACTAACGTTTTGCGATTTAGTATAATCGGCACTTGCACCTGATGTAATATAGGGTATTATAGAAATATTAGTACCTACTTTTTGAGGAGGTGTGTCCCAAATTAGCTTTCCGGCATAACCCAGAGTACTGATATTAAATTGACGGGGAACTTGGCTCCAGCAAGAATTTTCGTTGCGTTTCAAATCATTTCGTGAAAAGTTAATACCCCACTCCCCTATGCCGGGTTTAAAACGTAAAGTCTTAAAAGGGATAGCCATTTCAATACTCCAAAAACCTTTAGAACATTTAACTTCACTAAACCATTTATTATCCCAATCTGTACTTACGCCTTGTCCGCCACCAAATGCAACCAAACCTTCGCGCTGCACACCGGCCGGATTTACGCCAAAGCTAAAACCATTCGTTTTATCATTAAATGGATCTATAGTAACCACAAAAGCATCACTCACAGGATATGACCAATCCCGCTTAAGTGAGGTAATAACAAAATCGCAATTACTAATGGTGTCGTAACACTTTGCCCCAATATATAAATAGTCATCATCAAATAAAACCATTGCTTCTGTTTTAGAGAAGGCAAGGCATGTATCATAAGGAAAATTTTGAAAAAAATCTTTCGCCTTCTCCGCTCTATTCCATACTTCCTCACTTAATTCCCCATCAATCTTAATTATGACTTCCGTTTTTATAGCCCTTATAGATTTCACAACTGGTACATCTTTTGTATATCCACAAAGTGATATTAAAATAAGGGCTATGCAATTAATTATTTTCAAAGTGTACAAATATAAAACTAAGTTTTGTTATGGGAATTTTTTGGTAATTTGTAGCTTCACTAAATTGTTTAAAACAATGAAAAACAATATTATAATTACTTTGTTCGCCACATTAATACTTCAATCGTGCAGTCGTTCGGTATTTTTAGATGTAATGCGCCCCGCAGAAATAACTATTCCCGCACACTTAACTAAACTTGGGGTAATTAACCGCAGTACTGTAAAAAAGAATCAGGATACAAAAGATAAAATACTTAATGTTTTAGAAGGCATTGTAACGGGAGAGAGCATAGGAGCCGACAGACAGGCAAGTGAGGAATGTATCAACGGACTATTTCAAATTACCAGCCAACAGAATCGAATAAGCTATTATAGAATAAATACAACTATAGATGGAACAGGTATGACTATGGAAAAACCCATGTTATCATGGGAAGAAGTGGATAAGATTTGTGCAGAAAATAATTTAAACGGACTTTTGATTTTAGAAGCATTCGACAGCGACAACAACATAAGAATGATTCAAGGTACCACTCGAATAAAAAACAAAGACGGCTTAATGATAGATGTTCCTGAATATACAGCCAATGCTAATATGCATCTTACTTCGAGCTGGAGAATATATGACCGTGAATACCATAAAATTTTTGATCAGATTATGAATGTAAATGACAGGGGTTTTACCGGTATTGGTCCTACAGAACAAGCTGCAGCTTCAAATTTACCAAACAAACGAATAATGCTAAATCAAACTGGTTTTGCAGCTGGCACCCAGTTTGGTCAGCGTATTAGTCCAAATTGGATTAAAGTAACACGCACTTATTACAAAGGTAAAGGAGACGATATGAAATTTGGTTATCGTTTAGCCAAGAAAGGAGATTGGGATAAAGCCGCACAGGTATGGAATAGAAATTCTAATAATCTAAATAAGAAAAATGCCGGAAAAGCTTGCTATAACATGGCTTTAGCTTGTGAAATTGAGGGAAAACTTGATTTGGCCAAAGAATGGGCTACAAAATCATACGAAGAATTTGGTTTTAGACCCGCCTATTTTTACAAGGGAATACTAGTAAACCGAATTAACGACGAAAAAAGATTAATACAACAACTTGGCGAATAAGCTTTATATATTTCTGTTTTTAATTATTTCCGCTCCTTTATTTGCTCAACTGGATGAAGAATCAATTATGGAGAAATTCAGTCCGCCCGGTTCTAAAACACTAACAAGTTTAAAAAAAGTACCTAAGAAAACGGCTGATATTTACAAGCTTAAATTAAATAATGAACTTATAGATGGCAAATCTATTCAACATTTAAACAAATTAACCCAACTGGAATTTATCAGCCTTACAAATAATGGGCTATACAGCATACCCATAAAACTATACAGCCTTAGATCGGTTCTTTATTTTGCATCGTTTCAAAATAAATTAAATTTTATTGATAGTTTAATTGGCAACTGGGATCAACTCCTTTTTTTTCAAATTAACAACTCAGAATTAGATAGTTTACCCGGCAATATTGCTTATTGGCAAAAGGTGAAGATTATTAATATTGGCAACAATAAACCTGATTCTCTTTTTAAGTTACCTTCTAGCATTGGCTATCTATCCAATTTAGAGATACTAAGAATTACAGATACACCACTTGATACATTACCAAGAAGCCTTGGCGAATTAAAACGTATGCATACATTAGAAATTAAAAATTGCGGTCTTTTACGGTTACCAAAAAAGTTAGGTAATCTGTCATCATTAACCTATCTAGATCTTGAAAATAACCAAATAGAAGCTATACCAGAGCACTTGTATAATCTTAAAAATCTGGAATATTTATCTTTAAAAAACAATCCTCTAAAAAAATTAAATCCTAAAATAAGTGAATGGCAAAAATTAAAAACGTTAGACTTAAGCGGTTGCCTCCTAAGTGCTCAGGAACTTACTGAAATTGAAGCATTACTTCCCCGTTGCAAGATTTTACATTAAAACTTAATAAAGGTTAAATGAATAAATAAGACGCTCCAAAAAAACTACAAATCTTAATAATTATCTATATTAGTCAAATTAGAAAAACTCTATGAAACGTATACTTTTTATTTATTTTCTATTTTTCGGAATTCTTAAAACTCAAGCCCAACAAGTTAGCCAGGGCGCAATGGATAAATTAGGAACTTTAATTACATTAATTGAGCGATATTATGTAGATAGTGTTAAAGAAAAGAAACTAGTTGAAGATGCCTTGGTAGGCATGTTAAAAGAATTAGATCCACACTCTACTTATATCGCGCCCGAAGATTTAAAAGAAATGAACGAACCTCTGGAGGGGAACTTTGAGGGAATTGGTGTTCAGTTTCAAATTGTGAATGATACTATTACTGTAATCTCTCCAATTGCCGGTGGTCCCTCCGAAAAATTAGGGATAGAAGCTGGTGATAAAATTATTAAGGTAGAAGATAAAACCGTAGCCGGTGTTAAAATAAAAAATGAGGATGTAATGAAGTTACTCCGAGGAAAGAAAGGAACTGTGGTTAATGTTGCTATACTTAAATCCAACAGCAAACAAATAGTGGAATATCCGATTGTAAGAGATAAAATACCGATTTACAGTGTAGATGCGCGCTATATGATTGATAAGGAAACCGGATACATAAAAGTTAGTCGCTTTGCTCAAACTACTTTTGATGAATTTCAGGAATCGCTAAAGCAACTTAAAGCAAAGGGAATGAAAAATCTCATTTTAGATTTGCAGGATAACGGTGGTGGATTTTTACATATTGCCATTAAAATGGCTGATGAGTTTTTATCAGATAAAAAGTTAATAGTATATACAAAAGGCATCTCCTCACCAGAAGAAAAAAATCTGGCAACCGGTAAAGGCGATTTTGAAAAAGGAAAACTTGTTATTCTAGTAAATGAAGGTTCTGCCTCTGCAAGCGAGATTGTTTCGGGCGCCGTTCAGGATTGGGATAGAGGCTTAATAATAGGACGAAGAACATTTGGAAAAGGATTGGTACAAAGGCCATTTAACTTACCCGATGGATCTATGGTTAGGCTCACCACCGCTCGTTACTACACTCCTGTTGGAAGAAGCATACAACGACCATATGAAGGCGGAACAGAGGAGTATTACAAAGATCTCTATAATCGTTTTAAACAAGGTGAACTCACAAATAAGGATAGTATTCATTTTCCTGACTCCCTTAAGTTTCATACACCTGCTAAAAGGGATGTTTATGGTGGTGGTGGTATAATGCCGGATATTTTTATACCAATTGATACTACTCGCAATTCATCCTATCTAATTGAATTAAGCCGTAAAGGCGCCATAAATCAGTTTGTTGTAAAATATATTGATACTGAACGTAAAAACATTTTAACCCGTTTTCCCGATTTCGAATCCTTTAAAGCCGGATACGAAAAAATAGAAAAAGACTTTAATAGCCTATTCCTGGCATATTGCGAAAAAGAAAAAATTAAATTTGACGAGAATGGTTATAATCTATCTAAGTCTATCATTCAATTACAATTAAAAGCTTTATTAGCTAGAAATCTTTATACTAACGATGCCTTCTTTGAAGTATATAACGTAATTAACCAATCATACAACAAAGCAGTTGAAGTAATAAGAGACGACACGTATTTTAAAAAGCAAAAGATTAATTATTAATATGAAATGGATTCTTAAAATCACGGTTAACACGCTTGCTATTTTACTTAGTGCCCACCTTTTACCCGGTGTAAAAGTTCCAAATTATAGCACTGCTCTGGCCATAGCATTAACGCTTTCCATTTTAAATATATTTTTTAAGCCGCTATTTATAGTCCTTACCTTACCCATAACATTATTAAGCTTTGGATTATTTCTGCTGTTTACCAATGCTTTTATGATTTTAATAGCAGATTATTTTATCGACACTTTTAGTGTTGGAAGCTTCTGGAATGCTTTTTTATTCAGTCTCTTGCTGTGGATGGTAAATTCTATCTTTGATAAGATCATCAAAAAAGATCAAGAAGAGGTAAATAATTAACCGTTTACTATTTTTCCGATATAACAGCTTCCAAACTACTGCCCTTAGAAATGATGATTCCCTTACTATCGATCTTGTAAAAAGTAGGGGTTCGGTGTACCAGGTATTTTTGAGCTATATCTGATTTCCACCCTTTTAAATCACACCAATGGAGACCGTTTAAACGGTGAATATCATTATAATTCTTCCACAACTCTAAATCAGTATCCAAAGAAATAAACACAATATCAATATTTGAAAAACTGCCCTTGTTTTGTTGGATTTGACTTATAGCGTTATGGCAAAATTCGCAATGTGAGGAATAAAAGAAAAGCAGTGCTTCTTTATGTTTCATGGTGCTTAATATACTTTGTAAATTATATTTCACTTGCTCCGAAAAAATTTCAAAATCGGGAGCCCTAACACCAGGCTGTATAGAATTATATTCCATTACTATTTTACGATAACTATCTTTTGAATAGCCCTCATTACAAGAACCCTTTAACAAATATTGTTCAACCAGATAATCAAAAATAACATCGGGCCCAACCCTCTTAAAAAGATCCAATAAGAAATTTAAATGGAAATTATATACCACTTCATTTACCTTTGCCGCATTTAGAATTTTATCTACAGCTGCTTTAAATCCTGCCTCCGTATATTCTGTATGGTTTTGCAGAAAAACCATTACTGCAGCGGGAAAGAAAGTTGTGTTTAGATAGGCTTCCTTTTTAAATGGAATAAACTTCAGCATTTCCTCTTGCCCTTTCAACTTACTTGTATACGTTTCGTTTAATCTTTCAAATAACAAGGAAGATTCTGAAAAAAAAGAATGAGAATTATTCTTAGCCAGTTCGGTTAGGTATAGTTTTTTTTTTGCGTTTAAACTTTGTATGTTGTCTTCATAAAAAGCTATCATGCTTGCATCCGATCGGGGAACATTACTTTGCTTTAATCGTTCCTCATATATTTTTTCACTAACGTTCTTCGAATAATACTTATAATCCCAAAAAAGTTTATTCTCATCGGATTCAACAACTATTGCTGAATTAATAAGCCTACAATCATTAAATTTAATGGATATTCTTTTTTCTACAGGATTAACAATAAAATCGAATCTGTTGGAATCTGAAAAATTAATAGCATATGATCCTTTTTCTAATCTTTTATTAAAAACAACCTTACTCTCTTTTACAACAGCACTATCTATTTTTAAAAGTTCATATCCCTTATATACCTCCAAAAATAAAATTTTATTATTTAGATCGCACTTAAAATTGAATTCCAAGCGTTGAGAAAAAACCTTGTTTACGAGCAAGAAAAATAAAACAAGCCACTTTTTATTCCCGACAAGTCCCTTAAAAAATTTAAGAACTAATGGAGCCATGTAGAACACTGTTTAAATTTTATCTGCTAAAGCAACAACGATACGAATAAGAACCCGTAAAAGAATCTGTACTGGTTAACGGATCAGCTGCTGAAGAATTCATCTTGATAACAGTTCCACTGTTAACCCCCCCATAATCAACCCACTCAAAAGGTGATGAACCATAGGTATAGGTAACTGAACCGCCTCCGTAATTTTTAACCGCATTAAACCATTCCGACATAGTACATAAATGTTTACCTGCGGCAGAACATGTATTGGAAGCAACCCAATATGAACTTGCAGTTGAAGAGGAAGGATCAATACAATATTCGGTTGTATTAGGAAGGTTTATCATCCCTGCTAAACAACTCCTTGCCGGGGTGCTTATAAAATTAAGATTGCCGGAACCATCTGTAACCAAAACATTTCCTGAAGAACCGTCAGAACTTGGCAAGGTCCAGATTCTGTTGTTAGACAATGAGGAGGGAGCCTTAAAACCTACGTAATTGGTACCGTTTGCGGAAAGTTCATTAAATTGTAATTCATTCCCATTATTAATTACAGAGGTTGAACCGAAGGTAATAGAACTCCCATTATCTAAAATATTAGACGGCACAAGAACAGTACCTCCCATTCGTGGGACAGTTCCAGGTGATCCAAGTGAACTTGAACCCGTTCCACCGTATGCGACTGGTAAAATACCCGAAGAAATATTAGAGGCATTCAGACCTGTTAAGTTAATACCACTAACAGCCGGAAGTTGAGCAGAGGCATTTAACTGGACAATTTTATTGGCTGTTGTTCCTACATCCACACTTAACGTTCCAGTGGTTATGATTGTACCTCCTAACAACCCTGAACCTGCTGTTATAGAAGTAACAGTTCCAATAGAACTACCATTAGAGAGTTGATCCCAACTCGTTCCATTGTCACGGAAAATTTTAAAAGTATTAGTTGCCACATATAATCGGCCGGCTAGGGAAGCCGCTGGTCTGGCAGCCTCTAATCCGGATTGAATACTTGGTGTTCCTGCAACATTTTGAACGGCATCTGTAATACCATAACCACTTATTGAAGTTGGATTCGAAGCACTTGTAATTCTGCCCTGCGCATTCACGGAAACTGATCTATAGGTTCCTGGAGTTACGCCCGTAGATCCTAAAGTAAGAACTCCTGAATTTGACAATGTAGCATCACCCGAAATGGAATTTTCTGTAGCAACATTTGAACCATTTCCTATCCATATTTTACCGTTACTTAAAGTTGAGGATAGTTTTGAGTTAAACAAATCGAATTCTGTTTTAGATATTAAACCCGCCGTAACGCCAGCATTGCTTGCGAGTGGTATATTAAGTGTATGGGTAGATGCAGAGGAATTAAACTCCAAGGTTGATCCACTATTTGAAATGGAGAAATTTTGGGTGGATGCGTTTAATCCATTCAGATTTATTATTCCACTACTCGTTATAGCCTGCCAGCTTCCGAATCCATTAGCATCAGAGGTTAGCACAAAACCGTTAGTGCTAGAGTTACCTAATTTAAAAGTTGAGGTGTATAATGTATCCGTTCTGGTTCCTCCCAATATTCTTAGACGATTACCTGGAGTGTTCGTTCCTATTCCCACTCTTCCCTGACCATCAATTGTAAAAAATTCAGTTAATGTGTTTCCTGTACCATCTGCACCTCCCGCAATCTGAAACCCCATTGGTCCTCCAAAAATTTCCCAATCATTCTGGCCCGCAGCCGAACGTTGAAATCGCAATAAGCTAGTATCTGATCTTGAAATAGTAATTTTACTATTATCGTTTTGCAACAAAGAAGATGACAACCATGATGTTCCATCGAATCTAAGCGTCTGGTTTAAATTTCCAGGGGGTAATAAAGCATCGCTTCCATCTTGTGTAATTATAAACCAGTTAGAACCGTTCCAAATGTATGACTTCTTATCAGTTGAATTATAGTAGGCGTCGTTAAGAGAAGGAGAAGGTGGATCGCTAGTATAAGTGCCTAACCAATTAATTGAAATCCCATCGGCTCCATTAAAACCATTTATTCCATTTGTACCAGGATCACCTTTTATTCCGGGAATTAAAACATCTGGCAAAATTTGGGTTGTTAAGTTGCTAAACTTAACTATTAATGAATCTCCATTCGTTTTTATGCTATCAACCGAAATACCATCATTTCCATTGGTTCCGTTTGCACCATTTAAACCGTTTGTTCCATTTGCTCCGTTACAAACATATTCGGTAGAGGTAATCTCTCCCGCATCCAATGTACCGTTGCTGTTGGCGTCTAATCCACTCTCTATTTTTCTTCCGCCGTTTGCACAGTTTGGTCCGGCTGATTCGGCTGTTACTTTTACTAATGACGTTGAACCGTTTGTTCCGTTTGTTCCATTGGTTCCATTTGCACCATTTATACCATTGGTTCCATTTGCTCCGTTACAAACATATTCGGTAGAGGTAATCTCTCCTGCATCCAATGTTCCGTTGCTGTTGG